>Ga0308163_10000060_pt1 | contig 341267 bp, 268 predicted proteins | sample PhyTR1_FD_201037 | JGI IMG/M metagenome (GOLD analysis project Ga0308163, IMG submission 201037) | Phyllosphere microbial communities from UC Gill Tract Community Farm, Albany, California, United States - DLSLT.R1 | ecosystem: Host-associated > Plants > Phyllosphere > Unclassified | place...
AGCAGCTTAACTTCATTCCTGCTTTTACAACCTTTCAAAAATCTCTTCTCTTTATCGTTTTCACTGTTTCCCTTCCTCCGAAGCGGGATGCAAAAGTAGGAAAAATTATCAGCCCACCAAACAATTCCAGCCAAGTTATTGTTATCGGGCACACAAAATAGTGTAATCAACTCATTTTCAGTGATAAAAAAAATTGTAAATTTTGAAGGGTCAAAAATAAAGTGAATAATAAGCCGTTGATGGCGCCTCAACCTTGCTTTTTAACAAATCACCTTCTTTAATTGGCATAACCTTTACCTTTAATTTCAACCAAATCTATAGCAAAAAATAGCCTCGACGTATGCCGGACTGCAAAATGACCTTCCTTGACCTTTAATTGAGGCAAATCAAATTGCAATGAGGGAACAAAAAAAGCGAAAGCATGCCCTCCTGCTAACCACGACCACCAGGAAGCAGTGATTTTCGCAATTAATGGGGTTTTGGTTGCTAAGATTAGTCAATCGTAGATGGTGGCTAGCTTGGCTAGGGATCGTTGTAGACTACAACGCCATGATTGGCCGTTTAATACGCTTTCACTACGCCCTATTACAACTAGCTAAAACGTATGGACTGAAGGTGTAGTCATGGCGCTGTGAATGTGGAGTGGTTTCAAATGATCTAGCCAGAAAGTATGGGTAAAGTACTGGCTATGCTCTCCCCCGCCAACAATCAATAAACCCTGCGAATATTTTCTAATCACTTGTTCACCATAAATCCACTACTGCTTAACCGACAATCGGATACCTGAATAACAATAATAATGAATGGATGGTGATAGGATAGTGCAACCCAATATAGAGATCTGGCTGATGCTTCAGCGATGGTGCAATAATTAGGATCAGATATGTGTCAGACACTTTCGTAAATGACACGATGTCAAGTAAAACCAGTAAAATCATTTCATTTCACCCCAAGATGTGTCAAGTGATATCCGTACAAGACACGTTTCAGAAGCGATCATGATGTGGTATAGAAGTGATTATGAAGTGTTTTATCTTTCACTACCCTTGGACTACCCTTGGACTACCCCTGGACTACCCTTCCACTACCCCGGGGGTACTAATAAGGTAGTTTTGGCGTAGTCCAATGGTAGTCCAGGATTAACTACATCAATACCGCTTTATAAATGCTTCTTTTCGTCTTCTGCATTCGATATGACACGATAAGCGAGGGAAAGGCGGATCATATAAAAGAAGTTATCAGATGATAACAATCACCCTGATGACAAATATAGAAATAAACAAATTAGTTCAGCGAGGCCACATTCCCGTCCAGTGTCTGGCGGTTAATGAGCACTACAGCTTCATCAACTTCCTTTGAAGAAACAGAAAGCAGATCGATATACTGAATAATATCTTCATGCTTCTCAGAAGAGTCCCTGATCAAATCAATTAATTTAAGAACAAGTCAATGTAAATAACCCCAATCCTGATACGATTATCATAACTACATCTATGAATGAAAAGAGACTAATAGAACCTATATGAAATTGTGTTACGGGCATTAGTGTATCCAACCCTAGACTAACCCACATCCAAGGGGAGTCCACCTTTTTGCAACTAGTATAAACAGCGTGCTTCGCCATTTATCCTGCCTCGGATTAACGTTGGATACACTAGAACCCTGATAGAAATTTGCTCAATCTTGCGTATCATTTCATAACATGAAAACTCAGGCTGAGAAAAGCTACCCCAAAAGAAATAAGAGTTCATACACCATAAAAAAGCAAAAGATGATGAACATCATATATCCCAAAGTTATATAATATCAATTTGCACCAACTTTAAAAAACACAATGACCATCTACAAGATTTTCAGATTTGATGCCGCACATTTTTTACCAAATGTGCCAAAAGGCCATAAATGCGGAGGGATGCACGGCCACTCTTATACCGTTAAAATTTCAGTCGCCGGGTGGCCCGACAAAAAAACCGGATGGATTATGGACTATGGCAACCTGAAGATAGCTGTTCAGCCTTGTATCAGTTTGCTGGATCATCAAGTACTAAACACCCTTCCCGGCCTGGAAAACCCTACAAGTGAAAACCTTAGTATCTGGATCTGGGATAAACTGAAACCTGTACTCCCCGGACTAGCGAGGATTGAACTGAACGAAACCCCAGACTCAGGCGTAATTTATGAAGGATAAACAGAGAAAATTACTAGCCATCTGGCTATACACGGGTGCAGGGGCGATCTTTATTCAAATTATCCTGGGTGGCATAACCAGGCTTACAGGCTCTGGATTATCAATCACCGAATGGAAGCCCCTACTCGGCGCCATCCCACCGATGAATACCGCAGCCTGGCAGCAGAGCTTCGATCTATATAAACAAATTGCCCAGTTTAAAGTTGTCAATGCAAGCTTTAGTCTGGAAGATTACAAGGCAATATATTTTTGGGAATGGCTTCATAGAAACTGTGCAAGGTTGATCGGCTATCTTTTTCTCATTCCGTTCATCTGTTTACTTTTCAAAGGGATGATCAGCCGGAAGATGTTTTTGAAGCTTACATTACTCCTGACACTTGGTCTGCTTCAGGCACTTATAGGCTGGATTATGGTCAAGAGCGGTTTGAACGATACTGCAATTGCAGTCAGCGAAATACGTCTGGCTATACATTTTATCACTGCTATTCTGTTATTGGCTTATACCTTGTGGCTAGCATTTGATTTGAGTCTGCCACAATTAAGCCTCGCAGTAACGATGCGGCATCCAACACTAAACGGCATTATACTATTAGTTATGTTACTCCAACTATTTTATGGCGCACTAATGGCCGGATCTAAAGCTGCCCTTGTTGCTCCCACATGGCCAGACATGAATGGCAGTTTTATTCCGGAAGCATTATATCATCAATCTGCAGATCCGCACATCAGCTATCTATTAGCTATACAATCTGTCCATAGAATGCTTGCTTATCTGCTTACTTGCCTGGTGCTGTTCCAATATAAAAAAAACATCACCTGGAAAGGCCGACCATATTTATCAGCTGTTCGGATCATTCCACCGATATTGCTAGTTGTGCAAATCCTTCTAGGCATTATCACATTACTGGATAGCTTTAACGCTAGCTATAAAATATGGGGCATTATTCATCAGGCAAACGGAATTTTATTATTTGGCAGCCTGTTGCTTATTTTTTATATCAACCTCAATAAGCGGTATAACACACAGGGCTTTTCACTCACACCCCCTTTTTGAATCCATAGCGGCTGAGCAATAAAAGATCAGTTTATATTAAAAATATAATTCTTAAATTTGCACTATTAAACGCCGTTTGCAGCGGTATTAATCTTTATGAAAAAATTCCAGACCTTACTTTACTATTGCTATAGCCCGATAGCAGAGGCAGAACAATTTGCTGCCGATCATTTGAAATTTTGTAAATCACTGAATCTGGTAGGCCGGATCATCGTTGCCGATGAGGGACTCAATGGGACGGTTTCAGGCACAGAAGAAGCTTGTGCAACCTATATGGAGGCCATTCATGCAGATGACAGGTTCGCAAAAACTGAGTTTAAAATCGATAATGTAGAAGAGCCTAGTTTTATTAAAATGCACTGCCGCTATAAATCGGAAATTGTGCATTCCGGCTTGCGCGATACCAGCATCATTAATCCCAATGAAAAAACCGGCAAACATTTAGAGCCAAAAGAATTCAGGGATATGATAGACCAGGAGGATGTGGTGATTCTTGATGTACGCTCAAACTATGAACATAGCCTGGGCAGGTTCAAAAATGCAATAACGCTTGATATCGAAAACTTCAGGGATTTTCCCGAAAAAATCAAAGACCTGGAACAATTCAAGGATAAAAAAGTACTTACCTATTGTACCGGTGGTATCAAATGCGAAAAAGCTTCGGCATTGTTATTACACCATGGCTTCAATGATGTTTATCAGCTTCATGGGGGTATCATTAAATACGGAAAAGAAGCTGACGGCGAAGATTTTGAAGGCAAATGTTATGTTTTTGATAGCCGCATAGCCGTAGATGTTAATACAGTAAATCCATCGGTAGTGTCCAAATGTTACAACTGTGGTACCATTACCGCTAAAATGATTAACTGTGCAAATCCGGAATGCAATGAGCACGTTACCCAATGTGATGCCTGTGGTGAGGAATTGGAAGGCTGCTGTTCTGCTGCATGCCTCACTCATCCTCGAAAAAGACCATATGATGGTACCGGTTATTATGTAAAAGTTCCTCAAGCTGTAAATCTTTCGGCTAAATAAATCCTATCATACTTATCAAGTTATAATCTGTAGAATTCAGCACCCAAAATAACACTGAATTGTACAGATTATATTTCAATTCCCATTTGATTGGTTATTTGATTTTAACATTGCTTTAATTTTCGTTAGTTTTGAATTGAAGCAGTCAATTAAATTCATCTTTTTCTGATCAAATTATAAATTGTCAATCCATAGAGATAATAATGAAAAAGTGCTCCTGCAACAATTCCTTGCAGGTGATGAAAACGGTTTTGTAGGCTTATACGAAATATACAACCGATCAATTTATAACTTTATTATCAAATATGTGAGCTCCATCCCCCTGGCTGAAGACTTAACGCAGGAAGTATTTATCAAAATATGGGAAAACAGACTCAACCTGCATGCCGTTGAGTCTTTCAAAGCTTATCTGTTTATCACTGCACGCAACCATACCTTAAACAGTTTAAAAGTTGTCTTTCGGTCGGAGGCAGCTATTGGTGAAGTAATTTCTGGCTTCGCTAGTCTGAGAAATTCTACAGAAGAAGATTTGCTGCATAAAGATTATATCTTCTTTTTAAATAAAACACTTAGCGAACTTCCGGCCCGCTCAAGGGAAATCTTTAAACTATGCCGCGAGGAAGGAAAAACCTATGATGAAGTGGCAAAGTCGCTGAATATATCCCGTAATGCCGTAAAAAACCACATGGTTCACTCTATGAAAGTACTCAGTTCATCGGTAAAGAAAGAATTTGGTATTTCTGTAACAGTGATCATCGCTGTTTTATCTGTATTTAAGTAGTAAATCTATTTAGCAGGATAAATAATTAGATTTTATTTCCATAATCTACTACCCTACCTGTCCATTTTGTTGTCTTTACTTTTAGAAGCTCAAATATGGAAGAAGACTACCTCAAACTTTTAGTTGACAGATACCTGAACAAAACATCAACAGACGAGGAACTGGAGATTTTTGTACACCTTATGAAACAGGGAAAACTGGATCGCTACCTAGAGGAAGCAATGGATAATGAGCTGATGGAAATCACCAGCGAGCATATTGCGCCTGAAAAAAGCGGCTGGTTAATGAAACTGAGATGGCCACTTGCCGCCGCATTATGCTTTGCCATATCTGTTCTCGGTTACCTGTCGCTCAAACAACCTGCCGGGCCGGCTACAGCGAATTTAAAAAACATAACTTTTCAAAACCTCAAGGCTAATGTCTGCAAAGTGATATTGCCCGATAGCAGTATGGTGTGGCTGAACCCAGGGGCAACGCTGGCCTATCCATCAGCCTTTACAGGCAAACTCAGGCAAGTGACTATGGTTGGCGAGGCGTTTTTTGAAGTTACGAAAGACCCGGAGCATCCTTTCGTGATCTTGAGCGGTAAAATTAAAACGAAAGTATGGGGAACAAGTTTTCGCATACGCGCAATTCCGGGGGAGAAAGACACTAAGGTATCTGTGCTCACTGGGAAGGTTACTGTAAGTGCCTCAGCAGATGAAGTTTCTTTATTACCACATGAAGAGGCAACCTATAAGGCGAACGACAGTAAATTGGTCAAAGCAGCTATTCCTGAATCTTCGGATGTAATTGTATGGCGCAAGGCAAACCTATCTTTTGAGAATACGGCCCTGTCGCAAATCGCAGCCGAGTTGAATAATTTTTATCATGTTCAGATACATCTGGACGGGGAAAAGCTCAAGGCCTATGAGCTTACGGCAGATTTCAATGGTAAAAATCTGAATGAGATATTGATATTGATCTGTAAGTCGGTGCATGCCGACTACAGTCAGAAAGAAAATGAAATTTTGGTAAGAACCACAACTAATCCACCACTATAAATCAACTAACCTAAACCATCGATATGCAAAAATAAAGCCTCCTTTTTTAGAAAAAAAGGAACAGAAGTGTTCGTAGCACTCCTGCCCTTAAAGAATCCATCCCCTGGAGAATAGAACGTTTTGCCCGTTCTAAAGGGAATTTATTTGTCTCAATTATTCAAAAGAAACAATCTAATTTATGAATTTATTTTTACAAGACCGTATTGGCTTATTTAAAATTATGAAAGTCACATTATGTCAATTAGCGATTGTACTTGCCATTTCGGGCGTTTCTTACGCCAGTGACAGCAGCGCACAAGACGCTGTTCTTGACCAGAATATTAACATCTCTGTGAAGAACAGCAGTCTGGGCGCTGTGCTGAAAAAAGTATCATCCATGACTTCGGTAAAATTTGTTTACAGCAAAGATTTTATTGATGCCGACCAGCTGATATCTATCAGCGGTGGAAAACAAAGTTTGGGGAAGGTTTTAAACAACATTCTCACTAAACATAACATCCATTTTGAACTGATCAACGGGGATATTGTTCTGGACAGTCAGCTTCCCCCATCAAGCCTTGTTGCCTCAGGACAGCAGCAAACGATGGTTACAGGAACCGTTACGGGCACTACAGGCGAGCCCCTTCCCGGCGTGAGCGTATTGGTTAAAGGCACAAAAACAGGAACTACAACAGATGCTTCCGGAAAATTTTCAATCAGGGTGGCAGATGCTAATAGTACACTGGTTTTTGCCTATATCGGATTTGTAAAGAAAGAAATTGCCCTTGCGGGTAAATCTACCCTTAACGTTGTGCTGGCCGAAGATTCGCAGCAACTGGGAGAAGTAGTGGTTACCGCATTGGGAATCAAACGTAATTCGAAAGAGCTGGGTTATTCTACGCAGCAGGTAAATGCCAAAGACCTTACGCAAAGCAGGCCTACCAACCTTGCAGCAGGATTATCAGGAAAAGTTGCCGGTTTACAAATTGTACAGACAAACAACCAGATTGATGCGGGTGACCAGGTGAGGGTTGTTCTTCGGGGTAATCGCTCATTTCAGGGCAGTAATCAGGCTTTACTCGTATTAGACGGTGTGGTGGTGCCACTAAGTTATCTCAATTCCATCAATCCTAACGATGTAGAGAGTGTCAACGTACTGAAAGGTGCCAATGCTGCTTCATTATATGGTTCTGAAGCTTCGAATGGAGTGATGGTGGTGACCACTAAACATGGTGCTAAAGACATCATGGAAATTACCTATACCAATACCACACAGTTAAACCAGCTATCTTATTTCCCAAAAATGCAGACGCAATTTGGCGGAGGATCGGGACAGGATATCTACGGTTTCCCTGAATATACGCCCTTTGAGAATCAGAATTTTGGTGATCGCTTTGACGGTGCCATGCGCCCTATCGGAAGAACACTGGCCGATGGATCTATACAAATGGTTCCTTATGCCAACCAGTCTGATGAAAAGAAAAAATTCTTTGAAACGGGTGTAGATGAGCAAAATGATCTTACACTGAGCACCGGTAACGATAAAGGATCAACCTATATCAACATTCAGCGTTTAAACAGCAATGGTTACGTTCCGGGCGATCGTTCTAACCGTACGGCGGGCAGAATTAATGGTACAAGACTGTTTAACAATTTCAGAGTTGATTATAACATCAACTACACGCAGAAAAACATGGATAAGTCAAATGCGCAGGTGTACAATAGTATCATCAATACGCCGGCGAATATCCCGCTTTCTACTTATAGCGATATCAATTCGCCCTATGGCAATCTGGAAGGATATTTTAATGACTACGGTCTTAACCCTTATTTCTCGTTGCAGCAGGACCGCAATACAGAACGTAAAGATGATCTGCTGGCCAACCTGGCAATTTCTTACGATGCCCTGCCCTGGTTAAATTTAACAGCACGCGGAGGAATTACCACTTCTAACAGAAATGGTAAAAACTTCAAGGCAGCCCTAAACTTCTCAGATTTTGCCCATGATAGCGGAAAGGCCGTGGCAAATCCTCAGCAGTCGCCGGCAACTGAATCCGACTATTCTATTTTCAACAGCCGCACTGAAGGTAATTTCCTGGCAACCATCAAAAAGAAATTAGATAAGTTGAGCTTTAACTTTATTGCCGGTTCACAGGTAATTCAGGAATCTACCCGCTCAATGACTGCCGGAACAGGCTTTTTGAATGTCCCTGATTTTTACAATATCGGCTATCGGTCTGGAGAGGCCAATGTAGGCGAATCCAATACCAAAACACGGAGGATTGGCGTTTATGGTGACCTTACGGTTGGATACAACGATTATTTATTTCTGCATGCCTCGGCGCGTAACGACTGGGACTCAAGGTTATCTCCTGCAAACAGGTCGTTTCTGTATCCATCGGCCGACCTTTCGTTTATCTTTACAGAAGCCTTTAAATCCCTCAAAAACAACAACATTCTTTCTTATGGAAAAATCAGGGGTGGTATAGCTAAAGTTTATGCGGTTCAGTTTTCAGCCTATCAGCTGGCGTCGACATTTGATGTTGGGCAGGGATTCCCTTATGGCAGCACAGCCGGATACAGCTCCGGCAAGGTAGTCTATGATCCGGATTTAAGACCTGAGCAAACCTATTCAACAGAACTGGGTATTGAGCTTGGATTTTTAAACAACAGAATTATGCTCGAGTCTTCGGCCTATTGGGAAACCACCAAAGACCAGGAGATTATCAAAGGGATCAATGTTTCTAGTGCTACGGGTTACACCAACGCAATCATCAACAGTGGTTCGGGAAAAAACAGAGGGATTGAAGTCGGCCTGAAAGGCTCACCTATACTCAGCAAAAGTGGCGAAGGGATAAGCTGGAATGTTGGCTTGAACTACTCATACAATAACAATAAGGCAGTTTCCCTGTACCAGGGTCTACCTAACCTGAGCATCGGGAACAACAACTACATCGTAAAAGACCAGCCTTACCCGGTGTTAATGGGAAATGGATTTGCAACTGACCCGCAGGGAAGAACAATTGTGAATGCCAATACTGGATTTCCGGTATTGAATGCAACAAACATCTTATTCGGTCAGACTACGCCTAAAAATATTCTCGGTGTGAGCACGAGTGTTAATTACCATAATTTCACCCTTGCAGGAACTGCAGAATACAGAAGTGGCAGTGTAATCTATAGCGGGGCGGGAAGTACAATGGATTTCTCGGGGATCAGTTATGGTTCTGCAACAAATGGACGTGAGCGCTTTGTTTATCCTAACTCTGTGATCGAGACTTCGCCAGGAGTATATGTACCGAATACCAATATCACTACCAGAACAGGTGGAATTGACTATTGGGCGGGATCAACCACACGTTATGGGGTAATGCAAAATTACGTAACCAGCGGTGCTTTCTGGAAAATCCGGGAGCTTTCTATCGGTTATGACGTGCCGGCAAAATTCCTGAAACAGGTGAAGTTTATCAAACGTGCAAACTTTGCGCTGGTGGGACGCAACTTATTTATGTTCAGGCCAAACAGCAACTTATATAACGATCCGGAGTTTAACGCAACAACGGACAATGCACAAGGATCCAGTAACCTGAATCAGACACCTCCTACCCGTATCTACGGATTTACTGCTTCAATAACCTTATAAACATGCACACAAAGATGAAAACTAACATAAAACTACTTTGCATTGCAGTGATATTCCTGCTTGGCGCCTGCAAAAAAGGATTTCTCGATATCAATGATAATCCCAATAAACCGGCAGATGTTGCACCCGGTTTGGTGTTGACAAATGCCTTAAACTTTACTGCAAAGTACACAACAGGGTCTACCAACTTTTATCAGTTTGCAGCCGCCTGGATTGGGTACTGGAATTATAGTGGTGCGGTGTCGGCATTTGCCGAAGAACGCAGTTATCAGTTTACCACCAACTATGGCCCGGCAGTGACCACATGGGATAGTTTATACCATAACCTGAATGACTACGATTATGTAGAAAAGAAAGCAACTGCCGCCAACAACCAGTTTTATGTAGGTATTGCCAAGACGATGAAAGCTTACGATTTCCACAACCTGGTGGATATTTTTGGGAATATCCCTTATAGCGAGGCGCTGCAATCTATTAACAAGATCAGGCCTGCTTATGATAAAGATCAGGCGATTTATGAAGATCTGGCGAAAAAACTTGATACCGCAGCCAACTTATTTAAAGAGGTAACGGGTAAGGTGAGTACAGCAGACGGTGCATACGATATCATGTATAAAGGTGATGCTGCCAAATGGGGTAAGTTTGCCAATACGCTAAAACTGCGCTTATTGCTGCGTCAGTCAGAAATTGCTGGTCGCGAGGCTTATATCCGTGACGAGATTGCCAAAATTACGGCAAACGGCTTAGGTTATCTGGGTGCGGGTGAGGGTGGTTCAGTAAACCCGGGATATTCAAACTCCTCGGGTAAGCAAAACCCTTTCTGGTCCAGATTTGGTTACTCACCTTTAGGTAAAACAGCGCCACTTGATGGTCACCGCTATTATATTGCCAGTGAGTATGCATTAAGCTTTTACCAGGACAACAATGATCCGAGGCTGAGCAAATTCTTTACTACCATTGATGATGGCAGAGGGACTACTTATTCTGGCAGCAGGTTTGGTCCTACAGCCAGTTCTGCAGATAACCCGAATGTGAAGTCTGCTATTGGAACGGGATTGCTAAAGAGCGCAGAAATGGCGCAGCCGATGCTGACCGATTTTGAGAGTCTTTTCTTACAGGCAGAGGCCGCACAACGTGGCTACCTTAGTGGTGATGCCCGTGCATTATATGAGTCGGCGGTACAGCAGTCCTTTACTTACCTCGGTGCAGGAAGTGCATCAGCGTATCTGTCGGCCACCGCAATCAGCAACTGGACTCTTGCGTCAGACAAAATGTACCTGATCATGAAACAGAAATGGGCGGCGATGAACGGCATCAATGACATGGAATCATGGGCGGATTACCGCAGACTGAATATTCCATCAGACATTCCAATTTCAGACAATCCGGCAGCAACAACCCGGAAGGTGCCGGTAAGAATGCTTTATCCGCAGGGAGAATACAATTACAATCAGGATAATGTATTGAAACAGGGTACCATCAGCCAGTTTACTTCCAGAATTTTCTGGGATATCAATTAATCTAGTATTTATCATAAGCTATAAACATGAAAAGAATCTTATTATATATCTCTGTTATCGGACTGGCTTTAGTCGGCAGCCTATCTTCTTGTTTGAAGGATGACACACAGCCCGACTTCACGAAAAATGAAGCCATCATAGAACTACCTGTAGGTTCGTCTGCCGGTAACGGTGGAGGAAATTCTATTGCCACCTCTTTTGCCCTGAGCAGCAGTCCGGCAGATTACTTTATCTATGTGAACTACGCAGCTCCTGAAGCAAACAGCCAAGACGTTAACGTAACGCTGAAGGTTGATGCTGAAGCGCTAAATAAATTCAACACCGTGAACGGAAAAAGTTATCCACTGCTTCCCGAAAGTGCATACAGCTTATCTACAAAGGTGACTATCCCGACCGGACAGCGGCTTGTTAAGCTACCTATAAAAATAACCACGACGGGATTAGACCCGGCAGTAACCTATGCCCTTCCCATCACCATCACAGATGGCGGCGGATATACGGTGAGTGGCAATTTCGGCACCTTGATTTCGGTGATCTCTATAAAAGCCCCTAATACCTAAGCCCGGGGGCGGCATAATGCAGGACTAACCTTTTGGTATAGTCACATTAGATTTTAGGTGATGTTTTGTTTTAGGCTGAAGAATAATTCTTCAGCCTATTTTTTTAATCATCTTACTGACTATCACCTCACAATCAGCACGTTAAGGATAAGAAAACCCGGCACATATGTTTATGTTGCAATTATTAGCTAATTTGCACCCTGAATTAACAAACCAGAGTATCAAATTATCAATGAAAATCTGCCGCCTTATTTACCTTTTGCTATTTCTGCATTTCAACTTTAGTACTCTTGTTTTGGCAGATAACATCAAAAGCATTGGTGTTCCTTATGTACAGAACTTCCCCAAATCCGTGTACCTGTCTGGGAATCAGAATTGGTCGATAGCGAAGGACAAGAAAGGAATAATGTATTTCGGCAATGCCCAGGGACTGTTGAGTTATGACGGCAAATACTGGCAGCAATATACCATGCCCAACAGGCAGATTGTGCGTGCAGTTGCTGCCGGTGATGACGGAAAAATATATACCGGCAGCTTCGGGGAGTTTGGCTACTGGTCGCCCAAAGACAGAAAACTGGCTTATACATCGCTCACCCGGCTCGTCCCAAAAAACCTACCCGTTACCGACGAAATTTGGAAGATCCATACCGATGGAAAGCGGGTATTGTTTCAATCTTTCAGCTCCATTTATAGTTATCAGGATCACAAGATAAAAGTCATCAAAAGTCCGGGCGCGATACTTTTCCTCCAGCATGTGGGCAACAGATTTTTTATTGAAGTATTGAACAAAGGATTGTTTGAACTGAAGGGCGACCGGCTGGTGGCAATGCCAAACTCAGGCAGTATTACACCTCCCAACATCCTTACCATCCTTCCTTATAAAAACGGGCAATTATTAATTGGTACCAGTAAGGCGGGACTGTTCATTTATGACGGTAGCTCATTTATTCCATTTAACACCCCTGCAAATGATTTTTTAAAGACTTTTCAGCTCAATAATGGCGTTCAGGTCAGCAACCGCTATTATGCTTTCGGAACCATTCTCAATGGACTGATCCTGATAGATTTAGAGGGTAATATCATCCAGCGTATCAACAAGTCAAGCGGTTTGCAGAACAATACTATCTTGAGTATGTACACGGATGAAGAGCAAAACCTATGGACCGGGCTCGACAATGGTATTGACCGGGTGGAACTCAATTCCTCCTTATATTTTTACCTCGACAAAGCCGGCCAGTTTGGAACAGTATATTCAAGCATCATTTACAAAAACCTGATCTATCTCGGTACCAATCAGGGGCTGTTCTATAGTCCCTGGAACGCAGCCGGTGACCATAAATACAATACATTCGATTTTAAACTCATCCCCAATTCCCAGGGCCAGGTTTGGGACCTGAGTTTAATAGACGGACAGTTGCTGTGCGGACATAATGAAGGTACCTTCAGAATCACCGGCAATACCATGGAAAAGATTTCGGGCATAAGCGGCGGCTGGACAATTAAAAAGCTGCACAGTAATCCAGATTACCTGATTCAGGGGGCATACAATGGACTTGTGCTGTTCAAAAGAGACAATAACGGACAATGGCAGTACTTTGCCAAGATTGCAAACTTTGGTGAGCCTTCGCGTTATGTGGAACAAGACTCCAGGGGCGATATCTGGGTAAGCCACGCTTACAAAGGTTTATATCGCTTAACGCTGAGTCCCGATTTCAAGCGGGTAGTTAAAACAAGATACTACAATGAGAAGAACGGCTTGCCGGGCAATTATAATATCAACTTGTTTACCCTCGATAATAAACTGATCTTTTCTACCGATCTGGGTTTTATGCTCTATGATGAGATCAGCGATCGCTTTACTCCATATACAGAGCTGAACAAGGGTTTGGGAACTTTTGCAGGCTCCAACAAAATCATTAGTGCGGGGCTAAAAAAATACTGGTTTATCAATCATGGTAAAACCGCCCTGGCCGACTTTCTGGAGCCGGGAAAAATGGTGATAGACTCCAACAGGTTTAGTCTGCTCGACGGCCGCATGGTACAGTATTATGAAAACATCAGCGAGATCAGCAATAACATGTATCTGGTTAGTGTGGACGACGGATTTGTGATCTATGATGCCAATGGCATCGACAACACTAAAAACAACACTTTACCCAAAGTATTGATCCGGCGGGTGGAAGATGTAACGGACACCTATAGCACTATCACTGAGCATGGAAACAGCGGCGCAGAAATAGAAGTACCATTTGGGAGAAACAGTCTGCGGATTTCTTATTCACTCCCCTACTACAGACAGTCGAAGATTAAATTCCAGTACTACCTGGAAGGTTACTCCAAACGCTGGTCGGAGTGGAGCGAGGCTGCTGAAAAAGACTTCACGAATCTTGCCCGGGGGAAATACAGGTTTTTGGTGCGCGCTAAAATCAATGATAAACTAGTGAGTAAGGTTAGTGTTTTTGAATTCACCATTCTTCCTCCCTTTTATGCCGGCAACTGGGCCATCGCATTTTATATCGCCTTAATTATTTTCATCCTTTACCTGGGCAAAAGGCAATATGAAAGTCGACTCCGGAAAGACCGCGAGCGTATACTGCTGAAAGTTCAGGAAGAGAAAGAGATCTTTCTACGCAAGGAAGCAGAGGCTACGGAAAAACAGATCATCAAAATACAGACAGAAAAACTCCATGCCGAGCTGAGCAGTAAAAACCGTGAACTGGCCAATTCTGCAATGAGTTTGGTATATAAAAACGAACTGCTGCAAAAGCTGAGTGAGGAGATGGCGCGACTCAAAGATGAGAATGGCAAAAAGGTAGCCGACACACAGATTAGAAAAGTGCAGAAGATTATCGATGAAGGAATGAATGATGAGCGCGACTGGAACTTATTTGAAACAAGTTTCAATGAAGCCCATGGAAGCTTCTTCAAAAAACTGAAAGCAAGCCACCCCGATCTGGTTCCAAACGATCTGAAACTATGCGCCTACCTGCACATGAATATGAGCAGTAAAGAGATGGCCTCACTGCTCAATATCTCATTGAGAGGTGTAGAGATCAGGCGTTACAGACTGCGCAAAAAACTGAACATACCACATGACAAGAACCTTGCAGAGTTCTTTATCGAGCTTTAGGACTACATCATTACTACACAAACGTAGTTTTGCGCTACACAAGTTCTCATTTTTTATGCAGCGCCGGATAGTGACGTCTCCCCTTTCCATTCCTAAATAGACAGAGGTTTTCAAGGAAATTAGTGCCTTCCGAACTTATTGTAGAAAATACACCAAGCTAACCTGATGTAACGATGTTGAGGCTCGATGTTTGTTTTACCATTAATTGTGGCGGAGATTTACCCCATAATTAAACAAAAAACCAAATACGAGCATGAAAAGGATCTTTACAAAAGTTTCTGTTTTAAGTTTTCTTTGTTTACTATTTTTCAACGTAGCATATGCCCAAGACATTACTGTTAAGGGCATCGTGACAGACGGTCAGGACAAAACAACCCTACCCTCTGTAAGCGTTACAGTAAAAGGTACTACTAAAGGAACACAGACAGATGTGAATGGGAATTATACAATCAGCGTTCCCGCTAATGGCACATTAGTTTTTACCTACATAGGTTATACCGTACAGGAGGTTCCTGTAGCTAACAAAACGATTTTAAGTGTTGCCCTGGCTTCGTCGTCACAGCAATTAGAACAAGTGGTGGTAGTTGGTTATGGTACACAGCGTAAAGTTGACGTTACCGGCGCCGTAGCCTCAGTTAAAGGTGAGGACATTGCCAAGCAGGCTTCTCAAAACCCTGTAAGTGCCTTACAAGGTAAAGTTGCCGGTGTAAACGTGACCAACTCTGGTTCACCAGGTACATCACCAAAAATCACCATCCGTGGTACGGGTACAATTTACGGAAATACCGGCGTATTGTACGTTGTAGATGGAGTATGGTACGATGACATCCAGTTTCTGAATCCTAACGATATTGCCAACATGAGCATCCTGAAAGATGCATCAAGTCAGTCGATTTATGGTATCAGAGCTGCAAACGGAGTTGTACTGATCACCACAGTTCGTGGTAAAAAAGGTGATCCTACCATTAACTACAATGGATCAGTAGGAATTCAGCGTGTAACCAATGGCGTAAAAATGACTAACGCTACGGAATACGCTACAGCGGTGAATGAACTGGAGGCTATTCTTGCCAAAGCATCAAATGAGCCCTCAGTACCTGTTTTTGCCAATACCAACCTAGGTGAAGGTACAGACTGGTATAAACAAATCCTTAGAACAGCGATGGTGACCAGTCACCAGGTATCTATTAACGGAGCCAGCGAAAAATCCAGCTACAACTTATCCCTGGGTTATTTAAACCAGGACGGTATTGTAGAGAGCAATAACTACAAGAGATATACCGCACGTCTGTCTAATGATTTCCAGGTATTCAAAAATCTGAAAATCGGATATAACGTAACAGGAACATCAAGCACATCAAGAGATATCCCTACTACGATTTTCCGTGATTTATTTGCGGCTTCTCCAGTGGTTCCTGTTTTCAGGCCGGATGGTTCTTACGGGGATCCTTTCGATTTCAAATTGGGTAACGGTAGTAACGTAAACCCTCAGGCGACATTAGATTTTTATAACCAGCGTACTACCAACTACAAAGTTACAGGTAACATCTTCGCTGAGCTGAATTTTGCAAAACACTTCACTTTCAAAACCAGTGCAGGTGGCGATTTTAGCCAGGAAGAAGTAAGAGCATATGTTCCGGTTTACAAAGCTACCAATGGACAGTTCTCTAACAGAAGCAGCCTTGATATCGACAGAATTGAAAACAGAAACTGGATTATTGAGAATACCCTGACTTATGCCAATAAGTGGAACGATCACAGTTTAACGGTACTTGCCGGTCAGACTGCTCAGCGTTACAGAAGCTATACCATCAATGGAAAAGCTTTCGATGTGCCTAACAACACTGAAGGCGACCTTTATTTAGCCTTGGGAAATGCAGATGATGTAACCTTATCAGACTTAGGTTCAATCAATACTGCAACTTCTTATTTCGGCAGGGTAAACTATGGCTTCAAGGATAAATATCTGTTGAACGCGTCTCTGCGTGCGGATGCAGCATCTCAATTTTTTGGCGGCAGCGACCTTTGGGGTTATTTCCCTTCAGTTGGTGCAGGCTGGGTTGTTACAAAGGAAGACTGGATGAAAGACCAGACTGTGTTCACCAACTTAAAGTTACGCGGTAGCTGGGGTAAAGTAGGTAACGCGGGTGTTCCAATTAACCCAACTACACAGAGAGTATCTCAAACGAATGACCTGATTGCTATTTTCAACGGACTTCCTTATACAGGTGCCAGCATCAATACCATTGTTCCGCCGGCTTTATTCTGGGAAAGAAGTGCTGGTACTGATATCGGTATCGAAATGGGCTTCCTGGGCAACCGTTTAAACGTAGAAGCTGATTACTATAACAAAAAGACTGAGCAAGCGATATTTGATATTCCAATTTTGGGATCACTGGGTACTTCAGCAAGTACATTGATCGGTAACCAGGCAGATTTCAGAAACCGCGGTTTCGAGTTTATGTCTACCTGGGCTGATAAAACTTCTGGTGGCTTAAGTTATTCCATCAGCGCTAACATCGGTTTCAACTCTAACAAAGTATTGAGCGTAACTTCAGGTGCAAACCCAATCTACTCTGGTGGTGAAGGATTAACCAGTGGCTCGAGAGCAACAAGAACAGTTGCGGGCAGTCCGATCGGTATGTTCTATGGTTACAAGGTAGCCGGCATTTTCCAGACAGATGCAGAAGCTACAGCAGCACAGCCGGGTACAAGTGCGGGAGATTTAAAATTTGTTGATGTTAATGGTGATGGTGTGATTGATGGCAAAGACCGTGTAGAATTGGGTAATCCGAACCCTAAAGTAAACTACGGTGTGAACACTAACTTCGCTTACAAAAACTTTGATTTCACTTTAGATATTCAGGGTGTTGCCGGAGTAGATGTTTATAATGCAGCTCTGGGTTTCCGTTTCGGTAACGAGAACTTCACTAAAGAATTCTACGATAACCGCTGGACAGGCGCAGGAACGTCTACAACAAACCCGTCGCCAAACCTGGCAGGATCTACCAATGCAGTACCGAATTCATATTACGTAGAAAGCGGTGCATATGTGAGAATGAGAAACATCCAATTGGGTTATACCTTACCGCAATCGATTCTGGAAAAATGGAAAGTTAAAAAACTTAGATTGTTCCTGAACGCTCAGAATGCAGTAAACCTGTTTGGCTACAGAGGATTTAGTCCTGAATTAAGCAGTATGACAAACACGTCGCCAACAAGTGCTGGTATCGACTCTAATGTTTATCCATTATCTGCGACTTACAACTTCGGTGTAAACCTTACTTTTTAATCTACCTGGAAATGAGAACATATCATAAAAATATAACCAAATGGGCTGCCCTTGCCTTAGTGGCAGCAACATTTACTGTAACATCGTGTCAGAAAAGTTTTCTTGACGTAGAACCACAGGGACAGCAGGCTTCAGATCAGTTCTGGCAATCGCAGGCCGATGCCACGAAAGCTGTTAATGCCATATACGCAAACCTGAGATCATGGAATAACGTTGCGTTTAACGCTATCGCTATTGAAAGTCTTGGATCTGATGAGGCAGATAAAGGAAGTACGGTAGCAGATGCTACCTTCCTGAATATGTACGACAATTTTACGGTATCAGCCTCTCAGGGTTCCCTGCAGGATTTCTGGACCGGACAGTACCAGAACATCAATTTGTGTAACCAGGTATTGGATAACATTCCTGCGATTACCATGGATGAGGCTTTAAAGGCTCGTTATATTGCAGAAGCTAAATTTGTGAGAGCATATTCTTACTTCAGACTGGTTAGAGCTTATGGCGATGTGCCATTGCGACTAAGCACGCCTAAGGATGCATCAGAATACAATACGCCAAGAGCTCCAAAGACTGAGGTTTATGCACAAATTGAGAAAGACTTAACAGAATCGGCAGCAGGATTGCCTCAGTCATATGCATCAGCAGATGCGGGTCGCGCTACTAAAGGTGCTGCATTGGGTATGCATGCTAAAGTAGCCATGTATCAGAAAAAATGGACTGATGTTTTAAACTATACCAACCAGGTAATAGGATTGGGCTATAGTTTATTCCCAGACTACGAAAAAGGTTTCAGGACCAACAACGAAAACAATGTAGAATCTTTGTTTGAGGTACAGGCAGAATTGGTTCCGGGTAATGCCGCAGCTTCGAATTCACAATACAGTCAGGTTCAGGGCGCCGCAGGTGTTCCCGGTGGTGGCTGGGGCTTTAACGTTCCATCTGCAGCACTAGCAGCAGCATTTGACGATACTGACCCAAGGAAAGAGGCAACCATACTTTTCAGAGGCGAAACTACTCCACAGGGCGATTTAATCCCTACCAGTGTACCTAATCCGATGTACAATCAGAAATCATATGTTCCTTTTGGTTTGTACGTATCAGGCTTTAACGAGGGCTGTCAGCAAAATTTCCGTGTTCTCCGTTTCGCTGATGTACTGCTGATGAATGCAGAAGCGGCAAACGAAACAGGAAACTCAAGTCTTGCCTTAACCTCACTGAATAAAGTTCGGGCACGTGCCAGAGGAACGAACACTGCCATTTTACCTGACGTAACAGTAACTGAACAAGTTGCTTTGCGTACAGCGATATGGAAAGAAAGACAGGTTGAGTTGGCAATGGAGAACGACCGTTATTTCGACGTAATCCGCCAGGGACGTGGCGCCGAAGTATTTGGTGTTAAGGGATGGAAAGCCAACAAAAATGAAGTTTGGCCGGTACCACAAACAGAGATCGACCAGAGCGGTGGATTGCTGACACAGAATCAAGGTTACTAATTTCCTTTCTAACCAGATAAATTATCAAGGTTGCCAGTGTTTAGGCCTGGCAGCCTTTTTTTAAACCCAATTTAGATGAAGAAATCAAAATTATACTTACTTTTCTTGTTACCGGCAGTGTTTTGCTGCATGGTTATCAATACTGCAAAGGGACAGAAAAAGAACGCTGAACATATCACTCCGCAGCTGAAAATACAGAAAAATCTTACTGATGAGCAGTTGCTGGACCTGGTACAGAAACAAACTTTCCGTTATTTCTGGGATTTTGGGCATCCGGTAAGTGGAATGGCGCGCGAACGTAGTAACCGATCTTTTGATTATGGTGATGAAGTGGTGACCACCGGAGGAACGGGATTTGGTGTAATGGCAACGATCGTTGCGTCGGAACGTAAATTCATTACGCGCGAGCAGGCCGCGGCAAGAACTAAAAAAATCGTAGACTTTTTATGGAAAGCAGACATGTTTCATGGCGCATTCCCGCATTGGCTTAATGGCGAGACAGGAAAAGTGATCCGTTTTAGTCCTAAAGACGATGGTGCCGACCTGGTGGAAACGTCATTTTTGTTCCAGGGATTGCTCACCGCACGTCAGTATTATACCGCAGACAATGCAGTAGAGAATGATATCCGCAATAAAATCCTCTGGATGTGGGAAGGTATAGAATGGAATTGGTTTACACAGCAGCAGAATGTACTTTACTGGCACTGGAGCCCGAATAATGGCTGGAGCATGAACCATCAGCTAAAGGGCTGGAACGAATGTTTCATCACCTATGTGCTGGCGGCAGCATCTCCAAAATTTGCGATCGACAAAAGAGTGTATACCGACGGTTGGGCCAACAGCAACACATTTTTTAATGGGAAAAAATTTCAGGGCATAACATTACCGCTAGGTTTTGACTTTGGCGGTCCCTTGTTTTTCTCTCATTACTCGTTTCTAGGGCTTGATCCACGAGGCTTAAAGGATCAGTATGCTGATTATTTTGAACAGAACAAGGCACATACACTCATCAACAGGGCTTACTGCATTGAAAATCCTAAAAAGTATAAAGGCTATGGTGAAAACAGCTGGGGACTTACAGCGAGTGACAGCTGGCAGGGATATGCTGCGCACTCCCCTACTGAAGACCTTGGGGTAATCAGTCCGACTGCTGCACTGTCTGCATTTCCTTACACTCCTGAATACTCCATGAAAGCGCTGAAACATTTTTATTTCGACCTGGGTGATAAGATCTGGAGCGAATACGGATTTGTTGACGGTTTTAGCGAAGAACACAATTGGTACGCTAAATCGCACTTAGCGATTGATCAGGGACCTATCATCTGCATGATTGAAAATTACCGCAGCGGTTTATTATGGAAACTGTTTATGAGCAGTCCTGATTTAAAAACCGGATTGAATAAGTTAGGTATCACCAGCAGCGCCCTTGCGCAGTAATATAAACACACAAAATAAACTGATATGAAATATACGAGTTCCTTATTTTTCCTGGCGGCTGTTTTCAGCGTGAATACTTCGATGGCACAGCAGAAAAAAGTTGTAGCAGCAGATCCGAAGATGAATGCCTTCATCACCAAACTGATGTCAAAGATGACAGTGGACGAGAAAATCGGCCAGCTGAATCTTCCGGCAGTAGGCTTTGATGTAACCGGGCCGATTCTGAGTGAAGGAGTAGATGAGAAAATAGAAAAAGGTCTGGTTGGCGGAGTATTTAACACTTTTACCCCACAGGCAGTCCGCAAGTTACAGGAACGTGCATTAACGAAATCCCGTCTTAAAATCCCATTGTTATTTGGGTACGACGTGGTTCACGGACATAAAACCATACTTCCTATCCCCCTGGGCTTAAGTACCAGCTGGGATATGAACCTGATAGAAAAGAGTGCCAGATTAGCCGGTCGTGAGGCCAGTGCTGATGGTTTGAACTGGACCTTCTCGCCTATGGTAGACATCGCAAGAGACCCAAGATGGGGAAGAATTGCTGAAGGTTCCGGGGAAGACCCATACCTGGGATCCTTGATCGGCGCTGCCATGGTAAAAGGATATCAGACCAACAGCCTGTCAAATAAAGATGCAATTTTGGCTTGTGTAAAGCATTTTGCCTTATATGGCGCTGCTGAGGCCGGACGTGACTATAATACTACAGACATGAGTCTGATCAAAATGTACAACGAGTATCTACCACCTTATAAAGCGTCAGTTGATGCCGGAGCAGAGACCGTGATGGTTTCCTTTAATGATATCAATGGCACACCTGCCACGGCGAACAAATGGTTGCTTACCGACCTGTTGCGTAAACAGTGGGGATTTACAGGTTTTGTTGTCAGCGATTATACAGGCGTAAATGAATTGGTTGCGCATGGTCTCGGTGATTTGAAAACAGTTAGTGCAAGATCACTGGATGCAGGTACAGACATGGATATGGTTGGTGAAGGTTTCCTTACGACCTTAAAACAATCACTGGCGGAGAAAAAGATCAGCATGAACGTGATTGATGTTGCCTGTCGTAGAATTTTAGAGGCTAAGTACAAACTAGGTTTATTTGCCGATCCCTACAAATATGTGAATGAGGAGCGTGCAAAGACCGAAATCATGTCACAGAAAAACCGTGCTGAGGCAAAAACAATTGCCGAAGCATCTATGGTATTGCTGAAAAACAACAATCAGTTGCTGCCTTTAAAGAAGAATGCAAAAATTGCTCTGATTGGTCCGCTGGCGGATAACAAACGCGATATGATCGGAAACTGGAGTGCAGCGGGCGACTGGAAACAGGCGATCAGTGTAATGCAGGGTTTGAAAAATGTAGCGCCCAACATGGATATCACCTATGCAAAAGGTGCCAATCTGGTAGATGATCCGGCAATATTAAAACAAATCAACGCTAATGGAGCGGAGATTGTTGCTGATGAAAAATCTCCGGAAAAACTAATTTCAGATGCTGTATCGGCTGCAAAAAAGGCCGACATAGCCGTTGTGGTATTGGGTGAAAGTGCTATCATGGGCGGAGAAGCTACCAGCAGAACAAACCTTGATCTGTTACCCAACCAGCAAGCGCTGTTAACGGCATTGTCTGCGACAGGAAAACCGATTGTGCTGGTATTAATGAACAGTCGCCCGTTGACGCTAGCATGGGAAGATGCGAATATTCCTGCAATCCTGGAAACATGGTTTGCAGGTACAGAGGCAGGAAATGCCATTGCTGATGTGTTGGTAGGAAACTATAATCCTGCAGGAAAACTTACTGCAACCTTCCCTAGAAGTGTGGGTCAGATTCCGATATATTATAACCACAAAAACACGGGAAGACCATATGATGGTATGTCAAATGAGAAGTTTAAATCCCGTTATATTGATAGTTCAAACGATCCATTATATCCATTCGGTTATGGCTTAAGTTATACTAGCTTCAGCTATTCTCCGGTAACACTTAATCAGACGAGCTTAAAAACTGGCCAGCAGATTCTGGCTACGGTAGAAGTAAAAAACACCGGGAACTTTGATGGTGAGGAAGTAGTGCAGTTGTATCTTCAGGATATCTATGGTTCTGTGACCAGACCGGTGAAAGAGCTGAAAGGATTTCAAAAGATATTTATCAAAAAAGGTGAAACAAAAAAGGTGACCTTTACCATTACTGTAGAGATGTTAAAATTCTATAATGCAGAGCTGAAGTTTGCTGCCGAGGCAGGCGACTTTAACGTGTTTGTGGGCGCAAATTCGCGGGATGTGTCTCAGGCGGGCTTTAATTACCAACCATAAATTGTAGTATTTTGCGGAGAACAAGAGAAATTAGCAGGGAGTTAGGTATAATTCTCAAAAATATTTTGCTGTTTCATTCCAATATCAGCCAGTAGTAAAAATTATTTAAATAACCACTAATACACAGATAACTAAAAGGCATTCAATTACTTGAATGCCTTTTTTATAACGTCTGTTTGACGTTAATCATAGGGACAAAAGTTACAAAAAGATAAAATCGCATATAAAAAAGCTGATTTACTATATTTTTTTCACCTAAGTGTTGTTTTTACACAATCGATTTAGTACTTTAGTTTACCATTTTATTGATAACCAGATATACCTGTAATCCAACTTTTCGCAATACTACTGCGCCCGGGGAAATTACAATTTTGATGAGCCGCTACTTACCATTTGCACGTATGCTTCCGCTTCCGATTGTTTAGATTTTTTGCCGCTACGATACCCACATCTTAAGCTCCCAATTGTTAATACCTTAAATCTTAAACTCATTACTCCAATCCCCATATGTAAATAAACTTACCCTTTTATCCATTAACCAAATATATCTTTATGCAACGAAATCTACCACTTATCAAGAGGATGGGAATCCTTTTGCTCATGAGTCTGTGTCTTGCGCTCAATGTGAAAGCCCAAACTAAGATCACCGGAAAAGTAATAGCCGGCGACGACAACTCCCCTGTTCCAGGGGCATCAATCAAGATCAAGAATGCCCCGGGAGGAACCACAACAGATGCTAACGGGATCTTCGCTCTCAGTGTGAGCCCAAACACAGTATTAGTTATCTCCTTCATCGGCTATGTCAACAAAGAAGTCACGGTTGGCAGCCAAACCACTTTTAATGTTACCCTCGACCCTGTAAAAAACGACCTTTCTGAGGTAGTCGTAACAGGTTACACCACACAACGTAAAAAAGATTTGACGGGTGCGGTATCGGTGGTAAACATTGCGCAACTGAAATCTCAGCCTGCTGCAAGTGCCATTGAGTCTTTGCAGGGTAAAGCTGCCGGTGTGGCCATCGTTACTGATGGAGCGCCAGGTTCTACACCGCAGATCAGGGTGCGTGGTACTACTACCATTAACAACAATGATCCTTTATACGTTATTGACGGGGTTCCTTATGAGGGAAAACTTTCGTGGTTAAGCCAAAATGATATTGAAAGCATGCAGGTATTGAAAGATGCGTCTTCTTCATCTATTTATGGTGCGAGAGCAAATAACGGTGTTGTGATTATCACAACAAGGAAAGGTAATTTAGGTACGCCAAAGATTACACTTGACAGTTACTATGGCATGGCCACTCCAAGAAAAAGCACTTTCCCAAAAATGCTGAATCCTCAGCAATATGCTGAATATTTATTTCAGGGCTATCGGAATGCAGGTGCGCCAGTTACAGTAGGTACCAATTATGGCACAGGTGCAAACCCTACTCTTCCAGAATATTTACTGGCAGGTTCGGTAACCGGACAAAACATCAGGCCAGCGGATGTTGATCCCTCAAGATACCTGTTAACCAGAGACCGTACCACGAGTTACCAAATTACAAAGGCTAACCAACAGGGTACAAATTGGTTTGACGAAATCACAGAAAGTGCTCCTTCACAAAGTCACCAAATCAGCGCCTCAGGTGGTGGTGAGAATGCCATTTACAGTTTTGGAGGAGGTTATCTTAATCAACAAGGTACCATTAAAAACACAGGTTTTACCCGTTATAACTTCAGATCTAACACGCAATTTACGGCATTGAACAAAAAACTTCGTTTCGGAGAAAATGCGCAGTACAGTTATTCTGAAGGATATGGTTTCGGTGTAAATCCAAATACTTCAGGAGAATACCAGGATGAGGGAAGTGCAATCAGCTGGGCATACAGGATACCAACTATTATCCCCGTTTATGATATTATGGGCAATTTTGCCGGTAGTACAGGTAGTAACCTGGGTAATGCAGAAAATCCTGTTGCAGTGCTGCAAAGAGCTAAAGACAATAAAAATAGAAGCAACTTTTTCTTTGGAAATGTTTTTGGCGAATATGACATTATAGACGGACTGACTGCAAGAACAAGTTTTGGTCTGCGTTACGAAAACTATAATGGTATATCACTTCGTTACCCTAACCCAGAATTTTCTGAAGGAAACCCAACCAGTAGCTTAAGCGAGTATCAAGGCTATACAACAGAATGGACCTGGACAAATACTTTGAACTACAAAAAGGTATTTGGCAAACATAATCTTGGGGTATTAGTTGGTACAGAAGCGATCAGAAGCAGAAACAGACAGTTAGATGCTGCACGTAATGAGTTTTTCTTATTAGGGAACTTAGATTACTATTACCTGAATGCGGGCGCTGCGAGCATCAGTAATGCAAGTACAGGATCTATTAGCTCATTGTATTCATTGTTTGCTAAAGCAGATTATTCATTCAACGATCGTTACTTATTGAGTGCGATCATCCGTCGTGATGGATCTTCAAACTTCGGTCCGGATAACAAATTTGGTTATTTCCCGGCTGTTAGTGGTGCATGGAGAATTTCTGAAGAAGACTTCATGAAGGACAATAAGCTGTTTAGCGACTTAAAATTCCGCGTGGGTTACGGACAAACAGGTAATCAAAGAATTCCAAATTTCAACTATTTAAGCAGATTCCAAAGTGCGATCAATAGTGGTGGATACCCACTTGGAGGCGGTAACCTGGTAACATCCGGGGTGTATCAGAATGCTTACAGCAACCCACAGGTAAAATGGGAAGCTTTGAGTTCACTCAACATTGGTCTGGACTTCACTGTTAAAGGTGGTGCTTTTGATGGATCCATCGACTGGTACAACAAAAAAACCACAGATATGCTTTACCCGGTACCCCTTCCGTCTACCGCTGTAGGCTTAGGTACCTCTCCTTTTGTTAATGCCGGGGATATGAGCAATAAAGGTATAGAGGTGAACTTAAATTACCACTTTAACCGCAATAACGATAATGCATTCAAATTCGATGCTGGAGTTAACTTCTCTAAAAATGTAAATAAAGTGATTAAACTGGCAGACGGTATCACTAAACAACCTTATGGTAACTTCAGAAGTTTAACCACTTCCATCCTTGAGGCTGGTCAGCCATTCGGATCTTTCTATGGCTATAAGGTGGCTGGCATTTACCAAAACGCAGGCGACATTTCTAGCAGCCCGGGCTATACAGGCGCAAGAATTGGTGGTTTCAAATACCAGGATATTGACGGCGACGGAGCGATCACTCCTGCTGACAGAACGATTATCGGTAATCCAAATCCAGACTTCCTGTATTCATTAAGTTTAAATGCATCTTATAAAAATTGGGATATCGCAACATTCTTCAACGGTGTTCAGGGAAATGACATTTATGAAGCTACCCGTTACTTTACAGACTTCCCAACCTTTGACGGCGCAAGAAGCGCAAGATTGTTAGATGCCTGGAGCCCGACAAACACTAGCAGCATGATTCCTTCTGCTTATGCTGGTGTTTCTGATATGGAATATGCTTCATCGAGCTACTACGTTCAGAATGGAAGTTTCTTCCGCATGAAAAACCTGCAAATTGGTTATACATTACCACTTAAACAAAATTCTAAGTTAGGGGTAACCAAAATTAGAATCTATGCAAGTGCAACCAATTTATTTACAGTAACCAAATACACCGGAATGGATCCTGAAGTTAGTCAGGAATCAGATACATTCTCAGTTCCGGGACTTGACAGGGGAATCTACCCATCGCCTCGTCAATATCTGTTAGGTCTTAGTGTTGGTTTTTAATTTTAAAAAGATAGAAGATGAAAAATTTTAAATATATCGCATTCGCCATTTTTCTTTGCAGCACCTTATCGTGCAAAAAAGATTTTATTCAAGGGAATCCGCAGGGACAGCTTATTACAGAAAACTTAGTTACACAGGATGGTGTTGAATCACTGCTTACAGGAGCCTATGGATTGTTAAACGGTAACGTTAGCGGAACCTGGGGTAACTATGGAGCTGCGCCAAGCCAATGGTTGTTTGGTGAGGTAGCTTCAGATAATGCACATAAAGGCAGTAGTAATGGTGACCAACCTAATATGAACCTGATTGAGCAACACTCGCCAACAAGTACAAATGATAACCTTGCCAATATCTGGGAAAGATGTTTTGAAGGTATTCAGCGTAGCAACAATACACTAAGGGTGCTGGCTACATTACAGTCGGGAGGCACCGGCAAATTTGCTGATGCCCGTGCTTTGGAAATTCAGGGTGAGGCAAGGTTGTTACGTGCACACTATTACTTCTTCCTGGTAAGGGTGTTTAAAAGCGTTCCTTACGTTACTGAAGCAACAACTGAGCAGGCCATAGACAATACCAAAGATATCTATCCTGAAATTACTGCCGATCTGCAATTTGCGGTAACAAACCTACCTGTTTCAAAGCCAAAAGGTCAGGTAGGCCGTGTAGATAAATATATTGCTCAGGCATATTTAGGTAAAGTGCTGTTATATCAGGGAAAATTCACGGATGCTTATGCACAGCTGAATGCTGTAATTTTAGCTAAGCCCAGCCTGGAATCAATGCCTTTTGAGAACAACTTTGATATTGACAAAGAAAACGGACCAGAAGCCGTATTTGCGGTACAGCATGCTGTTGGTGCTGATGGTACAAATGGAGAAAACGGAAACGTTGGTGATATGCTGAACTTTTCAAATGCCATCGCCTGCTGCGGATTTTTCCAACCAAGTATAGACCTTGCCAATGCTTATAAAGTTGACGCAAACGGTTTACCATTGTTGGATGGCAGCTATAGAACTAACCCATATGTTTCCGATTTCGGTTTAGCAGACGGTCCTAAAGCTGCATATCAGGTAAATACTGCACTCGCACTTGATCCTCGTATTGATTATACCATAGGTCGCAGAGGTGTACAATACCGTAGCGGTTATGGCGTAATGCCGGGTGATGCTTGGCTGCGCGATGTTGGTAACGGCGGTCCGTTCCTGGCAGTAAAAAATGTGCTTGATCAGGGTCAGATTATATCTGGAACAGCTCCGGGTTCAAACAACGTAACCGGACTGAATGTGAACTTGATTCGTTTGGCAGATATTTACCTGATGGCTGCAGAAGCAGCTGTTGAAAACGGAGACTTGGGAAGAGCATTAGTGCTGGTTAACAGCGTTCGTGCACGTGCAGCATTACTTCCTGCAAAAACTGTTGCCGGCGGTGCAGCCGCAGCAGCTTACAAAGTAAGCCCATACCCTGCTTTCACATCAGTTGACTATGCTAGAAATGCAGTTAGAATGGAACGCAGATTGGAACTGGCTATGGAAGGACATCGTTTCTTCGATTTGGTACGCTGGGGTATCGCTAAACAAACACTGGAAAGTTATTTCAGCTTTGAAGGTGGTTATTTCAATTACCTGAAAGGCATTACCATTGAGACAAGGGATGATCATTACCCATTGCCTCAGGATCAGATAGACAGGTCGAAAGGTATTCTGAAACAAAGTCAGGGTTACTAAGGAGATGATCTGAAATTTTTGATCACCTGAACGTTAAATTTGTTAAAACCCGCTTATTATTTAAGCGGGTTTTTTAATTTAGGCGGATGAAGTATTTTAAAGTAACTCTCTTTTTATTATTCATATTTTTTTCCTTCAACACAGGAGCACAGACGTTTAAAAAATTTGATAAAGGCAGTTATCTCTCAAAACAAGACAGCATTTATTATAGAATACTGTTTCCTGAGCAATTTGATCCCACACAGAAATATCCGGTGATCTTTGTCCTTCATGGCCGCGGGGAAAGTGGTAGTGACAATGAGAAACAGCTCACGCATGGCGCAAAGCTATTTTTAAAACCCGCTATCAGGTCCAAATTCCCAGCCATTGTTATTTTCCCACAGTGTCCCGAAGATAGTTACTGGTCTAATGTTAAAATCACAGCCGACTCTGCCGGCAAGCGCAGGTTTGATTTTCAGACAGGTGGCAAACCGACCAGGGCGATGCATGCTTTGCTGGGAATGATAGACAATATTCTGGAAAAGCCCTACATAAATAAAGAAAAAGTGTTTATTGGAGGATTATCAATGGGAGGAATGGGCACCTATGAAGTTCTGCGGCGCAAACCTAGAACCTTTGCATCCGCATTTGCCATTTGTGGTGGAGATACTACTGCCAATGTCAGAAAATATAAAAACGTGCCCCTTTGGATTTTTCATGGAGGAGAAGACGATGTAGTAAATCCTAAGTTTTCAATTAACATCGCTAACCAACTTAAAATTCTTGGCAAGGAGGTTAAATTTAACTACTACCCTGAAGCCAACCATAACAGCTGGGATGCTGCATTTGCGGAGCCAGATTTGATTCCATGGCTGATGAGCCACGATTTACACGACAAAAAGACGTTTTTCTCTTCGCTACTGTTTTGGAAATAAAAACAATACCGACTGGTTTGGTTAATAAAAAGGGGTCGTTATTTTTACAATAACGACCCCTTTTCTCTATGTGTAAGCTTGTTGTTTATTCAGCCATATTGTGGTAAACAGCCTGTACATCATCATCCTCTTCCAGCTTATCAATAAGCTTTAATACATCAACAGATTGTTCTTCTGTGATAGGTACAGTCGTTAAAGAAATACGCTCTAATTTGGCACTTTTCATTTCAAAGCCCATATCTTCAAGAGTTTTTTGCATTTTTCCGAAATCTTCGAATGCCGTTTGTACAACCGCAATGTCGTTTCCTTCCTCGTCAGACTCTAAATAAAGCTCTTCTAATCCAGCATCGATCAATTCAAACTCTAATTCTTCCAGGTCTTTTTCGCCCGGTAGGAACCTAAAAATCGATTTACGGTTAAAAATAAAGTCGAGTGATCCTGTTTTACCGAGAGATCCGCCTGTTTTACTGAAATAACTGCGGATGTTAGCAACCGTACGGTTGGTATTGTCGGTAGCGGTTTCTATAAGGATCGCAACACCATGTTGTGCGTAACCTTCGTAAACATGCTCTTCATAACCATTTTCATCTTTGTTTGATGCCCTTTTGATTGCGGCATCAACAGTATGTTTCGGCATATTTACTGCCTTTGCATTCTGGATAGCGGTACGCAGACGGCTGTTGGCATCAGGGTTTGCACCACCATCTTTCACTGCCATTACAATCTCTTTACCTATACGGGTAAATTGTACGGCCATCTTAGCCCAACGCTTAAATTTTCTTTCTTTTCTGAACTCAAATGCTCTTCCCATTGTATCTTCTGTATTGAGGGGGTAAACCTATTAACTTTTTAAATTTTTCAACATATCTGCGGTCAGTTTCGTCAGGTCAAACTCGGGTTTCCAGCCCCAGTCGTTAGCTGCATACTGATCATCAATAGATCGCGGCCAGCTCGCTGCAATCTGCTGCCGGGGATCGTTATTGGTATAAGTAAGCTTAAATTCATGAATATGTTTCCTGATTTCTGCCGCCAGCACCTCAGGTGTAAAACTAACGCCCGCAAAATTATAACTCGACCGGATAGAGATCTGCGCTGCCGGGGCATCCATCAATTCTATCGTGCCACGAATGGCATCATCCATATACATCATCGGCAATTCAGTCTCTGCATTCAGAAAAGATGCATAGCTTCCTTTTTTCAATGCGTCGTGGAAAATATGGATGGCATAATCTGTAGTACCTCCCCCGGGAGCTGCTTTCCAGCTGATCAAACCAGGGTAGCGGATGCTTCTTACATCCAGCCCATACTTCTGATGATAGTACTCACACCATCTTTCGCCCGCTAATTTACTAATTCCATAGACTGTATTGGGATCCATGATACAAAATTGTGACGTTTGATCTTTTGGGGAGTTTGGCCCAAACACCGCAATTGAACTTGGCCAGTATAATTTTGCCGTTTTATAAATAATCGCCAGATCCAGAATATTCAGCAAACCATTCATATTTAGATCCCAGGCCAGCTTAGGGTTTTGCTCTCCGGTTGCCGAAAGTAATGCTGCCAGCAAGTAAACCTGTGTAGGTTTATATTTATTAAATATGCTGTTTAAAGTGTCCTTTTCCAGCACATTAACAAATTCAAATGGTCCTGAATTCTTAATGTCATAATCAGGACGCCTGATATCACAGGCGATTACATTACCCTCTCCGTAGGTTTTACGTAAAGCAGTAACCAGCTCGGTACCGATTTGTCCGTTTGAACCCAATACTACTATTTTCTCGCTCATTAAAATATAGGTTTTGGCAAAGGTAGAAAAACGACAGAAACCTGAATAAAAATGTTATTATTTATATTTTCTATGTATCTTGAACTAAACAAAAGAAGCGTACCATTTGTTATTGCTTCTTTTAGAAACCTTATAAAACCTTAAAATAAAAAACATGAGCAACAGAAGAACCTTTTTACAGCAATCAGGCATGGCGGCATTGGCAGCTATGGTTAGTCCTTCACTGATTTCGTCAGCGCTGGCCGGCACTATGGAGCGCGCAAAAATCAGCAAAGTAGGTATCCAATTGTACACGTTGCGCGACCTGCTTCAAAAAGATGTCAGTTCGGTAATTCCTAAACTTGCACAATTAGGTTACAAACAGGTAGAAACATTTTATGGCTACGATGCAAAAAATGCAGCCAAAGGATTTTGGGGCCTGGATGCAAAAGAATTCAAGACGTTGCTCGACACCAATGGAATTACTTCACCAAGCGGACATTACAATGAAAGTGTATTTTTAACAGAGGGCGGTGGAACTGATGTATTGAAAAATCACATTGAAGTTGCGGCTACGGTTGGACAAAAATACCTGACAATTCCTTCTATTCCGGGTGATCACCATAAGGCTGCGAGTGCCGATTTTTATAAAAAGATTGCCGCTAAATTCAATGAGGCAGGACAGTTAGCAAAAGCACAGGGACTTAAATTAGCCTATCATAACCACAACTTTGAGTTTGGCGATCTGGGTGGCGGGGTTACACCATATGAAATTTTCCTCACTGAAACTGATCCATCACTGGTAAGTTTCGAGCTGGATTTATTCTGGGCAGTTAATGCGGGCTTGAACCCTATCGATATGTTCAAAAAACACCCGGGTCGTTTTAAAATGTGGCATGTGAAAGATATGGACAAAGCAGACAAAAGTGTATTCACCGAAGTAGGCACCGGAAGCATCAATTTCAAAGAAATCTTCAGCAATGCAAAGACTTCGGGACTGGAATATATATTTGTGGAGCAGGATGTGATCAAAATTGAACCATACAAAAGTGTTGGTCAGAGCATTGACTATATCAAAAAATCACTATTGTAAAGTAGTAGAGGGCCTTTGGCTAAAAGATAGCTGATGGTGCATCTTTAATTTGAATCAGATATTTACTTACTGAAGTAACAATAATGGGATATAAAGGTGTCATTATTACACTTTGTTAACATTTTTTCATATTTTAGTATGAATATAGCACAACAATACAAACGAAACAACCAAATTTAAATCATTATGGATAGAAGAGAGGCAGTCAAAAGTGTTGCTTTTTTACTCGGAGGAGCGCTTTCTGCAACCACAATCGGTGTTTTTCTCGATGGCTGTACTTCGCCATCAGCGAACAAAGGTGGAAACTTATTTTCAGCTGATCAGGAGCTGATGATCACAGAGATAGCAGATATTATTATTCCTTCTACTAAAACCCCCGGGGCAAAAGCTGCAGGTGTAGGACCATTCATTGCTAAAATGATGAAGGAGTGTTATCCTGATTATGCCCAGGAGGCATTTGTTAAAGGTCTTGAAGATCTTGAAGACCGTTCAAAAAAAGAATACAAAAATTCATTCGTTACGATTTCAGTAAAAGAGCGTCAGCAGTTACTGAGTAAATTACGTGAAGAAACTATCGCTGCTCAAAAGGTGGAGAATGAGAAAAAAGCAGCTGGTGAGAAAAACAAACCTGCACCGGAAAAACCAATCCCGGGACCGGACAAAAATGTGAAGACGACCCCATACTTTTTCTCTCTCGTACGCGATTTAACCTTATTGGGTTACTGGACATCAGAGATTGGCGCATCCCAGGCACTGGAGTATGTGGCAGTACCAGGCCGTTATGATGGCTGCGTAGATCTGAAACCAGGTCAGAGAGTTTATTCATAAATCTATTCAAAGAAACACAGCAATGAATTTAAATACAAAAGCAACAGCACAAAATACATATGATGCAATTGTAGTAGGATCCGGTATCAGCGGCGGATGGGCCGCAAAGGAACTTACTGAAAAAGGACTTAAGGTATTACTGCTTGAGAGAGGCAGAAACATAGAACATATTAAGGACTATACTACGGCAATGAAAAAACCATGGGAATTTGAACACCGTGGATTGCTGACAGAAGAGCAAAAGAGAACTCACCCTGTACAAATCAGGGATTACCCTTACCAGGAATTCAATGAGAGCTTTTGGGTTAATGACCTGGAATGCCCTTATACTGAGGTTAAACGTTTTGACTGGTACCGTGGATTCCACGTTGGTGGAAAATCACTGATGTGGGGCAGACAGAGTTACCGTTTCAGTGACCTGAACTTTGAAGATAATGCAAAGGATGGGCACGGAAATGACTGGCCGATCAGATATAAAGACCTGGAAAAATGGTACGATTACGTGGAGCGTTTTGCAGGAATCAGCGGAACAGTGGAAAACTGGCCGGCACTACCTGACGGACAATTTCTTCCCCCAATGGAAATGAACTGTGTAGAAAAATCTGTAAAAGAACGGATTGAGAAACACTGGAAAAAAGAGCGGATCATGACAATTGGCCGTACAGCCAACCTTACTGTGCCTCACGGAGGCAGGGGAAGTTGTCAGTACCGTAACCTGTGTAGCCGTGGCTGTCCTTTTGGTGCCTATTTCAGTACACAGTCCTCTACCCTTCCGGCGGCTGTAGCTACTGGAAACCTTACTTTACGTCCTTACTCTCTGGTTGACCATATCATTTATGATAAAGAAACTCAGAAAGCCAAAGGTGTAATGGTTATTGATTCAGAGACCAAAGAAAACATTGAATTTTACGCCAAGATCGTTTTTGTGAACGGATCTACACTGGGCAGTACCTTCCTGTTATTAAACTCTACTTCAGATGAACATCCTGATGGTTTGGGTAATGGCAGCGGTGAGCTGGGACATAACTTAATGGACCACCATTTCCGTACGGGTGCAACCGGAGAAGCTGAAGGTTTCGACGATAAATATACCTACGGCAGAAGGGCGAACGGAATTTACATTCCGAGATACCAGAACATGGGTAACGACAAACGTGATTACTTACGTGGTTTTGGTTATCAGGGTGGCGCAAGTCGTACCGGATGGCATAAAGATGTTGCTGAACTGGCATTTGGTGGCGATTTCAAAGACCAGATGACACAGCCAGGAATGTGGACTATGGGCCTTGGTGGTTTTGGAGAGTCTCTTCCTTACCATGAGAACAGAGTTTATATCGACAGAACCAAAAAAGACAAATGGGGAATGCCGGTACTGGCTATTGATTGCGAGTTTAAAGGCAATGAGCAGAAAATGCGTATTGCAATGATGAACGATGCAGCGGAGATGTTAGAAGCAGCAGGTATGAAAAATATCAAAACTTATGACAATGGTTCTTCACCAGGTATGGCAATCCACGAACAAGGAACTGCACGTATGGGTAACGATCCAAAAACTTCTGTGTTAAATAAATGGAACCAAATGCATGAAGTAAAAAATGTATTTGTGACCGATGGTTCATGTATGCCTTCAATTGCATGTCAGAACCCATCATTAACTTTCATGGCATTGACAGCAAGAGCTGCCGATTTCGCAGTAACTGAACTGAAAAAAGGTAATATTTAATGGCTGAGAAAATAAGAATGGGCATGATCGGTGGAGGAAAAAACGCTTTTATAGGCGCCGTTCACCGTATTGCAGCTAACATTGACGGACAGATTGAATTGTGCTGCGGCGCATTGAGTTCTGATCCGGAGACGGCAAAGGAATCCGGTAAAACGTTGTTTTTACCGGATAATAGAAATTACGGAAGCTATCAGGAGATGATCGAACAAGAGAGTCTCCTGCCTGCTGAGGTAAAAATGCACTTTGTCTCGATCGTCACTCCAAATTTTGCACATTTTGCCCCCGCGATGCTGGCATTGGATCATGGCTTCCATGTGGTGATTGATAAACCCATCGCCCTCACACTCGAGGAGGCAAAAAAGCTGGAAGAAAAAGTAAAAGAAACCGGCCTTACATTATGCCTTACCTATACCTATTCGGGTTATCCGATGGTTAAACAGGCCAGGCATATGGTTGCAGAAGGTGCTTTCGGAAAAATCCGCAAAGTGTTGGTAGAATACCCGCAAGGCTGGTTAAGCCTTCCTTCTGAACGTGAAGGCAATAAACAATCATCATGGAGAACTGATCCTTCAAAAAGTGGTATCAGCGGCTGCATGGGAGATATTGGAACCCACGCTGCTCAGCTGGCAGAATATATCTCAGGATTGGAAATCAAGAAAATTTGTGCCGACCTAAATATCATGGTTGACGGACGCGCACTTGATGATGACGGCAATGTATTGCTGAAGTTTGACAACGGGGCCAACGGTGTACTGGTAGCATCACAAATTGCTGCTGGTGAAGAAAATGCTTTAAAGATTAAAGTATATGGCGAAAAAGGTAGCCTGGAATGGCACCAGATGGAGCCCAATACTTTAACAGTGAAGTGGCTCGACGCACCAAGCCAGATTTATCGCACCGGCAATGGCTATTTGAGCGCTGCCGCACAGCATAATTCAAGAACACCTTCCGGTCATCCTGAAGGATACCTGGAGGCATTCGCCAATATCTACAGAAATTTCGCCCTCACAATTCAATCAAAATTAGCTGGATTAACGCCTACAGCAGAAATGCTCGACTTTCCAAGTGTGGAAGAAGGTGTGCGTGGAATGGCTTTCATAGAAAATGTAGTGGCTTCGGGCCAGTCGGATCAGAAATGGTTCGATTTTAAAATATAATCAGATGACAACAATTAAAGGACCAGCGGTTTTTTTAGCACAGTTTATCGGTGACACAGCGCCATTCAATTCATTGGATGGCATTTGTCAATGGGCTGCAGGCCTGGGATTCAAAGGAATCCAGATGCCGACGCTTGATAACCGTTTTATTGATCTTCAAAAAGCAGCAGAGAGTAAAACCTATGCTGACGAACTCAAAGGCAAAGTAAACTCCTACGGATTAGAGATCACGGAGCTGTCTACACACATTCAGGGACAGCTGGTGGCCGTGAACCCTGCATTTGATAAAGTATTTGACGCCTTTGCTCCCGAGCAGTACCGTAATCACCCGCAATCGCGCACGGAATGGGCGGTACAGCAGTTAAAATATGCTGCTAAAGCTTCACAAAACCTTGGCTTAAATGCACATGCTACTTTTAGCGGATCGCTGTTATGGCATATGTTTCACCCATGGCCACAACGCCCGGAGGGACTGGTAGAAGATGCTTTTAAAGAACTGGCGCGTCGCTGGCTACCAATTCTGAATGAATTTGACAGCAATGGTGTGGATGTCTGCTATGAGATTCATCCTGGAGAAGATCTTTTTGATGGGATAACTTATGAGATGTTCCTGGAAAAGGTGAATAACCACCCCCGTGCCTGTCTGTTATATGATCCGTCTCACTTTGTGTTACAACAGCTGGATTATATCCAATATATAGATTTTTATCATGAGCGTATCAAAGCATTCCATGTTAAAGATTCGGAATTTAACCCTACAGGAAGACAAGGAACTTTCGGCGGTTACCAGAGCTGGGCAAATCGTGCTGGCCGTTACCGCTCACCGGGCGACGGACAGGTGGATTTTAAAACTATATTCAGTAAACTTGCACAATACGATTTTAAGGGATGGGCAGTTATGGAATGGGAATGCTGTATCAAAGATTCTGAAACCGGTGCAAGAGAAGGTGCTGAATTTATCAAGAACCATATCATTCCGGTAACCACCAGGGCCTTTGATGATTTTGCATCAATGGGTGCTGACGAAGCTTTCAACCAACAAATTTTAGGTTTAAAATAAATAGCACAACAAAAACAACCAAATGAAAAAGTCACTATTAATTGTAGGCTGTATAGGCTTAGCCTTAGCCTCATGCGGAAATCCAGGTTCTTCTGATAAAGAAGAAACAACAGCAACTAGCACAACAACAACCACTGAAACTACAACAGCTCCAACTGAAACTCCTGCTGCAGGAGCCAGTGGCGAAACCCTTCCGGGTGAAAAATTGGTGGCTACTGCCGATTGTTCAGGCTGCCATAACAAGGAGCAAAAAATTATTGGACCTGCTTACGTTGATATCGCAGCGAAGTATCCTTCAAATGATGAAAATATCAGCCATCTTGCTGATGTTGTTATCGCCGGGAGCAAAGGTACATGGGGCGACCTGCCAATGACGCCTCACCCTAACCTGAGCAAAGACGATGCTAAAACTATGGTGACATGGATCTTGTCACTTAAAAAATAAACAAGCCTTACCGGCATCCCTACCTAACCAAATATAAGCATGGAAAAAACGAATAAAGAGACCAATGCGGCCAGCAGGCGCGCATTCATTAAATCAGCGGCCGTTGCCAGTGCCGCATTTATGATTTTACCCCGTCACGTACTGGGTGGAAAAGGATTTACTGCACCAAGCGACAGACTGATTGTTGCCGGTATAGGTGCTGGTGGAAAAGGAGCATCTGATATTGCGAACTTTGCCAAAAGCGGCAAAGCAGATATCGGCTTCCTGTGTGACGTGGATACCAATCGTGCCGCAGGCACCGTAAAGAATTTTCCGAAAGCCAAGTTCTACAAGGACTGGCGGGAATTACTGGATAAAGAACACAAAAACTTTGATGCAGTAAGTATTTCTACACCGGATCATAATCACGCTATTGTGACGGTGGCAGCAATGCAGCTGGGTAAACATGTATATGTGCAGAAACCACTGACGCATGATATTTACGAAGCCAGAAAGCTTACTGAAGCAGCGAGAAAATATAAAGTTGTTACGCAGATGGGCAACCAGGGGGCATCTAATGATGGCCCGAGGCAGATGAAAGAGTGGTATGATGCAGGACTTATTGGCGATGTACATACGGTTTACGCATGGACGGACAGACCGGTATGGCCACAGGGTATTCCATGGTCTGCCAACAAAGCCGAAGTTCCAAAAAATCTGGACTGGGATTTATGGTTAAACACCGCGCCTTACAAAGATTACGTAGAAAAACTAGTGCCTTTTAACTGGCGCGGATGGTGGGATTATGGAACTGGCGCCCTTGGCGACATGGGTTGTCATTTGCTGGAAGCACCGTTCAGCATGCTGGGATTAAAATATGCGACTGATGTTCAGGCAAGTGTGGGTTCAGTATATGTAGACGAATTTAAACGCGGATATTTCCCTGACAGCTGCCCCCCTTCAAGTCATGTGACACTTACTTTCCCTAAAACTCCAAAAACACAAGGTGAAGTTACAGTACACTGGATGGACGGCGGTATCCAACCTACCCGTCCTGAGGAACTGGAAGCAAACGAAGTGTTTGGTGATGGTGGTAATGGAACTTTATTTATCGGTACCAAAGGAAAGATGATGAGCAGTACCTACAGTGCTGATCCGCGTTTGCTGCCTTTAAGTCGCAACAAGGATATCAAAGTACCGGAAAGGTTCGCACGTGTTCGCGGAGGTGCTGAAGGGCATTACGCGCAATGGGTAGAAGCTTGTATTGCTGGTTACGGAAAGAAAGAACTGAGTTCACCGTTCGAAATTGCAGGTCCGCTTACCGAGGCATTGCTAATGGCCAATCTGGCTATCCGCGCTAATGACGTACAGCGTACATCTGCCGCTGGAAAAATTAGCTACCCAGGCAGAAATATTAAGCTGTTATGGGACAATGAGAACATGAAGGTCACTAATTTCGATGACGTAAACCAATATGTAAAACGCGAATACCGTAAAGGCTGGTCGCTCGGCATTTAATTTTAATACCGCAGCGTACAAAAATGTATATCGAAGAAATTAAACTCTTTAAAACACTATAACAAATATGATGAATGTAACTACCCGAATTAAACTGTCAACAATGATGTTCCTGGAATTTTTTATCTGGGGATCATGGTTTGTAACACTGGGTACATTTCTAGAAAAGAATTTATCTGCCACGGGATCACAAACTGCTGCAGTTTTCTCCACACAGTCGTGGGGCGCAATTGTTGCACCTTTTATTATTGGGCTTATTGCCGACAGGTTCTTTAATGCAGAACGTATTCTGGGTGTGTTACACATCGTAGGAGCTATATTGATGTACCAGATGTATAATGCCACAAATGTGGATGTATTTTATCCCTATGTCTTAGGTTATATGATCCTCTTTATGCCTACGCTGGCATTGGTAAACTCAGTATCCTTTAACCAGATGCAAGACCCTGAAAAGGAATTTTCCAGTATCAGGTTCTGGGGGACTATCGGCTGGATTTTAGCAGGATTACTGATCAGCTATTTGTTTTTGTGGGATTCTGCAGAAGGTTTGGCATCAGGTTTATTAAAAAACACCTTTATGATGGCCGGTGTTGCTTCGTTAATTCTGGGATTATTTAGCTTTACCTTACCTAAAACACCACCAAAAGTGGCAAAAGGAGAGAAAGTTACCTTATCGGATATCCTGGGACTTGATGCCCTGAGCCTGTTAAAAGACAGGAACTTTGCAATTTTCTTTGTATCAGCTATCCTGATCTGTATCCCGCTTGCATTCTATTATCAGAATGCGCACCCTTTCTTATCTGCCATTGGTGTAGAAGGTCCTACTGGTAAAATGGCTATCGGACAAGTTTCTGAGGCCTTATTCCTGCTGATGATTCCAATATTCTTCAAAAGATTCGGTTTCAAGGTGACAATATTAGTGGGTATGCTTGCCTGGGCAGTACGATATGCATTGTTTGCTTATGGCAATGCTGGTGAGTTAAGCTTTATGTTACTGATCGGTATTGCACTGCATGGTGTATGCTACGATTTCTTCTTTGTATCCGGTCAAATTTACACCAACTCCAGAGCTGGCGAAAAGTATAAAAGTGCTGCACAGGGGCTAATTACCCTTGCTACCTACGGTGTGGGAATGCTCATTGGTTTTGAAGTTGCCGGTATGATTACAGATAGCTATAAACTGGCAGACGGAAGCGTAGACTGGAAAATGGTATGGATTATTCCTGCAGGCATCGCATTAGTGGTATTCTTACTCTTCTCTGTATTCTTTACGGATAAAAACAAGGCAATTTCTGATTCACAATTAAACAACGCATAACCATGGGCTCAGAACAAAGCCGTAGAAAAATGTTAAAAACTATGATCGCAGGCACCGCAGTATTAGGTGCCTCATCGGCCATACCAGCACTCGCAATGGATAAAGATTTTAAAACTACAGCGCTGAAAGGAAACATTAACCATGCGGTTTGCCGCTGGTGTTATGATGGCATCTCCGTCGAAGAATTATGTAAGGCATCCAAAGAAATTGGGATCAAAGGTATAGACCTGGTTGGCCCTGCCGACTGGCCGACGCTGAAAAAGTATGGTCTTTTTTCATCCATGTGTAACGGTGCAGAGATTAACCTGGTAGATGGATTTAACGATCCTGCATTTCACAAGCAGCTGATTGAAAACTATAGCAAGATGATTCCGCTGGTAGCCGCTGCAGGTTATAAAAACCTGATTTGTTTTAGCGGAAACCGCAGGGGCAAAGATGATGAAACAGGGTTAAAAAACTGTGTGGAAGGGTTGAAACAACTGATGCCGCTGGCTGAGAAGCATAATGTGGTATTGGTGATGGAGTTACTGAACAGTAAGGTGAATCATACCGACTACCAGTGTGACCATACGGCATGGGGCGCAGAACTGGCAAAACGCCTGGGTTCTGAAAACTTCAAACTGCTCTATGATATTTATCACATGCAAATTGATGAGGGTGACGTGATCAGTACGATTCAGAAATTTCACCCATATATTGCTCATTACCATACCGGAGGGGTGCCCGGAAGAAATGAAATAGATGAGACACAGGAATTATATTATCCTGCAATCATGAAAGCTATCCTGGCAACAGGATACAAAGGATTTGTCGCACAGGAGTTTATCCCTAAACAAAAAGATAAACTACAATCCTTAAGAAACGCGATTAAAATTTGTGATATATAACCTAAACAAAATGAATTCAAGAAGAACCTTTATCAAACAGGCAAGTATTGCAGCTGCAGGAGCTATGATCCTGCCTTCATTTGCTTGCTCATCGTCAGCTTCGGCTGCAGATAAAACTGTTGGTTTGCAATTGTACTCTTTGAGAGAGCAATTACCTAAAGATGTGCGCGGCACAATTGCTAAAGTTGCTCAGGCAGGATATAAAGAAGTAGAAACATATGGTTATTCTTTAAAAGATAAATTCTGGGGTTTAGATCCTAAATCGTTTAAAGCATTATTAGATGAAAATGGCCTTACTGTACCAAGTGGTCATTATGGTATGGACCTTTTTATGGGTACCGGAAACCAGGATGAATTAAAAACATATATTGAGGCCGCAAACATCATTGGCAGTAAGTATGTAGTTGTTCCTTACCTGGGAGATTCTCTGCGTGGCGGTGAAGATCAATGGAAAAAACTGGCAGCGAAATTAAATGAAGCAGCGCAGCTTTGCAAAGCGGGTGGATTAAATGTTGGTTATCACAATCACAATTTTGAATTTGACAAAATTGGTGAGACCACAGGTTACGAAATTCTGCTTAACAATACAGATCCAAAAGCCGTAGACTTTGAAATGGACCTGTACTGGGTAGTGAGATCAGGAAATGATCCATTGAAGTTGTTCAAAGAACATCCGGGAAGATTCCCAATGTGGCATGTGAAAGATATGGACAAAGCGGATAATACCATCAACACTGAGGTGGGCAGCGGAAGTATCAACTTCAAGAATATTTATGCTGATGCTAAACAAGCGGGCTTAAAACACCTGATTGTAGAACAGGAGAACTTCTCTCTGGATCCTTTTGTGAGTATCAAACAAAGTGCTGATTATATCAAAAAAGATATTTTATAAGCTAGCGCCGGCGGATGTACTTACACCCGCCGGCTCTAAAATACCTTCCCTGCTATCCTTCTGATGGCGATTAATATACATTCATCATATTTACTTCCAATAAAAATGGTTTTTCAGCCAAATGAGCTGAAAAAGAGCAAAGTTTTTCCCATATTTGGATTGGTATACTATTTATAAAATTTTAAAAACAAATTCAAATCAATGAAGCTGTCATCTGTTGATGAAGGTTTCATACCATTAAATTCAAATATATAATCATGAAAATCGCAGTTGTAGGTGCTACTGGTTTAGTAGGCACTGTAATGTTAAAAGTCCTGGAAGAGCGTAACTTCCCTTTGACCGAGTTAATTCCGGTTGCATCTGAAAAAAGTGTAGGTAAAGAAATCACTTTTAAGGGTAAGAAGTTCAAGGTGGTTAACATGGAAACTGCAATTGCCATGAAGCCGGATGTTGCTTTATTTTCTGCCGGAGGTAGTACTTCGCTACAATATGCGCCACTTTTTGCTGAAGCAGGCACAACAGTGATTGACAATTCATCTGCATGGCGTATGGATCCTTCTAAAAAACTTATAGTTCCGGAAGTAAATGCACATGAATTATCGATCGATGATAAAATCATTGCAAATCCAAATTGTTCAACTATTCAAATGGTAGTGGCCTTAAAACCATTACATGATAAATATAGAATTAAACGTGTTGTAGTTTCTACCTACCAGTCGGTAACCGGTACTGGCGTAAAAGCTGTAGAGCAAATGATGAACGAACGTAAAGGTATTAACGATGGTGTAATGGCTTATCCTTACCAGATCGACCTGAATGTAATTCCTCAGATTGATGTTTTCGAAAGCAACGGCTATACTAAAGAAGAGATGAAGATGATCAAAGAAACCCGTAAAATTATGGGCGATGAGAACATCCGTGTAACCGCCACAACAGTACGTATCCCGGTAATGGGTGGCCACTCTGAGTCGGTTAACATCGAATTTGAAAATGATTTCGATGTAGCCGAGGTGAAGGCATTAATGGAGCAGACTCCAGGAATCGTTCTGGAAGATGACATTGACAACCTGAAATATCCAATGCCAAAAGATGCTCATGAAAAAGATGAAGTATTTGTTGGCCGTATCAGAAGAGATGAGTCGATGCCAAATACATTGAATATGTGGATCGTTGCAGATAACCTGCGTAAAGGTGCAGCGACCAATGCTGTACAGATTGCAGAATTTTTATTGCAGAAGGAACTGATCTAAATATTAAATTATCAGGATGTGGTGTAGATGTAGCCTTGCTATGTTTACACCACATTTTTATTTACAGACTATACTATCATCCGCTAATATGCTCAAACGATCATTAGTATTAGTGCTCTCAATGGCCTGCAGCTTATGCCTGGCACAAACAGCCGCCCAGCAGCTAAGCCAATCTTATGCCCGTTTTACTTCGGACCAGCAGACCAAATATGCTATTTCTTCAATTTGTGTCTTAGACGCAAAAACAGGCAAGCAGATCTTCGCCAAAAATGAAAACGTAGGTCTGGCAACGGCTTCTACACTGAAAACTATCACCTCAATTACCGCGCTATCAATGCTGGGTAAAGATTTTCATTACCAGACTACCCTGGGTTATAGCGGTGCAATTGCTGCTGATGGAACATTAAACGGCGACCTTATTATCATGGGGGGCGGTGATCCTACACTGGCTTCATGGCGTTACGAACGCAGCAAAGAGGGGCTGATCCTCAGCCAGTGGATTGCGGCGATAAAAGCAGCAGGAATCAAACGAATAGCTGGAAAAGTTATCGGTGATGATCATTTGTGGGGAACCGAAATAACACCTGTAGGATGGACCTGGCAAGATATTGGTAATTACTATGGTGCCGGCCCTTCTGCCTTGAGCTGGCGGGAAAATCAGTTTGATATTAAACTGCGTCCAGGCAGTAAAGTGGTTGTAACGAGAACCGTACCGGCCATGCCCTATCTCACAATCGTTAATGAATTAAAACCTGGTGCAGCAGGCAGTGGTGACAATGCCTATGCATTTCTTCCGCCGCTGACGAGCATTGCCTATTTACGTGGCAGCTGGGGAAGCGATATTCAGAAAGCTGGTATATCTGTCGCTCTGCCAGATCCGGCATATGATGCCGCTTTTCGTTTGCAGGATACATTGGAAAGAGCAGGGATAAAAGTAAACACTGCGGCCACGACAGCCAGGCAGCTCATCGCTGCCGATATGCCGCTCCCCCTGATCCAGCAAAAAATCAACACCATCACGTCGCCCTCACTTTCAGAGATCGTCTACTGGCTGAACAAAAAAAGCGTAAACCTTTATGCTGAACATTTACTGAGGACCATTGCCTCCAAAGCTGGCAGGGAAGCAACTACAAATAATGGTGCAGCCGTGGAGATCAATTACTGGGTTAATAAGGGAATCGACAGAAATGCACTCAATATCATCGATGGTAGTGGACTGTCCCCTGCAACGAGGGTAACCACCGCAGCAATGGCTACGATTCTGTTTCAGGCACAGAAAGAGGAGTGGTTTGCTGACTTTTATAAATCGCTGCCGGAAAATAATGGGATGAAACTGAAAAGCGGAACGATCAATGACGTGTCTGCTTTTGCAGGGTACTATTATAGTGAATCGGGAAATAAGTATGTTATCGTTATTAATGTTAATAATTATTCAGGTAGTGGCATCAACCCTAAACTATTTAGGGTATTGGATGCGTTGAAGTAGTAAATGTCTGAAACGACAACAGTTAATTATCCACATTTTATTAAATTGCAAGCTTTTAGAAACGCAGAAGCAAAAAATCCTTCTTTATTTTATGAATAAAATCGTAACTTTTATATGCTGTATTCTTCTTTACACCAACGCATATAGTCAACAAATGGGATCGGGAAACTCTAACTTTTCGGTAGCAGATACGAGTGCCAGCTTTATCAGCAGGCCACCTGAATTTGCTATTATTCCTGAACCTGTATCGCTATTAAAGACTGCAGGTACATTCACGCTGCCTGATAATGTGATCATTCTGGCTTCGCCCGAAATGAACCTGGTTTCCGACTATCTGCAGGAGAAGATTGCTGTGCCAACAGGAAAGTTTGTGTCGGACTATGCGAATACACCAGCAACGGGAACGATAAGGTTAATGCTGAATACCAAAGCAAACCAGCAATTGGGCGATGAAGGTTACCAGCTTTCGGTAACGCCACATTTGATTGTGATCAAAGCAAATAAAATGGCCGGCTTATTTTATGGGGTACAAACGCTGTTACAGTTGTTCCCTAAAGAAATAGAATCAAAGGAACTGGTAAAGGATGTAGACTGGAAAATTCCTTGTGTCGAAATTACTGATTATCCGCGGCTACCATGGAGAGGATTGATGTTTGATGTGGCCCGCCACTTTTTCACCAAACAAGAAGTGAAGCAATATATTGATGCCATGGTACGCTATAAATACAATATGCTGCATTTGCACCTCAGTGATGACGAGGGCTGGAGGCTTGAAATCAAAGGCCTGCCGAAACTTACTGAAGTTGGCGCATGGAACGTGAAGAAAACGGGAGATTTTGGAACATTTAGTGTCCCCGGACCCGACGAGCCTCGCACGAACGGAGGGTTTTACACACAGGATGATATCCGTGAGTTAATCAAATATGCGAAGGACCGCTTTGTAGACATTCTCCCGGAAATTGATGTACCGGGTCACAGTTTGGCAGCAATAGCCTCCTACCCTGAATTATCCTGTACACCGGGAGCCGATAAATATCGTGTTCGTTCCGGGGAGAAAATAATGGACTGGTCTCGTGGCGCTCCGCCGATAGCACTTGTAGATAACACGCTTTGTCCGGCTAATGAAAAAGTATATGCCTTTCTGGATACGATTATCACTCAGGTAGCGGCACTCTTCCCATTTGAATATATTCACATGGGTGGTGACGAGGCTCCGGAAAACTTCTGGCAGAAAAGTGATGCGATCAAGGCCCTGATGCAGAAGGAGGGTTTAAAAAATATGCAGCAGGTGCAGGGATATTTCGAAAAGAGGGTGCAGAAGATTGTGGAGTCTAAGGGCAAGAAATTTATGGGCTGGGACGAAATCATGAACGGGGACATGCCTGCCAGTGCAGCCATCATGAGCTGGAGAAGCAGCAAATTTGGGATCGAGGCTTCACGTGCAAAACATGAAGTGATCATGACGCCGCAGCTTAACGTTTATCTTGATCTGATGCAGGGAGACGTAATCACTGAACCTAAGGTATACAATACAGTGCGATTGGGTAAAACTTACGAATTTGATCCCATACCAGCCGGGGCCGATCCTAAATACATTAAGGGCGGTCAGGGAAACCTGTGGACTGAGCAGGTTACCAATATCCGGCAGGCAGAATATATGACCTGGCCAAGAGGTTATGCTGTAGCAGAATCGGTGTGGTCCCCTAAAGAAAAGAAAAACTGGACTAACTTTATTGGTAAAGTTGAGGAACACTTTCAGCGTATGGACGTTGCGGAAACCAAATATGCACCAAGTATGTATGATCCGATTTTCAAAGCCAGCAGATCTGCAGACAGGCAGGTAATGGTAGAGTTAACTACCGAAGTAGACGGTTTAGATATTTATTATAGCTTTGACAACTCTTTTCCCGACAGATTTTACCCTAAATATACCGAAAAACTGGCTGTACCGAAAGATGCCAGCCTGATGCGTGTGATCACCTACAAAGGTAAAAAACCTGTGGGCAGGATGCTAACCATGCCGGTGGATGAGTTGAACAAAAGAGCTGGAAAAAGATAATCGATTGAGATATTTCGTACACATTGGCTATAATGGCCTGCAGTATAATGGCTGGCAGCGCCAGGCATCAGTAATGAATGTTCAGGGGGTGATTGAAAAAGCCCTGGCCGAGATCTTTAAGACTCCTATTCCTATAAATGGTTGTGGGAGAACAGATGCTCAGGTTCATGCCAGTCAATTCTTCTTCCACATGGATATTGAACAGCCCTGGGATTTTGATCTGATCTTTAGGCTCAACAAAGTATTGCCACTAAACATTGCTGTTTACGATGTCATCCCTATGGAAGGATCACCACATGCCCGTTTTGATGCAGTTCAGCGGGCATACGACTACTTCCTTCATACTTATAAAGATCCATTTCTAAATGGGCTAAGTTCCTATTATCTGCTGCAGGGGTTGAAATGGGATGAAATGAAAAGAGCAGTGGCTTTATTGCCGCAGTACAAGGACTATAGGGCTTTTTGCACCCATCCGGATAAATATGAACATACACTTTGTTATGTAAGATCTGCCAGCTTGATGGTAGACGATAAGGAGGAGAAGATGAGGTTTCAAATTTCGTCTAACCGGTTCCTGGGAAAAATGATCCGTATACTGATGGGGCAGCTGTTAAAAATAGGAAAGGGTATGCTAAGTGTAGATGAATTTGAGAGCCACCTGATTAGTAAGGAAACTCCAGCGCTGATCACGCCAGCACATCCGCAAGGACTTTATTTATCGAAGGTGACTTATCCATACCTGAATTTACCACCAAGAGCAGATTTTTCTGCCATATTGCAGAAACATTCGGATACAAACTGGCGTCATTTATAAGATTAATTACGCTCAAGTGAGATTTCCTCTGGTTTAAACACCTATTTTTGCCTCAAATTATAAAGTTATGAATTTCCACACCAGAAAATGGATAAAACCAGAAGACCTTAATCCAAACGGGAGTCTTTTCGGAGGCAGTTTATTAGCATGGATTGATGAAGAAGCAGCAATTTACGCCATTGTTCAGTTAGGCAACCCGAGAGTAGTTACTAAATATATCTCCGAGATTAACTTTGTAAGCTCTGCTAAACAAGGAGATATTATTGAGATGGGTATTACTGCGAGTGCATTTGGAAATACATCGATCACGATGGAATGCGAAGTTCGTAACAAGATCACCAGAAAAAGTATCCTGACTATTGATAAGATGGTGTTTGTAAATGTGGATGAGTACGGAAATCCGGTACCTCATGGCAGAACACAAATCAAATTTATCGAAGAACAATTTGCCAGCGAAGACAACTAACTTTTTGTCTGCACTTCGGCAAGAATAGCATCTGCAGTCAGGCTGATACCACTCATGGTAATGGCAGCCTGATTGTAATAACCTTCCCTTTCCTTGAGTTTATTTTCAATAAACTCAACAATTCCTTCGGGCGTAAGTCCACTTAGCAGCGGACGTTTTGCCATTCCTTTTTCAAGTCTTTTCGCCAGAGAAACTGGCGATAACTGTATATACACAGTAACACCATTTTCATTCATCCAGTCCATGTTATCAAAATAACAAGGTGTACCGCCCCCCGTAGAGATAATTGTGTGTTTCGGATAGGCATAACTTTGCAGTGTATCGCGCTCAAGCTTCCTAAAAGCGTCTTCACCGTGTGTGGCAAAATAATCGCCAACAGTAGTGGCTGCGACTTTCTCAATCTGGTGATCAAGGTCGAGGAGCTCATAGCCTGTTCTTGAAGCTAACTTTTTACCCAGCGTTGTCTTGCCACATCCCATAAAACCAATCAAAAATATCTTCATCACTTAAGCGAGTTTTACCCTTGGATCTGCAAAGGCGTACAATATGTCCACTAAAATATTAATTACTACAAATATCAGGGCTATGAAAAGAATAGCGCCCATTACCACCGGAAAGTCCGACATTTCCAAAGCTTTGACCGTAGTTCTGCCCAGGCCATTATAGCCAAAAATATACTCTACAAAAAATGACCCTGCCAATAAGGAGGCAAACCAGCCAGATATGGCCGTAATCACCGGGTTCATTGCATTTTTCAAGGCGTGTTTATAGATGATTACATTTTTGCTAAGCCCTTTAGCGCGGGCGGTGCGGATATAATCCTGTGCCAGAATATCGAGCATCGCCGTACGTGTAAGCTGTACAATAATGGCCAGTGGACGGAGTCCGAGCGTAACCATTGGCAAGACCAGATTCTTCAGCGTCAGTACCTCGCCGCGAAACGGATCATAGCTATATAAGCTACCTGACATGTTTAAACCAGTATAGGGTGCGAGAACAAAACCAAAGAGCCAGGCGATGATAATGCCGGCAAAAAAAGCCGGGGCAGATATCCCCAGGATGGCAAAGGCATTTGCTGCATTATCAATCCAAGTGTTCTTATGCACTGCAGATAAAATGCCCAGAAACACACCAATTAGCGTAGCAAAAACCATTGAGCTAACTGCCAGCACAAAGGTATTAGGGACTGTTTCACCTAATATAGTAGACACTTCCCTTTTGGTCTGGTATGAACGGCGCAGATAGGGAAACTTTAGCGCGATAACATGTTCAGAAAAAGGGATCAGTTTAATATAGTGGTACTTTTGCTGATTAGCCTCCGTATTCTCATGAAATCCAACAGGCAAAATATCGTTGATAAACAAGACAAATTGTACAGACAAAGGCTTGTCGAGACCAAATTCTTTGCGGACAGCTTCGAGCGACTGCACATCAGCGCGCTGCCCCATGGTCATCCTGGCCGGATCACCCGGTAAAATGTTGAATAGCACAAATACAACAACTACCACACCCGCCATGACAGCGAATCCATAGAGTAGTTTTCTAAGTGCGTAAGACCACATCTGTTACTTGTTAAAATAAGCAGTTTTGAGACGATCAAAAGACGGCATAGACTGGTAGCTCCATTTATTTATCACTACGCCATTTTTAAGCAGTAATACACCCGGATTGGCCCTAACCATACTCTTCAACGGCACTGCATCCGCAAAGAAAATTTCTGCCAGCAGCTTTTTTCTTTTGCTGAAAGCATCGGCATCCTGGGCCGAGTTGGAGGTAAGGAAAACCGTACGTATGTTAAACTGTTCTGTGGCATCCATTACCAGGGCATTCAATTTACCTATGGCATCTTCATTGGTATGGTTGAGGTTATAAGCAACCACAATAAGATTATAGTAAGGATTCTCTATTAGTTCTTTAGTATAATCCGTACCAGAGGCATCCGTGATAATCAAGTCCTTGATTTTAGGCTCATATCCTTTTTTCACCAGTTGCTGGACAGGATCTCCAACAATCTCCCAATTGCTGTCCTTCCAGATTTCAGTTTTCAGGTAATCTTTATCCGTCATCTCCTTCTGTTCAGCAGTCTTTTTATTTTTCAGTTTATACAAGATTGCATATTCATCAGGTTTTTCTCCTGGCGGGATCTTCATGGCATCAGGAATGCTCGCTCCTACTTTATAAGGAAGAAAGTCAATGACCGGCAAATAAGTGTAAGTGTAAAGTGTAAAGCCAAATGATAGCGCCACCATAATGCCAGCAGCGATTTTTTGTGCAGAAGCATTCTGAGTGATGGGCAGGATATTTTTTCGATAGATAAACAGATACACGATCAGCACCAACAGTACGAGGTCTTTGGAAAACGACTGCCATGGCGTAAGCGGAATGGCATCGCCAAAACAACCGCAGGAAGTGACTACCTTGAAGGCGGCAGAGACAAAAGTTAAAAAGGTAAAAAAGATAATGATGCCAAGCAGGCCCGCAGCCACTTTTTTACCCCAGAAACCGAACAAGAGCAATGCGCCCAGGGCAATCTCCAGCACGCAAAGGAACATAGCCAGCCCAGTAACATAAGGGTTGAGGAAAGAAAGATGAAATACATCAAAGTATTCTTCGAGTTTATAACCGAAGCCCAGTGTATCGTTGGCTTTGATCAGTCCTGAAAAAATAAAAAGGACGCCTACAAATATTCTTGAAAAGTTTAACACTATTTTGTTCATTGTCTTGATCTTTTGGTACAGCCGGAATTCTACTTTACATCCAGTTTGATAAGTGCAAAAACTGCGTAATTGAGCATATCCTGGTAGTTTGCATTTACGCCCTCAGACACTACAGTTGCTCCGAGATTGTCTTCAATTTGTTTCACACGGAAGATTTTCTGGAGGATAAGATCCGTCAGGGAGCTGATACGCATATCCCGCCAGGCTTCGCCATAGTCGTGGTTTTTGGCAAACATCAGGTCTTTAGTTTCCTTCACCTTTTCATCGAACATTCTCTCCACGCGCTCCAGCTCAATTTCATTGGCTTCGTTTTCATCCATTTCAGCTTGCATCATGGCAATCACGCAATAGTTGATGATGGCTATATATTCAGGAATAATCCCTTCACCTACTTTAGAAATCTTTTTCTCTTCGAGTGTGCGAATGCGCTGCGCTTTGATAAACAGCTGATCTGTAATAGAGGGTAAACGGAGGATGCGCCAGGCAGTTCCGTAATCTTTGGTTTTCTTTAAAAATAGCGATCTGCAGACCGCGATTACTGAATCAAATTCTTGTGAGGTGTTTGCTGCCAAAACAATTAAAATATTTAGTTTAAAGCTGTTTTAATACTGTATTTTTGCATTAAATGATGGCTAAAGATACGTTTTTAAACCGAAAAGTAACACTAAACCTGAAAGGTGAATTGTTCGATTTGAGCAAACCTTGTGTGATGGGAATACTCAATCTGACCCCCGATTCTTTTTATGGAAACAGCAGAATGGGGACCGTGGACCAGGCGCTTGAAAGAGCAGAAGTTTGCCTGAAAGAAGGCGCAGCTTTCATTGATATCGGAGCTTACTCTTCAAGGCCCGGAGCAGATGAGGTTACTACGGATGAGGAATTACGGAGAATTATCCCGGCAGTAGAAGCCATCAGCAAACGCTTGCCGGAAGCAAGACTTTCTATTGATACCTTTCGGGCAAAGGTTGCCCGGGAAAGCATTGAGGCCGGGGCCCATGTGGTGAATGATATTTCCGGGGGCAACCTGGATGAAGGGATGCTGGAAACAGTAGCATCGCTCAATGTCCCATATGTCCTGATGCACATGCAAGGAACACCAAAAAACATGCAGCAGAATCCCGCCTACCGCAACATCGGACTGGAAGTGGTCAATTATTTTGAAGAAAAGCTGAACGTGCTGCGGCAGTTGGGCGTTAAAGATATTATTCTGGACCCGGGCTTTGGCTTCGCAAAAACTACCGACCATAATTACGAATTAATGCAGCAGATGGGTCAGATGGACTTATTCGGTTTACCGGTATTGGTTGGTATATCCAGAAAGTCAATGATTTACAAAGTGTTAGGCAATGGTCCTGAAGAAGCTTTAAATGGCACCACTGTTCTCAATACCATTGCTTTACAAAAAGGCGCTTCCATCTTGCGTGTACATGATGTAAAAGCAGCTACTGAATGTATTGCGCTTGTAGAAAAGGTGCAAACGCAGTATATGCCATAAATTACTTAACTTGGCAATAATGAAAGGCTTCGACTTTGATTTTCTAACCATAACTGTAACGGACGTAGTGGACATTTTGTTCGTTGCCTTCCTGATTTACTATACCTACAACCTGATTAAAAATACACTGGCGGTAAACCTTTTGCTGGGTATGTTTATCATCCTGATTTTATGGTTTGTAGTTGACGCTTTGAACATGCGTCTTCTATCTACAATCATTAATAAGTTCATGAGCGTTGGGATCATTGCATTGATTGTAATCTTTCAACCAGAGATCAGGCGCTTCCTGCTGCTGATTGGAAAGAATACTTTCTTACAAAAGAATAAGGCCTGGTGGGGATATTTATTTGGCAGTAAAGACATAGAAAGAGATAACCTGGTGCGGATTAAACCGATCATCGATGCCTGTAAGAGCATGAAGAAATCGAGGACCGGGGCGCTGATTGTATTTGTTAAATTTTACGATGACCAGTTATTTGCGAACAGCTGCGAAGTGATCGACTCCAAGATTTCCAAACGTTTACTCGAAAGTATATTTCAAAAGTATAGCCCACTGCACGACGGTGCGGTTGTGATTGCTGAAAACAAGATTAAAAGTGCCAGCTGTATCCTACCGCTGACCGACAATGACAAATTACCTCCGCAGTTTGGCCTACGTCACCGTGCGGGTATAGGTGTATCGGAAACAACAGATGCCGTGGCGGTGATTATATCAGAAGAAACCGGCGAGATTGCCTATGCCAAACAAGGCAGGGTAAGAATGAATGTTTCTTTCGGGGAGCTGGAAAAGCTGCTGAATAAGGATTTTTAGCAAATAAAAAATCCGGCTCAAGGCCGGACTTTTTATTTTCGGGTGATCCCGGATATGTTTTCTGGAAAAACTAGCAGTACTGATCAAAAGCACCGATTAAGTTCTCAGCGATCATTTGCGCAGGACGTCCTTCAATCTGATGACGTTCGATCATATGCACCAATTTACCGTCTTTGAATAAAGCCATTGCCGGAGACGATGGAGGGAAAGGCAACATGTAGCTTCTTGCTCTGTCAACAGCATCTTTTTCCATTCCTGCGAAAACAGTAATGAATTTATCAGGATGTTTTTCATTTGAAGCTGCCATTCTTGCTGCAGGGCGTGCATTTGCTGCCGCGCAACCACAAACAGAGTTCACAACTACAAAAACAGTACCTTCACCAGTAAGGGCCTTATCTACCTCTTCTGCAGTTTTCATTTCTTCAAAACCTACTTTGGTTAATTCCGCACGCATAGGTTCTACTAAATATTCTGGATACATATCGTCTAGTTTATATTATAATTCAATTTTATGATACAAAGATACAGTACCTTTGTGCAGCATCAAAGTGATCGTTCAGGGGCGATGGGTTTTTGACCTTTAAATTACTTTGATTCAACACCATTCTTTCGTCATATCCCGATTTCAAATTTGATATTGACTTCAGAATGCAGTAAATTTGTAGTTCATAAAACAAAGAAAATATGTCATCAGTAGAGACTACTTACATCCCTTACAAAGTAAAGGATATTTCACTGGCAGAATGGGGCCGTAAAGAAATTGGATTAGCAGAAGCAGAGATGCCAGGCTTAATGTCTTTACGCGAAGAATTTGGTCCGTCGAAACCTTTAAAAGGTGCGCGCATTGCAGGTTGTCTGCACATGACTATCCAAACTGCAGTTTTAATTGAAACTTTAGTTGAACTTGGTGCTGAAGTGACCTGGTCATCATGCAACATCTTTTCTACTCAAGACCATGCTGCTGCGGCAATTGCTGCTGCTGGTATTCAGGTATATGCCTGGAAAGGTTTGAACGAAGAAGAATTTGACTGGTGTATCGAGCAGACTTTACATTTTGGTCCTGAGCAACAACCATTAAACATGATCTTAGACGATGGTGGTGATTTAACCAACATGGTATTTGACAGGTTCCCCGAGCTGATTGCTGCGATCAAAGGTTTATCTGAAGAGACAACTACAGGCGTTCACCGTTTGTATGAGCGTATGAAAAACGGAACGTTGCACTTACCTGCAATCAACGTAAACGATTCTGTAACCAAGTCTAAATTTGACAATAAATATGGCTGCCGCGAGTCATTGGTAGATGCGATCCGTCGTGCTACTGATGTAATGCTTGCTGGTAAAGTTGCTGTTGTAGCAGGTTACGGTGATGTTGGTAAAGGTTCTGCAGAATCTTTGAGCTCACAAGGTGTACGTGTTATCGTATCAGAAATTGATCCGATCTGTGCCCTGCAGGCTGCAATGGAAGGTTACGAAGTAAAGAAATTTGCTAATGCTGTTAAAGAGGCTGATATCGTTGTTACTACTACAGGTAACTGTGACATCGTTCGTGCTGAACACTTCAGGTCCATGAAAGATAAAGTGATCGTGTGTAACATTGGCCATTTTGATAACGAGATTGATGTTGCCTGGTTAAACACTAACTATGGTCATACTAAAATTGAAATCAAACCTCAGGTTGATAAATATACAATTGACGGTAAAGATGTAATTTTACTGGCTGAAGGACGTTTGGTAAATTTAGGCTGTGCTACTGGTCACCCAAGTTTTGTTATGTCTGCTTCCTTCACTAATCAAACACTTGCCCAATTAGAGCTGTGGATGAACCCTGGTAAATATGAGAACAAGGTTTATGTTCTTCCTAAATACCTGGATGAGAAAGTTGCCCGTTTACACCTTGCTAAAATTGGTGTGGAACTTGACGTATTGGATACGCACCAGGCTGAATATATTGGTGTGACTGTTGAAGGTCCATTCAAAGGAGAAGCTTACAGATACTAATCTGAATCCATAGGAGTTTTAGAAGGGGTGCGGCTTAAATGCTGCACCCCTTTTCTATTCGCATTTCCGGTTAAAAGGCTAGCCGTTATATGTGTTTACAATCAGATTATAGCTATTTCATTATTTATAAATTATCTTTGCAGCATGGCAAAACTATCAGTAAACATCAATAAAATAGCCACCTTAAGAAACAGTCGCGGGGGTAACAACCCAGATCTGGTTAAAGTAGCATTAGACTGTGAACGTTTCGGTGCAGAGGGAATTACTGTACATCCCAGACCTGATGAAAGACATATCCGTTACCAGGATGTATTTGACCTGAAAGCAGCGATTGCAAGTGAGTTCAATATTGAAGGTAACTGCAGCGAACAGAAGTTTGTTGAGCTGGTGCTTGCCAATGTGCCGGCGCAGGTGACGCTTGTTCCCGACGCGGAAGGTCAAATCACTTCCAATCACGGCTGGGATACCGTCAAACACCAGGCTTACCTGAAAGAAATGGTCAGCCTGTTTCAGGAAAAAGGAATCAGGGTATCTATTTTTGTAGATCCTGTTAAGGAAATGATCGAAGCCGCAAAAACTACCGGAACGGACCGTATTGAGTTATATACTGAGTCTTATGCGGCCAATTATCATAAGAATGCAGAGGAGGCGATCAAACCTTACGTCGATGCGGCGCAGGTAGCAAATGATCTTGGCCTTGGAATCAATGCCGGTCATGATCTGGATTTGCATAATCTCCGGTACTTTGCCGCAAACATTCCTAACCTGCTGGAGGTGTCCATTGGTCACGCCCTGATTAGTGATGCTTTATATATTGGTTTAGAAAACACCGTACAGATGTACCTTAGACAGCTTGCGGATTAAATTCCGTAACTCCCTATTCAATGTTTATTGAATCAATAATTGAAACTGAAATTTTAGTAACTTCGCGCAAATTTATTGCTATACTCCATGAGTTTGAATATCCATTACAAAGAAGACTTTAAAGACCGTCACATTGCTCCTGATAATCAGGACACTGACGCCATGTTGAACACACTTGGACTAAGTTCTGTTGATGAATTAATTGACCAGACTGTTCCAAAAAAGATCAGACTGAAACAACCGTTAAACCTGCCGGTTGCAAAATCAGAAAAAGAATATCTGGAAAGCCTTAAATTAACGGCTTCCCTGAATAAAGTATTTAAATCTTATATCGGACAAGGGTACTATGACACAATAACCCCGGGTGTGATTTTGAGAAATGTAATGGAGAACCCGGGATGGTATACGCAGTATACACCATACCAGGCAGAAATTGCACAGGGCCGCTTACAGGCACTGCTGAATTTCCAGACGATGGTTATTGATCTTACCGGGATGGAGATTGCGAATGCGTCACTGCTGGACGAGGGGACTGCAGCTGCAGAAGCCATGTTTATGCAATATAGCTTACGCAAAAACCAGAAAGCCGTTAAGTTTTTTGTTTCAGAATTACTGTTCCCACAAACTATAGATATTTTAAAAACCCGTGCCAATCCTTTTGGGATTGAGCTGGTAATTGGTAACCACCAGTCATTCGAGATAACCGACGAGTTTTTTGGTGCAATTGTACAATATCCTGCCGGAAATGGCGAGGTATTCAATTATAAATCATTCGCCGAGCAAACACATGCAAAAAATGTGAAACTTACTGTTGTGGCTGATTTATTGAGTCTGACGCTATTGACGCCTCCGGGAGAATGGGGTGCCGATATCGTTGTTGGAACTACACAGCGTTTTGGTGTACCAATGGGTTTTGGTGGCCCTCACGCTGCATTTTTTGCGACTAAGGATGAATATAAACGCTCTATTCCGGGAAGGATTATTGGTGTAACTATCGACAGCAATAATAATTATGCATTGCGTATGGCCTTGCAAACCAGAGAGCAGCACATCCGCAGGGATAAAGCAACTTCAAATATCTGTACCGCACAGGCTTTACTGGCGATTATGGCCGGTTTCTATGCGGTATATCATGGTCCAAAAGGTTTGAAACTGATTGCAGAAAGAACACATGGATTAACAATTGCTCTGGCGCAGTCTTTGGGAAATATTGGTTATAAAGTATTATCGAATGCTTATTTTGATACTATCCAGGTAGACTTGGGTGCATTAAAAGATTCTATCCACAAAGAGGCGATCGACAATGAGATCAACCTGCATTATAAAGGTAGTGTAGCCACTATCGCCCTGGACGAGACTACATCAGTTGATGATATCAAATTGCTGAATAAGATCTTTTCAAAAGTGAAAGCTATTGCTGCTGACAGTGTAGAGCTTGCAGCAGAGAACGATATACAAACAGTAATACCGGCCGACTTACAGCGTACATCGGCTTACCTGACGCACCCTCTTTTCAATTCTCATCATTCTGAGCATGAAATGTTGCGTTACATCAAGTCACTGGAAGCTAAAGACCTTTCTCTTTGCCATTCTATGATTGCACTGGGTTCATGCACCATGAAACTTAATGCCACTACGGAGATGGTTCCAGTTACCTGGGCAGAGTTTGGTAAAGTACACCCTTTTGCGCCGGCAGACCAGGTTTCAGGTTACTACACCGTATTCAATGAATTGGATAAATGGCTGAGCGAGATCACTGGTTTTGCAGCGATGAGTTTGCAGCCAAATGCAGGTGCCCAGGGAGAATATGCAGGATTAATGGTAATCAGAGCCTATCATCAGGACCGTGGAGATCACCAGCGTAATATTGCCCTGATTCCTTCTTCTGCGCATGGCACCAATCCAGCTTCTGCGGCAATGGCCGGAATGAAGATTGTGATTGTAAAATGTGATGAGCAGGGAAATATTGACGTTGCTGACCTTAAAGCCAAGGCCGAAGAACATTCAGCAAATCTGTCTTGCTTTATGGTTACATACCCTTCTACTCACGGTGTGTTTGAGGAAAGCATCATTGAGATTTGTGAAGTGATTCACAGCCATGGCGGACAAGTATATATGGATGGCGCAAATATGAATGCGCAGGTTGGTCTTACCAGTCCTGCTAATATTGGTGCTGATGTATGTCACCTGAATTTACATAAAACCTTCTGTATCCCTCACGGTGGTGGCGGGCCAGGCATGGGTCCTATTGGTGTTGGCGCACATCTGGTAAAATATCTGCCAGGACATGCTGTGGTTGACATCAATAATGAGAAATCTATCCACGCTGTTTCATCAGCACCCTGGGGTTCTGCTTCGATTCTGATTATTTCTCATGCTTATATTGCAATGATGGGTGGCGACGGATTGAAAAAAGCTACAGAATACGCAATTCTAAACGCCAATTACATGAAAGCCCGTTTAGAACAACATTACCCGGTATTGTACTCTGGAAGTAACGGTCGCTGTGCACATGAGATGATCCTCGACTGTCGCGGATTTAAAAACCACGGTATCGAGGTAGTTGATATTGCAAAGAGATTAATGGATTATGGCTTTCACGCCCCTACGGTGTCTTTCCCTGTTGCCGGAACGCTCATGGTTGAGCCAACGGAAAGTGAACCTAAACATGAGCTTGACCGTTTCTGTGACGCATTAATTGCAATCAGAAACGAAATCACATCCATTCAGGACGGTGCACTGGATAAGATCGACAATCCGTTGAAAAATGCCCCACACACGGCTGCTGTTGTTACAGGAGATGAGTGGTCGCATAGCTACAGCAGAAAAACTGCAGCATTCCCGCTCCCTTATGTTGCTGATCATAAATTCTGGCCATCAGTGGGCAGGGTGAATGATTCATTTGGTGACAGGTCGCTCGTATGCGCCTGCCCTCCGATTGAAAGTTATATGGAAGAAGAAGCGGCAGTATAGTTCTGATTAAAAAAGAACATAATTCTTAAACAAAAAGAGGGTGTTAGCTTTCAGTGGCCCTCTTTTTGTTATTTTAATACGCTAGATTTATTCAATTCCGTTTCTATTTTATATCTTTATTTTAAATCATATTCCTTATAAACTACAAATCCAATGAGCGATAAAATTAATCTTCTGGTAATTGACGATGACGATATTAACATTTTCATCATCAAGAAAATCGTAGAAAAGACAGGATATGAAGCCAGAATGATTGCTAAAACGAATGGACAGCTTGCTATTGATCACTTGAAAGAGTTAAAAGATAGCCAGCAGGAGTTTCCACAGCTGATTTTGATCGACATTAACATGCCTGTACTGAATGGCTGGGAATTTCTTGAAGCCTATGAGAAGCTTGGCATTGAGCATGATATCGATATGTACATGCTGTCATCATCGGTTTACGAGAATGATATTGAAAAAGCAAAAACCTATAAAACTGTAAAAGGGTTTATCTCTAAACCCCTTTCTATAGAACGTCTGATTGAATTATTTGAAGGCAAAAATAATATTGAACCTATACAATCTTAAATTGCCCTTCTTCAGTAAGACCAATGTAGCCTGTAGCATTACTTTTCCCATGATAAAATAAACATTTCCAGTTTTCACTGACCGCCTGTTTACCAAACTCTTCCCGTAATTCCATTGCCTTGCGGCCATCATAGTCATATTTGGCTATAAACTTGCGAAGCAATTCCTCAGGTTCTGGCAGTACATCGCCGCCAAAAAACACCTTATTTTCTCCATCGTCCAATAACCAGGCCTGATGACATGGGGTATGTGCGCCGGTAAGTATGTGTTTTATCTGAGGAAGAAAATCTCCGCTATCTTCTACAAAACTTAGCTGTGCATTGCGTTGCAGGAAATCAAAGATTTCTGTTCTGTAAGACGATGAGCTATTGGTAAATGCTCCCTCCCACTCTCCACGCTGTATGACGTAGGTTGCATTAGGGAAACTTAGCGACATACTATTGTTTTCTTTATGAACCATCCCCCCGGAGTGATCATAATGGAGATGCGACATTAGCACATAGTCGACATCTTCGGGATTGAACCCCGCCTTTCTGATATTTTCATGCAGCAACAATTCGCCCTGATCATTGCTATAGCCTAAACCGGTGTCCAGCAGCAATAACATGTTGTCCATCTTCACCAAAAATGGCTGTACGTTGATAAATAATGATCCGGGCCTGTCTTTACGGCTATCTGTCTGAGGGTTAAAAGGAATGAACTTTTTATCGGCAGCTACAGAATAAGTACCTTCATATAAAGTGAAAACTTGCAATGGCGTAGGTGTTAGTCAAAAGAATAATTAATGATATATTTACTGGTACAAAGATATGGAGTTTAAGCAAGCTCTAAATCATTAAAGAACAATAAAAACTAAATGGAGAAAAGATGGGTGCAGGCAGTACAGGACAATCAGGAAACCATAAATGCGCTTGCACAGCAGTTAAACATAGATCGTAGCTTAGCAGAGATTCTCGTCCACAGAGGCATTTGTTCCTTTGAACAGGCTAAAGAATTCTTCCGTCCTGATCTCAGTCAGCTTCATGATCCTTTCCTGATGAAGGACATGGACAAAGCCATCAAACGAATAGACGAAGCACTGTTAAGCGATGAAAAGATCATGATCTACGGAGACTATGATGTAGATGGCACCACAGCTGTCGCACTTGCGTTCAGCTTCTTCCGTCAACTGACCGAAAATATCGAATATTATATCCCGGATCGTCATAAAGAAGGTTATGGCATTTCAAAAGCAGGGATCGACTATGCAAAAACTGCGGGTATCAGCCTTATCATAGCATTGGATTGCGGTATCAAATCAAATGATAAAATTGATTACGCAAACAAGCTGGGTGTTGATTTTATTATCTGTGATCATCACCTTCCGGGCGATGAACTGCCCGAGGCTGTGGCAATTCTCGATCCCAAACGTAAGGACTGTAATTATCCGTTTAAAGAGCTGGCGGGTTGTGGTATTGGGTTTAAATTGGCCCAGGCCTATTGTATCAGCCATCAACTCCCGGCAGTAAAATACGAACAGTATCTGGATCTGGTGATGGTATCTATTGCTGCCGATATTGTTCCTATTATAGATGAGAACCGTACACTGGCCTACTTTGGTCTGATCCGGTTAAATACCAATCCATGCGTGGGGCTCAAAGCACTGATGGATAGCTGTGGAAAAAACAAAGATTTTACCATCACCGATGTTGTTTTCACCCTGGCTCCGCGAATCAATGCGGCTGGCAGGATGGACCACGGCAACCAGGCAGTGAAAATGTTATTATGCACAGAAAATAAACTGGCCGCAGAGCAAAGTCTTTTCATCAACCTCCAGAATACGGACCGGAAGACTTCGGATCAGAACATAACCGCGGAAGCGTTGGCACTGATTGATGAATCAGCTATACTCATTGCCAAAAAAACGACAGTTGTTTACAACGAGAACTGGAATAAAGGAGTGATTGGTATCGTAGCCTCGCGCCTGACAGAAAAATACTACAGACCAACAATTGTGCTTACAGAATCTAATGGCATGCTTACCGGCTCTGCACGTTCTGTACCGGGTTATGATCTCTATGAAGCCTTATTGGGTTGCGTCGATTTACTGGAGCAATTTGGAGGTCATAAGTTCGCCGCAGGATTGACCATGAAACAGGAGAACTTCACCGAGTTTTCGGCGCGTTTCGAAGAGATTGTTTCTGCAACAATCACAGATGACCTCCTATGTCCAGAGATCCATATTGACAGTGAGATTTTGTTGAGTCAGATTGACGGGAAGTTTCAGCGTATTATTGCGCAAATGGCTCCCTTTGGACCGATGAATCCAGCCCCAGTCTTTGTAAGTCATGATGTCTATTTTGCCGGAAGACCATATATAGTTGGAACAAAACATTTAAAATTAAGTGTGAAACAACAAAATTCAGCTATTTTTGAAGCCATTGGTTTTGGTCTGGCAGAATATGAAAATATTTTACAACCTAATGTCCCTTTTTCTGTTTGTTATACGGTGGAAGAGAATGTGTGGAAAGAACAGAAAAAACTACAGTTAAACATCAAAGCAATAAGAGTTCATAATCAGTAATTTACATGATATTAAGAGCCGACAATCTCATTAAGAAGTATAAGCAGCGGACAGTTGTAAATGATGTTTCGTTTAGCGTGAGCCAGGGAGAGATCGTAGGGTTGCTAGGTCCTAATGGTGCGGGAAAGACTACATCGTTTTATATGATTGTGGGTTTGATCAAACCGAATGAAGGCAGCATTTTTCTGGATGATGAAGATATTACCAAGGATGCCATGTACCGCAGGGCCCAAAAAGGTATCGGATATCTTGCTCAGGAAGCCTCTGTTTTCAGAAAGCTGTCTGTAGAAGATAATATTCTTTCTATCCTGGAGATGACGGATATGAACAAGGTGGAGAGACAGGAGAAACTGGAGGAGCTGATTGATGAGTTCAGCTTGCATAAAGTACGCAGAAACAGGGGTGATTTATTATCTGGTGGAGAGCGCCGGAGAACTGAAATTGCACGTGCCCTTGCGGCGAGCCCTAACTTTATCTTACTGGATGAACCATTTGCAGGAGTAGACCCTATTGCAGTAGAGGAGATCCAAACCATCGTTGCTAAACTCAGAAACAAAAATATTGGTATCCTGATTACCGATCATAATGTACAGGAGACACTTTCTATTACTGATAGGGCTTATCTTTTATTCGAAGGTAAAATACTTGAATCTGGAACTCCAGAAGTTCTGGCCAGCAATGAAATGGTAAGAAAGGTATATCTTGGTTCCAATTTCGTACTGCGCAGCAAAAACTTATAATTCTATACAACCAAATATGGCAATTGTAAATTCTATTTTTACCTGGTACATGAAAAAGCGCGTCCACCAGATTGAGCTTTTCATGAAGTATCCGGAAGACGTACAGGAAGAATGGTTGCATAACCTGATCGCCAGTGCCGAGCATACGGAATGGGGTAAAAAATATGATTACCGATCTATTGAGAGTACGCAGCAGTTCAAAGAACGTATTCCGCTGCAGAATTACGATAGCCTGAAACCTTATATAGATAGAATGTTAAAGGGCGAGCAGAATATTCTCTGGCCCTCTGAAATTAAGTGGTTCGCGAAATCCTCCGGAACTACGAGCGACCGCAGCAAATTTATACCCGTGTCTGTCGAAGCGCTCGAAGAGTGTCACTACAAAGGCGGAAAAGATATGATTTCCATCTTCTGCAACAATAAACCGGGTAATCAGATCCTTACAGGTAAAGCACTTGTACTGGGTGGCAGTCACCAGATCAACCAGCTGAGCGAAGACTCCTTTTACGGTGACCTTTCAGCTGTGCTGATTAAAAACCTGCCGATGTGGGCAGAATACTACAGAACGCCAAACATCTCCATTGCCCTAATGGATGATTATGAACGGAAAATGGATAAGATGGCTGAGGCAACTATCCGTGAAAATGTAACTAATATTTCTGGCGTACCTACCTGGACTATCGTACTTGCCAAAAAGGTACTCGAGATTACAGGCAAGAGCAACTTACTGGAGGTTTGGCCAAATTTGGAACTGTATTTTCATGGTGCAGTAAACTTTGGGCCATACAGGGAACAATTCAGAGAATTGATCCCGTCTGAAGAAATGTATTACCTGGAAACCTATAATGCCTCTGAGGGTTTCTTTGGCATCCAGGACCAGGTAAAGTCTGAGGAGATGCTGCTCATGCTGGATTATGGAATTTACTATGAGTTTTTGCCGCTGGATCAGCTATGTGATGAAAACCCTACAACCCTATCCCTGGGCGAAGTAGAACTGCATAAAAATTACGCGATCATCATCTCCACCAATGCAGGATTGTGGAGATACGTGATAGGCGACACTGTTCAATTCACCTCCCTTTCCCCTTTCAGGATCAAAATTACGGGCCGTACCAAGCATTTTATCAATGCTTTTGGCGAAGAGGTGATAATTGATAACGCTGAACAGGCTATCAGCAAAGCCTGCAGGGAAACTGGCGCCGCTTTTAAAGATTATACCGCCTGCCCAATTTATTTCAAAGGAAATGAAGCCGGCGGACACGAATGGATTATTGAGTTTGATCAGCAGCCAGACGACTTTGAGAAGTTTGTAGATATCCTCGACCAGACTTTAAGAGAGATCAATTCGGATTATGATGCAAAACGCTTCAACAACATGGCGCTTTGTCGTCCAAAAGTTCATAATGCACCACACAATACATTTTACAACTGGCTAAAGGCTAAAGGAAAATTGGGCGGACAGCACAAGGTACCACGACTGGCAAATGAAAGAAAGTATGTGGATGAAATCCTTCCAATGATTCAACTGAAAGAGACTGCTTAGTGAAAACACCGGGGGTGTACTCTTTTTGATGCAAAAAGAGTTAACGTTCCTAAATAACATAGAGCACAGCGCCTAAGCTGTTATTTGGAAAACAGGTAGTAATGCCGTTAAAATTCTTAAAATCACTGGTGTTATACCTGAGAAATAAGAAATTTGATAAATCCGAAGCAAAATTTAATTAGACTCATAATTGTACTGATGAATAAAGATTTTGATAGCTTTACTATCATCATCTTGCATTATATCAACCTCTTTGTATAAAAACAATATTTTAACAACAATCAATCCAAATATTTGTTTAATGCATGAAAATCATTTTTAATTAGTCCGACCCTATTGCTGCAAAGGCTTGGCGATACTTTTGTCTCTTAGTAAGAGACTATAAATGAAAATGATACAGTACAACTTATATTGCAAATTAAATGATAAATCAACGAGTACCAGTTAGCATCATTCCCGAAAATGATTTGATCAGATTGAAGAAATTAGAACAATTTGAGCTATCGGATACTAATCTTGAACCTGATTTTGATACAGTTGCTGTACTCGCAGCTGAGATCTTTGAAACGAGTAATGCACGCATCAGCTTTATTGCTAAAGACCATATATTCTATAAATCAGACCCCTGGACCATGGAGCGTGTAGCGAGAGAAGATAGCCTCTGCGCATTGAGCATCCTCAATGAAGGGGTGACAGTCTATGAAGATATCTACAACTTTGGTGATTTACCGGATTCAATATACCTGCTTGGCGAGGGAATACGTTTTTATGCCGCAGCGCCAATTATTACGATTGATGGCTTTGCATTAGGAACGGTAAGTGTGAGCGATCGTGAACCGAGGAGTGTAAGTACTCAGCAAACTAAAATGCTGCAGTCATTAGCTGCCCTGGTAATGGAAAAACTAGAAGATAAGCTGGCTGCTAAAATATCAAGAAACCAGTACTGCGACAAGTTACGTCACCTGGCACATGACATGAAAAACCCGGTCACTACAATTTCCCTCTATGCCCAATTGCTGAGCACGAGAGAAATGAGTACTGAAAAGGTAACGTCAATGGCTACCAAAATTGAAAAGTCGTCCAGAATCCTGGAAGATAACCTAAACAAATTATCTTGTCAGGATTAACGCCTTTCTAGCAAGTTCGCGGCTTAAACCTCCGCGAGGTATTTGTGCACAAAGCTAATTGCCATTGAACCTTCGCCGACGGCTGAGGCTACCCTGTTCATCGCTCCTGCGCGAACATCACCAGCAGCAAAGATCCCGGCACAGCTGGTTTCGAGCAGATAAGGATCTCTTTTTAGCTTCCAGGTTTTGTTGAATTCTTCATACTTGCGCAGTTCGCGGCCGGTTTCGATAAAATCTTTCTCATTCTTGATGATTTCCAGCTTTATCCAATCGGTATAGGGACGTGCACCAATAAAGATATAAAGTGCGCTTGCCTCTTTGGTTACGGTTTCTTTGGTTTTAACATTTAGTAGCGTAAGTTCTTCCAGGCAATTATCACCTTTGGCTTCAATAACTTCGGTATCAGGCAGTACATGTATGTTATCCGTCTCACTGATCTGATCTATCAGGTAAGATGACATGGTAGACGTAAGGCTATCCTTCCGAATAATAACACTCACACTGTCGGCAAACTTGGAGAGATACATAGCAGCCTGTCCGGCTGAATTACCACCACCAATAACAAATACCTGTTTGCCTTTGCAAGCCGAAGCTTCTGTAGTTGCCGCTCCGTAATAAATCCCAGCACCGGTAAAACTATCTATTCCATTCACTTCCAGCTTCCGATAGTCCACACCTGTCGTTATCACTACTGTACGGCTCAGGATTTCCGGGCCATCTTCCAGGATGATAGTTTTATAACCGTCTTTCTGCCTGATGTCACTTACTGACTGTGGAGACAGAAAGCCTGCACCCAATCGTTTCGCCTGACTTATCGCACGCCTGGTAAGGTCCGCGCCACTCAATCCTGAAGGAAATCCCAGATAGTTCTCAATCCGCGAGCTTGTTCCTGCCTGTCCGCCGGGAGCTTTACGTTCAATCATCAAAGTTTTTAATCCTTCCGACGCTCCATAAACCGCCGCGGCTAATCCTGCAGGCCCCGCCCCAATGATCACTACGTCATATACATCATGGATGATTTCTGGATTTGTACCAATCTTAGCCGCAATCTCCTTGATTGATGGCTTTTTCAGGTAAGAACCATCATCAAAAAACACTACCGGTAAATCTTCATTACATAAGCTATTGATAATCAGCAGACCATTACCATCGGGATGTGTCTGTATGTCCATCCATCGGTATGGAATCAGGTTACTGGCCAGATAATCTTTCATTACATGAGATTGCGGGGAAAACTGAAAGCCTACCAGTTTGATCCCTTTAAATTCGGGAACATAATCTCCCTGCCAGTCTTCAAGCAAGTCATTAATTACCGGATACAATTTCTCTTCTGGTGGATCCCAGGGTTTGATCAGGTAATAATCTAGTTTAACCTCATTAATTGCCCTGATTGCTGCATCCGTGTCAGAATAGGCAGTGAGCAATACCCTCTTGGCATCGGGAAATATTTGGATTGCCTTTTCTAAAAATGCAACACCCTCCATTTCCGGCATCCGTTGGTCGCACACAAATAGTGCAACCACATCAGAACTGTTTTTTAATTCCGTGAGCAGTTCTAATGCTTCGTTGGCAGAAGTGGTACTTAGTATCTTATAGTCAGTTCCATATTGTTTTTTAAGGTCACGGCTAATTGCCCTAAGCACCTGTGGATCATCATCTATGGCAAAAATTATTGGGAGGCTCATATGAATTTTAACAATAAGGTTTAAATAATAAATTTAGGAATAAATGGCTAATTATCGAGGGGAAAACATACTACAAACTCGGTGCGTTGCGGTACAGATTTCACGGTTACCGTTCCGCGATGCTGATGGATGATACGCTGAACTACCTCCAGCCCCATTCCCGTTCCCTTGCCCATTGGCTTGGTGGTAAAAAAGGGGTCAAAAATTTTCGACAATACATCTGCAGGTATACCCGGTCCGTCATCTATAATAGATATTTTCACAAACTCCCTGTCTCTCTCCGTCTTTAACGTCAATACTCCTTTTTTGTTTGCTTCCATCGCATCAATTGCATTATCAATCAGGTTAGTCCATACCTGATTCAGCTCCCCGATTAATCCTTTCACCGGCGGCAGATCGTGGTCAAATTCCTCTACAACTTCAACCTGTCCCTTCCTGATCTTATGCCCCAGCATAGTCAGCGTATTCCGGATGCCGATATGAATGTCTGCAAACTGTTTATCCTGTGCCCGGTCCATATGGGTAAAATTCTTGATTGAACTCACGAGATCTGCAATGCGTTTAGACGATTGCTGTATATCCTCAACCATAGCCCTCGTAACCAATAAATTACTCACCCACTTAAACACCGGCGACAGGCTTTGCTCAGGAATAGCTCCGGCACAGGCGCTTAGGTTTTCGGCAGTAAAATGATAGTCCACAAAGCTTTCTGCAATTTCATCACCATTCTCAATATTCTTTTGATCAAACCAATCGGCAATCTCGTCTTCCAAAGCCATTCGCTGCTTTAGACTCAGCACCGGCCTTTCCGCGACTGATAAAATATCGGTGAGTACTGCATTGAGTGATTCCAACTGAGCTGGGTCGATTTGCACCCTCGCCAGTTCCTTAAACATTTCCGGCTCCAGGCGAATATGTTCCTTTAGTGAGACTGAGTCGCGTACAATCGCGGATGCCGGATTGTTCAATTCATGCGCCAGTCCCGCGGAGAGTTTACCCAAGGCCATCATTTTATCATTTTGCTGCTGAAGCGCAGTGAAGTCCCTCACCCGGTTACTCATCACATGAACCAGCGATTGCGTGAGCTCAAAATGATCCCTGATCATCTCCTGCACTTTTTCTGTAGGAAAACTCAATACTTCCAGCTCACCTACAGACTGCGCGTAGCCAGATGCGGCTTTGGCACGTGAATAGGGTAAATAGCCCGTTATATCACCTTTTACAAAGGTGGTATACTCGCGCCTCGATCCATTTTGGATCATATAAAATTGAACGCCCCCGGCCAGAATCACGTGTGGGCCAGTTATGGGGTCTCCGGGTTTAAACAAATGCTCGCCATCGTTAATCAAACGCTGCTCACTATTATCTAATAACCATTGTAATTGGTTATCTGGGACATGAAGAAAAACATCAAGGGATTTGAGCCAGGCAACAGTTACATTTTCCATGACATAAAACTACCGAAATAAAATTAAGGAACATATTCCTGGATCAAGCCCTCAGTATAAAGATTGAAATTAAATTATGATGCTGCTGATTCCTCGTTCCAATGCGGCATCTGCCTGACCAGGGAAAGCAGTACCTTCAATACGAAAAACAGTCAGATCGGTCATTCCCATAAAACCCAACACTGCTGTCAGGTAACCCGACACAAAATCGAATGCCTCATATGGTCCGCTTGAATATATTGCACCAGATGCCATCGCCACATAAACTTTTTTCCCTTTCACTAAACCTTCAGCACCTGCCTCGCTATACTTAAACGTAACATTGGCGCGGGCAATGTGATCCACCCATGCTTTAAGAACAGATGGTATTCCAAAATTCCATAGTGGCGCGCCAATAATGATGATGTCAGCATCCATAATTTCCACAATAGCCTCATCAGAATGTTTGATGGCTGCTTTGTTATTATCCGTATGCTGCTCTGCTGGTGTATAAAAGGCCGCCAGTGAGGCCTCTTCCAAATGCGGCAATGGGTTTACAGTCAGATTCCTGGTTTGTACCGTACTGTCCGGATACGCAGCTACAACTTTGTCTATAATTGCATTACCAAGTTTAATGCTGAATGAGTTTTCGCCCTTTGGGCTCGAAATGATATGAAGAATCTTTTTCATAATATTATTTTTGAGTAATGAAGGCAAACATAGTCAGCCTGACTTTCAATATGATACTACTATCCCAAAGGATACCAGTATCCTTTGGGATAGTACTTACATTTGTAGCCTATGAAAACGACTGAAACAGCAAGCGATGAAACATTTAACTGTGCAAAACAAAACTGCCCGGCGGGAGTAGCAGGGATCAGGGATGCCTTGTACGTTTTGAATGGGAAATGGAAGCTCCCGCTCATTTTCACACTTTCTGAAGGGCCAATGCGGTTCAAGGACATCCAAAGATCCTTAGGGGAGATTACACCCAAGATTTTGTCCAAAGAGTTAAAAGAATTGGAGCTTAATGAATTTTTGGTCCGCAATGTTTATTCCACTACACCAGTTAGTATTACCTATGAGCTTACGCCCTACAGCCGTTCGCTGGACAAAGTTCTTTTTGAGCTAAAGGAATGGGGCACCCAGCATCGTCAGCGTATCGTTGCGAGTAGAAAAACGGCCTAGGTAGCATGCCCTGGAGCATTAACTTAAACAAATGGCTACACCAATTAATGAATTAAATTGGGACCTATACGCAAAAAAGCTATTAGTCGGAAACGTAAAACGAGATTTAAACAGATTCAGAAGATATATAGAAAAACAACATCAATGAAGAAAACAATAATAGGCTGCCTGGCGCTGTTGGTAACGAACGCAGCTTTTACCCAGCAGAAAAATGGACTAGCGGCAATCAAAGAAAGCGACCTGAAACGTGACGTGTATGCCTTGGCAGATGACCACTTTCGTGGCCGGGAAGCAGGTACATTAGACGAACTTAAAGCAGCGGCATGGCTTGCAGATCAGGCACGTGCCGCAAACCTGACACCTGCAGGTGACGATGGAACGTATTTCCAATTTTACTCTCTATGGAGAAACAGAATTGCGGCAAACAGTTCAGTAAGCATAGGCGGACGTACTTTACAATTATGGAAACAAGCCTCTGTATTACAGACAGCTCCTGCAAAAGTAAAGGCCGACTTGGTATTTATCAAAGACACGGAAAATATCACAACCGATATCAAAGGAAAAGCGGTGGGATTTATCGTAACATTCAATAACCAAACTGATCCTTACCTGAAAATCAATCCGCGCAGGTATATTCTGCAACTTATCCGGGCAAAGTCTGCCGCAATAATTGCGAAGGGAGCAGCAGCAGTAATAGTAGTTTCGGACGAGACTATTGATGCTACATTTTTCCCAAGATATGCTGTGAACCTGGCTCGTGGATTATATGACATTGAAGGAGGTGCAAACGCGCAGGTGAGCACTAAAGTCCCAGTCCTCTGGCTGCCAACATCCTTTGCTGACCTTATTCAGCAGAAAAACCAGCAGGTGAATGTGGACATAAATATCGAAAGATTTGAATATCCTTCAGTAAATGTTGTGGCTAAAGCAGAAGGTGCAGATTCGAAGTTGAAGAATGAATTTGTGCTTTATAGCGGCCATACCGATCATGATGGCATACGCTATCCGCTTGATGGCGACTCGATCTATAATGGAGCGGACGATAATGCCAGTGTTTGTGCAACGCTGCTTGCCGTAGGACGTGCTTTCAAAGCTAAACCTGCAAAACGATCAGCGCTATTTGTCTGGCATGGTGCCGAAGAGCGCGGTTTATTGGGGGCTTACTGGTATGCAAAACATCCTACAGTTGCTAAAGAAAGTATCGTAGCTGTTTTGAACGGAGATATGATTGGTAATAATTATCTGGACTCCGCAGCATTGCTGGGATCAAACCCTGCACACCGCAATTCCCCTGAACTGGTTAATGCCGCTTTGTCTGCCAATACCGAAGGGCCTAAGTTTAAGCTTGACCAGGCTTGGGATGATCCAAATCACCGTGAAGGATTTTATTTCCGCAGTGATCATATTCCTTACGTAAAAGCTGGGATTCCTGCTATATTTTTCACTACACTTACGCATCCGGATTATCATACACCCAGAGACGAAGCAAAAACAATCAACTATCCTAAGTTGAAAAAAATGACGGATTGGATGTACCTTACGGGATGGAAAGTGGCAGAAACGCCGAAAAGACCCGCATTGGATCCTAACTTCAAATTCAGTCAATAAAATTTGAAATGCTATAAAAAAACCCCTTCTTTCTCACGAAAGAAGGGGTTTTTATGTGATTTTCGAACTGAAAATCTCTGCTCCCTCTGCTGGGCTCGAACCAGCGACCCTCTGATTAACAGTCAGATGCTCTAACCAGCTGAGCTAAGAAGGAGTGCTGGTTTTCTAAAAATGCTTTCGCAACTTTAAATGTTTAAGCGTACTATAAAAAGGCAATGCCCTCTACTTTAACGGAAAAAGCCTCTCAGCGTGTGCTGAAAGGCTTTTAAACGGGCTCCCTCTGCTGGGCTCGAACCAGCGACCCTCTGATTAACAGTCAGATGCTCTAACCAGCTGAGCTAAGAAGGAGTACTCTGGTTATCCTCAAAACGCCTTTTCTCTTTGTTCTAGAACATAAAGTCTTGTTCGTTTTGGGAATGCAATATTAGGGCTTTTAAATTATTTATGCAATATTTGCAGTGAAAAAAATTGAAATAATTTAAAATAAAATATATGAGCCTGATAATCATAGGGTCAGTAGCATTCGATGCTATTGAAACTCCTTTTGGAAAGACCGACAAAATTGTTGGCGGTGCTGCAACTTATGCAAGTTTAGCTGCTTCTTACTTCTATAACAAGGTAAAAATCGTCGGTGTAGTAGGTGATGACTTTCATCAGGAAGACATTGACACCTTCACTGAACATGGAATTGACACTGAAGGATTACAGATCAAAGCTGGCGAAAAGTCATTCTTCTGGTCGGGTAAATACCACAACGACATGAACAGCAGAGATACATTGATCACTGAATTGAATGTATTGGGTACCTTTGACCCTATCCTTCCAGAGAGCTATCAGGACTGTGAATTTTTGATGCTGGGCAATCTTGCACCACAAGTGCAGCAAACCGTTATTAAACGCCTTAAAAACCGCCCAAAACTGATCATCCTTGATACAATGAACTTCTGGATGGACATTGCACTGAATGATTTGCTGGAGACATTGAAATTAGTTGATGTATTAACCATCAACGATGAAGAAGCCAGACAACTGTCAGGGGAATACTCATTGGTGAAAGCAGCAAAGAAAATCCTTGAAATGGGACCAAAATACCTGATCATCAAAAAAGGTGAGCATGGTGCATTGCTGTTTCATGAAGATAAAATTTTCTCTACCCCAGCATTACCATTGGCAGAAGTATTTGACCCGACTGGTGCAGGCGATACCTTCGCGGGCGGATTCATTGGTTACCTGGCGAAAGTTGGTACGGTGAACTTCAATAACATGAAAAACGCGATTATCTATGGCTCTGCCTTGGCATCATTCTGTGTTGAGAAATTTGGAACAGAAAAAATTGTAAACCTTACCCAACAGGAAGTAAGTGAGCGTATACAGGAATTTGTGAAACTGAGCGCATTCACGATCGAAGATTAATAATATATAAAACAGGCTGTATCATCAAACGATGATCAGCCTGTTCCAATGAAATATCTACAGCGTTTTTAGCTTTCCGATAACACCAAACTTCTCAAATACACCTTCAGTATGCGGTGCATCTGCCAGTTCAGCAGTCAAGTCCTGCCCCGCCCAATGTTCATAGTGCTTTCCGTTTCTCCATAACCTGCTCTCCGTAACGTCATAGATCAGGCCCTTATAGGCTACCCAGATTTGCGGTTTATCTTGTCCATTTCTCAAAGCCAGTTGCTGCTTGTTATACTCCTGAAGCTCCATTATTGCTTTGCCCTGCTTTTAAATAGCTCAAAAAGATAGACACTTAGCAGAAGCATGGACAAGTAGTAGAAGTGATTCTCGAAGGGGATGTTCACCAGATTAAAATCTAATGTCTCACTATTTGTATACTGTAAAACAGGTGCAGAAGTTAAAATCCCATAAACTATATAAAATGGTATCAGCGACACAAGGTAAGCGCGGTAAAACCGATACATAAACCTGATTTTATTGACATACTCTATGTAAAGCAACAATACCAGCAGGATCACGAAAGTGAAAAGTGTGTATAACTTTTGATGGCCAAAAAATAACATGGCAATGCAAATACCCAATACAATATGGCTAACAGCCAGACTATACTTTTCCAGTTGCTGGTCGGGATAACGTACATTAAGAAAAAGATAAATTGCCAGGCCACACAAGGGCAGCATCATCAAAAGTAGCAACTCTTCGATCGGAAGCTGCCAGAGCATCATTCCGGTAAGATAGGGCGGATTAAATACCAACACCTTAAATTGGGACAAAAACTCCGTAGAAATAGAGAAGGCAAATACGTTGATGAGTACTGCCAGGATTATATATTTACTATTGAGTGCAAAATTCAGTTGTCGCCCCGAAAATAAAAGTGCCGACAACAGTAAAAGCCCCAGGTTAACCAAAAGATAAGTGATGTTCATTGATGACTATGCTAAAAGTCAAAAATAAACTTTTGATCCCATTAAATCTCATTTATAAAAAAAGCGCCTAACCATTCGGGCCAGGCGCTTTCGCTATATGGAAGCTTAAGCCTACACTACTTCAGTTCCTAAGATCTCTTTAGAATAGGTTTTAAGGTATTTTTTCAAGATTTGACGTGCAACGTGAATTCTGGTTTTCACTGTTCCAATGGGAATCTCAAGCATGTCTGCAATCTCATGGTATTTGTATCCTTCAAAATATTTAACGAAAGGCACATAGTACTCCGGTTGAAGGGTGGCCAATGCTTTATTGATATCACCGATAACAAACTTGCTGTCTATGGTATTTTTAGTAGCACTATAATGAAGATTTGCTGAGGTAATGTCTTCAGATTTTGTGATTAATGCATTTGTCTTAACCAAACGTCTGTAGTTATTGATAAATGTATTTTTCATTATTGTAAACAACCAGCCTTTAAGGTTTGTTCCTTCTTTAAACTTACCATAGTAAGTTACAGCTTTCAGCATGGTGTCCTGGACAAGATCATTGGCATCTTCAATGTCTTTAGTAAAATTTAAAGCGAATGACTGCAAAGAAACTGAATGATCGTGGAGCTGGAGGTTGAATTCATTTTTTGTCATAATGTTTAAAGTTTTAAGGTTAAAGAGCAAACAAACAGGAATATTAGAGTGGCGCTGTCAAGTTTGTTTAATCTTGTATACTATCACTTATACAACATATGTACCAAAAAACCAATTCGTAGACTTAAAGAAACTTTTAACGGTTTGACTCTAAAACCAACGCTTTTGTCACAAAATATTTACCTCACGATCCAATCTTACACCAAACTTGTTATAAACACTGTCTATAATTCTCTCCGAAAAACTGTACACTTCTTTTCCGGTAGCGCCTCCGTGGTTAACCAGTACCAATGCCTGGTTCTTCCAGGTACCCGTATGACCATCTACCATACCTTTAAAACCACATTGTTCAATCAACCAGCCTGCAGCTAGTTTCATCAGTCCACTACCTGCCGGAAAGCTGATCAATGCAGGATAGGATGTTTTTATAACCTCATAGTCCGACTGACTCACAATTGGATTTTTAAAAAAGCTGCCAGCGTTTCCGATAGTTGAAGGATCCGGAAGTTTGCTCACCCTGATCTCACTTACAATATTAGAGATATCCGCAATTGTAGGATAGTTAATCCTCCTGTCCGCCAGCAGCTGCTGGATAGCGCCATACTGCGAATTGATTTTTACATTAGTATTTAGGCGGAAGTTAACTTCTGTAATAATATACTGTCCTTTTAATTCTCCTTTGAAAATACTTTCGCGATAACCGAACTGGCAATCTGAATAATAAAACCGCTTCATTTCGCCAGTGGCAATGTTAAATGCATTGCAGGATTCAAACACGTCTTTCAATTCTACCCCATAGGCCCCAATATTTTGGATAGGCGATGCCCCTACGGTCCCCGGAATTAAACTTAGGTTCTCCATTCCTGCATAGCCATGAGCAACAGCATATTTTACCAAATCGTTCCAAACCACACCTGCTCCTGCCGTTATCGTAACAATATCCCCTGTCTCCACTGAGGTTACTCCTTGAATGCTGATTTTTAATACCAGACCATCATAATCCTGCGTGAAAAGCATATTACTGCCCCCGCCCAAAACAAGTAGCTTATTTTCTTTAAAGACTGGCTGTCCGCTCAGTGCAAGCAGATCTTCCGGTTCAGTGATCTCTGCAAAAAAACGAGCTTTGACATCAATTCCAAAAGTGTTATAGGGCTGTAGGGAAATATTTTCCTGTAATAAATACATATGCTGATAAATGGATTATTCACCGCAAATGTAAAGAATGTCTGGTCATTTGCAGTCCGTGACTAATATTTGCGACGTTAATCTATGCCCTATTGGTACGAATCTTCGAATTGTAATAGGGATGTTAAATAGAAAATATAATAATTTTGTATAATTTACGGACGATTATCATAACCTAAGCCGATACTTAACAGCGAAACAGCACTCTTCATTTAAATGGAAAACCAGGATAAAAAAAGACTTTTAATCATAGATGCAGCCCTCAAAAGGTTTGCACATTATGGCCTTGCAAAAACTACGATGACGGAGATTGCAAAGGATATTTCTTTTTCAAAAGCGTTGTTATACTATTACTTTCCAGATAAATTAAGCCTATACGTAAGTGTCATTGAGAATATGATGCATACCATCAGCAGAGACCTGATCAAGTCGGTCGAAAAAGCAATTACCGCCTCCGAAGGTATTCTGATCCTGCTGCAAAAGCGTCAAGCTTTCATTCAGAAATACTACAAGCTGATTGAGTATACCCAAATGATTGGCCCGGAACTGCCCGAAGCTCTTTATGATAAATTTACCCGCGCAAGAGAGTTTGAATTAAAAATCATCACTGAACTGTTAACCAAAGGTAATCTAAGCGGCGAGTTCCGTATTGAAGACATCAGTTTCACCACAGAAATCTTTGTTGAAGCTGTCTCAGGTATCCATTTCAACATCCTTACCAGAGCAAAAAACATCTTTCCGGGCAAGGAAGAATTCAAGCTTATTTTCGCCAAAGAAAAGCGTTTTGCAGAGATCTTTTTAGCTGGTTTAAAGCCTTTTAGATAAGTCACACAATTGTCATTTAACTTTCAGGAATTAACCTAACAGTGTTAGAATTTTCTAATGTTAAATCCTTGGACTATTTTCGACTAAATTTCATAAAAAGTCAGAAGGTAGAAAAGTAGAATGTTAGAAACAGACAAGAAAAGGGAATTAATTATTGAGGGTGCGATTAAACGGTTTATACATTTTGGCATCAATAAAACCACTATGAACGAGATTGCAGAGGATCTCTCTGTATCCAAGCCATCTTTGTATTATTATTTTCCAGACAAAACGAGCCTGGTACTAGGGGTTGTAGAAAAAATCTTTAAAGATTATTTTGACGTACTCAGTAAAGACCAGAAACAGAATACAAACCTCGAAACCACTCTTCACCATATCATAGAGATCAAACACCGTTTCTTTCTAAGGTATTATATGCTTCATTTATCTTACGGAAACCCAGATTCGGCATTAAGTTCTGTAGAACTAAAATCTTATCTGGAGAAAATGCTCGAGAGAAACCTTAAATTTCACCAGGAAGTATTTGAACAAGCTGTAGCTACTCAGGAAATTGCACCTCAGGACGATATACCTAAATTGGCCGAGTTATACCTTGCCTGTCAGTCGGGATTAACCTCGCTCTGTATCATGCACGGCAACAAAGAACTGTTTCCGGGTAAAAAAGAACTTAAAATGATGAAAGAAAAGCAAATCAACCTATCGAAGATCTTCATTAAGGGACTTCAGAATTAACATCAGCCTTAAATAATAGAAAAAAAGACTATGATTAAACAAATAAAATCGATCCCCATTTTCTGCATGGCCTTGCTGTTCTCCAATATCGCTGGGGCACAACAGTCGGTTACGCTGAAAGATGCCCTTAATTTCGCGGTTGAGAACAACGCTAATGCAAGAAAGTCGAGATTAGACATCGATGGCGGTAAATATAAAACTCAGGAAGTAAGAGCCAGGGCCCTGCCTCAGGTAACCGGCAATGCGTCACTTACCTACAACCCTATTATTGGGCAGTTGGTTGTGGGCGACCAATCTTTCCAGCTGGGAAGAACCTGGAACTCCAATGCGGGGATACAGGTTAGCCAGGAATTATTCAATCAGCAGGTGTTTACAGGATTAAAAGCCGCCAAAACCAGTGAAACCTATTATCAGCTCAACTCAAACCTTACCGAAGAGCAGGTAATTGAACAGGTTGCGAACAACTACTACCAGGTACTGGTAAGCAGACAGCAGCTCAATGTTATCGATACCAATATCAAGAACGTACAGGTTGTGGAGAAAATTATTAACACACAATATGATAACGGACTGGCAAAAAAGATAGATGTAGACAGAATCAAGGTAAACCTGACAAACTTATATACCCAGCGGGAACAGACAGTTAATGCCGTAGTACAGCTCGAAAACCAATTAAAATATTCGATGGGCATGCCGGTAAATACAGCAATTGTTATTCCGGCAGATGAGTTAACCAGTGTAGAGCAGCTGCCTGTTTTAGCAGATACGGTAAGTATTTCCGGAAGAACAGAGATGAGGTTGCTAAACATTCAGAAGGAATTGTATTCGTTACAGCGAAAAGCCTACGTTGCAGAATACTACCCTTCTCTATCATTAACCGGAAATATCTCAACTACCGGGCAAAGTGACAAATTTGACTTGTTCAACAGACGCGGATCAGCATTTTATTATGATGCTTCGGCAATAGGAATCAGCCTCAGGGTGCCAATATTCAACGGCTTTGCCACCAGATCAAGAATTCGCCAGACGGACATCGACCTGAGGAAAGCCGATGAGGATATCAGGCAGACAACCAATACACTTAACCTGGCCTATGAAAATGCAAAGATCCAGTTGAAGAATAATATCAATACGATTAAGTCTCAGCGCCAGAATGTGCAGCTGGCACAGGAAATCTACAATAGCACACAGAACAACTACAATAACGGGCTTGCCGCATTGACAGATCTTCTGGATACAGAAAACGCACTCACTCAGGCCCAGAACAGCTATACCCAGGCATTACTTAACTATAAGATTGCCGAAATCCAATTAATCAAATCAAACGGAAATATAAAATCACTATTAAAATGAAAAGAGGAATTATAACAGTCATTCTCATCATCGCTGTCATTGGCGCTATTGCTTTGGTTCTAAGAAGCAATAAAAAGAAAAATGACGAACAAACTGCGTTGGTTTCTGAAGGTAGTGGTGCCGTGAGTGTACGTGTAGCTCAGGTGAAAAAAGATCCCGTTGATTTGGACTTTAGCGTAAACGGAAACTTTGCTCCTAACCAGGAATTGGATTTTCTTTCAGAAAATGCAGGCCGCGTGAGCAGCATCAGTGTTGACGAAGGCGACTATGTGAAAAAAGGACAAGTACTCGCACGTATCGATGCCGAGATTATTAATACAGACAGAGAAACTGCACAGGCAACACTTGATAACGCCATTAAAGACGAGGCACGTTATGTGAACTCCTTTAAAACCGGCGGTGTTACCCAGCAGCAGCTGGACCAGGTGAAGCTGGCAACCAGAAATGCGAGATTGAGACTGCAGAGCTCGGCACGCCGGGTAAATGACGCCAATATCAAGTCGCCAATCAATGGAATTGTAAACAAAAGATATATCGAAGTTGGTGCTTTTGTTAACACACAGGGCACAAAAATGTTCGAACTCGTAGATGTATCCAAGTTAAAGCTAAAGGTGAATGTTAATGAAAGCCAGGTAGCAAACCTAGAGGTTGGTACACAGGCAAGAATTAAGTCTAACGTTTTCCCGGCCGATAACTTCGCTGGAAAAATCACCTTTATCGCTGCCAAAGCAGATGCGACACTAAACTTCCCTGTAGAAATCCTGGTTGAAAATAACCAGAAAAACACCATCAAAGCTGGGATGTATGGTACCGCAATCTTCAAATTCCCTGCACAGGTTCCGGCAATTACTATTCCCCGCGGCGCTTTTGTGGGTAGTGTGAGCAGCAACCAGATCTTTGTGTTAGCAAACGGCAATAAAGCCAAAATCCGTAAAGTAATTGCTGGAAGAACTATCAATGACCAGGTAGAAGTTATCGAAGGATTAAAAGAAGGTGAAACAGTTATCATAAGCGGACAGATCAACCTTGTTGACGGAAGTGATGTTGCTCCAATTAAATAAAAATCTACGTAGATGAAATTAACAGAAATATCCATAAAGAGACCTTCACTTGTAATTGTGGTGTTCACCGTGCTTACATTGATGGGATTATTGAGCTACTTCTCGCTAAGTTATGAGCTGTTGCCCAAATTTTCCAACAATGTAGTCTCTATATCCACAATATACCCGGGAGCATCTCCAAGTGAAGTAGAAAATACAGTCACAAAAAAGATTGAGGATGCCGTATCCTCCATGGAAAACATTAAGAAACTGAACGCCGTTTCTTACGAAAGTTTGTCCGTGGTAACGATTACGCTTAACGACAAAGCCAATGTAGACTTATCGTTGAATGAAGCACAGCGTAAGGTGAACTCAATTTTGGCAGACCTGCCAGAAGAGGTAAAAACACCGTCGCTGAACAAGTTTTCGTTAGATGATTTACCGGTAATCACCATGTCGGCTTCTGCCAGGATGGATGACGCTACTTTTTACGACCTGATCGACAAACGTATCGCACCGATCGTATCCAGGGTAACAGGTGTGGCACAGGTAAACCTTGTCGGTGGACAGGAAAGAGAAATTGAAGTGGCGCTTGATGCGGATAAACTACAGGGATATGGATTATCAGTTCCTGCCGTACAACAGGCTATTTTAACCTCCAACCTCGACTTCCCTACTGGTAGTGTAAAAACTCAGGAACAAGACATCCTGATCCGTTTATCCGGAAAATATAAAAACGTTGATGAACTGAAGAATCTGGTTGTAAATACAGGGAAAGATGGTGCTCAGATACGTTTGAGTGACGTGGCCGACGTTAGAGATTCACAGAAAGAAGTTGAAAAATTAGCACGTATTGACCGCAACGGGGCAATCGCTATCCAGATCATCAAGCAGTCAGACGCGAATGCCGTTGAAGTGAGTAAAGGTGTGCACAAGGTAATTGCTACCCTCATGCAGGATTATAAGGCAAACGACCTGAAGATCACCATTGCCAACGACAGTTCTATTTTCACCTTAGAAAGTGCCGATGCGGTAATCCACGATTTAATTCTCGCCATTGTTCTGGTTGCTTTTGTAATGCTGTTCTTTTTGCATAGTCTTAGAAATGCGTTAATTGTAATGGTTTCCATTCCGGCATCACTGATTGCTACCTTCATAGGCGTAAGCTTGCTGGGTTATACCCTCAACCTCATGTCCCTGCTGGGACTTTCCCTGGTAGTTGGTATTTTGGTGGATGATGCGATTGTAGTACTCGAAAACATCTACCGCCACATGGAGATGGGTAAAAATAAAGTCCGGGCAGCTTATGATGCGACCAGTGAGATCGGTTTCACCGTAGTATCCATTACCCTGGTAATTGTGGTGGTATTCTTCCCAATCGCGGTAAGTACTGGATTAGTATCCAATATCCTTCGTCAGTTCTGTGTGGTAGTAATCATCGCTACAATGCTCTCGCTGCTTACCTCCTTCACCATTATTCCGTTATTATCATCACGCTTTGGTAAACTGGAAAGAATTGAAGGTAAAAACCTATTCGGACGTTTCATTCTGTGGTTTGAGAGCCAGCTTCGTAAGTTCACGATCTGGATCACCAGCATTCTAACCTGGTCGCTGGCAAATAAAGGCAAAACGATACTTATCGTAGTGGTGATGTTCCTGGGATCATGCGGATTAATTCCTGCGGGATATATCGGAGCAGAGTTTTTCCCGAAAAGTGATAAGGGAGAATTCCTGGTACAGATAGAACTTCCTAAGGATGCCTCTATTGAACAAACTAACCTGGCTACGCAAAAGGCTGAAGCTTTCCTCGCTAAAAAACCAGAGATTACCTCCCTGATCACAACGGTAGGACAATCGAGTGGCGATTTTGGCGGAACGCAGGCCACAGCTTATAAATCTGAGATCAATGTAAAACTGGTTGAGCGTAATAAACGTGCCGATAATTCGAGTATCTACGCCACAAAGGTGAGTCGCGAACTGGCCAAATATCTGGTAGGAACTAAAGTAAAGACCGTTCCGATCAGTATTTTAGGTATCGCAGAAAATGCCCCTATTGAGATGGTGGTAATGGGTTCCGACCTGGATAGCGCCATGAAATATGCCGAAGCAGCCAAAGCAGTGCTGGCAAACATCAAAGGAGCAACCGAGCTTAAATTATCCGTAGAAAGTGGTAGTCCGGAGATTAATGTACAGGTAGACCGTGACAAGATGGCTTCACTTGGACTTACGCTGCAAACTGTGGGTGTGACGATGCAGACCGCCTTTAGCGGAAATACCGATGGTAAATTCCGTAAAGGAGAATATGAATATGATATCAATATCCGCTATCAAACCTTCAACAGAAAAAACATCGATGACGTAAGTAACCTGATCTTTGTTAATCCCGACGGAAAGCAAATCAAACTTTCTCAGTTCGCGGAGATTAAACAAGGCTCTGGCCCTAGTCAGTTGGAAAGAAGAGATAAAAGTACTTCCGTATCTGTACGGGCACAATCTCTTGGTCGCCCCACAGGTACAATTGTCTCTGAATTCCAGGACAAATTACTTGAACTGGAAAAATCAGGAAAACTAAGAAAACCTGTAGGTGTAAGCTACCTTTGGGCAGGAGACGCTGAAAACCAAGGGGAAGGTTTTGGAACCTTGGGTATTGCTTTACTCGCTTCAATCATCCTCGTGTACCTGATTATGGTAGCCCTATATGATAGTTTTGTCTATCCTTTCGTAGTGATGTTCTCCATTCCGCTTTCTGTAATCGGAGCTTTACTGGCGCTGGCACTAACAAACAACGCACTGAACATTTTCACCATTCTCGGATTGATCATGCTGATCGGACTGGTAGCAAAAAATGCGATTATCCTCGTCGATTTCACCAATCAGATGAAGGCCGAAGGTAAAAGCACCCATGAGGCGCTTATTCTCGCAAATCATGCCCGTTTACGTCCTATTTTGATGACTACCATCGCCATGGTCATCGGCATGATGCCAATTGCCCTTGCTGGCGGTGCAGGTGCCGAATGGAAAAATGGATTGGCCTGGGTAATTATCGGGGGGCTATTGAGCTCGCTATTCCTTACGCTAATTGTGGTACCAGTAATGTACCAGATCTTCGATCGTATACTGGATCGCTTTGGCTTCAACAAAAAAGGTGTTACCATTGAGCAACTAATGGTAGAACCTTATGACCATAAGGAAGTAAAAGAATACGATCTCGATCATCAACATTAAACGATTTAATTGTATTTTGCAGAGAGGGAACCCATTGTGGTTCCCTTTTTGCTTTAGGAAAATCAAACCCACTACCATGTTACCCAGAACACTAGCTATCCTGATCTTATTATGTATCACTCAAATTTCAAAAGCACAACATCCCCCAGTATTTGATGGAATGACCACAGATACTTCCTACGTAGCCTTGGGCGATCTCGATGTTAATCTGGTAAAATATAGCTTCAATGAGCCTGGAATCAACTTCCTGGCCATTCATGATGATGAAGATACCGGTGTAAAAGCAGCTTTCAGGTACATCTTCGATAATGGAGGATCAATCATAGACAGCCAGTATGGTGGAACCAGGAATTTCAAGTTTGAATATGAGGAAGAAATTTACCAGACAGACCCCAATAGTATTTACACCAGAAAGGGAATCCGTCCTTGTCTGGAAAAGTTTGGCATATGGGATGATATTGTGATCGATGAGCTGGAGAATGCCGGAAAAATCATTTTGAACTACTACAGTCCAAAAAGATCGGGCTATATATTTACCCTTCATAACAATGGAGATGGCGGATTTGGCATCAGCAGTTACCAGCGCGGCAATACCTTAGAAAAGACGGCCGACTCCGTGCATATCAATTTTGAGATGGATGCAGACGACCTGGTGCTGGTTACCGAACCAATTCTATTTAGCCTCCTTAAAAAGGAAAATGTGAATGTAGTGCTGCAATCCAAGCATGCGGTAGATGACGGTTCACTGTCTATCTATGCTATGCAGAACAAAATTCCCTACATAAACGTAGAGGTTCAGCATGGCCATATCGACGAGCACTTACGCCTGATCAAAGTTTGTGCAAAAGCGCTGGCCGAAGGTTTTCCTGCTTTAGGCATAAAAAAACCTGCAGAGTAAATCCGCAGGTTTTTAATTAGCATTCGCTAATATAAATTCTAGATATGAATTGCCCTGTTTCCAGTAGCAGCCATAGCCGCTTCTTTTAATGCTTCAGTATACGTTGGGTGCGCATGGCAGATTCTTGCGATATCTTCTGCAGATGCACGATATTCCATCGCTACAACAGCTTCAGCAATCATATCAGCAGCACGCGGGCCAATGATGTGAATCCCCAGAATTTCATCTGTAGCTTCGTCTGCTAAAACTTTCACAAAACCATCTGTATCCATACTTGCTTTCGCACGTCCGCTTGCTTTGAATGGGAATGATCCTGCTTTGTATTTTGTACCTTTTTCTTTCAATTGCTCTTCCGTAGCACCAACTGATGCTACCTCAGGCCAGGTGTAAACCACACCAGGAATCAGGTTGTAATTGATATGCGGTTTTTGACCGGCAATACTTTCAGCTACATAAACACCTTCATCTTCTGCTTTATGAGCAAGCATCGCTCCCGTGATTACATCACCGATAGCATATACTCCCGGAACAGAAGTTTCCAGATGTGCGTTAACCGGGATTTTATTACCGCGTTCTTCAGTTTTGATACCGATATTTTCTAATCCCAAACCTTCAGTATAAGCCGTACGTCCTACAGCAACGATGCAGTAATCAGCTTCCATAGAAACATCTTCACCTTTGGCATTCTGTGCAGTTACCGTAACCGATTCGCCTTTAGTGCTTGCACCTGTTACTTTATGGCCCATAAAGAACTCCATACCCAGTGATTTTTTCAATACACGTTGTAATTCTTTACCCAGACCAGCATCCATTGTTGCAATGATCGACGGCAGGTATTCAATTACAGAAACTTTAGTTCCCAAACGTGCATACACAGAACCAAGTTCTAATCCAATCACACCGCCACCAATAACGATCATTGTTTTTGGTACTTCAGTAATATTCAGAGCCTCTGTAGAAGTAATGATACGTTTTTTATCTACTGGTAAAAATGGAAGTGCAGTAGGTTTTGATCCCGAAGCAATCACTACATTTTTAGCTGTAATCGTCTCCGATGTTCCGTCAGCTTTAGTAACCTTAACCGTATTCTTATCTACGAAAGAACCTAAACCTTCAAAACTATCAATCTTATTCTTTTTGAAAAGGTAAGTAATACCTGCAGTATTTTGTGCAACTACGTCGTTTTTACGCGCAATCATTTGTTTCATGTCTACACTCAGGTCTTTCAGGTTAATACCATGAGTTGTAAATGTATGAGCGGCATTATGATAATGCTCAGAAGAATCTAACAATGCTTTTGAAGGAATACAGCCAACATTTAAGCAGGTACCACCAAAAGTTTTATATTTCTCTATAACTGCTGTTTTTAAGCCTAATTGTGCACATCTTATTGCGCTAACATAACCACCAGGACCAGAACCAATAATAACGACGTCGTATTGCATAATGATAAAATTTGTTGAGCAAAGTTAATAATCCCCCAAAGAAATAAAGCATCAGACCAGGGGTTTATTCTGATTCTTTTAATTAATGAGTACCACTTCTGTGACAGATATAACTGTACTTCGGGTCTCATGGTTTAGAAACTTTCCGTTTAAACGTGTAATTCTGAAATTCTCAAATGATTTCAAACGTTTAAGCGGTCGTCCCTCAGCTACATAACGGTCTATCACTTCCTTGTCCGCAAAAAGCAGATAAGGCTTTGAGGCAGGCATGTTCACCTCTTCGGCAGCAGCAAAAAATATCGGGGCGTTTACATAGAAGTCCAGCCCGTAGCCAAACCCCAATCGTGTTTGTACCACTGGCAGATTCGACGGGTTATGACTATTGATCCAGAAGGCCGCCTCACTGTCCGACTGGTATTTTAACAACTGTGGATAATAGGCCAGGTTGAAATACACATTCACAAAAAATACTGCCGTACAGCATTGGAACAGGATTTTGTACCATCCCAACTCTGCCCTGCGGCTAACAATAAAGAATAAAATAATAATCGCCATCAGGAAGATCAGCAACCATACGGAAATGAAATCCGGACGGAAGAAGTACTGCAGTAGCGCCACCACAATTACCATCATCACGCCTATAACAGCCTGTATGATACGCAGTCTTTTCACTGTACTTTGCAACTGAAGGCTGCATAAATATTGTGCGCAGATAATCGAGAAAAACGGAAATACGATTGTAATATAAAAAGGAAGCTGAAACTTAGAAACCGAGAACACCAAAAAGGTGAGCAGAGAACCTGTTACGGTAAACCACTCCGCCCGTTTTACCTCGCCCAGGTGCTTGCGGAAAAACTGAAAAAATGCCGCATACAACACCAGACACCATGGAAGATAGGCCCAAAGAATCGTATGCAGGAAGAAACTGGGATCTCCTTTTGCTTTTTTGATTGGCCCGGTATTAAAAAAACGGCCAAACTGACTGTCCCAAAAGAAAAACTTGAGCCCAGATACCTGCTGGCGGCCAAACACAACTTTTTCCGGATGCAGGTCAAACTGCGTATATAAAGTCCACAGCTCAGGCAATATAAAGATGAAAATAAATACCACCGCCAGCAGCCAGCGAAAGTTGAACACCATTTTCCAATTCTTTTTAATCAGCAGTTCCCCTCCCACTGCACCTCCAATAGGAATCAACGCAAAGATGCCCTTCGTCATTACCGCACAAGCTGCAAAAAGCGAGGCCAGCAGCAGATGCAGCAACCACTTTTTCTGCAGCGACTGATAGAAGTGATACACACTCGCTATAATCAAACCCGTTAAATACGGCTCTGCACGTACATCCATGGTGCAGATAATCACATGCTGCGAGGTCAGCAGGATAAGCACCGCCCATAGCGCCACTTGTTTACTGTACAAGGCTTTCGCCAGTTTATAGGTATACAAGGCTCCAATCAGCATAAAAATCACCCCCGGCAATTTGTAGGCCCAGGTGTTTACGCCAAAGATTTTAAAAAAAATAGCCGTGATCCAGAAAGGGAAATGTGGTTTATCCAGCCAGTCTTTGCCCTGCACAAACAGGTCGGCAAAATTATCATACTGTACCATGTGCCGCGCAATGGATGCATATAAGGCCCCGTCGGGCCCCATTACCGTTACAAAAAGCCCGCTAAGATTTACAGCTACAGCCAGACCAATGAACAGGTATAGCCATTTATAGATAGGTTCGGTAGGATGTTCCTGCATAATTGTTAGGTGGTTTCCTTTTCTGGTGCTGACTTAAAAACAAAGAAATAGTTGGCGCTAAAGTTCCAGAAGAACACGATAAATATCGCCACTGCCTTACTCAGGTAAAAATTCAGGTAAAGCATGTTGTCCAGTAAAAAGATAATCGAAGAGTTGAGTAAAAGACCGATAACAGAAACCGTAACAAAAGCCGTAAACTGCATCGGTAACTTCGCCTTCTTTTGTTTAAAGGTCCAGTTTCGGTGGATAAAATAATTACTGATCACCGCTGCCGAAAAGCCAATACCATTCGCAATAAACTTATTGAAATGAAGCTCGTCTTTAAATATCCAGGTCAGCACAAAATCAATGGTTAAGCCAGATACTCCGGTAATTCCAAACTTTATGAAAGCCAAAAACTGAGGTGATAGCATAGAAGTTAAGGCACTTAAACTGAATTTATTCCGCGGCATGTAAGACAAAATTTTACAAGGATAAAGGTACAATGAATTTCAGCGCTAATAAAATTGTTTTTCAATTACCCTCCAGGAATCCTATATTTATAATCCCAAAAATTAACTATTATGATCAATTTTCTTAAGATTGTATACATCTCTGTATGTTTTCTTTTTCTCGGGCATATCAGCTTTGCCCAATCCACAGATTCCGCCTATGTGCGCGAAAACTACACCAAAATTGAAAGGATGATTCCTATGCGTGATGGCATAAAGCTTTTCACAGCAATATACATCCCCAAAAACACCAGCCAGAAATATCCTTTTATGATCAGCCGCACGCCATATACGGTAGCTCCTTACGGCGAAGACAAATATAAATTGATGTTGGGCCCAACCTCTCTTTTTCTCAGAGAAGGTTTCATCTTTGTTTACCAGGATGTCCGCGGACGGTGGATGAGCGAAGGCCAGTTTGTTGATGTACGCCCGCATATTGCGCAGAAAAAGAACAAGCAGGATATCGATGAAAGTTCTGATACTTATGATACCATCGACTGGCTGATCAAAAATGTTCCCAACAACAATGGTAAAGCTGGACTGTCTGGAATCTCCTATCCGGGATTTTATTCTGCCGCAGCCTTGCCTGGTGCACATAAAGCCTTAAAAGCGGTATCACCACAGGCTCCCGTTACCGATTGGTTTATGGGAGACGATTTTCACCATAATGGTGCATTTATGCTTGCCGATGCTTTTTCTTTTTACTCGTCTTTTGGTGTGCCACGACCAAAACCTATTACTCCAGATAAAGGACCAAAAGGATTCAACTTCCCGACAAAGGATAATTACAGGTTTTTTCTGGGTATTGGTGCTTTGAAAAATGTGCAACAAAAGTATTTCGCAGACAGCATAAAATTTTGGAACGACCTGATGGATCATGGCAATTATGACAAGTTCTGGAAAGACATGAATATTCGTCCGCATCTTAAAGACGTAAAACCGGCAGTATTAGTAGTCGGCGGCTTCTTTGACGCCGAAGATACTTATGGTGCGCTGAATACCTATAAAGCTATCGAGGACCAAAACCCGAGAACTACAAATTACCTGGCTATGGGCCCCTGGTTTCACGGTGGCTGGGTGCGCTCTGCCGGCAACAGTTTTGGAGATATCGAATTTGGAACCCCTACCAGCACCTATTACCAGGAAAAAATTGAGTTCCCGTTTTTTATGCATTACCTCAAAGGTAAAGCAGCACCGCAACTGCCCGAAGCCTCTATTTTCGTAACAGGTAGTAACGAATGGAAATCCTTCGCCAAGTGGCCACCAAGAGAAACCAGCACGCAAACATTGTATCTGCAGCAAAACGGCAAGCTCAGCTTCAACAAACCAACCGCTGCAGAAAGCTTCGACGAATACGTTGCCGACCCAAATAAACCTGTTCCTTATCAGGATGGCGTTCAGGAAAGACGCACCCGAGAATACATGATCGACGACCAGCGCTTTGCTGCACGCAGACCTGATGTTAAAGTCTATGAATCGGATGTACTGACAGAAGATATTACTTTCACCGGCCCATTGATGGCTAAATTATCCGTTTCTACTTCAGGAACCGATGCCGATTATGTGGTAAAACTGATCGACGAATATCCTGAAGATGCGGCACAGCCACTGAACAACCCAAAAAACATCATTATGGGTGGCTACCAAATGCTCGTACGCGGTGAGGTGATGCGTGGAAAATTCCGCAACAGTTTTGAGCAGCCGGAAGCATTTGTACCGGGTCAGATTACAGCAGTAAACTATAGCCTTCCTGACGTTGCACATACTTTCAAAAAAGGCCACAAAATCATGATACAAATTCAAAACTCATGGTTCCCACTGGTAGACAGAAATCCACAGAAGTTTGTTGATATTTACCATGCTGAAGATGCAGATTTTCAAAAAGCAACACAGCGTATCTATCATGATCAGGCTCATGCCTCATCACTGACAGTAACAGTATTAAAATAGGCCCAACAGAAAATGAAAAAATTATTATGTAGCGTAGTACTGGCACTATTCCTAATCAACAGTGCTCAAGCACAATTGATGTCCGGAAAAGACAGCTTCACCCGTGCGGATAGCCTGAGAGGAATGCTTAGTCCGCTCCGCAGTTGCTACGATATCCATTACTACCACCTCAAGGTTAAAATTGATATCGACAATGAATATATCAGTGGCAGCAATGAATTCCGGTTCACTGCTGCTGCCGATTTTTCACGATTACAATTTGACCTTTTCAGCAATCTTAAGGTTGACAAAGTGGTTTACAGCGGACAAGAATTACCATTTGAACGCGAGTTCAATGCGGTATTCGTTACCTTTCCCGCAACCATCAAAAAAGGTACAAAGGACAAGTTCCAGGTGTTTTATTCTGGCAATCCTGTAATCGCTAAAAATGCACCATGGGATGGCGGCTTTGTCTTCAGTAAGGACAAATCAGGTAAACCCTGGGTTGCTGTGGCTTGCCAGGGTTTCGGCGCCAGCTCCTGGTGGCCAAACAAAGATCATCAGAGCGATGAGGTAGATAGCCTGCAGATCAGTATCAGCGTACCTAAGGCGCTCAAAGAAGTATCAAACGGACGACTGCGCAGCATCACTGAACAGCCAGATGGCTACAGAGAATACAATTGGTTTGTTGCCAGTCCAATCAATAACTATGATGTGAGCTTCTACATCGGCGATTATGCCCACTGGACGGATACTTATAATGGCGAGAAGGGCAAACTCAGCATCGATTATTGGGCACTAAAAGAAGACAGCCTCATCGCAAAACCACATTGGGATGCAGATGTAAAACCAATGTTAAAATCTTTTGAGCATTGGTTTGGCCCTTATCCTTTCTACAAAGATGGCTATAAGTTAGTGGAAGCACCTTATTTAGGAATGGAGCATCAAAGTGCTGTAGCCTATGGCAATCAGTTTAAGATGGGCTATAAGGGTAAAGACCTTTCAGGCTCTGGCTGGGGACTCAAATTTGATTTCATCACCGTTCACGAAAGTGGTCACGAGTGGTTTGGCAATAACATCACTGCCAAAGACATTGCTGATATGTGGATACATGAAAGTTTCACTAACTATTCTGAATGCCTGTTCGTCGAGTCTAAATATGGAAAAAAGGCTTCAACAGCTTATGTTGAAGGTTTACGTAAAATCATATCTAATGACATTCCGGTAATTGGCCCCTATAACGTCAATAAGGAAGGATCTGCGGACATGTATTGCAAAGGAGCCAATATGGTACATACTATCAGGCAGTTGCTCAACGATGATGTTAAATTCAGGACTATTTTAAGGGGACTGAATCAAACATTTTATCACCAGACCGTAACTTCAGCACAGGTAGAAAATTTCATTACTCAGCAAAGTGGCTTAAAGCTTGCCAAAGTTTTTGATCAATATCTCAGAACAGTGCAGCCTCCAACTCTCGGTTACCGCATTAAAAATGGCCGTTTAAGCTATCGCTGGATAGAAAGTGTAAGAGGATTTGACATGCCGGTAAAAGTAACCCTAAAACCCGGAAGCTATGCCTATATTTATCCTACAGAACAATGGAAGGAAGCACAGTTGGCTGGCGTAAAGGAAAACGACTTTAAAGCCGACCCAAACTTCTATATCCTGTTAAAAAAAGAAATATAACGGGCATCGGTATGCAACGCTAAGCCAATATCTGCGTCCTTTAACAGAACAACTAAACAGATGAAAAAACTCAACACTATTCTTGTCCTGGCGCTGCTGGTATGCAGTGTCGGCACAACTGCATTAGTAGCCGCTACAAAAATGCATAATACTGAGACTGAAGAGAAGAATGTTGGGAGTTTTAAGGGTATTGCCAGCGGAGGGCCTATAGCAGTAATGGTTACCATGGGGAATACTGAGTCTGTGCGTATTGAGGGCGACGAGGATGCTCTAGCTGATCTCATCACCGAGGTAAAAGAAGGCGTGCTTATTATAAGGCCAAAAACGAAATGGGGCGAGTGGTCCAGAAAATACAGAAAACCGCAGGTCACCGTTTTCATCAAAGCTAAAAAAATCAATTCCCTGACTATGAGTGGCTCTGGCAGTATTGAGGTAGCGAATTCGATCAATTCCTCCGACTTAGTAGTAACCCTCAACGGATCAGGGTCTATCACGGCAAGCGCCACAGTGAAGACTTTCAGAGGAGATGTAAATCGTTCCGGCACTCTAAAAATGTCTGGCAAATCGATCAACTCCAATCTTACCCTAAGTGGTTCAGGAAATTTTGAAGGTAAAAAGTTTACTGCAACAGAACTCTCCGTACAAATCAGCGGATCTGCCAATGCCTATATTAAAGTCACTACAAATATTGACGCCGTTATCAGCGGATCGGGTAATGTGCTTTACAGTGGCAATCCATCAGTAAAGAAAACCATAATTGGTTCCGGCAATGTGAGCAAATGGTAAGGACAATAAACTGAAAAAGGCCTGCTCTATTAACAAAAGCAAGCCTTTCTTATTTAAAGTCGATGATTACAGTTTAAGACTGCACTTAAAACTGGTAACCTATCGCAAAAAAGTTCTCTACATAATTGATCTTCTGACTGGCTTTATCCAGGTCGTCCCTGCCCGTGGTATGCACGTTCTTTAAATTGGTAGTGCCCAGTTTGGTTGTATTCTGCAGGTATAATCCCTGAGTGATATAAAACTTAAGACCAGCTTTAACAGAAAAGCCGTATCCTGATACGTTCCAGTGGTTATTTCTACCCTGGCCAAACAAGCGTACATCAGATCGCGGAACCATCATACCAAAACCCGCACCGGTTTCCAGCGTGAGGGAAGTCTCTCTCGAAGGAGCGACCCAGATATCATCGTAGCGTTCCAGCTCAATGTTAGCATAGTTAAAGCCGTCGGTATGCTCATACGTCAGCATGTCCGATTTAACATTGATCATCTCGCCGTTATAGGTCCCCGCATAAGCACCAGTCGGCACACCAGGAGTAGAAACTGTTTCTCCGATATAGCCGGTTATAGCCACCGTTTGCGGCACAACCATTACATATTTCATATGATCCCACGCAATGGAAACACTATAATTATCCTTAAAAAAATAACCTGCGCGGATATTGTACTGCGGTACAGTAATCAAACCCGGATTTAAATAGTCCCAGCTCAGTTTAGATTGCCTGTCCGTTGCAGCAACGTCTTTCAGGGTAAAGTCGTACCCCGGGCCTTTAAAGTTGATATCACTCTTACCATACCAGGAGTGATTGTAGCCCCAATGAAAATAAAAATCTCCTTTTCTGGAGAAGTTACGCTTGACTTCATTAGAAAAAAGACTCTTGCCTATATTGGCAGAACCTTCATCACTATAGTTATTATCCTGAGCTTTGATTTTTTTACTGAAGATCAATAAAAATAAAAGTAAGTAGCTTTTTTTCACCTTACAAAATTAGCCAAATCCGAAACTAAATTCTTTATTCCAAAATATATGACCTTTAAATGGCGAAGCCATTAAAACAAAAAGGGCCTGATACTTGTGCATCAGGCCCTTTCAGAATCTTTATAAGATAATTAGATTCCCAATAACAAACGTGCCGGGTCTTCTAATAATTGTTTAACCCTTACCAGGAACCCTACAGACTCTCTACCGTCAATAATACGGTGGTCGTAAGATAGTGCCAGATACATCATCGGGCGGATAACAACCTCACCTTTTTCTGCAATAGGGCGCTCAATGATATTATGCATACCTAAGATCGCAGACTGCGGTGCGTTGATAATTGGAGTAGACATCATCGATCCAAACACACCACCGTTAGTGATTGTAAATGTTCCGCCAGTCATCTCATCAATTGTCAATTTGCTATCACGTGCTTTTGTAGCCAATTCGATTACAGATTTCTCAATTTGTGCCAGGCTCATGCTCTCTGCATTTCTGATAATCGGTACTACCAAACCTTTTGGTGCTGATACAGCGATAGAAATATCTACAAAATCATTGAAGATTACGGCATCACCATCAATACGTGCATTTACTGAAGGAAAGTCTTTCATTGCCTCACAAACAGCTTTGCTGAAGAAACTCATGAAGCCTAAGCCAACACCGTGTTTCTCTTTAAACTGATCTTTATATTTTCCACGCAGGTCCATGATTGGCTTCATGTTCACCTCGTTAAAAGTGGTTAACATTGCCGTTTCATTTTTCACTGCCACCAAACGTTTTGCAATCGTTTTGCGCAATGGCGTCATTTTTTCTCTACGCTCATTTCTTGAACCCGGAGCAGCAGCTGCCGGAGCAGAAACTGCCGGTGCTGCCGGAGCTTTTGCCGCTGGTTTGTCAGCTTTCAGTGCATCTTCCTTAGTGATTCTGCCATCAACGCCAGAACCTTTCACAGATCCAGCCTCAATACCCTTTTCAGCAAGGATTTTTCCTGCTGCCGGAGAAGGTGTTCCAGCTGCATAGCTGTCGCCAGATTTTTCAGCTACCGGGGCAGCTTGTTTATCCGCTGCAACTGCAACTTTTTCTTCAGATGGTGCTGCTGCTGCTTTAGGTGCAGCGCCACCATCTTCAATACTACAAACTACAGCACCTATAGCCAATGTGTCGCCTTCGCTAGCCACTGTTTTCAAAGTTCCGGCTTGCTCAGCAGTTAACTCAAAAGTTGCTTTATCAGATTCTAATTCGGCGATAACTTCATCCATTTCTACTGCCTCACCGTCATTCTTCACCCAACGAGATAAAACAACTTCGGTAATCGACTCCCCTACTGGCGGAACTTTTATTTCTAGACTCATAATTGATGTATTATATTTTCTAATCTACGTTAAATACTTTGTTTACTGACTTCTTAGCAATGTCTTTGTCGCCTTTGCTCACCGGCACCTCAAATGCACGTGCCAGAATATATGCTTGCTGATCTGCATGCTGTTTAGCAAATCCTGATGCCGTACTGCTGCTTTCTTTTCTTGAGATTACCTCAATATCAGAGAATACAGTTTTGCGTGTTTTACGCAGCAGGTATGGCCATGCGCCCATGTTTTCAGGCTCTTCCTGAACCCAAATGGCTTCTTTGGCTTTTTTGTAACCTTTGTAAACCGTCTCCATTTGTGCCAGCGGTGTTGGATATAATTGCTCAACACGAACAATTGCTACATCCTTTATATTTTCTTTTTGCTGTTTCTCCAGCAGCTCATAATAGATTTTACCGCTGCAGAACAATACTCTTGTTACTTCGTTTGCTTTAACGTTTGCATCATCAATCACTTCCTGGAATTTACCTTGGGTAAAGTCAGTTAATGGAGATACACAGGCAGGGTGACGCAATAAACTTTTCGGTGTAAATACCACCAATGGTTTTCTAAAGTCGCGTTTAAACTGACGGCGGATGGCGTGGAAGAAGTTTGCTGGAGTAGTACAGTTAGTTACCTGCATGTTGTAGTCTGCACAAAGCTCCATAAAACGCTCGATCCTTGCAGATGAATGCTCTGGACCCTGTCCTTCGTAACCGTGTGGCAATAACATCACCAAACCATTTTCACGCTGCCACTTTGTTTCCGCGCTGGCAATATATTGGTCTACCACAATCTGTGCACCGTTGAAGAAGTCCCCAAATTGTGCTTCCCAGATTGTTAATGCATTAGGATTGGCCATGGCATAACCATACTCAAAACCTAAAACACCATATTCTGATAAATGTGAATTATAGATATCAAAGGCGGCCTGCTCATCAGAAAGATTAGCCAATGGGATATATTCCTCTTCAGAATCTTCTAAAGTAATCACCGCATGACGGTGAGAGAAAGTACCACGCTCAACATCCTGACCGCTTAAACGTACCCTTTTACCTTCGGCAAGTAAAGTAGCATAAGCCATTTGTTCGCCCATAGCCCAGTCAAACACATGTGTTGAAGTGGCCATTTTATTACGTTCAGCAAAAAGCTTCTCAATTTTCTTGAAGAATTTTTTATCTGCCGGCAAGCTGCTGATGCGTTTTGCAATGTCCAGTAAAGCGCTCTCTTCAACAGAAGTATCCGGTGAAGACACAAAATCCTCCGCGCTGGCTATTCTCATATCAGACCATGCACCGGCAAATTTCACCGCCTGGTAAGTTGAAGTGATCTCCTTAGCCTCATTTAATCTTTCCTGAAGCACCCCACGGAATTCAACTTCCATTTCTTTTGCCAGGCTCGCTTCCAGTTTACCCTCACTAATCAATTGTTTGATGTAAAGATCCCTTGGGTTAGCATGTTTCTCGATAGTTTTGTACAACAATGGCTGCGTGAACTTCGGCTCATCAGACTCATTGTGTCCAAACCTGCGGTAACACAGGATATCGATGAATACATCATTTTTATATTTCTGGCGGTATTCCATTGCCAGGTTAATCGCATAAACCAATGCTTCAGGATTGTCTCCATTCACGTGGAATACTGGTGAAAGAGTCACCTTTGCAATATCAGTACAGTAAGTACTGGTACGGGCATCTTTAAAGTTAGTGGTAAATCCAATCTGGTTGTTAATTACCAGGTGAATGGTACCACCGGTTTTATATCCATCAAGGCCTGCCATTTGAATCACCTCATACACGATACCCTGGCCTGCAATAGATGCATCACCGTGGATCAGGATTGGGGCAATTCTGGAATTGTCGCCTTCATATTTAAAATCAATTTTTGAGCGTGTCATCCCCTCTACCACACCATTTACGGTTTCGAGGTGAGATGGGTTCGGGCATAAACTCAGGTGGACGCTTTTACCTTCAATGGTCGTCACGTCGGTAGAATAACCCAGGTGGTATTTCACATCGCCGCCAAATGGAGATTCTGCGCTGTAACCTTTACCTTCAAATTCAGCAAAAATATCTTTATAGGTCTTCTGCATGATATTCGCCAACACGTTCAAACGTCCGCGGTGTGCCATACCAATTACAAATTCCTCAATACCCAGGGCTGATCCTTTCTCAATCACTGAGTCTAAAGCCGGGATTAACGATTCAGCACCCTCAAGAGAAAATCTTTTCTGACCCAGGAACTTAGTGCCCAGAAAATTCTCGAAACTTACTGCTTCATTTAATTTTTTTAGAATCCTTCTTTTTTCATCAAGAGAGAAATTAGGCGTGTTTTGCACACTCTCCATTTTCTTCTCAATCCAGCTCAAAACTTCAGGCGTACGTACAAATTTGTATTCCGCACCGATAGATTTGCAATAGGTATTTTGTAGAAAAGTTATAATATCACTTAATTTAGCTGCGTCGATGCCGAGTTCAATTCCAGAATTGAAAACTGTATCCAGATCTGTTGCTGCTAAACCAAAATTTTCAATATCAAGTGTAGGTAAATGCGGACGTCTTTCTCTAACAGGATTGGTCTGTGTGAATAAATGGCCGCGCTGACGGTATCCATTAATCAAATTAAGTACATTCACTTCTTTGATGAACTGTTCCGGAGCAACTTCAGCACCTGATCCAGCCTCAGAACCACGTCCAAAATCAAAACCTTCAAAAAATTTCTGCCAGCCAAACTCCACTGAGTCCGGGTCTTGCTTATAAGATTGGTAAATAGAATCGATGTATTCGGCGTTTGCGCCGTTGAGATAAGATAAATTATCCATTGTTTAAAAGGTTGAGTAAGTACGGCAAAATTAGGATTTTACCATTAATAACAGCTATAATTCTTCAAGAAAATCTACGATATCGCAAACGTTTTTCAGCGGTGTCAGTTTGTTGTGAACCAGAATATCAAATTCTGAGATCAAACTACCTGCTACAAGCAAGGGCACATCTAAATGGTCCATCACCCTTCCGATGATTTTATTGATATCTTTCCCCAGGTTAAGCGACGTCAAAACTATAAACGCGTAATCTGGCTGGTAGGAGACAATAACCTTTTTTATATCAGCATAAGGAATTTCCTGACCCAGATATAAGGTGTCCATACCACATCTCTTCAGTAAGTACCTCGCAAAAAGCAGTCCGGTTTCATGCATTTCTGCCTCAGGCAGAAAAAGAAGGAATCTTTTCGGATTTTCTTTAAGTGGTTTTTCCACTTTGTCGATCTCCACAATCAGCCTGTCGCGAATTAAATTAGAGGCAAAATGCTCGTGTGAAGGGTCTATAGCGCCGGTCTGCCATAACATGCCGACCTTTTTCATAAAGGGAAACAAGACGAGATCCATCGTTTTGACGAGTCCCATTTCTTCTATACAGCCCGAAAGAATTTCGGAAAAAGCTATTTCATCGTATTTGAGGGAAGCGTCGGAGAGCTGGAGTACCTGGACAGTGTCGTTATTCCAGTCCGACTGAAATTGTAAAACCAGATCCGCGATCTGCTTTTTGTCCATCTTCGCAATCCTGCTAATTTTATATCCCTTTTCATTGAGAATCACAATATTGAGCAAGAGCTTTAAATCATCTTCATCGTAGAACCTGATATTTGTAGGTGTTCTTTTAGGGGGAACAAGATTATATCTTGCTTCCCAGGCTCTGATTGTATGTGCTTTAATCCCTATAAGACCTTCTATATCACTGATTGAAAATTTTTTCACGTGGTTTGAGAACAAATGATGAACAAAATTGTTTTTATTTTACGCTTTTGTCAAACTTAAGAAAATCTATGGAATCTTTTAGAAATGTACTCATATGTGTAGTGCAACGTTACAAAGCGTCGTAAATCTCCAACTCCAGGGCTTTTAATTGTTTATCCAAATCAAAAGTATTTTTGGATTTCGGGTCTTTGCCACCTAAAGCCACGTTAGCCCAGTTTCCCCAATTGCTTGCGGGAGAATAATCGATCAGCTTTTCTTCAAAATAAGCCGCGCCATCCAACCAGTTCAGCTTTAAAACATAAATCAGGAAGGTAGCTACCAGTAAGCGACCGGCATGTGTGATAAAACCTGTTTGATTTAACTCAGCCATGTATTTATCCACCAGGGGGTGACCAGTTTTGGCTTCTTTCCATTGCTGCAAATGCAGTGAAGCCTCTTCTTCACTCATGTTATGCTGGATATCTGTAACGATATCACTAAAAAAATGCACGGTGTGTTTTTTGAACATGAACCTGAAATAGTCGCGCCACAGCAAACCTAAAATCAACTGATTAAAATTGGCATTGCCACTAAACTGACGTTCTGCATCCTTCACCGCCCAGTAAACTTTCCGTGGAGATAAACATCCCACAGCCATCCATGGGGATAGTCTGGAAGAAAAAATTAATTTATCGCTCTGGTTCCTGCTGCTTGTTTTTGCATAAATCTCAGCGCCCTCCTGAAACAAGCCTTTCAGGTGCTGAATACCTTCTTGTTCTCCTCCTTCAGGCTGCACAGCCACCGGTGCATAAACTGGCAGTTCGCCCCATTCGGCAACGTCTACCAGATTAATGGATGATGGAGATAGAAAACATTCTTTGACGATAGCATCTCTCTCAGTTTTCTTTTTAAATTGAGAGAAGACATTTGGAATATCTTTAATAGGGAAAGGAAGATCCTCTTTATTATATAGGGTATGACCAATAAAGTGTTTCAGGTTTACTTTTAGCTTCCACAGCAGGTCCTCAACATTAGAAGAAACTGTAGTTTCGGTTGTTGCAACCTCTCTATGGTGGTAAACTTCGGCAATTTCGTATTGTTCTACCAGAGCCGGCATATGTTCTTCCGGACTGCCCTGAACAACTAAAAGGTTCCCGTTTATTTGCTGTAAAGCCTCCCGTAGTGCGGCTACGCTTTCGATAAGGAACTGAACCCTGCTGTTGCCAGGTTTGATTGCTCCATTCTCATCATATTCAAAATAAATCGGATCGAAAAAATAAACGGGCAAAATACTGTCAGACTTGGCGATTGCCTCCACCAACATTTCATTGTCGTGTAAACGCAAATCATTTCTAAACCAAACGAGTATTTTTTTAGGTTTCATTAAATCAATAGTATATTCCTGTACTAGAGATCAAAAATATAGCATTTTTATGCTAAGAACTAATACGGAAGGTAATATTTACATAAGCAAAACAAATAATAACAAAAAAGGCAAGGATTAAAACCAAAATCTTTGTTTGTAGTTTTATACAGCATGAAGCAGCACATCTTACTTACTGGCGCTACAGGCATGCTCGGCAAAGGTTTAATTCAGGGTCTCCTGCAAAAGAGTTATCAGGTGTCTATACTTTCCCGGAAAAACCAGGCGATTCCCGGAGTCAACGTAATGCTCTGGGATGTAGATAAGGGCCAGATCGACCCACATTGCCTGGATGGGGTAGATAGCATTATACACCTTGCGGGAGAAAATATCTCTAAAGAGCGGTGGTCCGACAAACGAAAAAAGGAAATCATCCAGAGCCGTGTAGCTTCAACAAGACTGTTGTTCAGAACCATAGCGAATTCCAGAAATCAAGTAAAAGACTTTATCTCCGCCGCTGCTGTGGGCTTTTATGGCGACCGCGGCGATGAAATCCTCACCGAAGAAACGGCACCTGGCAAAGGTTTTCTCGCAGAAACCTGTACCCAATGGGAAGCGGCAGCAAATGAAGGCCTTAAACTTGGTCTCCGGGTAGTTAAAATCAGAACTGGTGTAGTGCTGGCAAAAGATGATGGTGCACTCCCCGCAATGTCCAGACCCGTGCAATTATTTGCCGGTGCCCCCCTTGCCAGTGGAAAACAGTGGTTGCCATGGATTCATCATCAGGACATGACCGACATTTACCTGCATACGCTAGAAAACAAAAGCATGAGAGGTGCCTATAATGCCTGCGCCCCCTTTCCTGTAACCAATAAAACCATTACCAAAGCTATCGCGAAGCAGCTTCATCGCCCTGTTTGGCCAATCAAGGTACCGAAAGCAGCATTACAGCTCATCCTTGGGGAGATGGCTACGATAGTGCTCAATAGCAATAACACCTCCGCGCAGCGATTGCTCAACACAGGATTTATTTTTAAATACACTCAACTTGAGGATGCATTATCCGATATTTACCGTTCATGAAGAAAGAAATAAGTATTTGCTGGTTAAGAAGAGACTTGAGAATAGAAGATAATGCTGCGTTATATCATGCATTAAAAAGCGAACACCCCGTCTTGCTCCTATTCATTTTCGACCGAAAGATCCTTGACGACCTTCATGACAGTAAGGATGCGAGAGTTACTTTTATTTATCAGCAACTCGAGAAAATAGAACAGCAGCTGCAGAAGAAAGGTTCATCTATCCTCATTAAATACGGCACACCGGAAGAGGCATGGGCCGAAGTGCTCGCCGACTATAGTGTGAAAGGTGTTTATACTAACCATGATTATGAGCCTTATGCAAGGGAGCGCGACGAAGCCTTGCGGGAGTACCTTCAAACTGAGTCCATTTCTTTTCAGACCTTTAAAGACCAAACCATCTTTGAGAAGGAAGAAATCACCAAAGCCGATGGCAAGCCTTATACTGTCTTCACCCCCTATTTCCGCCAGTGGCGAAATAAGCTGGACGACTTTTACCTGAAAGCTTATCCGGTAAAAAAATACCTTAAGAATCTTCTGCAGACCAAGCCATTAAACTTCCCTAAATTATCAGCCTTGGGTTTCGGGGCTTCTGAATTAAACTTCCCTTCAGCAGATTTTAAAGATAAATTAAGCGGTTATGAACAGCGACGGGATTATCCCGGTGATGATGCCACCACACACCTCGGCCTGCATTTGAGGTTCGGCACCGTAAGTATCCGGGAAGCCGCAAGAACTGCTATAGCAGAAGATGCCCAAAAATGGCTATCAGAACTGGCATGGCGCGATTTTTACATGATGATTCTTTGGCACTTCCCTCATACCGTCAGCAAATCATTTAAACCTGCCTATGATAATATTAGGTGGCGAAACAATGAGAAAGAATTTGAGGCCTGGAAAAACGGCAAGACGGGCTATCCTATCGTAGACGCAGGAATGAACCAGCTCAATGAAACGGGATACATGCATAATCGTGTAAGGATGGTTGTAGGAAGCTTTTTAACCAAACATCTCCTGATCGACTGGCGCTGGGGTGAAGCGTACTTTGCAGAGAAACTGCTGGATTACGAAATGGCGAGTAATATCGGCGGGTGGCAATGGGCTTGCGGCTGTGGCAACGACGCTGCACCCTATTTCAGGGTATTTAACCCGGAGCTACAGGCAAAAAAGTTCGACCCGAAAAACACCTATATTTACAAATGGGCACCTGAGTATAAACAAGAAAAGCATCCCCAACCTATAGTTGAGCATGCTTTTGCTAGAGATAGAATTCTCAAAGTTTACAAAGCAGCGCTGGCTAAGGGGTAACTTTAGTTACTTCCAAATCGAAGTCCAGGATAGCGTTTCCAGGTATTGCAACAGTTCCTTGGGAAGTTCCGCTTGTACCATATGCAAGACCAGAAGGAATGAGCATACGGATTTTACCACCAGAGGTAATATTTCCTGGGATGGTCCGGCTCCATCCTTTGATAGTCCCTGAGAGTACGATGCTCGCAGCCGTATTGCTGTCAAAAACATCTCCATTTGTTAAACGTCCGGTATAAGTTGTTTCCAAAGTTGATGTCGTTGTTATCACGTCAGTTCCTGTTCCAGGGGTTACAACAGTGTAGTACACGCCAGATGCATCCCTGATCATACCAGTCAATCCCTTATCAGCAATAAATTTCTGTATCAATCGCTCATCCAGTGCAGCTTGTGTAGCTTCAGGATAAGTTGTTATCGTGATATCTATATTTTCATTAGAAGGAACCTCGCCTGCACCATTGTTTCCAAAAGCCAGGTAAGAAGGAAGCAAAATTCTAACAGAACCGCCGCGTCTTAGCTTTAGCAATGAATTGCGTATCGCCGGAATAGAGTAACTCACAGAATTGTAAGTTAAAGCATTGGTATAACCTACATAAGTACCCAAATTTGCATAAGTTGGCGTAGTCAGATATACTGTTCCGTTATCCATGCTTTTCAAAACACCATTATAGAATACAGAATCGGTGTTTTTGAGTAAGTCTCCGGTTCCCTGGGTAACAATCTGATAATAATAACCCGTCTTCGCCGAGTCTTCTACCATTGAGGTAAGGTTGTTTTTTGCGATATAATCGGTAATTTTTTTGGAATCTACGCTCTGAATCGATTCGTATTCTTTTTTACATGAAGTAAAAATTAGCGCCAGACCAGCCAGGGCCAGCGTATATCCTGATAACTTTTTAAGCATTCTTTATTTTGTTGTAACTGGTTTTTTTACTTTAATTAATCGGATCTCAAAGTCGAGAATGGAATTGGCAGGCACCACAACGGCTCCGGACACCACTCTGTTCTGATAAGCCAGAGGAGATGGAACAATCAATCTGATCCTCCCTCCATGTTTGATCAGCGGAATTCCCAGCTGCCAGCCCCGAATGGCATTAGCCAAAACAAACTTAGTAGATAAAGTATCTACATTCGTTCGGGTAGAATCATACAATACCGTAGGTTTGAAAAAAAATCTCCCCGCAAAATGGATGGTTACACTATCTGTAAGAATGGGTGCAATGCTATCCGCTTCTCCCGGATCAATAATCTGATAAAACAGACCTTCGCTCGTTTTAGTAAAAACAAGCTCATCTGCTGTTAGTTTCTTCTGAATGCTGTCAACCTCAATTTGCAGTTGTGTATTGCTGTCATAAGGCGGATCCGACTTACAGGCAGCAAAAAAACATGCACCGAGGATAAACAATAAAAGAAGATTCCTTTTTAACATATCGCACAAAAATAGTCTTTTATTAGGGACGGTACAATATTTAACCAATTTTAACAAATACAAAAAAAGCACCTTCGGTTAACAAAGGCGCTTTGCAAATATTCTTGTGTGACTAAAAGCAATATTTATTTGCAGCGATCAGTTGCTGTGCAACCTGCTGACGGGCATCTTTCACGTTAAACGCTTCCATTTTCGTAAACCTTTTCAGGCCTACCAGCATCATCCTTTGCTCATCACCCTCAGCAAATGCCCATAAAGCTTCTTTACCCGCTTTGTTCAGGGAATCAACAGCTTCCACAAAATAAATCTTCATCATATTCAGCTGTCCCGTGCAAACCTCAGCACCACGCAGGCTTACCAGCTTCTCCGTTCTCAGCATCACAGATTCAGCTACATAAACATAACTGGCCATATCTGCAATATTCATCAAAATTTCCTGTTCTTTAGACAGACTCATCATCAGCTTTTGCACCGCAGCACCCGCAACCATTAAAGTCGCCTTTTTAAGGTTGGCAATGATTTTCTTTTCTGCCGCAAACAGCGTATCATCCTCTTCCCCAAAATCGGGAATAGACATCAACTCCGCTGCCACCGCTGTAGCCGGGGTCATCAAATCCAACTCTCCCTTCATTGCCCTTTTGAGCATCATATCCACTGTCAGCAGCCTATTGATTTCGTTTGTCCCCTCAAAAATCCTGTTAATCCTTGCATCACGATAAGCCCTGTCCATCGGCGCATCAGCAGAAAAGCCCATACCCCCGTAAATCTGAACTCCTTCGTCTACAACATAATCAAGCGCCTCAGAGCCCCATACTTTCAAAATCGCACACTCCACTGCAAACTGCTCTGTAGATTTCAGCTTAGCCTTGCTCTTGTCCATACCACCAGCCACTAAAGCCTCATATGCATCGTCAATATTTTGTCCTGCACGGTAGTTTGCAGACTCCACAGCATATACTTTAGTTGCCATTTCTGCCAGTTTAAACCGTATCGCCCCGTATTTGGAAATCGAACGTTCAAACTGCACACGCTCATTGGAATAATTCACAGCTGTACTGATTACCCCCCTCGAGGCGCCAATAGCAGCAGCAGCCAGCTTGATACGGCCAATATTTAAGATGTTAACTGCGATCTTAAAACCGTTTTCCCTGTCTGACAGCATATTTTCAACCGGAACCTGACAATCATTAAAAAACACCTGACGGGTTGATGATCCTTTGATCCCCATTTTATGTTCTTCAGGGTTCATTGTAATGCCCCCAAAGTCCCGCTCCACAATAAAAGCAGTCAGGTTTTTATCCTCATCAATCTTGGCAAATACAATAAAGATATCTGCAAAACCGCCATTGGTAATCCACATTTTCTGGCCATTGAGCACATAGTGTTTACCATCCTCGCTCAACACAGCTTTAGTTTTACCCGAATTGGCATCAGAGCCAGAATTTGGTTCAGTGAGGCAATAAGCTGCTTTCCACTCTCCCGTTCCCAACTTTGGTATATATTTAGCCTTCTGTTCTTCATTTCCATAATAGAGGATAGGCAGCGTTCCGATGCCAGTATGTGCAGATAGGGCCACGGCGAATGAATGCCCCGCACCAATCACGTCAGCCACCAGCATCGACGTATTAAAGTTTTTGCCGAAGCCTCCGTATTCTTCAGGAATAGACACACCAAGCAACCCGAGCTCACCGGCATGTGTCATCAGCGACTCCATCAGGCCTTCTTCATGCTGGTCTATACGTTCCAGCTTTGGATACACTTCTGAGTTCAGGAAATCACGACAGGTTTGCGCAATCATCTGCTGTTCTTCGTCAAATTCTTCAGGAATAAATACATCCTGAAAAGAGGTTTCACTGATTAGGAAGGCTCCGCCTTTTACTGTTGTTTTGTCCGTAGTTTCCATATTTGGTTATCTTTTAAGATCGGAATGAACCGAGAATATATCTTTTGTTTACAATTAAAACATTTCAAAAATACCTGCCGCACCCTGTCCGCTGCCCACGCACATCGTTACCATGCCATATTTACCCTCTCTGCGTTTCAGCTCATTAAACAGCTGTACAGACAGTTTTGCGCCGGTACAACCCAGCGGATGGCCCAGGGCAATCGCACCACCGTTTACATTCAGCTTTTCGGTATTCAAACCCAGCGTCCTGATAATCGCCAGCGATTGCGAAGCAAAAGCTTCATTTAATTCAATCAGGTCCATCTGCTCTAAGGTCAGTCCTGCTTTTTTAAGCGCCAGAGGAATTGCATCGATAGGGCCGATACCCATAATTCTTGGTGGCACCCCTACCACGCCATAACTCACCAGCCGCGCAATAGGATCTACGCCCAACTCTTTCAGCTTACTTTCAGACACGACCAGCACAAATGCTGCCCCGTCCGATGTCTGGGAAGAATTTCCGGCAGTAACGCTACCATCAGCCGAAAAAACAGGCTTCAGCTTCGCCAGTTTGTCCAGACTCGTGTCCGCACGCGGCCCCTCATCCGTATCCACCACATAACTGCGTGTTTTTTTCTTCATCTGATCATCCAGGTAATTTTCTGTCAACGTGATTGGTGCTACTCCTGCTTTAAGGTGACCATTTTTAAGCGCCTCAACAGCTTTTAAATGCGACTGGTAGGCAAACTCATCCTGATCTTCGCGGTTAATGTTGTATTCATTCGCCACCGCCTCTGCCGTTAATCCCATTCCCCAATACCAATCGGGGTTGGTTTTAGCAACCTCCGCATTCGGCACTACCTTCCAACCGCCAAATGGCATGCCCGACATTACCTCCACACCGCCGGCAATAATACAGTCGGCCATGCCGCTTCTGATTTTTGCTACCGCGGTGGCTATGGTATCCAATCCTGATGCGCAGTACCTGTTTACCGTTACTCCCGGAACCTTATCCGTATCCAGTCCCATCAAAGAGACCATCCTGGCGATGTTTAAGCCTTGTTCTGCTTCGGGCGTGGCATTGCCTACAATCACATCATCTATTTGTTCTTTGTCCAGGTTAGGGACAGAGGCTACCAGCTGACGAATAACTTCAGCTGCCAGGTCATCGGCCCTTGTAAAACGAAATACGCCTCGTGGTGCTTTGCCCACTGCTGTACGTAAACCTGCTATGATATATGCTTCCTGCATGATTTCAATGTATTAAGAAGATTTTAGGAGCAGGATTATCCACTCCCCCTTGATCTGTTACCAATTCTATTTTTTAGGCCCTTTTAGTTACGCAAAGGTTTTCCCTTCGTTACTATACTTTGTATCCGCTCCAAAGATTTTCTTTCCCCGCAGAGCGATAAAAATGCCTCCCGCTCCAGGTCAAGTAAATATTGCTCCGTCACTTCTGTTGGGGACGATAAATCGCCGCCACACATCACATAACCTAGTTTTTCAGATATTTTTTTATCATGTTCAGAAATATAATGCCCCGAGTACATCGTGTTTGCACCCGCATAAACAATACCCAACCCTTGTTTTCCAAGCACCCTGATATCCTTGCGCGGCACGGGTTTGGTGTAACCCGCATCCGCCAGTTCAATGGCTTTTGCTTTGGCATCGGCAATCAATCTGCTTCGGTTCATAGAGATGGAATATTTGTCTTTTTGCAGGTATCCCAGGTCAAAGGCTTCTGTTGCAGAGGTAGACACCCTGGCCATGCCTATCGTTAGGAAACGCTCCTTAAGCACATTCTGAACAATCTGATCATCTTTGTATTCGTCAGACGCCCGCAGTGCAAATTCCTTGGTACCACCACCGCCAGGTATAACGCCCACGCCAAACTCAACCAGTCCCATATAAGTTTCGGCATTCAGCTGCACATGATCCGCATGGAGACTAAACTCGCAGCCCCCACCTAAAGTAAGGTTATGCGGTGCCACCACTACCGGGATAGAAGAATACCTGATGCGCATTGAAGTGTTTTGAAAAGCACGGACAGCCATGTTCAGCTCCTCCCATTCCTGTTCTACCGCCATCATAAAGATCATTCCCACATTGGCACCGGCAGAGAAGTTAGCTCCATCGTTTCCAATAACCACTCCTCTGTACTCTTTTTCCGCGAGGTCTATAGCTTTATTAATGGCCTGCAAGGTATCACCGCCAATGGTGTTCATTTTAGAGTGGAATTCTACATTCAGAATACCATCTCCCAGATCAATGATTGATGCTCCGGAGTTTTTCCATATCGTTTTTTGCTGGCGGATGTTATCCAGAATGATAAACGACTCTGCCCCCGGTAAGATTTTATAGGACCTGGAAGGGATATCATAATATTTTTTCAGTCCATCTTCAACTTTGTAGAAAGAGCTGTGTCCTGCCGCAAGCATATCATGTACCCAGGCCGCTGCCTCGTGCCCATATTCCTTCATGCCGGCTAAAGCGGCTTCCACACCTACGGCATCCCACACTTCGAAAGGACCAAGTTCCCAGCCAAAGCCGGCACGCATGGCATCATCGATACGGTAGAGCTCATCCGATATTTCTGGAATCCGGTCTGATACATATTCAAATAAGCCAAAAAACGAGGACCTGAATACTTCTGCAGCTTTATCTTTACCGGCTGCAAATACTTTCATGCGTTCCCTCACATTCTCAATAGGCTTGGTAAGGTCCAGTGTGGCCGACTTCACCTTTTGCTGAGGGCGGTATTCCATGGTCTTTAAATCCAGCGCCAGGATCTCTGTTTTACCGTCTTCAGTTTTTGTTTTTTTATAGAAACCCTGTTTGGTTTTATCACCCAGCCATTTGTTCTCTTCCATCTTCACTACATAATCAGGGAGTTTGAACAAGTCGTGTGCTTTATCCTCAGGGCAGCTATCATATAATCCTTTTGATACTTTGATCATCGTATCAAGTCCCACTACATCAGACGTACGGAAGGTTGCAGATTTCGGTCTACCTAAAGCCGGCCCCGTGAACTTATCCACCTCCTCTACCGTTAAATCTAATTTTTCCACCAGATGCAGCAGGGCCATAATAGCGTATACTCCTACCCTGTTCGCAATAAATGCCGGTGTGTCTTTACACAAAACCGTAGTTTTCCCTAAAAACTTATCTCCATAATGCATTAAGAATTCTACGATCTCTGGCTGCGTATGTGGCGTAGGGATAATCTCCAGCAATCTCAAATAACGTGGCGGATTAAAAAAGTGCGTTCCGCAGAAATTCGCTTTAAAATCTTCCGTCCGGCCTTCAGCCATCAGGTGGATCGGGATTCCCGAAGTATTGGACGTAACCAGCGTGCCTGGCTTTCTGAATTGCTCCACCTGCTCAAAAACCTTTTTCTTAATGTCCAGATTCTCCACCACCACTTCCATAATCCAGTCTACTCCGGCAATCTTAGACATATCGTCGTCAAAATTTCCTGTACTGATCTTCTCTATCACCCTTTTGGTATACACCGGTGATGGATTAGTTTTTATGGCAGACTGCAGGGCATTGTTCACCACCCGGTTTTTCACCGCCGGATGATCCAGCGCCAGGCCTTTAGCCGATTCTTCGGGCAAAAGCTCCTTTGGTGCAATATCCAGCAGCAATACTTCTACACCTATATTCGCAAAGTGACAAGCAATGCGGGAGCCCATTATTCCGGAACCCAACACCGCTACTTTATTTATCTTTTTGTTCATTGTTTTCTGTAGTTACTGTATATGCTAATGTGAGTTTATTAAGTTTCTGCAGGGTGTTCACCAGGTTGTTTTTCTCCTGGAGACTGAGGTTCTCACCAAGGTATTCATTGAAGGCCCTAACCACCCCTTTTGCCAGCTGACGTTTCTCGCGGCCAAAGTCCGTCAGAAAAACTTTCACAGATCTTTTATCCGCCGGTGCAGCTTCTCTATAAATCAGTCCGCTCTCCTCCATATTGCTCAGCATGCGCGATAAACTAGTGGCTTTGACACCCAGCAATCCCGCCAGCTGTGAAACCGCAGTACCATCTTGATCAATATTAATCAGCACATAACCAATTGCTTGTGTAATCCCAAAGCCTGAGGCAATCTGGTTATATGAGTTCGACATATTTTGCCAAACCACCTTCAATAAATAATCTATAGTTTCCTGCTGTTTCATTAATTACTATGCTTGCATAACAAAGCTAATTAATAAATGTTTAGGATGCAAGTAAAAAAATGGCCAATAAAAAAGCCGGCAGGATTGGTTCCTGCCGGCTTTTTAAATTGCTCGTTTAACTGGTATATACTAGTATAAAGTAAATTCTACCCTTCTGTTTTTCTGACGTCCGGCAGCAGTTTTATTGGTTGCAATTGGCTGGTTTTTACCATAACCTGTTGCTTCCACTCTTGATGGGTTAACACCCTGCGATACCAGGTAAGATTTGATAGATTCTGCTCTGTCTTTAGATAATCTCATGTTCAGTTCTGCAGATCCTGTGTTATCTGTGTGACCCGCTAATTTCAGGCTAAAGTTTTTGCTCACCAATAGGTTGGCAACGCGGTTTAAAGTACTGAATGATTTAGATCTGATAGTAGATTTACCCAAATCAAATTCCAGGTTTTTAATTGCATCAGCAACAACACGACGATCTTCTTCAGTGATGATTACTTTTTCGATTGGTTTAGGCGTTTTTAATGGACATCCTGAACCGTCTACAACTGTTCCAGCTGGAGTATCAGGGCATTTATCCAATTTATCAGCCACACCGTCACCGTCAGTATCTTTCAACAGGTCGTTCATTTCTGATCTTAACTTAGCGTTCTCAGCTTTTTGGTTATCCAAATCGCTTTTCAAAGAACCTGCTAATGCTTTAGCCTGTACAGCTTCGTCATATGTTGCAGCTACCGGGTTATGATAAGCCAACTGTTTTCCTGCACCCAGTGCAAACTCTAAACCTGCATGTGCATAGTTGAATTTATCACTGTTGTTGTTACGGTAAGTTCCATCAAGGTTATCACCGTCAACAAAGTAAACCGACCAACCTAAATCAAAGTTTACCTTCTCAGATACTTTGAATTTAGCGCCTAATCCTACAGGGATAATCAGCTCGCTGATTGTTTTATCGTTAGCGTAATCAACTAATGTTCCACTTCCAGCAGCAACCTTTGGTTTGTAACCTGCCAAACCAGCACCCGCTGATACATAAAGTTGTAGTACGTTTTCTTTTTTGAACATGTCGATATTAAACATATTGACTTGTGCGTTCAAACTTCCTGCATAAGATAAGTCCGTTTCGAATGCCGAGTTACCACCCGATACAGTCACACCGCTATCATAAGCCTCAGAGTTATCACCTTTCAGTTTACCTCTCATACCGTCTAATCTCAGGGAGAAGTATGGCGTAAATTGTTTCTTTACGAAAATACCATAGCCAAAGCTTGAATTCCAGTTAGAGAAGTCATTTTTTCCTCCCAGTGGAGAGATCGGTGATAGCACACCGGCATTAACACCAACAGACCAGGTGCTAAACTGTGTTGTAGTAGCAGCTGGTTGCTCTTGTGCTTGTGCAGCACCGCCGATAAACAAGGCAGCCAAGGCTACAGGCAGTGTTTTGAATAGTTGTAGTTTCATAATATGAGTTTAATTTAATTTAGTTCTTGCGAATTTTCGAGAGCGATGCAATATCTGTACCAACTCTCAAAAACAAGTCAAAAACCCTTTTTAAACGTCATTGAGTGGCTCACACATTAATTCAACAAAATCCAGAACATCCAGACATATGATCGGAATCTTAGACGATTAAGAGCAGACTGATTAATAAAAAAGGTCAGATGACACTGCCATCTGACCTATGAATTTTTTTGTTATGCGCTGTAACTAACGGTTGTCAATACCGTTCTCGAGTTAACAAGCTCCAAGTAACATTCCTCACTTAGTGCGGTTCAGACTTATAATCATCAGCATCCTTGTACATTTTCTCTATCAGGTCTTTGTTTTTCTCCAGAATTACTTTCCGCTTGAGGCTTAGCTTAGGCGTAAACTCTCCGCCTTCAATGCTCCATTCTTTACTCAGCAGCACAAAGCGTTTTACCTGCTCCCATTTACCAAAGTCTGTAGACAGGCCAATGATTTCCTGATTAAACTTCTCGATTACCTCTGGGTTTTTGACAATTTCTTCATCTGAGCTGTAGTTGATGCCTTTTTTTGCACACCAGGATTTCAGGGCCGCAAAATTAGGGACTATCAATGCCGAAGGGAACTTACGGTTTTCACCCAGCACCATGATCTGTTCAACCAGCATCGATTCTTTATATTTATTTTCCAGCGTTTGCGGCGCTACATATTTTCCACCTGCCGTTTTAAAAATTTCTTTTTTGCGGTCTGTTATTTTTAGGTACTTCCCGTTGATCAGTTCGCCGATATCTCCTGTATGGAACCATCCTTCACTATCGATGGTCTCTGCGGTAAGGTCGTCTCTCAGGTAATAGCCTTTCATGATATGATGTCCGCGCGTAAGTACCTCGCCATCGGCCGCAATTTTAACTTCTACCCCATTGATTGCCGGGCCTACCGTTCCAAACATGGTATTGTCGAAATAATTTACCGTTATCACTGGCGAAGTTTCAGTAAGTCCATAGCCCTCCACCACCGGCAAACCTGCCGCCCAGAATATCCTGGCCAGACGAGGGTTCAGTGCAGCCCCGCCAGAAACGATCACAATGATCTCACCACCCAAGGCCTCGCGCCATTTTTTAAAGACCAGCTTACGGGCAATTGCCAGCTTCAAGTGGTAAAACCAGTCGTTATCCATTTCATATTTCTCCGCCAGAGATACAGACCAGTAAAAGATTTTCTTTTTAACACCGGTAAGTTCCTTTCCTTTTTCCATGATTTTATCATATACCTTCTCCAGCAAACGCGGAACGGTAGAAAAACAGTTGGGTTGAACAAACTGTATGTCTTTAACAATAGTCTCCATACTTTCTGCATAATATAACGATGCATTGGTATAGAGGTACAGGTAGGTGATCATGCGTTCAAAAATATGCGAAAGCGGAAGAAAGCTCAGCACTTTTCGTACCCCTCCCGGGAAAATGGAGGCGAGGTTTTTAAAATTCTGAACCAGGTTATTGTGTGTAAGCATTACACCTTTCGGTGTGCCCGTGGTACCTGAGGTATAAATCAGGGTCAGCACATCGTCCGGCGTTACTGCCGACCGGTATATCTCCAGATCAGTTTGTGTGTCTGCTGCCCCGGCATCAACCAGGGTCATATAATTGGCTACACCCTCTACCTCATCAAAAGTATAAAGCTTGATATCTGGATTAATGGCAAGGCTAACAGCTTTAACCTTCTGGTGCAGTAGGCCATCGGCTAAAAAGATAACGCTTACGCCCGCATTTTCAAGAATGAACTTCACGTCGTGTTCGGCCAGCGTAGGGTATAGCGGCACATGATAGGCACCAATCTGATTGATCGCAAAGTCGGTGATATTCCACTCAGGCCGGTTGTGCGACATCACAGCAACCCTATCGCCTTTTTTTATTCCAATGCCAATTAAGCCCTTGCTGAGCTCGTCTACTGCATCAGAAAACCGCTGCGTACTGTATTTCTGCCAAACGCCATTGATCTTACCGCTGATAAATTCTTCTTTGGGAAAATTCTCTAAATTGTATCTGATGATATCAAATACTCTGGTTACAGTTATAGACATACACTTCGTTTTATTTGGTTACAGTCAACAGGGGTTAATCCAAATCTAACAATTTAAATCTGCTATTAAAACCAAATTTCGATGTGCTCTGTTTTGTTTATTTCAGGAATCTTTGAATCATAATGAGCTGGACTGCGCCTTTGCAATTGATAACCAGAAAAGTCACAGTAGCTAATAACAAGGTAATAAGGAGGTATACAGAAGGTATTTGAAATACCCCACACCTGGCTAAAATATACTCCCAATCTATTCTTGTCCTAGCCCCAACCTATCCTTATCCTAAGTCCCAGATAGGTGAAAGGTTGTTCCGGTGTATGATTGCGGCAGTTTGGCTATTGGTTATGGATAAGTCAGATAGCTTGTGTATACCTGCCTGGTACCTTGTCTTCACCTATTCTATAATTCAGCAATTGTATAAGAGTTCAGGAAAACTAAACGTTTAACTTGCGCTACGTGTATCAGGAGAATTGCAACACCCATTATTTGATAATAATTAATCATTCTTACTATTCTTTCATAATAATTCTAAATCAGAAAATATTCGGCATAGTAATTGCTAACAAGATTTTCATTAAACAATTTAACAAATAGATATGAAAAGAGTATTTACTATTTTTTGCTTTGCATTTTTCGCTATGTTGGCGATAAGTACCGCTTCAAAAGCGCAAGGATACGACAATGCAATTGGTGGACGATTCGGAGCTGCTAATGGTGTAACCTTCAAAACTACCCTTGGTGGAAACAAGATGATTGACATCATCGCGAACTTCAGATCTCATGATTTTGTAAACTATTTCAGAGTAACTGGATTATATGAAGTATACAAACCAATTGCTGACGCTGGTGGTTTAAACTATTACTACGGTGCCGGTGGCACCATTGGATCAGTAAGTTATAAAAGAAACTTCTATGGTGACCGTGATGGCGACATCTACTTGTCTGTAGACGGTGTTCTAGGTTTGGATTATAAATTTGATGGTGCGCCAATCAACTTATCGTTAGACTGGAAGCCAGCTATTCAATTAACTCCTGAAACTAATTTTGATGCTTCAGGCGTAGGACTATCACTTCGTTTTACTTTCTAAAACACATTAAAAATAAAGGAGAAAGGCCTGAGGATATATCCTCAGGCCTTTCTCTTTTATACATGAATTGCTATTAATTTTTACAATCCGATCCACTTTTTAAGTACTGCGCGCTGTGCCGCTGTGACAGCAGGATCCATAGATGGAATCAGCCTTACATTCGGATTGGCCTTAAGCTTCAACTTAATTTCCTGCTCGGCATTGTCTCGTAAAACCTTCACAATAATTTCATTGCCCACTTTTTTGTTCAACATTACAGTCATTTTCTCTACCACAGGTTCTGCCGGGGCACCGTCAATGCTAATTAATTCGTCGCCCACATTCAAGCCGTATACCCAGGCAGCAGAATTACGGGAAACCGCTGAGATCAGCAAATGTCCCTCAGTAACCCTGGTCGCAATACCCAGGTAAGGGTTTTGGTTTCCTTCATTTTCATTTTTTACTTTGATACCCGCATAACCCAGGTATTTTTCATACTCAATCGGGTAAGTACCATTTACGTATTTCTTGTAAAAATCGTCAAAGCTGATCCCGCTGATTTTTTCAGTAGTTGCTTTAAACTCAGCATCAGTATAACCTTTGCCGGTTGTTTTGCATTGCAGATACATTGCCTTCATTACATCATCCAAACTTTTTGCCCCTTTGGTTGCATGCGCAATTTCCAAATCCATCAGCATGCCCACGATCTCGCCTTTGCTATAATAAGATACGGAGGTATTATTTGAATTTTCATTAGGCCTGTAATATTTAATCCAGGCGTCGAAACTTGCTTCGGCGGCCGACTGCACTTTGGCCCCTGGTGTATTTACCACCGTTGCCAGGGCTCCGGTTAGTGTTCCTACAAAGATTTCAGGATTCCAGAAACCTGCACGCACCATGAATTTATTTTCATAGTAAGCAGTGAAACCTTCGGCAATCCACAGATTGGTAGTATAGTTTTCATTCTCATAGTCGAACGGACCTAAGGCCACAGGACGCAAACGTTTTACATTCCACAAGTGGTGATATTCATGGGCAACCAAACTTAAAAAGCCATTGTAACCATCTTCAGAATCATAGGCATTTTTTGTTGCACCCAATACCGTAGAGTTTAGATGCTCCAAACCGCCCCCGCCTCTCGAAAAGTTATGCACAATAAAGGTATAATGCTGATTTGGGTTCTCTCCATAAACCGCCGTAGCCTGCTCAACAATTTTGGCCATATCTACCTTTAGGCGCTCCGGTTTGTAATTGCCTCCGCCGTACATTGCCACCTCATGTTTAACACCCGCCGCCATAAAATCAAAAACCTCCTGGTTTCCTACTTCAATCGGACTGTCGAACAGAATATCAAAGTTTTTGGCTGTATATGTAAACTTCTTGCCCGCTACAGGCTCTAAGCCGGTAGAAACCCTGTTCCATCCTACAAAAGGAACGACTTTAACTGTACTGCTGGCCGCCAATTGCCCATCAGGGTACATAAAAATTCCTGTCGGTGATAAAAATGCATGTGTAGCATCGATGAAAGCCGTACGTACCGACACTTCAAAAGCGTATACCTGATAGCTGATCTGCACCGATTTCTCCGTGCCATTATACACTCTCCAGGTATTCTTTTTCAATTTCTCAAAACGCAGCTGTTTTTTGCCCGCAAGCGCGCCAAATCCTTCTACGTTCTTCGAAAACTCCCTGATCAGGTAAGATCCCGGCGCCCATACAGGCATTTTTACATCTATATAGTCTTTCGTGAGCCCATCAAGATTCATCGTCACATCAGCATAGTGAGCCTGAGGCGAGGTAAAACTCACCTCGAAACTGATATTTTTCTGTGCGTGTGCAGCCAGAAAGGGAAATACCAGAAAGGCAGCAATTAGAGTTATATTTTTCAAAAACATATATTTTTTCAGCAAATCTAAAATATATCGCTCTTTATGACGGTTAAAATTGCAAATTAGCTGTAACATACTTAATACAACCAATCTTCAAAAACATATTTGAATATTTTTGTTAACTCAATTGCCCATAACCAAAATATGAAACTGAAATACATCATCTATCCCATCATCGTTCTGGGAATTGCTTACCTGATTTACCATCGCATTAGTGCAAATAAAAAAACTGAAGAAGGAGGCAGCAGCTCGGGGGCCAAAGGTGGAAAAACGCAAAGTTTCGCAGTAAAGGGAGTTGTGGTTAAGGCCACATCATTCTCCAATAACCTGGAGGTTACCGGAACAATAGAGGCGAATGAAGCAGTGTCCCTGCAAAGTGAGGTGGCTGGTTTGGTGACGGGCATATATTTCCAGGAAGGCAGCAATGTTAAAAAAGGCAGCCTGCTGGTAAAAATCAACGACCGTGATATTCAGGCACAGCTGCAGGATGCGTTAACCAAACAAACTTTATCCTCTACCAACGAAAACCGCGCTAAACAGCTGCTGCAAAAAGGCGCAATCAGTCAGGAAGAATATGATATTTCATTGGCTGACTTAAAATCATTCAAAGCACAGGCGCAACTGATCAGGGCACAGCTGGCAAAAACTTCAATTATTGCCCCATTCAGCGGTCAAATCGGACTTCGTTCAATCTCATCCGGAGAATATATCACCCCTACTAAAATAATTGCCAACCTGTTGAGCACCAACCCCGTTAAAATAAACTTTTCTGTCCCTGAAAAATACATCAGCCAGATTAAGATGAACTCGGTTATAACTTTCCGCACAGACGCTTCCAACCAGATTTACAGCGGCAAGGTTTTCGCCATAGAACCAGGTATCAATGCACAAACCAGAACGCTGTCGATCAAAGCGCTGGCCAAAAACGAGAACCAGCAATTGCGTCCCGGCTCATTTGCTAAGGTATCGCTTACGCTCGATAATATCGAGGATGCTATCCTAGTACCTAACGAAGCCATTATTCCAGTACTGAAAGGAAAAACTGTTTTTGTAAGCAAAAACGGTAAAGCTAAACAGGTTGAAGTGCAATCGGGCACGCGTACCGACAAAAATATCCTGATCACCTCGGGTTTAGCTATCGGTGACACCGTATTAACTACCGGTGCAATGGCGCTGAAGGAAGATGCAGCGGTAAAAGTTTCAGTGGTTAAAAATTAACCTTCGCCAAACATGAGTATATCAACCACCAGTATAAAACGGCCGGTTCTGGCCATTGTAATGAACCTGATGATTCTGCTTTTTGGAGTCATCGGTTATAACTTTTTAGGGGTCAGGGAGTTCCCAAACATTGATCCTACGGTAGTATCTGTGCGGACCTCCTATCCGGGGGCAAACTCAGATATTATTGAATCCCAGATTACCGAGCCGCTTGAAAAATCCATTAACGGAATTGACGGGATCAGGAACATATCTTCTTCCAGCAATCAGGGAAGCAGCAATATTACCATAGAATTTAACCTCGATAAAAACATCGAGGAGGCAGCAAACGACGTGCGCGATAAGGTTTCGCAAGCGTCCAGAAACCTGCCAAAGGATATTGATGGTAATCCCGTGGTGAGCAAAGCCGATGCTAACTCAGACCCGATCGTAACGATGACGGTGCAGAGCGATATCAGGAACCAGATGGAACTGAGCGATTATGCAGAGAACGTAATTGCAGAACGCATCCAGACTATTCCCGGCGTGAGCGGTGTGCAGATTCAGGGACAAAGAAAATACGCCATGAGGATTCGTATAGATCCGGCCAAACTGGCGGCCTATGGACTCACCTCACAGGATATACTCACTGCCCTCGATAATGAAAATGTGGAATTGCCATCAGGTAAAATCACAGGCGCAAGTACGGAGCTGACGGTAAAAACTTTGGGTAAGCTGACGAATGAAAATCAGTTCAATGACCTGATCCTGAAAAACGACAGTAACAATGTGATCAGGCTGAAGGATATTGGTTATGCAGAACTGGGATCGGAAAATGAAGAAACAATACTTCGTGAATCTGGCAGGCCGATGGTTGGTGTGGCACTGATCCCCTTACCGGGTGCCAATTACCTGGAGATTTCCAAGGAATTTGATAAAAGGTTTACACAACTACAGAAAGATATCCCAAAAGATATTAAACTGAATATTTCACTCGATAACAGTAAGTTTATTAAAACATCTGTTACGGAAGTTGCCGAAACAATTATTCTCTCCCTTATTCTGGTAATCATCATCATATACCTGTTTTTCAGAGACTGGGCCATCGCGGTGCGTCCGCTGATCGATATTCCGGTCTCACTGGTGTTTACCTTTTTTATCATGTACATTTTTGGCTTCTCTATCAATGTACTGAGTTTACTGGCAATTGTACTGGCCACAGGTCTGGTAGTAGATGATGGTATCGTGGTAACAGAGAATATCTTTAAAAAAGTGGAAGAGGGATATTCTCCTTTTGAAGCGGCAATTAAAGGTTCCAATGAGATTTTCTTTGCGGTAATCTCTATCTCTATCACCTTGGCGGCGGTGTTTCTACCTGTTGTCTTTTTACAGGGCTTTGTAGGCCGACTCTTCCGGGAATTCGGAATTGTTATCGGCGCAGCTGTATTGATCTCGGCCTTTGTATCACTTACACTGACGCCAATGCTCAATGCTTACCTGATGAAAAGTACGGGGCATAAGAAATCGCGTTTCTATGAAATGACTGAGCCTTACTTTGTGAAGCTGAACGATAATTACCAGGAAAACCTGAATAAGTTCCTTGATAGAAAATGGTTGTCCATTCCGATAATTATTGCCTGCGTGGGCCTCATCGTATTGTTCTGGAAGGTTTTACCGAAGGAAACGGCACCTTATGACGACCGTAGTGCAATAAACCTTAATGTAAGTACTCCTGAGGGAGCTTCATTTGACTATACCGATGCTTTCATCATGAAAATTGCCAAAATGGTGGAAGACTCTATTCCGGAGAAAATGGTAAATATAACCATTACCTCTCCCGGATTTGGGGGTACAGCCTCTACAAATAGTGGCTTTGTGAGAATGGGACTGAGCACGCCCGATGAACGTGGCCGTTCTCAGGAAGAAATTGCGGCTCAGCTTACGCGCATCACGAAAACCTATACAGAAGGAAAAGTTCTGGTTACGCAGCAGCCAACAATCTCTGTAGGGCGTCGTGGCGGATTGCCGATCAGTTATATCATCCAGGCACAGAACTTTGCCAAGCTGAGGGAAAAAGTGCCGCAGTTTATGGATGAGGTGAGCAAAGACCCTACTTTTACGGTGTCTGATGTAAACCTCAAGTTCAATAAACCGGAAATCAACCTTACCATCGATCGTGATAAAGCGAGAAATCTTGGCGTATCTGTATCTGATATCGCTCTGGCCTTACAATTGGGACTCAGCGGTCAGCGATTCTCTTACTTTTTTATGAATGGGAAACAGTATCAGGTGATTGGTCAGTTTGACCGCGGTAACCGCAAGGATCCGCTAGACCTGAGCTCTGTTTACCTGCGTAACGATAAAGGACAACTGATTCAGATAGATAATGTGGTTACGGCAAAAGAAGAAAGCAGTCCGCCACAATTGTATAGAAATAACCGTTTTACCGCTGCCACAGTTTCTGCCGGACTAGCACCGGGAAAAAGCATTGGTGATGGAATTGCCGCGATGGACCGCATTAGCGAGAAAGTACTGGACGAATCGTTCTCCACAGATTTGAGTGGTGAGTCGCGCGATTTTAAGGAAAGTTCTTCCAACACAATGTTTGCTTTCGGACTGGCACTGTTACTGGTTTACCTGATTTTATCGGCGCAGTTTGAGAGTTTCAAGGATCCCCTCATTATCCTGCTTACCGTGCCAATGGCTGTCGCCGGAGCCTTTTTGTCCCTCTGGTTATTCGGTCAAAGCTGGAACATTTTCAGCCAGATCGGAACGATCATGCTCATTGGACTGGTAACTAAAAACGGTATTTTGATCGTAGAATTTGCCAATCAGCTCAAGGAAGAAGGTAAAAACGTACATGACGCCATTCGTGAAGCCTCTGTATCACGCTTACGTCCCATCCTGATGACCAGTCTTGCTATTGCGATCGGAGCCCTGCCAATTGCTATGGCCTTAGGTGCAGCGGCAAAGAGCAGAATGGGAATGGGGGTTGTTATTGTGGGTGGTACAACCTTTTCATTGGTGCTTACGCTTTTTGTGATTCCGGCTATTTATTCATACTGGTCCAAAGAGCATAAAACCAATACAGAGCTGGAAAGATCATTGAAAGCCGCCCTGGAAGAAGAAAAACACACAACAGCTTAACATATCGACAATGAACAAACATTTTTTTTATTCGTTAGCTTTTCTGATAGCTTGTTGTACAACGCTGGTGAAAGCACAGGATACGTTGAGTTTAACGGATGCTATCAGCACTGCCTTAAAAAACAATTACGACATCAGGTTAATCAATAACCAGAGTGTAATCGCAAAAAATAACCTGAACATAGGAAATGCAGGCATGCTGCCCTCTCTGGCAGGAACCATTAGCGAAGGGGGCAGTCGCCAGAACACCGTACAAACCCGGTCTACGGGTGTAGAAACAAGACTGGATGGTGTTCGTAATACAAATCAGGCCTACGGTGTAGCGCTGGACTGGACCGTTTTCGACGGATTCCAGATGTTTGCGAATTATGACCGGCTAAAAGAGCTTCAGAAACAAGGAGAGGTGAACTTAAAGGCAACAATCCTTACCACCATATCTGATGTGGTAGAAGCTTATTATGCAGTAGCGAGACAACAGAAGCTGGTAGTTGCCACAGACAGCGCCTTAATTATCTCCCAGCTCCGCATCACTATTGCTGACAACAAATTAAAGATCGGTCGCGGTTCGAAACTGGATGTGATCACGGCGAAGGTGGATTATAATACCGATACCACGCTATATCTACAGCAAAAAAACCTCCTCGAAACCTCCAAGATCACCTTAAATCAGCTGATGGCCAGAGATTTGAATACAGTATTTCAGGCAGACGAGACCTATGAAATTGAGAGAGACCTGAAGCTGGAAGAACTTGAAACACTTACGCAGCAGTTGAACCCTACACTGCAGAATGCGATGATCAACAAGAAAATTGCAGAACTTAACCTCAAACAGGTCAAGGGACAGCGTTATCCGCTGATTGCGCTGAACAGTGGTTATGAATTCTCCAGGAACACCAGCCCTACCGGATTTAACCAAAAGTCCAAGGCCAACGGTCTCACCTATGGCCTTACTGCCAGCATGAATATCTTCAATGGGTTCCTTCAGCGCCAGAATGAGCGTAATGCCAAGGTAGAGATCAGCAGCTCTGAACTCAACCTCAGCAAGACTAAACAGGATGTAAACGCAATGCTGTTTTCCAACTATCAGAACTACCATACCAATCTGGATTTGCTTCAGGTAGAAACGGGGAATGTAGACCTGGCACGTCAGAATCTGGACATCACTTTTGATAAGTACAGACTGGGCAGTATCAGTCCTTTAGAATTACGCGAAGCGCAAAGAAATTTTATAAATGCCAAGATTCGTTTTCTGGATGCACAGTTTCAGGCAAAACTTACAGAAATCAACCTGAAAGAGGTAAGTGGCACTTTAAAAGTTGAATAAGATGATTACTTTTGTGTATGATTTTAGTAGCAGACAGCGGTTCCACCAAGACAGATTGGTTGGGTTTCCATTCGGGTAAAAACATCAGTTTCAATACACAAGGTATCAACCCTTATTTTCTGAATGCACAGGACATTTATAAAGTCCTCTCGAAAGTGGAAATGCTGCATGAGTATGCAAACGAAGTAAAGGAGATCTATTTTTATGGCGCAGGCTGCTCAACGCCCGACAAACATGAAATCATTTCCAACGGCCTATCTCTATTTTTCCCTAATGCTTTTATCAGCGTGGAAAATGACTTGATTGGTTGCGCTTTTGCTACCTGTGGTGATGAGAAAGGCCTCATCTGCATCCTGGGTACAGGATCTAATGTCTCTTACTTTGATGGTACATCAACCTTTGACAGCAATTACGGTCTGGGTTATATCCTCGGCGACGAGGGCTCAGGAACGTTTTTCGGCAGAAAAATGATTACCTCATACCTCTACGGTCAAATGCCGGAAGACCTGAGTGTTCTATTCGCCCGCGACTATGAAGTGGATAAAGAAGCGGTTATCACCAATGTTTACCAGAAACCATTGCCAAACACCTATCTGGCAGGTTTTAGCCGTTTTATGTACGAGCACCGGGCACATCCTTACATCCTGAAGGTATTGGAAGATGGCTTCCAGGAATTTATAGACATCAACGTGAAAGATTTCAAGGATTATGACAGCCTTAAATGTCACTTTGTAGGTTCAATTGCCTTTTACTATCAGGATATCCTGAAAAACGTCTGTGAAAGAAATGGCGTGCATGTAGGTAAAGTCCTTCAAAAGCCTATTGAAGGGATCTTCAATTATATACTTAAAAAAGAAGGGCTGGCAGTTTAACTAATAGACCGCCTGATTGTTGATCTGGATATTATAGGTAGTAATATGGTTCGGTTGTATTTCAACCGGACTTAATCCCCCATTACCGTCAGACAAAGCGGAAAATAACATTCCGTCCGCTTCTTCAGTAAAAACAGAATAAGTTCCTGCTTTAAGCCTGCATTGGAAAAAACCGGCAGCGTCTGTTTCAACGGTAGCTAGAAGTTTCGCATGTACCGCTTTAAATAGCGGCGCTGTCCCCTCTGCATCTGCTGCTGTTGTTAGTGCATAAATCCTCACCTTTCGCTTTACACCCGTGCTTTGTCCTTTAATCACACCGGGTCCTGGCATTTGATTTCCACTGATAAAAGTTACCTGCCCCTTTAGTCCTTCATTCATTGCCGATAAAGAGTGTTTGCGCGGGGCGCAGGAGAAAATTAACACCAGCGTAACAGTACATAAAAAAGCCAGATTAAATTTCATCTATATAGGTATTAAAGTTAAATTTGATAATGCAGCAAGCCTTTCATGCAAAAATTATCTTCTAATGATTAATTACTCTCCGTCATCAAAGACTGGTTTATGCCTGCTTTTAATGGCTTTCATGACTACAGGGCTAACTGCACAAGAGATTATCAGGCCCAATATAACAAATTCTTCTTTTCTAAGAGCAAACGGAAGGGCGCTGCTTAACCAGGCCAGAGCACAGCGAACTGAAGCCTTTGCCGCCGCCGGTTTAAGGGGATGGCAGACCTCGCGTGTTTTCCGTGACGGAACGGTAATGCGGCTCCAGAGAATTGACGATCAGGGATTTCCGGTATATTATATCACCAATAACAATATTATTGCTGCTGCCACAACCCGCACCAACAAACTCTACAGCGGTGGCGGTTTGGGCCTTTCATTAAGCGGAAGTACTATCACTGCCGGAAAAGTTGCCATATGGGACAGTGATGCAGTGCTTGCCAGCCACATAGAATTTGCTGGCGACCGTATAGAAATAAGAGACAATACAAGCGGAACGGCTTCTCATTCCACCCATGTGGCCGGAACCATGATTGCCGCAGGTACAAATCCGATTGCTAAAGGAATGGCCTTTGGACTACCTAAACTATATTCGTTCAACTTTGACGATGATACGCCAGAAATGTCTGCCAACGCAGCTAGCTTGCTGATCTCGAACCATTCTTATGGCACGGCGGCGGGCTGGTTCCTCAACACGGGCGAAACACCACAGCGCTGGGAATTTCTTGGCGCCCCGGGGGCCACTGAGGATTATAAATTTGGCTATTATGATACTGAAACGGCAGAATGGGATAAGATTTGTTATAATGCACCATACTACCTGCCGGTAAAATCTGCGGGCAATAACCGGACCGTGAACGGGCCGCCAGTTGGCACGGTATATTATCGGTACAATGCCGACCGGGTAATGAGTAATGCAGGAAACAGACCTGCCGGAATCAGCAGTAATGAGTTGTATGATAACATCGCAACCTATGGTACTGCAAAAAATATATTTACAGTAGGTGCTGTAAACCCTGTAGCTATCGCGCCTTATACCGCAGATAAAATTATCATGACTTCCTTTAGCAGCTGGGGACCAACAGATGATGGCCGGATTAAACCAGATATTGTTGCCGACGGGATCAGGGTTACCTCTACAACAAACTCAGGTAATTCCAGTTATGCCACACTTTCGGGCACCTCAATGGCCACCCCGAACGTTAGCGGATCCTTAATCCTGCTGCAGGAACTATACAGTCAGCAACAGCAAAATAACTTCATGAGATCGGCCACCTTAAAGGCAGTTGTAATTAATACTGCTGCCGAAGCCGGGGCAAATGAGGGGCCCGACTACAGTTACGGCTGGGGATTGCTGGACATGGAGGCTGCCGCAAAGGCGATTCTGGATAACTCGAGCAAGAGCAAAATCCTGGAAAACATCCTCTCGCAGGGCGAGCAGCAATACGTAGACGTTACAGCAGCAGGAACAATGCCGCTAAAGGCAACTATCTGCTGGACTGATCCAGAGGCTGTTCCCCTGAGCACTGCTAATGGATTGAATAACACAACACTCAGACTGGTGAACGACCTGGACTTAAGGATTAACGAGGGCAGCACAGTCCATTTTCCCTGGGTGTTAAACCCGGCGAGTCCTGCAACTGCAGCCAGCAAAGGAGACAATATCAGGGATAATGTGGAGCAAGTAGCAATCAGCAACCCTGTAGAAGGCACGGTTTACCGCTTGAAAATTTCACATAAGGATGTGTTAAGACGCGGTACACAGCCCTACTCTATTGTGATCACAGGGATCAACGGACAGGCCGTCAGCGGCTCAAACAAACCAGCAACAACAGATGGAGACCTAACCCTTGTAGTCTATCCGGTACCGGCTAAAAATGAGATCAACTATAGTTTCAATGTTCCCGAACCACTACCGGTTAACATCAGCCTGGTTAATTTATCTGGCCAGACATTATATCAGGAAAACAAACCTTCCTTCTCCGGAAGTTACCAGAACCAGACAAACATCACCAGCTATGCAAGTGGCATCTACTTCATTGTAGTGAAAGCGGGTAGCAAGACCTACACAAAAAAGTTTATTTGTGTAAAGTAGTCTTTCAAAGAATCCTTTTTTCTATCTCCTTCATCACCATATCTGCTACTTCCTGCAGCTTTTGCTGATTATCTGCCGAAAATTTTCTTGGCTCATTATCTACAATACAGACTGCCCCAATATTAAAGCCATCTTCTGTGATAATCGGTGCCGCAGCATAAAAGCGCAGTCCGTTTTCACCCGCAACAAAGGGATTTGAAATTAGTATAGGTTCTGTCAAGGCATTTTCAAAAACTGTGACCTGATCTTTCAGGATAGCCAGGGAGCATAAACTTGAGCCACGCTCGCTCTCATTTCCGCTCTCGCCATTTTGATTAGCCTTTGTCCACACATTATCTTTGTCAACAAAATTGATCATCGCTATCGGCACATCAAATAAGGTTGCAGTGCTCGCAGCGAGCTGGTCAAAAATAAGTTCAGACTGGGTATAGAGAATCTTATATTTCTTTAAATTTTCTAAGCGTTGCTGCTCAGTTGCTGGAATGATATTCTTCCCAAATGTATTTTCCAAGAGACATTAAATATTATGAAACAATTTTACTTTAAGCACGGTTATACAATATCTGTTCCTCTAATAAAAATTGTTTAAGAAATCTCACGCATTACAGGAATACCTTAGCGCCCAGACATCTAAAGCCAGCAGGTTTTCACAAGAAATGTTGATAGCTTTATCGTTTTAAACGTAACGAGAGGCAATATTTAGAATACACATGGATGTGTAACCTGATCGGCAAATAATTGACCCGAAAACTAAGAATTTTACATAATGCAAACCCAATTTCCTTAGGATGGCGGCGTGACAAACTGGGGAAATGGCAGTTACAAATCGAGGCAACCTGTCAGTGAATGTGCAAATCAGGCTACATACGCTCGGCTGTTTCGTACTTTATAAATTGCCAATTGCCCTTCTTGTCCTTTTCGAAAAAGACTTTATAACTGGAATCTGGTGGCAGGGTAAAATGAAATGTGAGGCTTGTTTCTTCCTTGTCTTTAGGTATAAAACTGGGAAGTAAGGTATTAGCAATTGCGCTGATCTGATCTTTTAACTGCATAGTGAGTTCAATAATTTATGGGGCAAATTACCGATTATTTTAGCCAATCATGGCACTATAGTTGTTTAGCACCCTTTTTAAATTATGAATAGAATACTTGTAGTGGAAGATGATCCGGATATTCTGGAGGTAGTCCAGCTAATTTTAGAAGAAAACAAATACAAGGTATTTCCATTGATGAATGGGAGGCCTGTCTTCAGGATTATCGATGAGTTCAAGCCAGATCTGATTCTTATGGATATTAAGCTGGACGGGATGGATGGACGCGCTATTTTCAGGGAGATCAGAGGAAGGGCAAAAACGGCACATCTGCCGGTTATACTTACCTCTGGTGGTTTTTCCGAGGATTACATCATGCGCGAGCAATTGCTGGCCGACGATTTCCTGGAAAAACCATTTGAGATGTCTGTGATGCTAAAGAAGATCAAGGCTCTTCTTTAGCTGCTGTTTAATTTTTTGTAACTACAAATTCCGTCCTTCTGTTGAGCTGACGGCCCTGGAAGTTATCTTGTCCGTTAGGGAACTTATTAGGGGCTATCGGCCTGCTAAAACCATAACCTTTGCTGCTAAGCCTTGATAATGGAATACCTTTTTTCACCAGGTAATTTACACAAGACTGTGCCCTTTTGTTAGACAGATCCAGGTTATATTCCGCAGAACCTATATTATCTGTATGTGCACTGAGTTCAATCTCCATATCCGGATTATCAATCAGTAAGTTGTAAAGTCCGTCCAATGTAGCTTCTGAATGTGGATTCAGCTCTGCACTATTGAAATCATATAAAATATCCTTCAGCACAATTGGCTTTTTGTCCCTTGGTACCAAACATAAACGTGGGTTTACCAGCGTATCTGCTTTGGCTAGTTCCTCGTAATTATAAGTAACTACTTTATTGAAGTAATTTTCTTTTTGCGCCAGTATTCTCAGCTTGCGGTTAGAGGAGATCCTGAACTTGTACTTCCCATCCTTGGCCACTACCACCTTTTGCTCCTGCGTAGAATCACTAAGCGTAACCATAGCTCCAGACAGCGGTTTGCCAGTCATGCAATCCAGCACTGATCCTTCAATCGTCAAAAATTCTTTCTTAACATAAAACATCTCCAGGCAGCAAACCGACTCGCGGTCAGAGCTAACATAACCTTCTTCATCGGTATCGTCTATTGGGGTGAAATAACTGTCGTCTTTAGAAGAGTTAAAGGGATAACCCATATTGATTGGATCAGACCAGTTCACAAAGTCGCCCTCGCTCTCAAAGAAGTCGAGCCCCCCAAGGCCAACTTTTCCAGCAGTGCTGTACAATAGTTTTTTGGTTTTATAATTATAATAAGGTGCCTCTTCATTCTCCCTGGTATTGATCAGGCTACCCATATTAGAGGCTTGCCCTAAGCTGCCATCGGGACGGATGGCGCAAAACCAGATATCATACTTTCCAATCCCTCCCGGGCGGTCTGACGAGAAAAGTAAGAACTTGCCATCTCTGGTCACAAATGGCTGCATGGAATTAAATCCGTTTACATTCACCTCAGCACCCAGTTCTTTCGGGGCCGACCAGGTATCGCCATAACCCTTGGTGATATTTACCACACAGATTTTCCGGTTTCCTTTAGCTGTCCAGCTGGTCAGGTACATGATCTGTCCATTGGGATGGAAAGCCGGAGCCGCAACATCCCTGCCTTTTTCTATGGTTCCGATCCGCTTCACCGTTGTTGCCTCCTGTACCGGACTGCCCATAGCTTTATAAATGGCATTTATATAGGGAGTTTCTTTCTTTTTGACTTTGGAGTTTGACTTACTGTCCTTCAGCACCTCCTCTTTGTCATCCACATCCACAGGTCGCGACGAGGTAAAATAGAAATCATTGTTCATCAGTACAGGTGTGTAGTTAGACCCCTGTCCGTTGATCTGGTTAAAGATCTTGCTAAACTTATATAAACGCGGATAACGCATTTCATAGAGCGCGAAATTACAGGAGGCAATTTCTACCTTCGCCTGTTCGTCATATAAATCTTTGGTCTTGTATTTTTTCTGGAAAGCTTCGAAGGCTGGAATGGCTTCAACAAACTTCTGGTTGGCCCGCAGGCATTCCCCATAATAAAAACCGGCGAGTACGAACTTAGGATCACTGAAATCTTTAGCCAGGGCATACCAGGCTTCGGCAGCCCTGAAATCTTTGTACAGGCGCAGCGAGGTTGCTAGCTGGAATACACAATATTCATACTCCATACGTTTGGGGTTCTCCCCTTTGATTTTGGTTTCAAAGGCATAGGGTACCACAAAACCCATACTATCAGGTGAGATTTGTAAGGCTTTTTTATAGTATTCTGCAGCCGCATAATACTCTTTATTAAGAAAGTAGACGTCAGCAACTCTTTTGTTATTGGCGATATATTGTGCATTAGCCCCAAGCCCTACCAGGCATAACAGGACAAATATTCTGAGCGGTTTCATAAAGGATAAATTTATAATCGTGGACAATAAAAGTTGGGACCTGTAACCCCTCTGCGGCTGGTAAATGAAACCGATAATTCCAACCCGCCCCTGCTGTTAGTAGCACGGTTAAGATTGGAGGTGTTAAAATCATAGCTCACCCCAAATGATACATTTTTCAGGTGCATTCCCACAAAGGCAATCGCTGCATCCTTATGTCTGTAGTTTGATCCAAAAAGCAAATCAGTTTCCGGGTTCACGTAATACTGGCCATAGGCTCCAACTGAGGTTTCATAGGCTGTACCCTGTCTCATGTACAAACCATTTGGCGTTACATCCAGGGCGTCAGACACCTTGACACGAACACCTCCATGAGCAGTAAAACGGATAGGTATTCTCACGTTATTTCCCAGAAAGCGATCTACCGGACGCGTAAGGTGATTGGCACTTACCCCACCGAAAACATTCAGTTTCTGATCTGAATTTCCATCGAAATACATAACCCCCGCATTTACGTCGGGTACCAGAGTATTGGAAGACGTAAAGGATTCATTGATAGGAAAAGTCCCATCAAAACCGTTAGACCCAAACTGACTGCCCAGAGTGATTTTGGAAGGGTCGAAACTCTTATTCAGAATCCCTGCCTGAATACCAAAGTTAATCATATCCAGCCCTGCCCTGCCAAACCTGATTCTGTAGGCCGCCGAAGCCAGCGCGTTCAGGTAATTGAAACTGATATCTCCCGCGTTCTGGTTCAGGATCATTCCCCCGAAGGCGAGGTTTTTTGTGGGTGCCATATCAAATGAGGCACCCGCAGTTGTATATGCATTGGAGAGTGAGCTCCACTGCTGTTTTGCATTTAACGTAACCCTATAGTCCCCGTCTGTCACTCCCGTCATAGCCGGATTTAGCCACAGCGGATTAGCATAATACTGTGAAAAGTGCGGATCAATCTGTGCATTAACCCTCGAAGCTCCCAGTAGGCACAATAAGCTGATTGAGATTATTTTAAATAGTTTCTTCATGATGATTTTTTCTAATTAGGGATCTTATCTTAATAGTGTTACTGTTCCTTTTTTCATTACCGTGGTGCCATCTTGTAACAAGACATCCATCATGTACACATATACTCCATTTGGCTGTAACTGGCCTCTGTAAGTTCCGTCCCATCCATTATCTTTCTGTAGGGATTGGAAGATGATATGTCCCCACTGATCGTAGATGCGCATTTTTACATTCGTGATCGAGTTACCATAAGCAAAGAAAATATCGTTGTTACCATCACCATTAGGCGTGAAAGTATTTGGTACGAACACTTCGTTGCCCGCCGGGTTATCTCCGCCACCTGAGCCATTGTTTGCTTTGGTAGTGAATGTTCCAGGTGCGCTGGTCTGACAAACTGTTAGACCTAAAGCCCTCACCATAATGGTCACCGACTCATTTGCCTGGAGTCCTGCCACAAGGTGTGTAGTTCCTGTTGATCCCGAACCAGGATTGCTCCAGGTTGAACCGCCGTCTGTAGACACTTCGTAGCTTGTTGCTCCCGGCACATCGTTCCAGGTAAAGGTGATGCTGGTGAAGGTGCTTGACTGTTTAGACACTACTGGTGAAGCCAGAGTTGGCAATACGGTTACTTCCACAGCTGCTCTGCTGCTGGTTGTGTTTCCGGTTACTGCTTCCGCAAAGAAAGTAGTGTTTGCCGACAAGGCCATGGTCGTAAAGCTTCTGCCTTCAAATAGCGGACTTCCGCCGGTTGCAGCTGCATACCATCTGTAAGTTACGCCATCTATCGGGTTGCTTACGGTTAAGGTTGCGGCGTTGCCACTGCAAATCTGAACAGGGGAAACAATTGGTGCCGGAATAGTTACCAGCAATACATAATCTCCTGCTACTGTTTGTCCGTTGGCATCTGTTACAGAAACTGTGATCACAAATCTATCTCCTACTGTAGGTGTTCCAGTGATCTCTCTTGTTATTGGATCAAAAGTCAGTCCCGGAGGAAGATTAGTTGCCACATAAATAAATGGTCCTGTGCCTCCCGTTACTGCTGGCAATGTTTGTGGAGAATAAGGAGTGCCCACTATTCCGTCTGGCAATATTGCCGGAGGAAGTACCATTGGTGATGTATTTGGCGAATTAGCAATTGAAAGACTGAAATTCGCTGTTGCACTACATCCCTGGCTATCCTGAGCGGTAATATCAAAGCTGTAATTGCCTCTTTGCTGTGGTGTTCCCGACAGGATACCATCAGAAGAAAGCGACAATCCTGCTGGCAATGCACCACCGGACACCGTGTAAGTATATCCAGGGGTACCACCTGTGGCTGGGTTCAGTTGGGCTGAATAAGCTACCGTTAACTGTCCTTCAGCAAGCGTACCGCCGTTAAAGACTACCGCAGGATTTACATTTAATGTTACAATTCTGGCCGTTGCCGACGTGTTTTCACATTTGTTATCTCCGCTTACAGTTACATAATAGCTGATACTTGCCGGAACTGTAGGGATAGCATAAACATTGCCGGTAAATACTGGCTTCGTTAAGGCAGCATCGGTATACCAGGTAAATATTGGATTGGTTACTGTAGTGCTGCTAGCAGTTAAGGTAACTCCCGAATTGGCACATACAACTGGCGGCGCTTGCGTAACAATGATATCCGCAGATACCGCTGTTGGCCTTAGGTTGATGGTTACCGGAGTTCTTGTACTTTTTGCAGTTCCAGAAGTACCTTCTACATAATAAGTAGTTGTAGTTACCGCCGTAGTCTGATAAGTTGGGCCAACCGCAAGGGCTGTGCCACCGCTTGATGCAGCGTACCAGCTGTAAGTTACTCCCGTTACCGGATTTTCCACGGCTAAGGTTACTGTGTTGGAAGCGCAGCTTTCCTGACTGTTGGCAACAGGTGCTGGCACCGTTACGCTGATCATGTAAGTTCCGCTAACGCTTTGTCCGTTGGCATCAGTAACGGTTACGTTGATGGTATATGTTCCACCTAAAGTTGGTGTACCAGTGATCTGTCTGGTTACAGGATCAAACGTAAGTCCCGGAGGAAGATTCGATGCTGTATAAGTAAACGGACCAGTACCACCTGTTACCGCAGGTAATGTTTCAACCGGAGTATATGGTGTACCAACCTCTCCATCATGAAGTGTTTTTGGTGGCAGTGCCATGGCAACTCCGTTCACGGTAACCGTAAAGGTTGCTGTAGCATTACATCCTCTGCTATCTACAACAGTAACGCCAAAGGTATAATTACCCGCTGTTGTTGGTGTTCCTGAAAGGACACCAGTTGTAGCAAGCGACATTCCCGGAGGCAATGTACTGCCGGTAGCAAGCACATAAGTATAAGCCGGTGTTCCTCCGCTTGCTGTACCTAATACTGCGCCGTAGTTATTTGGCACCTGCGCATCGTTGAGCGTTGTACCGGTATATACAATTGCCGGGTTTACGGTTACGTTGACCACACGTGCTGTTGCAGAGGTATTATCACATTTGTTATCGCCTCTTACAGTTACATAATACGTTGTATTTGCTGTGAGTGCCGGAATCTGATAGTCAGCTCCAGTAAACACTGCGTTGGTAAGCGCCGCATCAGTATACCAGGTGAATACCGGATTGGTAACCGTAGTGCTGCTGGCACTTAGCGTTGTGCTGGTGCCATTACATAATGCTGTAGGCAGGCCGGCGATATCAATATCTGCCGCCACAGCAGTTTGTCTTAAGGTTACATTTACTGGCGTACGGCTGCTCCTTGCAGTACCGGAAACACCTTCTACATAGTAGATTGTATTGGCGGTGATTGGCGGAGTCTGGTAAGAGGTTCCAGTAAACAGGATACTTCCTCCCGAGGCGGAAGCATACCAGTTATAAGTAACATTTGGTGATGGATTAGTTACCGTTAATACTACAGCAGTTCCTGAACAGCTTTCCGCAGCATTTGCAGTTGGCGCCGGTACAGTCACATTGATGGTATAATTGGTAGATGCGGTAAGACCAGCACCGTCAGTGGCAGTTACTGTGAACGTGAATGTACCACCTTGTGTTGGTGTTCCACTTACTTCTCTTGTAACAGGGTTATAAGTTAATCCCGGAGGCAATGTTCCGCCAGTTACCAGGTAAGTATAAGGGCTTGCTCCACCAACAGCTTCCGGTAATGTTATAGGAGTATAACCTGCATCAACAATACCATCAGGCAAGGTTGCCGGTGGCAGGTTCATTCCGCCCGGTGCGGCACTTACATTCAGCGTGAAAGTTACCGTGCTATTGCAACCAAGGTTGTCTGTAGCTGTTACCATAAAGCTGTAGTTACCAGCGATCGTTGGTGTACCAGTTATCAGTCCGGATGGCGAAAGCGACAGTCCGGCAGGCAAGTTAGTTCCCGCGGCAACTGTATACGTATAACCAGCTGTTCCTCCGGTAGCCGGATTAATCTGGTTGCTGTAAGCAGCATTCACGGTGCCATCAGGCAAGGCGCCGCCAGTAAATATTAACTGGTTGTTTACGCTTACCACTACAACAGTAGCGTCGCCTGCAATATTCTCACATTTATTTAAGCCTCTTACCGTCACATAATAGGTGGTAGTGCTGGTTAAACCTGGTGTATTGTAAACTGCTCCTGTAAATACAGCATTGGTTAAGGCTGCATCAGTGTACCAGGTGAATACCGGGTTGATCACTGTGCTGCTGCTGGCTTCCAGACTTGCGCCAGAGCCATAGCAGGTATTTGCAGGCACATTGCTCACGCTCACATCTGCTGCAGTAGCTGATGGGTTGGCAGTAAGCGTTATTACTCTTGCATCCGCAGCGGCATTCTGACATCTGTTAGTGCCGGTTACGGTTACGTAGAAGTTTGTATTTCCACTGGCTACGGTGGCATTGTAAACCGGACCAGTAAATAAGACATTGGTTAAAGCCGCATCACTATACCAGGTAAATACTGGATTTGATACGGTGGTGCTGCTTGCCGTAAGTGTTACGCTACTGCCCGGACAGATGCTGGCAGGGATTCCGCTGATGTTGATGTCAGCAGCCTGTGCAGAAGGGTTAACCGTTACAGTAACTGGTCTTCCGCTGCCTGATGTATTGTCACATTTGTTATCACCTCTTACAGTTACATAATAGGTTGTTGTGGCTGTTAATCCAGCGATGCTGAATGTTGGGCCGGTAAATACTGCATTTGTTAGTGCAGCATCAGTATACCAGGTAAATACTGGATTAGTTACTGTAGCACTGCCTGCAGTAAGCGTTGCTGTACTTCCCGCACATACCGAAGACTCTGCACCAGTGATGCTGATATCTGCCGCAGTAGCAGCCGGATTTATGGTAATTGTAATTGGCGTTCTTGCAGCTGTACTTACACAAGAATTGCCATTTACTGCTTCTACATAATAGGTAGTTGTTCCCGCTGGCAGATTCGCTGGCGTAGTAAAGGTACTGGTATTTGCAGCGAGCAGGTTACCTGCGGTAGCGGCATCATACCAGTTGTAAGAAACACCTGCTACCTGATCTACGCTAAGCGTAACTGGCGTATTCGGGCAAGTATTTGCTGGGTTTCCAGTTGATGCAACCGGCGCTGGTGCAGTGGCAGTAACGGTAACTGTTACGTTTGTTCTTGCACTTGGGCAGCCGTTGCGGTTGGCTACAACATAATAATTATAAATGCCCGGGGCAAGTGTTGCCGGCGTCTCATAGGTAGCTGAGTTAACCAGGAAGCCATCAGTATTGTACCAGCTATAGGTAACTCCTGCCTGTGGATTGGCAACTGCCAGCGTTGAGGATATTCCCTGGCAGGCCGCTACATTGGCTGAAACTACGGTCGGTGCAACGATTGTACGTTGTGTGTAATTAATGTTTAAGGTAGTCAGGGCGCCTAACAGTCCCGAATTTAATTTAACCTCCACGCTGGTGAATACACTGGTTGGTACAAACCTGATCGTACCTGTTTGTCCACCGCCGCCTATGGTAAGGTTAAGTGTGCTGCTCGAAACAGCAGTTTCGTCGCCGTTGCTTGTTGCGCCGTTATAACTGGTAACAGTAATGCTCTGTCCCGCTGCCAGTGACAGCCCGCCAGTTGCCGCAGAGAAGCTTACTGTAACCGTATCTCCCAATTGAGAGAGACCATTGAAGTTAAGTTTCTGAGCAATGAAGCTGTTTAACCCAACCGGTATAATAAGTGATGAACTTGTTGTGGCATCATCATCTACAGCCAGTTGCGGATTGGATACTGTTGCCAGTACAGAAAGTGTTCCACCCTGACGGACAGACTGACTTACCGCTGCTTCGCAAGGTACCGTGCCCGGGTTAGATGGAATAGGATTGACAGTTACTCTTACCGAAGCAGCAGCAGATGTACATCCCCCCACAGTGTTGTTTTGGGCAGTTACGAAAAACGTTGCTGTTGATACTAAATTTGGTGTAATGAAGGTACCATTCGCACCATTGTCTGGCGTTGAAACGACAACTGCCCCTGGCAATGCCGGATTAGAAGAGTACCAGGTATAAGTAAGGTTTGAAGTAGATGAATTGGCCGTTAAAATCGTTTGCTCACCAGAGTTAACTGTCACAGCAAGCGGAATTAATGTTGGTGCAGCCAGTGAGCCTACAGTAATCGCTACCGTAGCTCTTGCCGAAGCAACGCCACAGCTGTTGATTGCCTCTACACTATAACTTGCATCTGCCTGGATATTGGTGATGCTATAAGAAGCACCTGTAGCACCAGGAATTGCTGTGTTACCGTTGTACCATTGATAAGTAACGCCCGCTTGAGGATTCTGAACTTGCAGCACCAAATTTGAATTCTGGCAAGTCTGCTCGTTTGCCGAAAGCAATACCGGCACATTAGCTGCTGGAGTAAGGATTACATTTACAGCAGTCCTTGAACCTCCGCATCCGCCTCTTGAGGCTTCAACAAAAAATGTAGTAGCCGCAGTAATAGCCGGAGTGACAAAGGTAGCTCCGTCATTACCCAGGTAAGTGCCTGCCGCATCATACCATTTGTAAACTATGCCCGGCTGCGGATTGGAAACGGCCAGTGTTGTGGTTGCATTCAGACAGGCAGTAACCGTATCGGCTGCCACCGTTGGCGCAGCAACAATTCTTCGCGCATAATTGAAATTCACAGAAGATAAAGCGCCGAGCAAGCCCGAGTTTAACCTTACCTCCGCAGCATCAAACTGAGCTGTCGGAACCAGGTTAATCAGCGCTTCGGCACCGCCGTTGAGCAATTGAAGATTGATTAGCGAATTATTTAACGCTGTTCCATCATTGTTGCTGGTTGTGCCCTGATAAGTTGTAAGAATAATATTGGACAATACCGAAAGTGACAATAGCTGGTTGTTCGATGTTAAGCGGATACGCAGCGTATCACCAACATTGGACAGACCAGTGAAATTAACTTTCTGGAATACTGAGGCATTGATGCCTCCCGGAATAGACAATGTTGATGCAGTTTGCTGATCACCGTCAATTGCCAGTGTAGGATTGTAAACCGCAGGAATTACCGCGATGGTTCCAACGGCACTTGAAGTCTGGCTAACCGGACTTTCGCACAGTACTGGTACAGGAGTTCCTGTTCCATTTACGGTAATAGTAATCTGCGCTCTGGAAGGGGATGCACATCCTGTTGCATTGGTAGCCTCCACATAATAAGTTGTTGTAGCCTGTATTGGCGGCGTTACATAAGTGGCGCCCGTGAACACTGGCGTAGTTGAGCCCGCCGAAGTATACCAGTTGAAGGTAACGTTCGCATCAGCAGAGCTTGCAGTGAGCGTTACTGTTTGTCCCTGGCTTACTGTAGTTGCCGAAGCCTGAACTTGTGGAAGCACCGGACGGCCATTTACTACCACGTCTGCCCTGGTGCGGGTTGCCGAGATACATGTACCGTTTGCAGCTTCTACAAAGTAAGAAGTATTTGCGGTTAAGGCTGGTGTAGTGAACACCGGACCGGTAAATACTGGCGTCCCCCCTGTTTCCAGTGAATACCAGTTATAGGTAACACCTGTTTGTGGGCTATCTACAGAAATAACCGCGGTTGAACCTGAACAGATGGCAGCTACCGCAGCCAGCACAGGCGTAGCCACAGCAGGAGTTACGGTTACTACAACAGGCACACGTACTGGATTAATACATCCGGTAGTTGCATTGCTCACCTGTACATAATAGGTTGTTGTGGCCGTAAGCGGAGGAGTAGTAAATGTATTTTGACTTGAAAGAACGTTTGTATCTCTGGCAGTGGCGAACCATGCGATGGTTGTGCCTCCCTGAGGTACGGCAGTTAATGTAGCGGTAGATCCTGAACAGATTGTCTGGTTACCAGCGGTGAAAGTAGGATTTGGATAAATAACTTCAGCACCGTATATATCCACACTTGTTAGTGCCGACACTACTGGGTTCAGTCTTACTTCCACCCTATCGTAAACAGCTCCGGCAGCAACCGTTGCCATAAATCTATTGCCGCTTAACAGACCTAAAGTAACCAGGTTATTGTTCAAGGCATAGCTTCTCACTACTGTGTTGCCGTTCATCACATTGATGGTGATTCCACCCAGTAATGAAAGGTCAAGTAATCCACCTGGTGTTGCCAGGTCTACACGAACACTGTCAGTAGCCACGCCAGAGCGCTGGAAGATTAAACGTTGGAAACCGCTGGCACCTACACCAACCGGAATGGCAATGCGGGTAAAGTTCTCCAGATTGGCATCTACAGAATTTCCTGGATTAGCAATCGAGCAGGCCACACATAATAAGCCTGTTATGCTGCTTTGCTGTGAAGTAGCAGAATTACAGTTAGGGTTTACAGGGCCTGTGGTAACATTCACAGTAACCGGAGTCCTGCTCAGGCTGCTGCAACCTGCACTGCTTTCTGATCCCGCATAGTAGGTTGTAGTTGCAGTTAATGCAGGAGTGGTGAAGGTGTTTCCGGTAGCAATCGGGCTTCCGCCTGTTGCTGCGGCGTACCATCTGATGGTAGTCCCTGCAGCAGCACTGGCCTGCAATGTTGCAGTCTGTCCGCTGCTCACTGTTTCATTGTTGCTTAATACTGTTGGTGGCTGTGGCGCAGGGTTAACAGTGATTGTTACTGCTGCACGCGGACTTACTGCAGTACCAGATACGCCCTCCACATAAAATGTAGTGGTTTCTGTTAAAGCTCCTGTAGTATAAGTTGCGCCACTGCCCAGGGCGGTGTTGCCCGTTGCGGCATAAAAATTATAAGTAACGCCATTGATTGTAGTTGGCGCAAGTGTTACTGTATTACCACCACATATGGTTGCACCGGCTATTACTGGTGTAGCCACAGTGATGTTAAGTGGATAGTCTGAGCTGGTAACCGGACCTGCGCTATCAGTGGCAGTCATTTTTACAATGAATGCTCCGCCGACAGTTGGCGTTCCGGAGATCACTCTGGTTGCTGGGTCAAAAGTTAGCCCCGTGGGAAGCGGACCTACGGAATAGGTTACCGTACCAGTAGCACCAGTTACCGCAGGCAAGGCTGGTGCGGTATAAGAAGTACCAACCAATCCGTCAGGCAATGTTGCCGTAGGAAGATTCAATACGCCATTTACTTTCAGACTGTAAGGAACGGTTAAGGTAGCGCCACCATTGTCTGTTACTTTTACCGAAATCGTAAAATTACCAGACTGTGTTGGTGTGCCGCTAACAACTCTGGTAGTAGCGTTAAAGCTAATTCCCGGAGGCAGGTTCGTTGCTTCATAAGTGTAACCCGGTGTTCCTCCGCTCGCTGCAGGTATAGTTTGTGATGGATAAACAACATTTACTGTTCCATCAGGAAGTGTTCCAGCAGCCAGCAACAATGGGTCTTTAATAATAATGCCATAGTTTGCCGTAGCTGTTCTTCCCTCACCGTCACTTACGTTAACGGCAACAGTATAAGTACCCGCCTGTGTTGGGGTACCCGTAATTTCGCGCGTAGCCGGATTAAAGCTTAATCCTGGAGGCAATCCCGAGGCAGTATAAGTAAATACTCCATTTCCACCAGTTGCCGGCGGGATGATCTGTGCCGGATAAGGAACGCCGGTGGTCCCTGGCGATAAAGTTGCAGGGGTTAACACCAACGGATCTCTAACGATAATCGTGAAGTTAGTTGCTATGGTATTTCCATCGGCATCAGTAACTGTTACCGGGAAGGTAAAGGTTCCTGACTGTGTTGGCGTTCCTGTGATCTGTCCGGTAGTTGCATTCAATGCCAGTCCGGCAGGAATGTTAGCCGATGTGTAAGTGTAAGGTGTGCTTCCTCCTGTTGGAGCCGGCAGATTGGTTGCCGGATAAGCTACACCAACAGTTCCTACGGGCAGCGTTGCTGTCGGCATAGTCAATGCCGGTGTAATGGTCAGTGTGTTTGCTGTTGTAGTAACACATCCAAAACTGTCCGTAACAGTAAGACTAAAATTATAAACGCCGGCTGTTGTTGGACTGCCACTGATCAATCCTGCAGGAGATATAGTTACCCCAGCAGGCAATGTGCTTCCTGCTGCAAGGGCATAAGTATAACCGGGTGTTCCACCTGTTGCAGGAGTTACTTGTCTGGAATATGCTCTTCCAACAGAACCATTTGCTAAAGTACTGGCAGCAAAAATCAACGATGGTCTCACGGTTACGATCACACTGTCGCGATCCGACTCGCCGAGACAACCTGCTTTTTGGGCTGCGATATAATAGGTATAAGTTCCCGCCGCTAGTGAAGTTTCGGTATAAGTGCTCGCTGTAGCCGCAGCTACCTGAGTGGTAACGTTTCCAGATTTTTTATAAAAGTTATAGGTATAGGCAGGATTAGGACTTTGCGCGGTAAGCGCCAATGTGCCCCCACCACAAATGGATAATGCTCCGCCGACTATCCCGGCAAACACTGGTTTGGTAACGGTACGCTGTACTTCGTGTACATTGAGTCCGCCGGATAAGATATTACCGCCAACAGCCAGTGTGTTGTCTGTGCTGATCTTGATCCTGTCGAATGGCGCACCCGGCGTATAATACAGCGGAATTAAAGTATTGCTGCCCACCGAAGTCAGCAGTTGCAGGTTGAGCAGGTTAGCAGCCGACTGTGCGGTGCCAACCAATGTTGTCCCATTATAGGCTTGTAATGTAATTGTTCTTAACACATTTACACTTAATACCGTTCCTGGCTGTGAAACCACCACTTTTGCTACATCCCCGGCAGAAGATAATCCATTGAGATAAAAAGTTTGTGAGACGGTGGAGCCTAAACCAACAAGTCCCGCCTGTAATTGCGAGAAAGTGGTAAGGTTGTTATCTATTGCCCTTTCAGGATTTAAAACCGAACTTGTAAGGGAAACATTCAACCCTGTTACTTCACCGATATTTGTAAATACGGAAGTACCGCAATTGTCGTCTGTATAATTGAATGCGGTATACACATTCATATTGATCGCCGTTAATAACGAAAGCCCCAGCAAATTGCCACGGTATCTTAAACGAACGCGTACCGAATTGTAGGGTGCAGTAGAAGTTACTGCGAAATAGGTTTGCCCTGCCGCATCTTTAACGATGCTGCTGCTAACGTTTGCGGCGGGTACAAGGGTACCATCGCTGCCAGCTGTGGCACCACTATAGGCATCAAGCTGAACAAGCTGCCGGCTGAACAGGCCGGTTAAATCGCCGACCAGGCTAAGCAGGTCCAGGTTAACCCCTGTTATTGTAGGCTGATCGAATGGGATATAAGTAGTTTTCCCGGCAGTGACTGCGGCTCCGTATTTTAGTTGGATATAAGCCTCCCCCTCTGCATTTGCCAGGCCCAGCAGGTTAAAGTAATTTGCCCTGAGTACAGCCGGAGCGGTGGGTGGTGCCGTGCTGGCGTTCCCCGGATTGGTTACCGAACCTGCGTTGGCAGAATTTTGCTGGTTGGCTGCACCTAACAAGGTGTAATATGCTATGGCGCCTGTAGAAGGGCTTACCGTTGCATAATTTTTGGTTTGCGCATAAGATTCGGAATTGAATAACGTTAAGGTTATTATTCCGGCTAAAAATAGGAAGATGTTTTTCACTGATCTGAGAGTAGAGGTAATGTCCATACCGGGAGCTTTAGAGGTTAACTAAAATACTTACGGCAATTTTAAGAATAGAGAACCTCTAAACGACCATTCATATCGTTCATTTGAAAGGGCAACTCATTCAATCTATTCATTCATTTTATTCATTTTTTTGGTTAAAATTCCGAAATAGATAGCTATAATGTTTTAGCGGCGTTTAGAGGCCGATTGCCTGTTCAAATCTCATTTTAATAGCGATTTTATTTTGAACCTTTCTGTTCATTTATCACGTATATGTGTATATTGGGTTCCAAAATTGGTTCTTATTAGCTATTACCAAATGATAAAACTGTCGACTTTAAGAAGGACCTATGGAATATTTTGATCAGCTGAACGAACTTAAGAGGCTGATTCTCGCTAAGCTTGGGATCCGATTTATTACACCGGCCGATTGTAAGCGAATATCCATTGAGATCAGTAAACATTTAAACAAAAATGTGAGCGAAACAACAATCAAAAGATTGTTTGGATTTGCTGTTGTTAAACATAAATTTTCAACTTTTACCCTAACCACCCTCGCTGAATATGTAGACATGGTTGGAGAGGTTCCTACTATCCTGGAAAAAGAGGTAAGGGACGTTACTATTGCTGACGATTGGACCAGTCTGAGGGATACCGTTAATAAGATTACCCAATTCACTTTAAAAACGATAAGGAACCGATCTGGAATACCTTATGAAATGACCATCGGACGTAAGTTTGCGGAACATGATTTTGACGAGTTCTATAAAGGCGATCAGATATTCACCTGCCTGATCTCGCAGCCAGGTTATGGCAAAACCATATTGCTCAGTCACCTGACAGAAACGTTGTTCCTGCAGCCCGAAGCTCCCTACCATAATTCATCGGTCCTATTTATTAAGGCCTACAGTTTTTTTAATAAAGAATCAATCAACGTTCACATAGAAGAACAGCTAAAGACCCATCTGCAGCTGGATATTCAGGAAAGTGCGCTTACCCATATAGATAACTTACAAGAAAAACATGGAGGAAAGTTCCTGCTGATTATTGATGGCTTTGCCGACCTGATACTTAATAAGGAAGACAAGAACATTTTATATGATAACCTGATCAACCTGATCTGTTCACTGGAAGACTGCAAAAATATAAAATTGATGCTGAGCCTAAGGTCAACTTCCTGGATCAGGTTCTTCGACCGAATGCGTCATTCTTCATTTTTAAAAGCCAAGTGGTTCCCCGGGAATTATTTTAACCTGCACGAGCTTTCGAATGTACCTCCCCTATCAGAAAAAGAAGTGGATACGATCATGTCCAAGATCAATTATTTGGACAATAAGGAGATCAACCCGAGGTTAAAGTCGCAGCTGAAATTCCCCTTCCATATTCAGCTTTATTATCAGCTTAAAGAAGAAGACCCGGATTTCAACTACTATACTAATATTACCTTCTATGAATTGGTCTCGCGCTATATTCAGGAAAAGATATACCGGTCTAACTATTACACAGAAAAAATCCTGTTCCTAAAAAAGATCATCCAACTGACAGGGTATGGAATACATTCCAACGCAGTAGAGAAAGATTCACTTCTTGCAGAACTTTCTGCTTTTAGGAATGCATATATGGAACTTTTGTCTGATGGTATACTGATGGAGGAAAAACGTTCAAAAAGCTCCCATCCGCAAGAATTTGTAAGGTTTGCTCATCCGCATATGTTTGAGTATTTTCTGTTTGTAGAGATTCTGGAAAAATTCCATTTACAGGTCAACAAAGATTTCTTCACCTATATTAACACCGAATACGATTTCAATCAGGTAAGGTTCCAGTTGCTGCAATGGTCTACACGTTTTCTGGTCAAAACAGGCAACTTTGCGGGACTGCGTGCATTCTTCAAATTGAACCTCAGCAGTTTTGAGAACAATTACCTGATTCTGTTTATCGCTGAAGAGATTAAATACCGGGCAAAATATAATGCCGATATTATCAGGATATTGGAAGAGGATAAATTCCATGAAACCGTGATCAGCAAACTGATCAATTTCGATTTTATCGATTCCTGTTATACAGAGGCCGTACATGCACTTATCGAAATCACCAAAAACGAAGAGCACTTATCAATTTATCATTCCCTGCTCGGTTTTCTGAAAGTACTTCGACTCGATAAAGAGGGAATAAAAGATACGATCGCGATCCTAAGCCCCATGAATACAACAGGATGGAAACTTAACCCATTGGAGGTATTTCAATCCATTAGTGCAAAGCTGGATGGAAAGCCTTTGGTATCTAACGGGCTACTAAAGAAAATAGAGGGTTTTATTGACGGTACCAATACCTTTACCCTGAGGGAGAATCATCAGATAGACATGCGGAATGCTATTTCCTATATCATGATGATATTGGTTCACTCTACTGTACAGGATAACGTTTCCGTCAACCAGATCATACAGCAAATTATTAAGCTGAATCCCAAAGAGATGCTTAGAAAAGGCGAATTTGCCATGTCCATTTTAACCATGGGCGGGTTAAATCTTTCAAAAACAGCTCCGGGCAGAAAAGTAGACCAGATGGAGAATATACTTGTGGCGCTATTAAACAGGCCAAACTCCATTATTACTAAGTTTCAGGAATCTATATTGATGATGTTTCAGGCACAGCAAGCTTACAACAGGAAAGAATATGACCTGGCACTGCATATTGCAAAAGAATGTATTGAGCTGTTCAAACGAAATGATGTGGTGCTGAATGCAATAGCGGTATATAATCTGGTGATCAAGATTTATTCTGACATGGAAAACTACACACTCATGAATGAGTTTAAGTTTGAAAAACTGTGCTTGTTGGATGAGCAGCAGCTGTCAAGGCAGCTTTTTTAAGAATGTAAGGGAGTTGTATCCGCGATGTTAATAATTATTGCATCCAACTCCCGTGCAGAATTAGTCAAATGGAGCAGTAGCTCATCCTTATCATCTCCCGGAACAAAGTTTTGTAAAAGGTCTACCAATGCCATCACGCGTGCCAATGGGGCACGCACCAGATGCGACTGGATCCAGGCGATTTCCCTGAACTTTTTATTCTGTTCTTCAATTTCTTTGAGATGTTTTCTGTTCTGTGTGATGTCGCGCTGAATAGAAATCCAATGGGTAACCTCGCCGCTTGCATCTGCCAGAGGCGCATTACTTTGGCTCACCCAATACTCCCTGCCCTGCTTGGTATAGTTGATCACTTCAATTTCGCAGGGCTCTTTTTTGTCGATCGCTTCCTTAAGGCGGATGATCTCGCTGATATCGGTTTCCGGACCCTGTGAAATACGCGGAGAAGCACCTATAAGTTCATATTTTGTATAACCCGACATCCGGGTGAAGGCTTCGTTCACATATATAATAGACTGTCCGCTGCCTTCAACATTGCCTGTACAAATCAGGACCGCATCGGTAGCATTGATAACCACCGATTCCAATAGCCGCGACCATTGTTCTTCCTGTTTTCGCTGGGATATATCCTGCATGCTGCCAATCATCCTTATCGGTGATCCATCTTCGCCGAAAACCATAAAGCCGCGGTCGAGCACAAATTTGTAAGAGCCATCGGCACACATAAAGCGGTATTCATCCGTCCACCTTGCTATCCTGTTTTTAATGTGCAGCTGAATAGTCTGCCAAACCCTTTCGCGGTCGTCTGGATGGATATGTTCCCTCCACCAGTTAATTACGGTGGTGTTATCTATCAATTCTTTAAAGCCAAAAATGCCTTTGATGCCTTTATTCCAGAATATTTTATCCGTTACGAGATTCCAGTCCCAAATGGTATCACTGGTTGCTTTGGAGATAATGTCATAGCGCTCAGCGTTCAGCTTCATTGTTACTTCATTATCAATCCTGTCTGTAACATCTGCCAGAACACACAGAAAACCCGCGGCTATCTGGTCAAGGGGGAGATTGGTAATCGCAATTTCGATCCAGCGGTAACTGCTATTGCCATTTTTTATTCTTAGCGGCGGAAGCTGTACCTTTTCAGCGGAGGCGACCGACAACACCCTGCTTTGCAGAAGCTCCAGATCATCTGGATGGCAGATAGTTCCCAGATTCATGGACAAAAGTGCTGCGTCGGCATATCCATAGGCTTCTGCTGCCGAATGATTTACCGCAATAATTTTTAAAGTAGGGTCAAGAACCCACATGGGCACCGGTGAAAGTAGAAAAAAATGGTCGGGAGCAATCATTGGTGCCGAAGGTTGAGTTGTACCTGTAATAATACAAAAAACTTAAAACAAAAACAGCCCTTCTTTTGTAGAAGGGCTGTTTATTATTTCCGGAAACCGAAAATGTGGGTGTTAATGGCTATTAATAGGTTGCTGCAAGCTTTAAAGCATCATAAGCACTTACAATTCCACCTGTATTACAAATATCTGAGAAAGGCACTGATTTTGGCGTTGAGCCTTCTTCGCCTTCAATTTCGATATTATGGTTTACCTTCACTACCGACTTCAGTATGATTTCTTTTACTTGTATAGCGGTTAATTTCGGATAGTAAGACCTGATTAGTGCTGCAAGTCCGGCTACAACAGGTGAGGCCATACTTGTTCCGTTATAAGCCTCATAAGTAGACTCTGGAGTGGTAGAGTAAATCTGAACACCTGGTGCAAATACGTCGACAGTTGTTTTTCCATAATTAGAAAAATCCGCTTTCAGTGTCTGGTCATCTTTAGGGCCCGAAGCACCTACAACGATATAAGCGTTAGCAACGCCTCCGCCTTCGTACCTGCGGTCTGGAAAGCTTTTCTCTACATCAAGGTTTTTGTTATCATTTCCTGCAGCCTGTACAATTAGTACATCCTTAGACATCGCATATTTCACAGCCTCATCCACTGCTTTTTTATCCCATGAATAGGCTTTACCAAAGCTCATGTTTAACACCTTGGCACCATTTTCCACCGCATAACGGATAGAATTTGCCACATCTTTATCGCGTTCATCACCATCCGGTACAGCACGAACGCCCATAATCATTACATTATCAGCCACACCTTTAATACCGATGGTATTGGTACGATCTGCGGCAATAATACCAGATACATGTGTTCCATGGCTGGCATCAGGACCTTTAACGTCACTGCTGCCGTAATTTGTTTGTTTGCTATCAGCATAATTATCACCAACCAGCTCTGGTCTCGGATCAAAGTCCATGTTCAGGTTATAGTCCAGCTGATTCTGATAGTGGTCCAGTCCTTTAACAATTTGGGACTGATAGAACTTATCATAAGTGGAGTTCTGCAATTGAGAAACCATGATGTTTTTTAGACGCTCTTCGATACCCGTTGTTGGCTTATAGTTCTGAAAGTCTGCCAGTTCTGGTTTTTCTTTGCCCATGTTTTTCACCATAGCATCCAGTGCAGCTTTTAGCCCACCGATATTTTCTACTGCATTTTTAGCTTCGTTTGTTTGTTTATCAAAGTCCATTTTAGCTTTCTGGTACTGCGCATAAGCTGCAGTATCCGCTGGCTTAACTGCTGAAGCCTGAATGTTTTCGAACTTCGCTTTATCCCTGCGCAGCACGCGGGTAAGCTCTAACGTTTCATGTTCTACAGAACCTTTTGCAGAACCAAGGAAGTTCCAGCCGTGGATATCATCGATATAACCATTTTTGTCATCATCCTTGCCGTTGCCAGCTTTCTCTTTTTTATTTACCCAAATGATGCGTTTCAAGTCCTCGTGGTTGAAATCTACACCACCATCCAATACACCTACCAATACGGGTTTCGATTTTTTTCCTTTTAATAATTCTGCATATGCCCGCTCAGTGCCGATGCCAAATACAGAATCTTTCCTTAAATCAAGGTTTTGCCAGTTAGCTTTTTGTGCAAAAGAGCTCAATCCAAAACCAGCAGCAAAGAGTATACTTAATGTTCCCCGCAGGATGACTTTATTATTCAGTTTATTCATATGTGTTATTTAATTAGTTCTTAAACGCTGTTTTTCGAAAATAGTTGTTAGCTGGCCCGCAAGGTAAAAAAGAATTCTGAGCCCTTCCCTATTTCACTTTCTACCCAGATACGGCCCTGATTGGCAATGATGAATTCTTTGCTGATGACCAGGCCAAGACTGGTGCCCTTCTCGTTATTGGTTCCGGTGGTACTGATATTGTCTACATTGAAGATAGTTTCCAGCCTGGAGCTTTCAATTCCCACGCCATTATCTTTGATGCTAAAGATGACCTGCTCATCCTGGTAACGACGCACCGCGATGCTGATATGTCCGCCTTCGGCCGTGAACTTAATCGCATTGGACAAAGTATTGCGGATTAAAAAGTCGAGGTGGTCACCATCACAAAATACGGTAATTTGCGGTTCAGTTTCATAGGAAATGGTGATGGACTTCTGTTCTGCCGATTCCTGCAAAAGGGCAATATTCCTGTCGATAAATCTTTGGGGATCCAGGTTCAACTGATTGATAACAACTCCTTTTAACTGCATTTTCCCCCATTGCAGCAGCAGGTTTAAGGTTTCCATAGATACATTAACCTGCGATTCCAGTTTAGTGATCATAACCGAGCGTTCCTCCTCAGTCACCCAGCCTCTGTTTATTAAACCCAACAGGTTAAGCACCGACGCCAGGGGAGCCCTAAGATCATGGGCGAGAACAGAGAACAGTTTGTCCTTTACATTATTTGATGTGCTGAGCGCCGTATTGGTCTCGTTAAGCAATAAGTTCAGTTTTCGGATTTTAAAGTAATACACTCCAAGTATAACAAGCATGGCAATACTCCCAAGTGTAATCCAAAGCATAATTATTTGGTCCAGGGCCTGTTTGCTGTTCAGCACGTTCAGGTATGCTACTTTATCGCGGGATTTCTCCAGCTCATACTGTGCCTCAAGGTTGGCCAGTTTGAGAGACATATTTTTAAAGTAAAAACTATCAGCTATCGCATACTGCTGCGATCTCAACAGGTGCGCCTCTTTAAAACTGTGGCGGGCGGCTTCCAGATCAGCTAATTTAGCCAATACTTGTATGATCTGCTTACTGGTTTTGTTCTCCTTTGCCAATGCCAGCGCCTGTTCGAGGTACTGATGTGAAACGGTATAATCAAAAGGTTGATAACTTTCTGCAAGGGCCATCAGGCTTTGAAACTCTCGAATGGCATTCCTGATCTTCCTTGATTTCTCCAGGGCGGCCTTTTGCAATGCGATGGCTTTGTCCCGGGCACCCGCGTTGGCATACACCTGCGCCAGGCCATTGGTCAGTGAGATGTTCAGGCCCATCATTTCAGGGAAATTACTCTGTGAAATGCCTTTTTCAAAATAGGATATGGCCCGGGCATAGTCACCCGTTTCCCGGTAGGCGGTACCAAAGTTGAGACAGATATTTAGTTTTAAGCTGGAGAAGGGAACGTTAAGCCCCGCATTTTCTGCCCTTTTATAAAAATGAATAGCCCGGGCATAGTTACGCTGGTTGGCGTAAACTTCTCCAAGGGTGATATATGCCTCCATAATTCCGGCACTATCCCTTGTTTTTTCACTTACCCTAAGGGCATGCAAAAAGTAGCTGATAGCCCTGGTAGAATTGCCTTTCCTATTTTCTACCACGCCCAGCCTCACATTCTCGCGTGAAATTCCTTTAGTGTTTTTAAGACGCTCATAGATTTCCAGTGCCCCAAGATAATGCTGCCTGGATGATTCTGAATTTCCAGAATTGTCGGCAATCATCCCTAACTGGTTAAGCATCCGGGCAACACCCAGCTCATCATTGGTCAGCTTGGCTAATTGCAGTCCCTTTTTGGCGAGAAACAAAGCGGAATCGGGCTTATTATAACGATAATGGACAACAAGCCGCTCTATGGAATCGATATTATGCTGAACTTTAGGTGCTGATTGCTGAAAGCTGCTTAAAATAGCCCAACCTGAAATCAATAGCGCATAAAGAAGTATCGAAGGGGAGACGGGCATATAACGTTATCAGCCAAGGTAAAGGGCATTTACCAAAGGTAACAGTTTAGAAGGAAAATAATAAAAAAAGCCAGGTATTTCTCCCGGCTTATCATGTTCAATAGCACATTGAACCCATTTTATGAATAGAAATGTTATTGTTCTTCCAAAATCGCGTAGAAATCTCTGATTCGTGCAAATGCAGGATGCAGAGAAACCACGTCACCAAAGACTAATAATGCTGGCGAAGAAATCCGGTGATCTTCAATGAGTTCGGCGATTGTATCAACCACTCCCACAATGATATTTTCTTTATGCGTGGATCCATTTTCAATTACCGCTACCGGCAGTCTGTCTTTACCCTCTTGTTTAAAGATATCCGCAATCTCACTGATCTTTTCGATACCCATCAGTACGACTACTGTTGCGGTAGATTTCGCTGCGCCAATAAGATCAGGGGAAAGCTCACCTTTGGAATTGGTGCCCGACAGTACCCAAAAACTTTCACTCAGGTCGCCATAGATCATTGGAATCTTATGCAGGCCCGGCACCCCGATTGCACTTGATATCCCCGGAATAATCTCTGTTTGAATGCTATAGGATTCTGCGAAATCAACTTCTTCAAAGCCTTTAGCGAAAACAAATGGGTCGCCGCTCTTCAAGCGCACTACATGCCCGTAGTTGAGCGCGTAATCGATCATCAGCTTATTTACTGCATGCTGCGAGAAAGCTTCGTCACCAGACTGGCCGCCAACAAAGATTTTAATTGCATTTTCTGGTGCATGATTGAGCAATGCTCCGTTTACCAAAGCATCATACAGAACCACATCGGCAGTATTTAATGCCTTTACGCCCTTTAAACTAATTAAATCAGGATCTCCAGGACCAGCTCCTACTAGTGTGATACGTGGTTCCTGTACGCCGTTTTTTATTTTATTTAAAATCATAACCGAAAGTTTAGGGTATTTGTAATCTGTTGACAGTACAAATATAATAAATCCTATAGGAAAAGTAGTATTTATTTAAAGAATTATTCAAATAGCCTTTCAGTGGGCATTAGAAGCCTAATTTTTGTGTGACATTATATAGGAAAGCCGAGAACAGCATGCCTAGCCAAGCAGGTCATCTGTATTTTCGCGGGCAATAACATCTGCAACTGACGTTCTGGAAAGCACCTGTAGGGTTGCATCACGCACATCGATGAAAGTCTTTCTGATACCACAAGTTTTTTCATCATGGCATTCATCGCACTTGCGGTAAAACTTTATACTGGCACATGGAACCATGGCAATAGGCCCGTCAGTAATCCTCAGGATGTCGGCAAGATAGATATCCGCAGCATCTTTGTTAAGGCTGTAACCGCCTCCAGCACCTTTTTTGCTATACAGATACCCGGCATTTCTCAAATCCAGCAAAATCTGCTCGAGGAATTTTCTGGGTATCATCTCCTGCTCCGCTAACCGTACGATTTGCATTGGAGGATTTTCTACGTTCTTGCCTAAAGCCACCAGTGCTTTAATCGCATATTTTGTTTTCTTAGACAGCATATTAAATACAAAGCTAAGAAAAGATTTAGCTATTGATAAATGTAATGATTTAATACCTGCGCGGCCGAAAAGAAATACCTGCATTTTGTCTTTTGATAAAAAAAGAAAACAGCAGAAACGGTGATAAGGATATTTAAATGAGCCTTTTAAAAAGAATTAATAACAACCCCTGTTCAATAAATTTAACATAACCTATAAAAATATTGTATTTTTGCGGTTACATCAACTCAGGGACACATGGCGAAAATACTTATTATTGAAGATGATCTAACTTTCTCACAGTTGTTAGAAGGCTTTCTCAAAAAGCATGGTCATCAGCCAATTATCGTCCATGATGTAAAAAATTCCTATAAAATGTTAGCCGCCGATTCCTTCGGCCTGTTGTTGGTAGATTACCGCCTGCCTGATGGTACAGGTTTGGATGTACTTGCGCATGTAAGGGAAAAAGGATTCAATTATCCGGTGGTGATCATGACCAGCTTCAATGATGTACGAACCGCAGTAAAATCGATTCAGCTGGGGGCTATTGATTATATCACGAAACCGGTAAACCCTGATGAGCTCCTGATGATAATCACCGGGGCACTGGGAAAAAAGGTGGAGAAAAAAGATACTGATACGGTAACACATGAGGACTTTATAAAGGGTAAGAGCGCAACAGCGGATAAACTTTATGCCCATATTGACCTGGTGGCACCGACGGACATGTCGGTGATTATACAGGGTGAAAGTGGTACCGGAAAAGAATATGCAGCCCGCACACTGCATGCGCAGAGCAAACGCAGCGGTAAACCTTTTGTGGCGATTGACTGCGGCGCCCTCTCCAAAGACCTGGCTGCAAGTGAGCTGTTTGGCCACGTGAAAGGTGCCTTCACCGGTGCCGTGAATGACAAAAAAGGTCAGTTTGAGGCTGCTGAAGGTGGAACACTGTTTCTGGACGAAGTAGGAAACTTAAGTTATGAAGTTCAGGTAAAACTGCTGAGGGCCTTGCAGGAAAGGGTAATCCAGCCATTGGGAAGCACCAAAAAGATTGCCGTGGATGTGCGTATTATTACTGCAACAAACGACGACCTGTTAAATAGCATACAGAATGGTGAGTTTCGTGAAGACTTGTACCACAGGTTAAACGAATTTAAAATCTTACTTCCGGCGCTGCGCGACCGCGGAAAGGATCTTGAACTGTTCATTGAACACTTCATCAAATTGTCTAATCATGAACTCGGCAGAAACGTGAAACATCTTTCTGCGCCTGTGAGGGATTTGTTGCTGCAATACGACTGGCCAGGAAACTTAAGAGAGCTTAAAAATGTAATCAAGAGAATGGTCTTATTAACACCAACTGATACTTCGGGCCTCGAAGCACTGCCAGACGAAATGATCCTTGCGATCAAACAAAGTCCTAAACCTAGTGGCTCAGACCTCAAAGCAATCAATGAAAGCAACGAAAAAACGCTGATCATTGAAACGCTTATCAAAGTAAAATACAACAAATCCAAAGCTGCGAAGCTGTTGAATATTGACAGAAAGACCCTTTACAGCAAAATGGAGCGTTACGAAATAGAATAAGATCAGCCAATTTTAAGGTCAACCAGGTTCGTCAGCGCACTCAGCTTGCTGATGAGCAAGGCAACCTGCTCCCGATGTTCATCATCTATTTCATCTGCTTCAGCGAATTCAATTTCCATCGTTCTGAACTCTGAGGCGAGCTGGGCCGAGCCCATTTGTGCCGTTCTTCCTGCAATGCGGTGAACGATCAGCCTGGACAGCTCCAGGTCCTCTGCAGCCACACTTTGTTCCAGTTCCTGCATATCAGTTACACAGTCGTCTTTAAACCGGTTCAGGATCTTCAACAGCATTTCCTGATCACCAAAAGTCATCTTTTCGACCATAGAAATATCCAGTGCCAACTCCTCTTCTGCCGACATGTTGATGTCTCTTGCAACACTATCATCTAGGATAATCGCTTCCTGAATAGCTGCACCAACATTATCTTCCAAAGCATCGTCAGTATCCTTAGTAGCAAAGATAGCCAGCAGGTCATTTTCCCGGAAAGGTTTCATGATTAACCCATCAAAACCATGTGCAAGCACAGCTTCCAGCTCTTCTGGTAAAACCTGGGCGGTCATGGCAAAGATCTTCACATCCGCCGGAATGCGTTCCTTCATCATATGGCAGAGTTCTACACCAGAAATCTCGGGCATGCGCATATCCATCAGGATATATTTTACCCTGGAGTCCCAGCTTGCCGCTAACATATCTTTTGGTGCGTTAAAGCATAAATGGGGAATGCCTTTTTTCCGGAAAATGATCTCACATAGGTCGAGGATCAGCTGATCATCATCTACAACCCATACTTTATCCCTCACGTTCAGCCTTTTTGCCGCAGCAGGAATCAAGCTTTCTATGCGCTGTACATCGGTAACTTTGAAGGTGAGATAAACAGTAAAGGTACTGCCCTCTCCGGGCTTACTTTTCACATAGATCCTGCCATCCTGATTCTCGACGAGCGACTTAATAATTGTTAGTCCAAGACCGGCACCGGCTTTATTGATCACCTCTTTATCTGGTGAATCAATCTGCTCAAATTCATTGAAGACCCGGCTGCTTTGCTCTTCACTCAGACCAATCCCCGTATCCTTCACCATAAAGGTAAAATGCAGGTTATCTTTCTGCCTTTTGTAGAAAACAGTGAGCAGCACCTCCCCTTTTTGCGTGAATTTGATGGCATTGCTCATCAGGTTATACAAAATCTGCTTGAGCCTAAATGCATCACCTTCAATAAATTCAATTCCCTGCAGCGCAATCTCAGTTTTCATAAGCAGCTTTTTATGTTCTGCCTGAGGCTCCATTACAGAAATCACTTCATCCAGCAGCTCCCGAATGTTAAAGGGTTTCTTCTGAAAAGTAAATTTCCCCGATATGATGCGGTTGTAGTCCAAAATTTCATTTACAATCTGCAGCAAGTGCTCTGACGAATGAAAAATCGCTTCTATATCTTTTAATTTTGGGTGGTCCTGATTGCGGATAATCTCGGCATAGCCGATAATAGACTGCAGCGGCGTCCGGATCTCGTGGCTCATATTGGACAGAAAGCGTTGCTTGGCCATGCCATGATATTCTGCCTCGTCCCTCGCCTCTTCGAGTTCCTTACGGTATAGGTTACTCCGGGTTATATCTGTCAAAATCAGATAGAGCAGCACTACCGTTAACAAAAAGAAGCCAATCATAATGATGCTGATCCTGTTGATTCCGGTATTTACCACGGCTTTGGCCTGTATCCCGTTTTCCTCTATCTGTGTCAGCACCTCGCTTTCCACCTTTCTCAGGATGTCCAGCATCTGGCGGATGAGCACTTCATTGGCATTGGCCAGCACCGCTTCCCGGTTTAGAAAACGCTCGCTCTTTAAACGCTGTTCCTTAGCAATGGTGCGCAGCGACTGCTCCAGATCTTTGGCAATTACAGTCTCACCTGATAAGGCGATGGTATCCCGCTGTACTTTTTCTTCATTGGTTACCTGGTAAGACTTATTTGCCTGCCGGGCTTCTTCTTCTTCTTTCTTTTTGGCGAATAACCGATTGAAAAAGCTTTTCCGTTTTGTTGCCACTGATTCATCCACAGGAAGGATAGTAACGGTCGACGTTTTTTTCTCCGAGGTCACTATCGTGCTGTCCTGTTGCTGGGGAGGGCGACTGGCCAGTTCATTTAACCGCTGCACTTCGTCGGTAAATGCTTTATTGTTGATCAGGCGCTCCCTAACTTTCAGGTAATTCACAAACTGTTTGTCCCGCGCAACCAGCAACTTTTCAATCGATTTGATCCGGTTAAACTGCAGTGAATCGGTGATATACATATTTCCCAGGGAATCCAGCAGTGCCCGCAGTTGCCTCGAATCTTTAAAGAACTGCTTATCATTGCCGGGTGAGTTAAAAGCGGAATTTTTTTGTTGCTGATCGAGCCCTGCAACCTTACGCGACACCTGGTTTACCAGACGCAATTTGGCATTGGGCGTAGAAATGGTATCTACGGTCTCCAGCATCTCATCGAAGGCAATTTTACTTACCCCCCAAGCCAAAAATAAAGCAAAGAAAGCAAATGTAAATCCAATGATGATCTTACCTTTCGCAGCACTTAAGAAACGCTTTTGTGGGACATCTATCATTTTAACTTAAAGATATATGAATTGTAAAGATAGCAATTCTAAATAATTGCTTTAAGCACTATCTTTGGAAATGACCAATCCGCCGCCTGTTTCCATCCCTGATTTGCCAGACTTACAGTCCGGATTTTTAATTGCGGCAGCACATAGCGGGGCCGGAAAAACAACAGTTACCCTGGGAATTTTGGGTGCGTTGCGCAACCGCGGACATCAGGTTCAGCCTTTTAAGTGCGGGCCAGATTACCTGGATCCAAAACTGCACACCATAGCATCGGGCAGGGAGAGTATCAATCTCGACCGCTTTATGATGGATGATACCCATATCCGGCAGCTGTATGAAAAATACGGTCATGATGCCTCGGTATTGGTAACAGAGGGCGTAATGGGCTTGTTTGATGGAGCCGTAAAAATGGAAGGCAGCAGTGCCGATCTGGCATGCCTGCTGCAGATTCCGGTGATCATGGTGATCAACGCGAAGGCGATGGCCTATTCCGCTGCAGCCATTTTGCTCGGATTTAAAATGCTGCGCCCGGAGCTAAAAATTGCCGGTGTGATTTTCAACTTCGTGCAACATGAATCGCACTACCAAATCTTAAAATCGGCAGCAGAAGATGTAGGCATTACAGCGCTGGGTTATTTACCGGATACCCCTGATATAAAGATTCCTTCTAGGCACCTGGGACTAAAAACTGGCACCGAGATAGACCATGGAGCGATTATCGCATCGGCCGCCGCGCATATAGAAAAACATATCCTGCTGGATGAACTTATACGAATCACTGCAGACAGGCCTGCTACAGACAGCCATGTTACAGACAATGCGGTAAAAGCAGAATCAATTCGCCCGCTTAAAAAGATTCTCGTTGCCCGTGATGAGGCCTTTAACTTTATCTATCCTGAGAATCTTGCCGCACTGGCAAGCCTGGGAGAGCTTTCTTTTTTTAGCCCCTTAAAAGATCATCACCTTCCTGAGGCCGACCTGATCTACCTGCCCGGTGGATACCCGGAGCTGCATCTGGAAACATTATCCTCCAACAAGACCTTGCTGAATGAACTGCAGGTCTATGCCCGCGACGGTGGAAAACTACTGGCAGAATGTGGCGGTATGATGTACCTTGGAAAAAGTATCAGCAATGAGCAGGCTAAGGTATTTCCGATGGCCGGGATTTTAGATTTTGCCACAGGAATGCAGCACAAAAAGCTGGCTATTGGCTATAAACGTGTAAAAATAAGGGGCACAGAGCTGAGGGGGCATGAATTTCACTATTCGGGTTTTATGGGAAATCCCGATGCTACAGCCGATGTACAAGTCTATAGTGCACGGCAGGAATTACTACACACGCCGGTATTTAGCACTGACAATATCCTGGCAAGTTATCTTCACTTTTATTTCGGAGACAATATTCAGGCGATTAAAACGCTGTTATTCGGTTAATCTACCCATAATCCTGTTATTGAACTGAGACATTGCAACGGATATCGTTTGACTAAGCCTTGAAGAAACCTGGTACCAGACTAATTCATTAAAAAACGAAACAAAACAGGCTGAAAAAATTGGTTAATCTGCTAAATTAGCCCAACAAATCAGTTTTTAATGAAAAGAATTATACCCGCATTATTTTTGCTCTTTGCCCTTCCCGTACTAGCTCAATCCCCTTCTTCAACCCTAAAAATATTCAGCAGGTACAATTATTATCTGGACAAACAGAAAGGGAACGTAGTCTGCGTCCTGCCTGAAGCCCTGAACCCTAAAGATTACACCCTCAAATTGATGGTAAAAGGGCAGCCTATAGCAATTACGACCGCCTATACGCAGCATACACTTAGTGCTACGATGGATAGCCTGACTGTAGGAATCAACACTATTGATTATCAGCTAAGCACTACCGGAAAGAGCTACGCGACCGGAAAAGTTGAGTTAATCAGAAGAGACGCCAAAGCTAATGCAGTGCAGCTGGACCTCTTAACAGGTGGATTAATTGCTGATGGACTTCCATTTTTTCCTTTTGGATTTTATTGCGGCCCTGTTAGTGATTTACCGGAGCGGGAGGTGGTACATGGATTTAATATGATTGGTCCCTATCAGGATAACCTGCCGGCGAGTTATTCAACCAGAAAAGCATATATGGATCGCTGTGCCCAACTAGGTATCAAAGTGCAATATGGCGTAAACTCGCTGGTTGGCAGCGGTCACAACGGTGATAAAGGGCTCAACAAATCCCAGCAGGTAAAGCTGGAAATATTAAAAAATGAAGTGCTGGCTTTCAAAGACCATCCTGCGCTGCTTTCATGGTATATTAATGATGAACCAGACGGACAAGGCCGGCCGCCTGCAGTACTGGAAGAAGCCTATCAGCTGATCCGTCGGCTGGATCCTTACCATCCGGTATCGATAGTGTTTATGATGCCCTCAAAGGCCGCTGATTTCAAAAATACAATGGACATCGCCATGACAGACCCCTACCCTATTCCGGGCCCGGCAGATAAGGTAATGGAGGATGTAAAAAAATATGCCGATGCTTACCGCTATGAAAAATCGGTCTGGCTGGTGCCACAGGCTTTTGGCGGTCAGGAAATGTGGCCACGGGAACCAACAGCCCATGAATTAAGATTGATGACTTACATGGGTCTGGTTAGCGGAGCAAAGGGAATCCAATATTATGTGCATGCTGCCGGAAACCTGAATCCGCAATCTGTATCTGCCTGGTCTGCCTGCAGTGACATGGCTGTAGAAACAGCACAGATGACACCTTTTTTATTGTCTGCAGACGATGCCCCGGAAATAAAAGCAAGCGATCCAAAAATCCTGACACGTGCCTTTCGCTATCAGGGTAACCTACTGATTATAGCAGTAAACAACGAGAATGCACCCAAAGCTTACTCAATGGAAGTTGGGCCAACTGATAATCGCCTAAATAACAATGCAGAACTATGGTTCGAAGACCGCGCCGTACCGTTCCAGAATAACGCTATTAAAGACATCATTGATGCCTATAGCACACGTGTATACCTCATCAGAGCTACCGAAAATTCAGGAGCTAGCAAGCTCAATGCAAATAATCTGACCATCAACCCAAGCTTTGAAAAGATAGTTAGCCCCGGCCTGGCCATTGGTGCCAACGTAACCGAAACCAATGATCAGAAAGCAGATAAAGGTGCTACGTTTTTTACCGACCCGCGGGAAAGTGTAGATGGCATGTTTAGTCTTCGCCTCATTTCCCCTACTGATAGTGGCGGTAAAAAAATAAGGTTCCTGCCATTGGTAATGAGCAAAGGCAATAGCTATACCGTATCGATCTGGGCAAAAGCCAAACTGCAGGATAAAATGCCCAGCTTCAAAATCGCCGTGAATGGCATGAATCAGCAACATCAGTTCACTTTAAGCACTGCCTGGAAAAAATATAGTTTCACCTACCAGGCTGAATCTTCTACCACTACGGCAATTCCAACATTAGAGCTACTGCAGCAAGGTACGGCCTGGTTCGACCTGCTGGAGATTAGTCCCGATCCGGTTATCAATTACCAGATCAATGCAGACCATACGGCAACTGCCGAAATTTCAAGCAATGCGAACAATATGATGCTGAGGTATGCTATCGACGAAATACCAACCGCGCAATCACCCCTATACCAGCAGCCTATACAGATCAAAAAAGCAGCAACACTTTACACCGCTCTTTTTGCTGGTGAAAAAGCTGTTGCTGCCAATCAGCGTTTTATTCCGGTAAATAACGCACTGGAAAAACCTGTTACCTTTAACAGTTCATATAGCGAGCAGTACCCAGCCAGCGGAGCCGAGAGCCTTACCGATGGAAAGATGGGAACTACTGCCTTCAAAGACAAAAACTGGATGGGCTTTAGCGCAAAGGATATGAATATTGTATTGGACATGCAAACTGCATCACCAGTGAATATGCTCACCGCAAGCTTTCTCTGCGATCCTAACAGTGGCATCTTTTTACCGGCGTTGATGGAAGTTTTCACCTCAGCAGATGGCATCAAATATAGTCCGGCGGGGAAGCTCAAAAATACAAAGGGCTCAGTTCGCGGGGAACCTTATCTGCAGCAATTTAGCATCCCGCTAAAAGGAAAAAATGTAAGATACCTGAAAATCAGCGCTAAAAGTATTGGTTTGATCCCTGAAGGTTATCTGTTCAAAGGAAGTCCTTCCTGGATTTTCACTGATGAGGTTATGGTGCAGTAAGCTTTTGCATCATCTGCAATAATTAGCTGAACTGAATTTATTGTAATTGTCTATAATACACCAGCTGATGTGACGGCAGCAGTTCAGGATGCAATATTTTAATTAGGTCGGCGAGCACAATCTGGGGGTTCACGCCCCCGGATTCCCAATAATCGTTAGCGCCGGCAGCATTTACCCGTTTATTGAAGTTGAAAAGATTCCCATTTTTAAAGGGACCGAAATCTGCAAAACGGCTATCCCTGGCGGCGATATCCTGTTTGCTGTTCACATAACCCTGATTAAACCAATATGCCGCCTGCAGCGCCTCTGGTGCCACCACCTCAAATGAAAGTGGCATACTGCCGATGTGATGTTCATTGGCCCATTTTAACGAAGCCCCGGCGTCCTGCAGGAAATGCGTAAGGTAACTGTCACCATCCGGCACATACCAGGTCCCTTTAACTGGCATGCCAGTGATCACACGCGGTTTAGAAGTTGCTTTGGCTGCTATTGCAGATAACCTCTGGTATTCTGCTTCAATGTGGTCGAATTTTTTATTTACCAGCTCTTCTTTTCCGGTTAAAACAGCGATAAGTTTTACCCACTCTGTACGGCCAAGTGGCGTACTCTCCAGGAATTCTGAATTGTGGATCACCGGAATACCTGCATCTGTCAGAATCTTAAACCTGTTGACTTTAGCATTAACGTTAGCAACAGTCATGATCAGATCAGGATGCATGGTCAGCACCTGTTCATTATTTATATTTCCTTCGGCACCTACTTCTTTGATTTTACCTGCGGCAATTAGTTTTCTGACCGCCGGGGAGCTTACATATTTGAAATTCCCCAATCCTTTCAGGCTCTCGGCAGCCCCGGCAAAATCGATCAGCGCCACGTGCATTGAAGACATCCCAATTATTGATTTTACTGGTATTTCTATCACCTGCGCATCCGGAAAATTAGCAGGAATGGCTCCGTTCTTTTTGATCAGCACGTATTGCGCCGTATCTGCCATATTCCCTTCGTAGGTGTAAATACTCAGCAGTTTAAAGTTTTTATAATAGTCGATGTTAAAGCCCTTGGCATATTTAATTTCTGCCCTGCCAATAGGTTTTTCGTCGTTGACCACCTGTTTGCTGGTTTTGCCCTGATACAGGTCTTGCTGGCAGGAGCTATATAAAACAATGGTAAAAAAGAATATGAGGGAGCGCTTAAAAAAAGGGGTATTCATTATAAAATCTGATGGATTACAGGGGTTAAATCTTCTGCTGAAATATGATTCAGCTGTATGTATTGTCCGCCTATTGCAGTGGCTAATTCTTGTGCTTTTGCGAGGTTAAAGTAATTGGAAGCGGTATCGATCACGAGCGACTGAATGGCGGAAGCTTTAAACTGACTGGCGAGATCCAGGGTCTGGCTCCATGCATCACCATCGGCCGAAAGGGCAACGTTCGCTTTTCCATCGGTGAGAATAACCAGTATGGGATTGTATCCATTTTTGCGGTCGAACTGCATGAGTAATTCAATGGCTTTCTGCAGCGCATGTGGCAAGGGTGTTCTGCCACCTGTTGGCAAGGTTTTCATGGCCTCTTCCGCCAGTTCAATACTTTGCGTAGGCTGCAGCAATATTTGTGCTTCGATTCCGCGAAATGCAATCACCCCTACGGTATCGCGCTTTTGGTAAGCATCGGTGAGCAGACTGAGCACTGTTCCTTTAACGGCTTCCATTCTTTTGTTGGCCGCCATAGAGCCCGAAGCATCTACAATGAATAAAATTAAGTTACTGACTTTAGTGCTGCGCTTTTTTTGATGCAAATCTTCCAGAGTGACCGCCAATTGTTCAGGGTCTCTCAAAGCTGCATGTACAATAGTATCATCAAGCGCAATAGCCGATGAATTTTTTGCCGGCTCCGGCCGGATGTAGGCGCCCTTTTTAAAGCCCGAAGTTGAACCACGCCGACCGGCCTGGATGTCGTTCCCGGCTTGTATTTTTTCTTCAGGCAAAGCGGGTATGTGGGAAGGAATCAGTGCTTCAAACAGTTGTTCAGGGACAGTACCATCAGAACTTGCATCCGCTGACTGATCCTGTTCATCAGGCGGAGTATCGTTGTTGTTGTGCTCATTAGCCCTAGCGGCTTGATTGTTTTCTTTATTCAGGCCGTCATAACTTTTATTCGTCGAATCATCTTGTGCTCTTTCTGGAGCTAGCCCCTGAGATTGCTTCCCCGCATCCTGTTCCTGCTGAGATAATTCTTGCAGGCCTTGTTGCTGATCGCCAGATTTGTTTTGATCCTGTTCTACAGACTTACCGCTTTGTGCAGCGTTCTCTTCTTTCTGCGTGGGATATTGTTCTTTTTGTGGCTGAGGCGAAGATGCTGTTGAGCTTGCTTTTCGCGTACTGCGATGCAAGAGTACCAGTTCCGCAGCAGCATTGACGTCTGCTTCAGTAGCGCGACTGCGTTTATCCAATGCCGCCAGGGTAACTGCGGTTTTGTACATTACAATGTCGGCACGCAGGCTTTTTACCCCAAGATCTGTACATAACTTACTGATCAACATCAGCGAAGTATCATCCAGCTGCACTTCGGGAAGTAAATCTTTAGCGGTCTGCAATTGTTGCTGCAAAGCTTGCTGACTGGCTTTCCACTGCTCAACAAATGTTGCAGGATCACGCTCGAAGGCTATTCTACGCCTCACCACTTCCGCCCGTTCCCGCACGTTCTCAGGCGCTTCCACATGAACCATCAAGCCAAACCTGTCCAGAAACTGCGGACGCAGCCGGCCTTCTTCGGGATTCATGGTGCCGATCAAAGAAAAACGCGAAGGGTGACTTAAAGACAAACCTTCACGTTCTATGATATTTTCGCCCATGGCAGCAACATCAAGCAGGATGTCTATTAAATGATCTGGCAACAGGTTAACTTCATCAATATAAAAAATCCCCTGATGCACCGCAGCAAGCAGGCCGGGCTGAAATTTCTTCTTTTTTTCTACCAGCACAGCTTCAAGGTCCAGGCTTCCCAAAACCCTTTCTTCTGTGGCGCCCAGCGGTAAATTGACAAAGGGCACCTGCACCTTTATAACCTCGCTTTTTTCCTCATTACATACCTCACAAATTGCCGCGGGCGATGCCATTGAACAATTGAATTGACAATGACTGATCTTTGTAATTTGAGGCACAACTTCGGCCAGGGCACGTGCGGCAGTACTTTTTGCAGTACCCTTATCTCCCTGAATCAGCAAACCGCCGATAGCAGGATTAAGGGCACATAAAAGCAAAGCTCTTTTCAGCTTTTCCTGTCCTACGATGGCCGTAAATGGATAATTCATATAGTTGTTCGTTGATAAAAACCCTGAAGCCACAGGATATTTAAATTTCATTTCTTTCTTCCAGTAAAGCCTCTGTGTTTAAATACAGTTGCTGTAATTCCTGCAATGTTTCTTCCGGTGCCAGCCACATTTCCCGTTTGGCAGCCTCCAGCAATCTCTCTGTGATGGCGTGTAATGCCCAGGGATTATTGGCTGCAAAAAACTCCTGCATGCCGTTGTCAAGTGCATAAGTTTCGGCAATTTTCTCATACATCCAATCGTCTACCACCTTTGCCGTGGCATCGTAACCGAAGATATAATCTACTGTGGTACTCAACTCCAGTCCGCCTTTATACCCATGTCTTTTGATGCCATCCAGCCATTTCGGATTTACCACACGAGAGCGAAAAACACGCAGCACTTCTTCCTTCAGGTCCCTTACCGCCGCCCTGTCCGGATGCTGCGTATCACCAAAATAACTCCTCGGCTGCTTGCCCGTCAGACTACGGATTGATGCTATCATTCCGCCATGAAACTGCAGGTAATCATCACTGTCAAAGATATCGTGTTCCCTGTTATCCTGGTTATGCAATGCCACTTCCACTACAGAAAGTCGCTTTTTAAATTCATTACGGGCATCAGTTCCGCTTACACTTCTGCTGTAAGCATATCCTCCCCAATTGATATAGGCAGTTGCAAAATCGGCATCCGACTGCCAGTTTCTCTCTTGAATCAGCTCCAGGATTCCGGCACCATAACTTTCCGGGGGCGAACCAAAAATTCGATAGGCCGCCTTTTGTTCGGCTTCTTCAATAGATATATCCTGTGCCTGAAGTTCTTCTAAATCCTTTAAATAATGCTGGCGAACATAGTTATCGGGCTCATCTGCAGTAAGCACCAATTGCACTGCATCATCAATTAAGTCAATAAGATGTGGAAAAGCATCCCTAAAAAATCCACTTATCCGTGTTGTTACATCGATGCGTGGACGGTTTAACTCTAGTGATGGAATCAGCTCAAGGTCTATTACCCTCCTGCTCTCTGACTGCCAGACCGGCCTTACGCCCATTAGGGCCAGGATTTCTGCAACATCATCGCCCTGCGTGCGCATAGCGCTGGTCCCCCAAATACTGATCGCCACATTCTCCGGGTAAAAGCCTTTTTCCTTAAAATGTCGGTCAAGTACTTCGCGGGCGAGTTGCTGCCCCACCTGCCAGGCTGCGCGGGAAGGTAAAGCCCGCGGGTCTACACTATAAAAATTACGTCCGGTAGGTAAAATATGTGCCATCCCACGGGTCGGCGCACCACTCGCACCGGCGGGAATATATCCTCCGGATAAACCATGTAAAAGATTACTGATTTCATCATAGGTCTGCGCCAGATTAGGCATCAACTGCTCACAGATATAGCGCAGCACCTTTATAATCTCCAGCTCCGCGCCAGTGGTTATTTTTAAAGTACTGTTGAATGTCTCCCGAAAAGCCAACTCAACCGCGTTTGTATTAAAGTGATATTTATGCAGCAGTGCCAGCAGATGGTGACCCAGCTCATCAATTACTTCCAGTGCATCGGAAGCGGTGATTACGGCTTTGCCCGCCAGGTTGATAAAATCAGCAGGAACAGCTTTAAGGCGCTCACCCTTCCTATCCAGTAATACATTCAGGTCAAAACCAAACAAGGCGGCAATCTGCACCGGCAATGCAGGTACGTTGATATTTGAAAGCCTGGTAAGCGACTGCAGCATATCAATCAGCGCTGTATCTTCGGGCAATTGCCCCAGTGTATGGAGACCATTACGGATTTGTGCCGCCCCCAATTCACACAAATAGCCATCAATATCTTCAATCAGGTGTGCCATATCCTTACCATCCATTTCGGCGATACTTACCGGTACCCCTTCTGGCGTCATTTCATCATCCCATTCATGCACATGGTCACCATGGTCGCGTTTCAGCATTGCCGAAAGATCCTTATCCAGATTGGTCTGTTTAATCAGTTCCCAGATCTGTTGTTGCAATAAAGGCAGTTTTGAGGGATCGAGGGTTTCTACCTGGTAATATTCATCCACCAGCTGTGTAAGCAGCGCCAGTTCACCATAACTATCTGCAGAGGTCATTGCTGGCGTAAGATGGTCTACAACTACTGCGTGAGCACGACGTTTAGCCTGCGCCCCTTCTCCCGGATCATTAATGATAAAGGGATAAAATAGTGGCATATCTACCAAGAATGCGTCTGGGAAGCAGTTTTCAGAAAGGCCGATACTTTTTCCGGGCAGCCATTCCAGCGTACCGTGTTTGCCCACATGGACAATTGCATCAGCCCCCCAGCTGCTGCGCAGCCATCGGTAGAAAGCATGGTAATGGTGAGTGGGGGCCAAATCCGGCTGATGGTAGATCGCATCAGGATCCATCCCATATCCGCGTGGTGGCTGCAAGGCCACCATCACATTGCCAAATTCAAGTCCTGCAAATGAAATATGACTGTCGTGAACATATGTTTTTCCTGGCGCGGCCCCCCATTGCTTTTCCATTTTCTTTTTCAGCATTTCCGGCAGTCCATTGAACCAGCCTTCATATTCCGCAAAAGACACCCTGCCAACGGCCTGCTCAAGCTGTGCCGCGGTCAGGTATTCTTCATCGTATGAACAGCGGTGAATAAGATCTTGTATGAGCTGGGTACCTGAATCAGGCAGGTTGTTTATATGATATCCTTCGGCCTGCATGGCTGTTAACATAGCCATTAATGAAGCCGGAGCATCGAGCCCTACAGCATTTCCCACCTGTGATGCTTTAGAATTTGAATTTGTAAATACAAAAGCGATCTTTTTAGCAGGGTTGGGAACATGACGTAAACGTGCAAATCGTGCTGCAATACCTGTAACCCTTTCTATCCGGTCATCTACTGCTTCATATCCCGTAGCCTCAGGTTTCTTCTCTTTGAATGAAATGGGAACGGTGATAATACGCCCGTCAAATTCAGGAATCGCCACATTCATTGCGGTATCCAGGGGATTTAATCCCCTGGCGGAGGACTCCCATGGGCCCCGCGACATGCCACTGGCAATAGCCTGAAGAATAGGGACATCCAGTTTAGTCAATATATTATCTGCAGTAACGCCGATGTTCCCATCCTGCATGGCAAAAGACACGGTATTGATCAACACATCAATCAACCTCCGGTTTCCCTTCCAGAAGAATTCGAAAGCAAAAGGACAGCCAGAGGCCGTATTTACTGCCTTGAGTGAAGCCGTAAATATTGGCAGCACATTCAGGTTCTTATCTTCCAGCGAACGGATCATTGCATCAACAAAGGCTGTATTCCCGCTGATAAAATGCGCGCGATAGAATGTGATGCCAATGGTTGCCAAAGCAGGGTTAGATCGCTTTTCCCAATCTTCCAGTGTTGCATTTTCTGGCAGATCAGGATGGTAAATCCCATGCTGTGGCTGTATAACCGGCGCTTCATAACCATAACCGGTAAGTAATAAGTTATCAGATAAATAATGCAGCAGCGACAGCATATTCACCTGTCCGCCGGCATCGAGGTAGTTTAAAGTTTCCTGCAGCACATCTGGCGAAACCGTAGAAACCGCAGCATATTCGGGATTAAAGTCGCCCGTACCGCTAATGATAATCAGGTGCTGCCCTTGTTGTTTTACACGACTCACCAGCTCGCTAAAGCCAGGAATACTGCTGGGCCGTCCCAATATCCTGAGTACAATGATTTTTGCACCGGCAATCTCTCTGTCCAGCAGCTGTGCCATATGCGATTCACTTTTCACTGCGCCAAGGTTAATTCCCAATGCTTTTGGAAAATCTTCTGGAAGGTATTGAATGGCCTGATGTAAAGTCATCAGGTCTGTATCCGCATGGGTAAGGAAAACTATCCCGTCTTTCGGGTAATCTGTCTGGTTGGAAAGAGAGGGGGCTTCAGTGCCTTTCCAGGTATAAAACTGAAAAACATATTCATTGAGTTCTGCCGGGGGTACCTGAAAACCATCCGCGGCAACCATGCTGTCAATATAATCAAATATAGCCCTTACCTGCCAGTCGCTGTTAATAGAATGAAACCATACGGAATGGCCGTCAAATAACAGGGTAACGACATTGGCGAGCGTACATGGTCCCAGGCATCCGCCCTTGGTCATGTGCACCACATTGCGCAATTTTCGCCTGAGCCATTCCCCTTTATAAAGGTCTACCGGCACCGCTGCATAGCCACGATCCGTTCTGCCGCAGCAGCAGGCATTGTAACAGTAAGATAAATGTCCCCTTCGCTGAACCAGATTTATAGCTTTACCATCACCTCTTGTAACGCGCTGCCGTTTAATTTCACCCATTGTCTATCACTTATGAACTGAAGACCAAAGTAGATTGGCTCCTGTCAAAAATATCAACAATTTTATTAGAAACGATTACTCGGAAAGTATTCTGTACAACTCCATATTAAGATAATAGTATGAACCTTGTATAAGTCTTTTCTCAAGGACGCCCAACAGATGCAATTGATCAAGATATTTTCTTGCTGTGTTTTCAGCGTATAACCCTTTTCCGGTGATATGTTTTACCCGGGTAAAAGGTTGTGAAAATAGGGCATCGATCAATATATCAGGTTTGGAGATACCTTGACGGGATACCAATTCTGATACTGCCGCCCGGGAAGAAATGATATCATTAATCTTGTGATAAGTAAGGTTAGCGGTAACTTCGATCGTTTTCAACATAAACAGTATCCAGTTCTTCCAGCTACCCCTTTGCGTTATACCTGACAGGCCGCTGTAATACTCATCTTTATGTTCCATTATATACCGGCTAAGAAAAAGTATCGGATAATCTAAAAGGCCTTTTTTAGTCAGGTAATGAATGTTGAATATCCTTCCTGTCCTTCCGTTACCATCCCTGAACGGATGTATAGCCTCAAATTGAAAATGTCCTATAGCCATTTTCAACAGTGGGTCTAAGGGATATTTTTCATCATCATTGAGAAATGTAATCAGGTTATTGAGCTTGGCTTCTATGATGCCTTCTCCTCTGGGAGGTGTATAAAATACCTTCCCGGCATTTGGCCCTGTACCACCTTCTTTTATGTAAACCTGAGCAACGGGAGTCCTTATCCCATCACTAAACTGGCTTACGGTCTGATACATTTTAATAAAATACTTTTCATCAAAAAGCTGATCACGCTGCAGGTACTGAAACCCTATCCACAGTGCTTCGCGATAGTTGAGGATTTCCTTAGCTGGCCCTTCCAGCTTTTTCGTTTCTTCTTCACTGTAGGCCTTGTACAGTTCATCGTCTGTAGTGAAGATGTTTTCAATGGCACTGGATGCTTTCGCTTCCTGTAAACTTATAGAATTGATCAACAAGCCCTGATTAGGGATAGCTACGCTTCTCCCTTGTAGCCTGCCTAATGCCGCTTTCGAATCTCCAAGCTGCTTATAAATATCAATATCTTCATATAGGTTTCTATCGATAGGTAATTCCGGGATGTTATTCCATGGAACATTACGATCAGGATTTATTTTATAAGCCATATACAAATATATAAGAAATGAGTCAATCTGACCTTAAATTTTCGATATTTTAAGGCCAGATTAGATTTTGGCATTAAAGCTTGAGGTCAAAAACGTAGCTGACCTTAAAATATCGATATTTTAAGGTCAGCTCTAATTATGGCATTAAACGTTGAGGTCAAATTCTGGTCTCACCTTAAATTTTAAATATTTTAAGGTCAGATAATAACTTATTTATTGAATTGCGCAGTGAGCTTACTCACATCATAACCTTTGGCGCGACAGCGTTCTACAATGTCAGCATAGGTTTTCTGCGGAAGAGAGGTAGTTCTGCTCATGATGAAAAGCAGCTTATGCTCAGGATGCCCAACTACTACATAAGAATAGTCAGCAGCTAGTTCAATTATCCAGTAATCCACTTTTATCGGCCACACAAACTGTGCTTTCATTTTTGAAGTACCATCATCAGCAGGAAAGATTTTCGACGTTACCGAATGTATCTCTTCATCGTCTGGCTTCTTGTAGGTAGTAATTACATTATAAAAACCGTCTTTATTCAGCGTGTATTTAGTAGTGGTTTCCCTGCTGCCCTTGTCAAACATTGTTGGTATGGAATATAAAGAATACCAGGTACCGGCATACTTTTTAAGATCTACCTTAGCTACAGGAAGGTTTTTGTCGGATGGAAAAAAGCTGGCCCAGCACAGGAAAAGGATAGACAGGATTTTCATAAAGGTATCTGTTAATCAGTAGTTGACCTTTATCTACGAAAGCCCCGAAAGCAGGGTTTTTAAGTACTTACAACCTGTGAATCTTGACACAGAGAAAAAGAGCCCTTGACTGAGATAGAAATTCAGGCAAAGGCCCCAATATGATTATAAATTAACGCCAAAGCCGATGTTAAACGTTCTTCCGTCGGCCGGCAAAATACCCGGCCCGGGATACATGCTGATCCTTCTGGTAAAATATTTGGCATCACCAATATTGTTTATGCTGGCTGTAAGGTGATAATGTTTCATAAATCTATAGTTGAATGACCAGTCAAAAACATGATATGCCGGTACAATGCCAGATGCGCCGGTTGGATTCGAAATTGTATTATTCGCGTCGCTAAAGTTTTTGCCTATATAACTGTATTGAATGGTGCTGGTAACGTGTTTACCTAAAAAGATGAAACCCGCACGCTCAATCCATTCCGGAGAGCCTTCCATATAATGTCCTTTGAGACTTACGTTAGTGCCCGACTGGTTAATGCTGCCACTGGTGTAACGGGCGTGGTTATAGGACAAGGAGCTGAACAGCCTTACATCGCTTTTTGCCGTTTTATCAAATGAACGCAGCACCGAAACCTCAGTATAGGCTTCGATCCCCTTTGCAACAGCATCACCAATATTAGTGGTGTAAATGTAATTCACATTGTTGCTGTTAGTGGCGGTAAGATTCCCCACTTTATTACCGTAATGAACGTAAAAAGCATTGAAATTATAATTAAACACATCACTTATATGTCCACGGTAACCTAAGTCTGCACTATAGCCACGTGTATCCTTTAAATCAGGATCAATCACTGCCAGTTGGTCTGCAGGCGTTACATTGGCATAAATATATGGACGGTAGGCTTGCGATATATTTCCATAGAGCTGACTTTCAGCATTCACCTGATATTGAATACCTGTGCCGAAAAGTACAAAATCACGTTTACCCTGATAGTTTACCGGGAAAGTAGCATTGTTAATTACCCCTGTCATGCTTGTTTTAATATGCTCATATCTTAGCCCCGGAGTAACACTTAATTTTGAGCTGATCCGGAAAATATTCTCCAAAAAAGCAGCATAATTAGTCGTATTCAAGTCAAGGTCAATACCATAGGATTTAACCAGCGACAGATCAAAATCTGTTCCTGCCGTTCCTGTCCCTTTTTGTTTTCTTTCCGTAGTTTCTCTAAAATAACGCAATCCGCCAGACAGGGTACTTTGCAATTTTCCCAGCTGATAATTGTGCAGCAGTCGCGCCTCAGTTGTATATCCATGGTAATAGTCACGGTCTACCTGACGCGGATTATAGGTGTTTAATGTTCTGTTTACCGTATCGGCAATGTTGGAATTAGCAATAAACTGAACGCTGCTGCGCTCTCCGAAAAGAACATGGCTGGTCACTTCCAGCTTTGTATTCTCATTAAAGTTATAGTTGAATAACAAGGCAGGGATATTGATTTCTGGCCTGAAGAAATTCCTGAAACGTGTAGACTGCCTGTTATCTGCAGCAAACAGGGCATCAGTTAAGCCCCCTGCAATCTGCTGGCGGTATTCGGAGCGCGAAAATTGAACTGCAAGGCTTCCTTTCGGATTAAACTGATAACGCAGGCTACCGTAATAAGCGCGGTAGTCAAATGCAGCATCATCCCTCCAGCCATCGCCACTGCGATTAGAAACATAAGCATAATATCTCCACTTCCCGCTGGTACCCCCTATAGCATTATAGGAATTAAAGAAGCCATTGGAGCCTATAGTCTGCTCACTCTCTATAGCCATTACCTTAGACGTATCACCGTCTTTCATTTTGAAGTTTACCATTCCGCCAAACTGACTGCCAAACTGAAGCGCGGAAGCCCCCCTCACAATCTGCACTTCCTGAATGCCCTGAAATGGTTGATTATAGTGCGCTTCAGGATAACCGAACATGTCTGAGTTGGTGTTATAGCCATTCTGACGGATATTAGTTTCAATAGAACGATGGGCATCCGTTCCCCTTGTACTGATATTCAGCTGCAGTCCTGCGCCATCCATCTCCCATACATTAACTCCCGGCACCTGGGCAAACAAGGTGCGGGCATTATTACCGCCCAGATTAGCCCTACCTGCATCCGGACTGGTAATGAAGGTATGTTTCCCGGCATAAATAATAGTACCATTCACATCAGGCAGTTGCCTATAACGGCTTCCTTTTATAACCACACTATCCAGTTCAAGTGTATCGCTACTTGTTTTAATTTGAGCGGAAAGTTGGTTTACAGAAAACAAGAGGATGCTAGCAGATAGGAGCAGCTGTTTGGTTTTGTTCATGTTTGGTTTAGCGATAATATAGTAAAAAAGCAGCTTATAGGTTTGGTTAAGTTCTTTGCTGATTCCCAAATATATTGATGTCAATTGTATATTAAAAATCAAAAATATTAAATGGATATTTACTTTATAAAAAGAAGTTTATGGCTATCAACAGACGACAAACCATAAAAAATATAGCGGTTTCCCTGGCGGGGATCGCCATGGCTAAAAATGCATTTTCTTACCCAAGAGAGGTTCATTTTGTGCCGCTGGGATCTCAGAGCAACGAACACCAGATTATCAACGCCGGCGTTCCCGGGAACAATACCGCTGATTTATTGAAGCGGGTAGAGAAAGATTGCCTTTCTCACCGCCCAAAGCTTACGATACTGATGGCAGGGACCAATGATATGAACAGCGTAAAATACATCCCTCTCGAACAGTACAGGAAAAACATGATATCGCTTATTGACAGCATCAAGGCCATTGGCAGCGAGGTAGTGCTCATGACCATTTTGCCCTTATATGAACCTTACCTGCTTACCCGCCATCCTGCCGCATTTTACCAGCCCGAAGGAATAGCTGAAAGGCGCAAGGCAGTAAACAAGATGATCAGATCGATTGCTGAAGAGAAAAAAACACATTTTTTAGACTTGGGAAGGCGGTTTGAGTTAATAGGTAAAATCGGAACTGATATCAATTCATTGATACGCAATGAGGCAAATTCCGGTCAGACAGACGGAATACACCCTACTCCAAATGGCTATCGCTTTATCGGGTTAACAGTTTATGATTATCTGGCTGATCATGATCTGCCGTTCAGCAAAATTGTATGTTTTGGAGATAGTATTACCTGCGGAGATGGTTCTGTGGATAAAGAAAGTTATCCCGCATATTTATCTAAGCTGATCGGTTAAATAGCAAAAGTGTAAATAGTGCCATATAACGCACTAATTAACATATTCCTCTAATATCGGAATATGAATCATACGCAATAGTGCTTTTTAACGCACCTTTTGTTGTATTTTAACGATTACCTTTATATATTTACATTAAATAGAGCAATATAATGCACTTTAACAATATAATTCAGGAGATTAAAGAACGGCGCGACTCCCTTCAAGTCACACAGGAGATGTTGGCTGAACTTTCTGCCGTGGGCTTGCGCACGCTTAAGCAATTTGAAAGCGGCAGAGGCAACCCGACATTGCTCACTCTACAGAAGCTTACCAATGTATTGGGACTGGAGATTTCCCTTTCGATAAAAAAAACAACTGAGTAATGAGGAAAGTGGATATTCTGTTCAAAGGAGAAAAGGCTGCTACGCTGGAGCAGCACGATGATGGCTCTTTCACCTTTGCCTACCTGGAAAGCTGGTTGTCGGACCCAACAAGACCTGCTATTAGCCTGACCCTGCCGAAAAACAAGTCTCCGTTCTACTCCACGTACCTTTTCCCATTTTTTTATAACATGCTGCCAGAAGGCTCCAACAAACAGGTAGCCTGCAAACTGAATAAGATCGATAAGGATGACCATCTCGGGCTATTGATCACCATTGCAAAGTTCGATACGATCGGCGCGGTGACCATCTTAAAAAGTGAGGAAAAATGAGTTTACCAGAAATCAGATTTTGTCCGGGTACGCTTGCCCCAGGTTTCAAGACCTATAGTCCGACCTGTCTGAAAAGAGTCTTCTACGGAAAAAAGGTTAACCACGTGTTGCCTTATGAATCCCCACAGTCCGATCCAGACACAGATAAACTTTTTGATGAAAATCGCAGGCGGATGTCCATCTCAGGGGTCCAGGAAAAGTTTTCGGTTCTGCTGGAAAAGAACAAGCTTCGACTCATAACTGACGGGGAAACGGGCATGTACATCCTCAAACCAAAGCCATCGGTAAGCAGAAAACCTGAACAGATGCCTGCCAACGAACATCTAACGATGCAGATCGCAAGGCAGGTCTACGGAATAGAAACCGCCGAAAATGCACTGATTTTTTTCGCCAACGGAGCCCCAGCCTATATCACCAAAAGATTTGATCAGTTAAACGGGACCAAGATGGCCCAAGATGATTTTGCCTCCCTCGCCGGACGTACTCCGCAAACACATGGGGAACACTATAAATATGAGGGGAACTACCTTGAGCTGTTCCAGGTGATGAAAAAGTTTGTGCCTGCCTATACCATCGAGGCTCCAAAACTGCTTAGACTACTGGTATTTAATTACCTTTTCTCCAACGGAGATGCACACTTCAAGAACTTTTCCCTACTGGAGACTCCAATGGGAGACTATCGGTTGAGTCCTGCTTATGACCTGCTCAACAGCAGGATACACGTGGAGGATACCGACTTCGCACTGGCAGAGGGACTATTGCCAAAAAACCTTGCGAAGGGCAAAATTTCCGTGCAGTTCTCCCTACTCGCAGAAATGGCAGGGATAAGCAAAAAGGTGTCAAGCGATATTATGGAGCTGATGGGCAAAAGTCACAAGGAGATCGAAAAGCTTGTGCTTGCCTCGTACCTCGATGACTCAAGTCAAAGAGCATACCTTCAGTCCTATCAGGGAAGGATAAAGCAGCTAACAAAGACCTAGATAGAAAATGTTAAGAGACCGAAAGCCACCAGCACTTCTAATGTTACAAACAATACTCGTTTCATACTTACTTTTTTTAGCAAAGCTATTATATATAACTCCTTATCATAGTTCTATTTGAATACCTAAGATAGAGGTTACCGTTATTTGGCCACAATAAACGTCGAACCTATAACGTGGGCGAATCAAACGATAATACTCACGATTAACAAAGAATTAAGGCCGGTAAAAAGAAAAAACCCGCTCTACTTTCGTAAAGCGGGTTTGTGTAGCCCGTAGGGGAATCGAACCCCTATTTCCAGAATGAAAATCTGGCGTCCTAACCGGTAGACGAACGGGCCATTTGAAGTGACAACCTCTGCAGGTTTACTTCTCTTGGTAGCGGGGACCAGACTCGAACTGATGACCTTCGGGTTATGAGCCCGACGAGCTACCAACTGCTCCACCCCGCACTATATTTTTACTCTGGCACTTATCCCTTATGGGACTTGTAGCCCGTAAGGGAATCGAACCCCTGTTACCAGACAGAAAATCTGGCGTCCTCACCCCTAGACGAACGGGCCATTATCGAAGCAAATGTAAACATTTATCTTCTTTTGGTAGCGGGGACCAGACTCGAACTGATGACCTTCGGGTTATGAGCCCGACGAGCTACCAACTGCTCCACCCCGCACTATGTTTTTAAAAGAAACGCTGCTGTGCAACAGCGTTTCCAAGTAGCCCGTAGGGGAATCGAACCCCTATTTCCAGAATGAAAATCTGGCGTCCTAACCGGTAGACGAACGGGCCATTTCAAAGCGACTCACCTTTGCAGGATTTGCTTTTCTTTGGTAGCGGGGACCAGACTCGAACTGATGACCTTCGGGTTATGAGCCCGACGAGCTACCAACTGCTCCACCCCGCACTATTTTTTCCTCTTTAAAACGTTTGATTAATAATCTTCCTTTGTTTTAAATTGGTCTGCAAAGATATATTTCGTTTCTTTGCAATGCAAATTTATTTTAAAAAAAAATTCAATGTCACATAAAGCAGGTTTCGTAAGCATAATAGGTAAGCCAAATGTCGGAAAATCCACGTTAATGAATGCGCTGGTAGGGGAAAAATTATCCATCATTACACCAAAAGCTCAGACTACACGTCATAGAATTCTGGGAATTGTGAATGAAGAAAACTTTCAAATAGTTTTTTCAGACACTCCGGGCATCATAAAACCGCGATATGGACTGCAAGATTCAATGATGAATTTTGTTAAAGGTGCATTGAGCGATGCTGATCTTATTCTGTTTGTAACAGACGTAAATGAACAGCATGATGAAAATGATGTACTCGAAAAAATCATCAACACCACCATCCCAATGATTGTGCTCATCAATAAGATCGATGGCGCAACCCAGGAACAGGTAGACGAGAAACAGGCTTACTGGAATGAATTGCTGAAGCCTAAACATATCTATGCTATCTCCGCCCTTCACAAATATAACCTTGAGGGAATAATGGATAAGGTGCTCGAATATTTACCGGAACATCCAGCCTATTATGATAAAGAAGAGATCACGGATAAAACACAGCGTTTCTTCGTATCTGAAATTATCAGAGAGAAAATCTTCAATAACTATCAGAAAGAAATCCCTTATAGTACTGAAGTAGTGGTAACTTCATTCAAAGAAGAAGAGAAGCTCGTTAGGATCAGTGCAGAGATTATTGTAGAGCGCGACTCACAAAAAAACATTCTTATTGGTAAAGGTGGGTCAATGTTAAAGAAGGTCGGCACCGAAGCACGCAAGGATATCGAACGCTTTTTAGACCAGAAAGTGTTCCTCGAAACCTTCGTAAAAGTGCTCCCAGACTGGCGTAGTAAAAAGAACTATTTAAAAAGTTTCGGGTACGAAAATTAAACCTACCTTTGCAACCCCTTAATAATTAATACAATTCACAACACATGAGTAACATTATCGCAATTGTCGGAAGACCAAACGTAGGCAAATCTACCCTTTTTAACCGCTTAACTGAAAGTCGTAAAGCTATTGTTGATGATTTCAGCGGTGTTACACGCGATCGTCACTATGGCGTAGCGGAGTGGACGAACAGGCAATTTACTGTAATTGACACGGGCGGTTACGTAGCAAATTCAGAAGATGTTTTTGAAGCAGCTATCCGCGAGCAGGTAGTAATTGCCATTGAAGAGGCCTCTGTAATCCTTTTCATGGTAGACGTAGTAACCGGAATTACTGACCTGGACGATGATATCGCCCAGTTGCTGCGCAGAAGTAAAAAACCTGTATTTATCGTCGTAAATAAAGTAGATAACACACAGCTGGAGAATGACGCTGCCGTATTTTATGGCTTCGGGCTTGGAGAAATCTATACCATCTCGTCAATGACAGGTTCTGGTACTGGCGACTTGCTGGATGAAGTAGTATCTCACTTCGAAGATATTCCACTTGAAGATAGCGGCCTGCCTAAATTAACTATCGTTGGTCGTCCTAACGTAGGTAAATCATCATTGATCAATGCCCTGATGGGTCAGGAAAGAAACATTGTTACCCCTATTGCCGGTACAACACGTGATTCCATCCACATTCACTATAACCAGTTCGGACATGAGTTCATGTTTATTGACACTGCCGGACTGCGTAAAAAGACCAAAGTAAAAGAGAACATCGAGTTTTATTCCGTTATGCGTACCATTAAGGCGCTGGAAGAAGCTGATGTTGTAATTTTGATGTTAGATGCCGTAGAAGGACTCGAAGCTCAGGATGTGAACATCTTCCACCTTGCAGAGAAAAACAAAAAAGGTATCGTTATCCTGGTAAACAAATGGGATTTGGTGGAGAAAGACAACAAAACAATGAAAGCTTTCGAAGATCAGATCCGTCAGAAGTTGCAGCCATTTACCGATGTACCGATCATCTTTACTTCAGTATTAAACAAACAACGTATTTTCAAAGCAGTAGAAACTGCACTCGATGTATACCAGAACAGAAGCAAAAAGGTGCCTACATCTAAATTGAACGATGTAATGCTGCCAATTATTGAGAACTATCCTCCGCCAGCTTTAAAAGGTAAATACATCAAAATCAAATATATTACGCAGATCAACGCTACATCTCCAATGTTCGCCTTCTTCTGTAACTTACCTCAGTACATTAAAGAGCCTTATAAGCGCTTTGTGGAGAACAAATTACGTGAAAACTTCGACTTTAACGGAGTACCAATTCAGATATATTTCAGACAGAAATAAGAATAAAGTATTATGGTTATTGCAGGCTCGAAAGAGCTTGCTTAACCACATTGTCAGTAAGGTTTATCGCCCGGTAATATCCTGCTTCCCCCAAGTGGTATTTGTACAGCAAGGCCTTGAGATCATTGTATATAATCGGCTTAGATGCCGCAAGCTGCTTCTGATCTAGGGTAATCTTTTTCGATTGCACATATTTGATAAAATCCCTGTAATCACCATCATTAATCATGAAGGTAGCTAAATTTTGGTCCAGATAATCAGCAGTATACCTGTTCGCCAGAATGTCAAACACGTAATCAAATAACACTTTTTTATCCAATAGCATGCCGTAAAACTTGTTGACACCGACAGTATCCAGTTTCACATAGATATCCGGTTGAATTCCGCCGCCGGCAAAAACTTTTTTGCCAGAGCCTGTTATGTAGGCTGTATTTTTTTTAATGGTGTCTTTTGTGGCAACAGATCTTTCAGTAAGTTCACCATCGTTATAACGCCCCTCAATTTCGTTCTGATAAGCATTATAGCCCTTTTTATAAGATTTTTGAATGCTGCGTCCCAAAGGCGTATAGTAACGTGCAATAGTCAAATTCAGAGCAGATCCGTCGCCAAAAGGAAACTGCTCCTGAACAAGGCCCTTTCCAAAAGAACGACGCCCAACAATGATCCCTCTATCAAGATCCTGCACCGCCCCGGCAAGGATCTCACTTGCTGAAGCTGTATTTTCATTAATCAGCACCGCAAGTTTACCATCTTCAAACTCTCCCCCACCCGTCGCAATATAATCTGTACGTGGTTCGTGTTTACCTTCTGTATAGACAATAAGCTTGTTCTCTGCAAGTATCTGATTGGCCAGTCCGGTTGCCGCGGTAAGGTAACCGCCACCGTTATCTCTAAGGTCGAGGATAAGTTTTTTCATACCTGAGGACTTCAACACTCTTACAGATTCTACAAAATCTTTATCCGTATTGGCGCCAAACTCACTGATCCGGATATAACCTGAATCTGAATTGATCATGTAGGCAGCATCAATACTGCTCACATTTACACGTCCGCGCTTTACCGAAAGTACCAGTGGATGGGTTGTCCCGGCATGAAGAATGATCAATTGAACCGCCGTACCCTTTTTACCTTTGATTTTGCCAATCATTTTCTCCCTGGCCAAATGTTTACCGCTGACATAAATACTGTCAATCTTCAATATTTTGTCGCCAAGTTTCAGTCCTGCCACCGCGGCCGGACTATCTTTGATTACATTGGTAACTAAAAGTGTGTCTTTGAGGATATAATATTCTATTCCGATTCCTTCGAAATTGCCTTCCAATAATTCTGATTGTTCATTTGCCTTTACTGGTGGCAGATAAACACTATGCGGATCCAACTGATGCAAAAGACTATCAATTTCGAGATGGCTTAAGGTATCTGCATCAATGTCGTCAACATAGTTTCTATTGATCAGATTAATAATCTCATCAACCTTTTCCGAATCATTTTCAACGAACTGAATATTACGCTGAAATGCAAAACCCTGATCCTTTAAGAACTTGTATCCCAGGAACATGCCACCTATTAATGTCACAGAATAAGTAAGCGCAATGAATAGGTTTTTACGGGTAGTTGATTTCATGATGAGCAATTGCACAAAGCTATAAAATTACGCTGTCAATTAAGTAATTAACCGCATGAGATTTATAATTGTTTCAGCTTTTGTCACAATTGCCCACTCAACCGCAGCAAACCCCAAAAGAAATCGAGGAAATTGAGACATATTTCTGCTTTAGGAAGAAATTGACGAATTTTATAAAAAAAAGAACCTATGATACGCGTAACCGAACAAGAGTCAAAGTATAATGACATAGACCAAATGGAAGTGCTTGACATTCTTAAGGGTATTAATGACGAAGACAAAACCGTGCCTCTCGCCGTGGAAAAAGCTATCCCACAGATAGAAAAACTAGCATCAGCAGTAGCAGAGCGAATGAAGACTGGCGGACGCTTATTTTACATTGGTGCTGGAACCAGCGGACGACTGGGCGTTGTAGACGCTTCGGAATGTCCGCCGACCTTTGGCGTGCCTTTCGATGAGGTTGTAGGAATTATTGCCGGTGGCGATACTGCAATCAGAAGAGCCGTGGAGAATGCTGAAGACGACGAAAACCAGGCCTGGATAGACCTAAACGGATTTAATATCGGTCCGAAGGACAGTTTGATCGGACTTGCGGCCTCGGGTACTACGCCTTATGTGATTGGCGGACTGCAGAAAGCCAGAGAGAATGGAATACTGACGGGATGTATTGTCTGCAATGCAGGCGGACCTATTGCTGCAGAAAGTGATTTCCCGGTTGAAGTAGTGGTAGGCCCTGAATTTCTAACAGGCTCTACAAGGATGAAATCCGGTACCGCACAAAAGCTGGTGTTAAACATGCTGAGCACAACTGTAATGATCAGATTGGGACGCGTAAAGGGCAATAAAATGGTAGATATGCAGTTAACTAATCTCAAACTGGTAGACAGAGGTACTCAGATGGTGATGGATGAACTTAACATCGACTACGACCAGGCGGAGGCATTGCTTATCCGTTACGGAAGTGTTAGAAAAGCCGTTGAGGCAAGCAATAAATAAAATTATAATGCACGAAATAGAACCTTATTACCGCTGGCGCGACGATTATATCGCTGCAGAGGATCCACGTTCACCCTTTTTTAATACAGAGTATTCAGAATTTTATTTCGATAAACAGCTGTACAACTATTTGATCCATCCCCAATGGGATGATTTTGGATCCAATACACTCTATATTAAAGTACTCTATGTAGATTACGACCATAGTTTTGCCATTATAGAATTTATTGGTGAGTGGAATGATGCCATATCAAATGATATCATGTTACTGAAACGCGAGATACTGGAGTTAATGATCGATGAGGGAATCAATAAGTTCATCCTGATTGGAGAAAACATCCTTAACTTCCATTCTTCAGAAGACAGCTATTACGAGGAGTGGTTCCAGGATGTAGAAGATGGATGGATCACGGGTATTAACTTTAACCCGCATGTGATCGAAGAATTCAGAAGCAGCAACATTGATTATTACATCAATTTTGGAGGTGAACTTGACGATTTGGCATGGCGGACACTCAAACCTATTCAGATCTTCAGAAAAGTTGAAGAAATTCTGACAAAAAGACTAGGGGCATAACTTTTGCATAGATCAATTGATTTGTATATTTAATTAAAATTTCAAAGAAACATGGATAACAATAATTATAACTGGTCAGATAAATCAGTTTTTGTAGAGAATCAATCAGGAACCGTTGCAAAGAAATTTTTTGCAAATGTATTCTTATGGATGTTTGTAGCATTGGGAATTTCAACTCTTGCTGCAGTTTATATGGCGAGTACTCCTGAGATGTTAAGTTATTTGATTAACCCTGCAACGGGTGGCTTATCAATTTTAGGTTATGTGGCGATGTTTGCACCGCTTGGATTGGTATTGCTCATGAGTGCTGGATTAAGCAGACTTTCTTATGGTGCACTGGTTGGTGTATTTATTGCCTACTCAGTGTTAACGGGGATTAGCTTGAGCTTTATTTTGCTGATCTACACTACAGGATCTGTGATTGGGTGTTTTGCTGCTGCGGCAGGAATATTCGGTTTAATGGCCGTACTAGGTTATACCACTGATACTGATTTGAGTAAATTCGGACCTATCCTGATGGTGGGTGTGGTTGGATTAATCATCGCTAGTGTAGTAAATATGTTCTTAAAGAGTTCAAGCTTTGATTATATCATGAGCTTTATTGGTGTAGCCATCTTTACAGCATTAACTGCATACGATGTACAAAAACTGAAACGCATTGGTGCCGGAATCGAAGAAAACGGTGGCTCAATGGCTGTAGATGATACTAAAAAGTTAGCCATTATGGGCGCTTTATCCTTATACCTCGACTTCCTGAATATCTTCTTGTTCTTATTGAGAATATTCGGAGGTGGCGGAAGAAGATAACACCTTCGATCCTCCGATCTCAAAAGTCCTGCGGTTTACCCTGCAGGACTTTTTGCGTGTTAGACCATATAAGTTTTCGTAACTACCGTAAAATGGGCGGTCTTGCATACCATTTTTTTTTAATTTTTCAACATTGACTACCTGGCCGTACGAAGGCTGTACCTCCTTCATACTTTGGCCCTATCTCGTTCGAGATCACAACGCGTTGAGAGCGCTCTCATCTAGAACAAAGTATCTACAAAGTAAAGGCAAAATAGCAGCTTTGTTAGCAGGCTTCTACCTATTCGGCCCAAGTCTGTTTGCAATATTATTGTGTTTAGACTTACATTTTTTGGAATTGATTTTTCTTTGTTGCATTTTTGCACGAGCTTATAAAGAAAGACGGAGGGATTAGACCCAACGAAGTCTTAGCAACCTGTGCTTACAAGGTGCTACATTCTACTCGACCAGTTCAGCTGTTCCTGAAAGATAAGTTAATTCGATCCGGTCCCGGAATTCTGATTAAGCCGATTTATATAACCATATCATTTGTTCGCAAGACCAATCAGACTATGGATCAAAGGCAATGCATTAATTCAAATAATGAGCATTAGAGAAGAGCTAGAAAAAAGAATACTAATTATTGACGGCGCCATGGGCACCATGATTCAGCGTTATACACTTACTGAAGAAGATTTCAGGGGCGAACGCTTTAAGAATCATCCCTGTGATGTAAAGGGCAATAATGACTTGCTGAATATTACCCGCCCGGATATCATTAAGGCTATTCATACAGAATACCTTAAAGCTGGAACAGATATCATCGAAACAAACACTTTTAGTACGCAAAGGATTTCCCTGGCAGATTACCAGATGGAAGAACTTGACTATGAGATGAGTTTTGAAGGCGCGAAGATCGCCAAAGAGGCCGTAAATGAATTTATGGCATTGAATCCTGACCGTATTTGTTATGTAGCTGGTGCCGTGGGGCCAACTAACCGTACATTATCGATCTCTCCAGACGTAAATGATCCGGGTTTCAGGGCTTTGACATTCGATGAATTGGTTGATGCCTATTATGAGCAAGTGCGTGGTTTGGTAGATGGAGGCTCGGATTTACTGATGATCGAGACCATTTTTGACACCTTGAACGCCAAAGCAGCTATTTTCTCGATTAAAAAATATGAAGAGGTTATTGGCCGCAAAATAGAGATAATGATCTCTGGAACCATTACCGATGCTTCAGGAAGAACTTTATCTGGCCAAACAGTAGAAGCATTCTTGAATTCTGTTATCCATGCAAAACCCCTGAGTATCGGTTTCAACTGTGCTTTGGGTGCTAAAGATATGAGGCCGCACATTGAGGAACTTTCTGCAAAAGCAGGATGTTTTGTGTCTGCCTATCCGAATGCCGGATTACCAAATGAGTTTGGTGCCTATGATGAAATGCCTAATGAGACTGCTGGCCTGGTAGAAGATTTTATCCGGAACGGATTTGTTAATATCGTTGGGGGCTGTTGTGGGACTACCCCAGATCATATCGGCGCTATTGCTGCAAAAGCTAAAGGCGTAGCACCAAGAAAAGTTCCTACACCAGCGCGTTACATGCGCTTGAGCGGACTGGAACCAGTGACTATCACTCCAGAAAGTATCTTCGTAAATATTGGTGAAAGAACAAACATCACCGGCTCACCGAAGTTCTCCAAGCTGATCTTAAGCGGAGATTATGAGGCGGCACTTACAGTTGCCCGTCAGCAGGTAGAAGGTGGTGCACAGGTAATTGACGTGAATATGGATGAAGGGATGCTGGATTCTGAAGCAGCCATGACCAAGTTTTTGAACTTGATTGCCTCAGAACCTGATATCTCCAAACTTCCGATCATGGTAGACTCCTCTAAATGGAGCGTGATTGAAAACGGATTAAAATGTCTGCAGGGAAAAGGAATCGTGAACTCCATCTCCCTGAAAGAAGGCGAGGACAAATTCCGCGAAAGCGCCCGCAAAATCATGACCTATGGCGCTGCTGTAGTGGTTATGGCTTTTGATGAACAGGGACAGGCTGATAACTTTGAAAGGCGTAAAGAAATTTGCAAACGTTCTTATGATATTCTGGTTCATGAAATTGGCTTCCCTGCTGAAGATATTATTTTTGACCCTAACATTCTAACGGTAGCGACCGGACTGGAAGAACATAATAACTATGCTGTCGACTTTATCAATGCTACGCGTTGGATTAAAGAAAACCTACCCTTTGCTAAAGTAAGTGGCGGTGTGTCTAACATTTCCTTCTCTTTCCGCGGAAATAATACGGTACGTGAGGCGATGCACTCTGCATTTTTGTATCATGCCATTCACGCCGGACTAGATATGGGTATCGTAAACGCCGGAATGCTGGAAGTTTATGAGGCTATTCCCGCAGAATTGTTGGTGATGGTAGAAGATGTACTGTTAAACCGCAGAGACGATGCCACTGAAAGGTTGGTTGATTTTGCCGAAACAGTAAAATCCAAAGGGAAAGAACTAGTTAAGGATGAAGAATGGAGAAAGGCATCTGTAGAATCCCGCCTGTCGCATTCTCTTGTTAAAGGTATCATTGAATACCTGGATGCTGACGTGGAAGAAGCCAGACAGCAGTATGACCGCCCGATCCATGTGATAGAAGGTCCGCTGATGGATGGGATGAACATCGTGGGCGACTTATTTGGTGCCGGAAAGATGTTCCTTCCGCAGGTTGTAAAATCTGCCCGGGTGATGAAAAAAGCTGTAGCATACCTGCTGCCATTCATCGAACAGGAGAAATTAGACAACCCAGATGGCGACCAGAGCTCATCTGCCGGAAGGATATTGATGGCCACTGTTAAAGGTGATGTCCATGATATCGGCAAAAACATTGTGGGTGTAGTTTTAGCCTGTAACAACTTCGAAATTGTGGACATGGGCGTAATGGTTCCTGCACAGGAGATCATTAAAAAAGCAAAAGAGATTAACGCTGATATCATTGGGTTAAGTGGTTTGATCACTCCCTCTTTAGATGAAATGGTTCATTTTGCCAAGGAAATGGAGCGTGAAGGATTTACCATTCCGCTGATTATTGGTGGCGCAACCACTTCGCGTATACATGCAGCCGTAAAGGTAGCGCCAAGCTATTCCGGGCCGGCCATTCATGTGCTGGATGCGTCAAGGAGTGTTACGGTTTGCAGTACACTGATGAATAAGGATGCCCGCGATGAATATATTGACGGGATTAGAAAAGAATATGATAAAGCGCGTGAAGCTCACCTGAATAAACGTAGCGACAAACGCTTTAAAACCATCGAGGAAGCCAGAACTGATAAGTTCCAGATTGATCCTGCGCTCGTAGCTAAAGCACCTGCATTTACGGGAACCAAAACGTTTGAAGATTATCCCCTTGAAGAATTGGTCCCATACATTGACTGGACTCCTTTTTTCCATACCTGGGAACTGAGAGGCAGTTATCCGAAGATTTTTCAGGATAAAACGCAGGGCGACGAAGCAAAAAAACTGTATGACGATGCACAGGTATTGCTGAAAAGGATTGTTGACGAGAAACTGCTGACAGCGAAGGCTGTAATTGGTTTCTGGCCGGCAAATGCTGTTGGTGACGATATTGTGCTCGAGGCAGAAGGTAAACAGGTAACGATACACACCCTTCGCCAGCAGGCTGAAAAAATTGCCGGAGATCCTTATTATGCCCTATCTGATTTTGTGGCTCCCGCAGAAACTGGAGTACAGGATTATTTTGGCGGCTTTGCGGTAACTACTGGTATTGGTTGTGATGAGCTGGTAGCGGAGTTTGAAGCGAACTACGATGATTACAACAGCATTATGGCAAAAGCTCTGGCCGACAGGCTTGCGGAGGCCTTTGCAGAAAGAATGCACGAGCTGGTACGTAAAGATTACTGGGGTTATGCGGCAGATGAAGAACTAAGCAATGAGGACTTGATTAAAGAAGAATACGCTGGTATTCGTCCCGCACCGGGATATCCTGCATGTCCGGATCATACGGAAAAGGATACCCTGTTTGCATTACTGGGCGCAGAGGAGAAAATAGGCTTAAAGCTTACCGAAAGTTTTGCGATGTACCCTACAGCTGCAGTGAGCGGCTTTTACTTTGCACATCCGCAATCCAGATACTTTGGTCTGGGCAAGATTACAAAAGACCAGGTGGAAGAATATGCGGTTAGAAAAAACATGTCTCTTGAAGATACAGAAAGATGGCTTAGCCCAAATTTAGCTTACTAAACCTACTAATGAAGATTACCGACCACATTCAGAACGCGAATGGCAAAACCTTGTTTTCCTTTGAACTGCTGCCACCAATAAAGGGCAAAAGTATTCAGGGGATTTTTGATGCAATAGACCCTTTGATGGAGTTTAATCCTCCTTTTATAGACGTTACCTATCTGAGAGAAGACTATATCTACAAACAGCATGAAAATGGTTTGCTGGAAAAAGTTGCCTATCGTAAACGCCCAAGTACGGTAGCTACCTGTGCGGCGATCATGAATAAATATAAGGTTGATGCAGTACCTCACCTGATTTGTGGTGGTTTTACCAAAGATGAGACGGAAAATGCGCTGATCGATCTTCAGTTTCTTGGAATTGACAATGTATTGGTATTGCGTGGCGATGCGAGAAAAAGTGATAGTATGTTTGTCCCTACGCCCAATGGTCATGCTTATGCCTCTGACCTGGTAGAACATGTGGCAAACCTGAATGAAGGCCGCTACCTGCACGACGATATGGATACAGAGAAAACTGATTTTTGTATCGGCGTTGCCGGCTATCCGGAAAAACACTTTGAGTCGCCAAACTTAGAGACCGACTTTAAACACCTGAAACTTAAGGTGGACAATGGGGCTAATTTCATCGTCACCCAAATGTTTTTTGATAACAAAAAGTATAAAGCCTTTGTTGATAAGTGCCGTGCTAACGGCATCAATGTGCCTATCATACCGGGCCTCAAACCTATCACTAACAGCAAACAACTGATGAGTTTGCCTAAAGTATTCCATCTGGACATACCTGTGGAGCTGAGCGAAGCAATTCAGGCATGTAAAAATGAAAAAGAGGTTAAGGAAGTGGGTATAGAATGGATGATTCATCAGGGAAAAGAACTTAAAGAAATGGGTGCACCTGTACTCCATTTTTACACAATGGGAAATCCTGAACCTACAAAAAGAATTGCCAGAGCAATATTTTAGTATTGTTTTTATCACGAGAATGGCCCTATTATACTCAGAAACGAGGTGATAATGGGGCCATTCTGGTTGATAAGGAATAAAAATCTGCCTTTGCCGGGCGATCTGATTAAGCCTATCATCCTGTGAAAGAAATGATTGAAAATGGTTGAACTTAGGGACATCGAAAAACAGGCGATACTTTTTTACAACTTTGGCAGATTCTTTGTACATTTCAAGTCAAAGAATCAGAATATTATGGGAAAGACAACATTATTATTACTTGCTACTATCGTTACATTATCATCATGTAATACATTGAAAAATACTGTGGATGCAAGTTCAGATTTGTCTAAACTGGGTGGTACCTGGGAACTCAATTACATTTCTGGCCCAAGGATAGCCTTTAATGGCCTTTATCCGGGACGTAAGCCAGAGATAGCTTTTGATCTTACTGAAAAAAGAGTGAGTGGCAACAGTAGCTGTAATTCTTTCTCGGGGAAGCTGAATGCCGACGATAGCTCTATCAACTTTAATGACCCTATGGTTATGACAAAAATGGCCTGTCCTGGTGAAGGAGAGACCGTTTTTTTTGAGATGTTAAAGAAGGTAAATAAATATGCAGTAAGCAGCGATACCACACTCAACTTTATGATGGGTGATATCGCTATTATGCGTTTCAGAAAGACTAAATAGTTTTTCTGTTATACGGAAGCCAGTAAAAACTCTTTGAAGGCGTCAAAGTCTACATTCATTTTTGTGGCCGACCGCTCCTTGGTTTTCAGCTCTTCTACTTGTGAAGGAGTAGTCATGCTTGCAGCAATCTCTGCAGGAAAAATATCAGGGAACTTACATGGATGTGCAGTAGATAAAAACACAAATGTATCGTCTGCCGAAGTGAATTGTTTGCTGTATTCCTGGATCGCCAGCCATGCTATGGCTGTATGCGGGCAGGCTACATAATTAAACTGCGCATAAATATCGTTGATGGCCTTAACCGTATCTGCATCAGTATAACGGTAACTTTTAACCATTTCTTTTAACAGGTCAGTATCTTGCTTAAACAGCTCCATGATCCTTACCCAGTTACTTGGTGCACCTACGTCCATCGCATTGGCATAAGTTTGTACAGATGGCCTGGTTTCATAAACACCGGTCTCCAGAAAGCGGGGAACAGTGTCATTGGCATTGGTAGCGGCGATAAATTGTTTTACCGGCAAACCCATTTTGTAGGCTAGTAAGCCCGCAGCAATGTTTCCAAAGTTACCGCTTGGCACTGAAAAAGTGATCTCTCTTTTCCCCTGGCGGAACAACTGCGCCACCGCATTGAAGTAATAAAAAGTCTGAGGTATTAAACGCGAGATGTTGATGGAATTGGCCGAAGTCAATCTCAGTTTGTCATTTAGCTGATCATCGGCAAAAGCTTGTTTCACGAGCGCCTGGCAGTCGTCAAATGTGCCGTCGATCTCTATGGCACGGATGTTCTGTCCGTTACTGCATAATTGCAGCTCCTGTATTTCACTTACTTTTCCTTTAGGATATAAAATGGTTACCCTTGTATTGGGTACGCCCAAAAAGCCCAGGGCAACTGCGCCTCCGGTATCACCGGAAGTGGCGACCAATACATCGAGCAATTGCTCACCATCTCTCAGAAAGTAAGCCATAATGCGGCTCATAAAACGGGCCCCAAAATCCTTAAACGCTAATGATGGTCCGTGGAAAAGCTCCAGAACGTAGGTATGCGCATCCAGTTCCTGTACCGGAGCGGGAAAATTAATGGCATCTTCAACCAGTGCCTTTAGATCTGCAGCGGGAATATCTTCATGTAAGAGTGCCGAAGCCACTTTATAAGCGATTTCCGGCAAGGTATATTTATCCAGGTTTTGCAAAAATTCATTGTCTAAGGCCGGGATTTCAGCAGGCATATACAAACCTTTATCCTGGGGCATACTGTTGAACACGGCAGATTGGAAATCTACGCTAAGGTCGTGGTTGTTGGTACTGTAAAATTTCATTTTTATAGGTTAATCGAGTATTACCGGGCCTTTTTTATTGACTGATGATACAAATGAAAGACTGTTGATCTGGATGGATTTTAATTGTTTCTGAAGCGCCTGGGTAATGCGGTTAGCGGTATCCTGGTCTTTGGTTAGGGCAAATACTGATGGTCCTGAACCAGAGATACCAAAACTGATAGCGCCCATTTCCATCGCAATGCTTCTCATTTTGTAGAAATCCGGGATTAAAATGGAACGTGTAGGCTCTACTAAACCGTCTACCATACTGCGGCCGATAAGATCGTAATCTTTCATAAACAAGCCTGTTACCAGGCCGGCAACATTTCCCCATTGTTTTACAGCATCCTTTAGGTATACCTTAGACTTAATCATTTGTCTGGCATCCTTAGTAGGAACATCTACCTCCGGATAAACGATGGCAGCATACAACTCATCTGGAAAAGGGAGACTGATTACATCAAGCGGCTCGTAACTTCTGATGAGTACAAAACCACCTAACAATGCTGGCGCAACATTATCCGCATGGCCATAACCGCAGGCCAGCTCCTCGCCTTTCATGGCAAAAGGAACAAGCTCCTGAGCTGTTAGCTGCTGATCAAACAGTGTGTTAACGGCAAATAAGCCTGCAACGGTACTCGCAGAACTAGAGCCCAGTCCGCTACCAATAGGCATCTTCTTGTGCAACTCTATATCAATCCCTACATCGGTACGACCGATGTGTTTCAGGTAATCCTGAACACTGGCACTCACTGTATTTTTTGCCGGGTTTAGGGGCAGGCGACCTTCATCACCGGTGATTTTAGAGATCACTACTCCCGGTTTATCCGTCACGCGCATGATGACTTCGTCACCCGGCTCGTTCACGGCAAAACCTAAAACATCAAATCCGCACACTACATTCGCAACTGTAGCGGGAGCAAAAACTTTTACTGACTCTCTCATTTCTTACCCACATTTATGATATCCGCAAACACACCTGCTGCTGTAACTTCGGCACCGGCACCGGGACCTTTAACGACCAATGGCCTATCTTTATACCGGTCGGTGATAAACGAGATGATGTTATCACTACCAGAAAGCATATAAAAAGGATGGCTGTCATCTACCATTTGTAAAGTGATGGCCACTTTACCGGCCTCAAGCTTTCCTATATACCTTAATACTTTAGCTCCTGCTGCTGCTTCTGATTTTAAATTCTCAAAATAAGCGGCGTTGTTTTCCAGCTCTTTGTAAAAGTCTGCTACGCTCTCTGCTGCCATACACGATGGTGGAAGCATATTCTGAATTTCGATATCGGATTCTTCAAGTGCATATCCGGCATCTCTGGCCAAAATGAGCATCTTACGCATAAAATCTTTACCATTTAAGTCGTCACGCGGATCTGGTTCTGTATAACCCAGGTCCTGTGCCGATTTTACGATTTCGTGAAATGCAGTTTCCCCTTTAAAATTATTAAATATATAAGAGATTGTACCGGACAAGATAGCCTCTATACTGGCGATGTTGTCGCCGCTCATCATCAGGTCTTTTAAAGTACGTATGATTGGCAGTCCCGCACCAACATTAGTTTCATAATGGAAGTCTACGCCATATTTACGCGCAGCTTTCTTGAATGCATCATATTGGCTGTATTCTGCCGAGTTACCAATTTTATTGCAGGTAACCACAGAGATGCTGGATTCCAAGATTTGCTGATAGAAATTTACCGGGTAACTGCTGGCGGTGTTGTCTACAAACACACAATTAGGCAGGTTCATCGCTTTCATCTCCTTTACAAATTCTTTCAGATCTGCAGGCTGTGCATTTGCTGTCATTTCCTGCTCCCAGTTGTCGAGATCAATAGCAGTATTGCTCAGGTACATCTGACGGGAATTGCTGATGCCCATTACTTTTACTTCGAGGTCGTTGTTCTTCGCCAGCATTGGGCTTTGGTTTAACAACTGACGGAACAGCGTTTTACCGATATTCCCTGTACCGAGGCAGAAGATGTGCAGTGTCTTTTTAAGGTCGGCAAAAAATGCGTCGTGAACGGCATTCACGGCCTTCGACAGGTCGCTTTTCGACAGGATCACCGAGATGTTGTATTCTGAAGAACCCTGGGCAATGGCCCTTACGTTCACTCCATTTCTTCCCAGCGCATTGAACAATTTGCCAGACATACCTGGTGTATGTTTCATGTTCTCGCCAACGATGGCCAGAATAGACAAACCATTTTCTACCTGCGGGTACTCTAGTTTTTTTGCCTGCAGTTCTAATTCAAATTCTTTGCTGATGATAGCAAGGGCTTTTAAAGCATCAGCGGGTTTCACTGCAAATGTGATGCTATGCTCTGAGGACGATTGGGTGATGAGTACAACGTTGATTTGTTCTCTGGATAAAAGCGAAAACAGTCGGCCGCTAAAGCCAGCTTTACCCACCATTCCGCTTCCGGAAAGGTTCAGGATACTGATCTCATCGATAGATGAAATGCCTTTTATCGGCAGATCGGAAGTATTAACACCATGGCGGATGTAAGTACCCTCAAAGTCTGTATTAAAGGTGTTTTTTATAACAATCGGGATCTTCTTTAAGAAGGCCGGGATCATTGTTGGCGGATAAATTACTTTAGCACCGAAATAAGATAATTCCATGGCCTCAGTATAACTTAGCTCTGGCAGGGAGAAAGCTTTTTCCACAATCCGCGGATCAGCGGTAAGCATCCCGTCAACATCTGTCCAGATCTCAATCTGCTCTGCATTAAGTGCTGCACCCCATATTGCTGCGGTGAAATCACTGCCCCCTCGACCCAGGGTGGTCACTCTCCCCTCACTGTTACTGGCTACAAAACCTGTAACGAAGAGTAATTGAGATTTATTGGCACTGTAAAAATCCTGGATAAGCATTTCTGAAAGTGGCGTATTTACTTTTGCTTGTCCGAAGTTACTGTCTGTTTTGATCAGTTCAGCACCATCTACCGAAACTGCATTGGGAAAATCCTGCTTTGCAATATGGCTTACCATAAAGGTAGAACAGCGTTCGCCATAACTCAAAATCAGGTCCCTTGTTTGGGCACTTAATTCTTTCAGCGTATAAACCGACTGAAGTATTTCTTCCAGTTCATTGAAGTAGATTTTCAACCTCGTGAATACCGGATTTTGTGCAGAAGCAGGCAGCAGCGTGCGCACTACATCGAAATGTCTTTCTTCAATCTCTTTCAATTCTGAAGTGTACTCCTCAGCAAGCAGCGCTTTTTCTGCCATGGCCTGCAGCAGGTTGGTTACTCCTCCCATAGCCGACAATACAACTACTGGATGCGCTGCCCCGTCTTGGTTTTTCAGGATGCCGATCAGGGTACGGATAGCAGCTGCCGAACCTACTGAAGTGCCTCCGAATTTTAAAATGTTCATAGTTTTTAAGTTAAAAAAAAAGCGCCTTCCGTTTAAGGAAGGCGCTCTTGATGGTTTTATATTCGTTTTATACCACTAATCACCTCCCTCCGATATTCTCGGTGGTAATGGTAATAATGGATGTAATAATTGAATTAGTCGTCATATTTCATCAGCAGATATCAGTTATTCTCTGCTACGCCATAAAGTAAATGTATATTTTTCTAAATAGCAAGCATTTGATAAAAAAAATGATATTTCCTGCTAAATCGATTGATATAATTTAAAAGAGTAAATAGTGGATAGCGAAACAGCAAATGGCTTTTTTACTTACCTTTATAGCGTAAATATGCAAGGACTAGTAATAAAATCAACAGGTAGCTGGTATCAGGTACACGGTGAAGACAACCGCAATTACGACTGCAGGATTAAGGGGAAGTTCCGTATCAAAGGAATTCAAACCACCAATCCGATTGCCGTGGGCGACCAGGTAGAATTTGAAATGGAGCCGAACTCTGAGAACGGAGTGATTTACAAGCTGCACGACAGAAAGAACTATATCATCAGGAAATCCATCAACCTGTCTAAACAGGCGCAAATTATTGCCGCCAATATGGACCAGGCCTTTTTGGTGGTGACGCTAGCTTCCCCACGTACGTCTTTAGGTTTCATCGACCGTTTTCTGGCTACTGCAGAGGCTTATAGTATTCCTGCAACGCTCATCTTTAACAAACTTGATCTTTACAATGAAGACGGACTGGAGGTGCTTTCGGATTATAAAGCTATTTACGAGCGCCTGGGTTATCCCTGTTATGAAGTCTCTGCCATAGAGGGCACCAACATCCCCCTGGTTGAAGACTTATTAAAAGATAAAACAACATTATTTTCCGGCCATTCGGGTGTGGGAAAATCCAGCCTGATCAATGCACTGCTTCCCGGAAGAAGCATAAAAACAGGTGAAATATCTGAGGCCAGCGACAAAGGTCAGCATACCACCACCTTCGCTGAGATGCACATGCTTCCATTTGGAGGCTTCCTGATTGACACACCTGGGATCAGAGAGCTTGGAATTTATGATATCAAACCAGAAGAGCTGGGGCATTATTTCAGGGAGATGCGTGAGCTGATGCATGATTGCAAATTTAACAACTGCAGACATATCAATGAGCCGGGCTGTGCAGTACTAAAGGCATTGGACGAAGATGAACTGGCCATCAGCAGGTACGAAAGTTACCTGAGTATTTATCATGGAAACGAAACCAGAGCATAACAATTTATGAGAGCGGTTATTCAAAGAGTTACAGAAGCCAGTTGCCGGGTAGACAATAAAATTTCAGGACAGATCAATAGTGGATTGCTGGTTTTACTGGGTATTGAGGATGCCGATGAGCAGGATGACCTGATTTGGCTGGCAGCGAAGCTGGTTAATCTGCGGATCTTTAGCGACGAGCAGGGGCTGATGAATAAATCGTTGTTAGACCTGCAGGGTGATATCTTACTGATTAGCCAGTTTACACTCTTTGCGGCAACCAAAAAAGGAAACCGACCGGGTTTTACCAGGGCGGCAAGGCCAGAAAAAGCAGTTCCTCTTTATGAGGAAATGATCAATCAGCTTACAATTTTACTGGGCAAGCCCGTGCAGACAGGAATTTTTGGTGCAGATATGAAGATCAGCCTGATTAACGATGGTCCGGTTACGATAACAATAGATACTAAAAACAAAGAATAATGACGATACAGGAAGCACAGGAAACGGTAGACCGATGGATAAATACCACAGGGATACGTTATTTTAACGAACTGACCAATACAGCCATTTTGATGGAGGAGGTTGGTGAGGTAGCCCGCATCATGTCTCGCCGGTATGGTGAGCAGTCCTTCAAAAAAAGCGATGAAGCGGTAGACCTGGGTGACGAAATGGCCGATGTTTTATTTGTATTGATTTGCCTGGCGAACCAAACGGGGATTAACCTTACCGAGGCTTTGGAAAAGAATATGGTTAAAAAGAGTATCAGAGATGCCGACAGGCATAAAAATAACGAGAAATTAAAGTAGCACAGTTAATTATAACTGTGCTTTGATTTTTAATGCAGCTTCTGCCAGCTCTTCGTCTGATGGCGTAAGCTTAGGCTTACTAAAGTTCATATCGCTAACGTTGTTCATAGGAATCAAATGGATATGTACATGCGGAACCTCGAGTCCGATGACTGCCATACCAACCTTGATACAAGGGAAGGCTTTTTTCAATCCATCGGCTACGATTTTAGCGAACAGGGTGAGTCCGAAATAGCTTTCTTCATCCATGTCGAAGATATAATCAATTTCTTTCTTTGGAATAACGAGCACATGGCCCATTGCTAAAGGACTAACATCCAAAAAAGCCAGAAATTCTGTTGTTTCGGCAACTACATGTGCGGGAATTTCTCCGGCTACGATTTTTGAGAATATACTTGACATGATCTATTTGTTTATCTGCTGATTTCTAATATCTCTAACTCTATTTTACCGGCCGGAACTTCAATCTCTGCTTTTTCACCTACAGATTTACCGAGCAGCCCTTGTGCAATAGGCGACTTTACTGAAATCTTTCCTGATTTCATGTCTGCCTCTGATTCCGCTACCAGCTGATAGGTCATCGTTGCGCCGTTTTTGACGTTTTTAATCTTCACGATTGATAAAGCGAGTACCTTGGAAGTATCCAATTTCGATTCATCAATCAGCCTTGCTGTGGCCAGTGTAGCTTTTAACTTAGCTATTTTTGCCTCATGTAATCCTTGTGCCTCCTTCGCCGCATCGTACTCGGCGTTTTCGGAAAGATCACCTTTATCTCTTGCTTCGGCTATAGCTTTGGAGATTAATTGTCTGCCTGTAGTCGTCAAGTAATGTACCTCTTCCTTTAGCTTTTCTAATCCTTCCTGAGTGTAGTATGTTACCTCTGTCATAGCTTGTTTTATATTTATAACTTCCTTTAAAAAACAAACAAGACTATATTGGCCATTATAAGCCTACATAGTCTTGCTTCAATTAAAACGAAGATAACAGGCAATTCTTACAAAAGCAAATCTTTTGGTTTGATTTGTTTTGTAACGCAAGAATTCTTTTACTTTTGATACATTATAGCAAACATATGATGCAAAGAAACATTTTTAAGATAGTGGCCCTTCTTGTGCTGGGTAGCCATAGCGCCCAGGCACAGGATCTGTATATGCCGAGAAACATTAAAGCTGCCTATGAAAAGGGAACACGCGCTATGGATGGCAAACCCGGAAAAAAATACTGGCAGAATAAAGGAAAGTATGATATGATGCTTACCGTTACGCCAAAAAGTAAAATGGTAAGCGGCACAGAAACAATAGATTATACCAATAATAGTCCAGACACGCTAAAGCAGTTAACCATAAGGTTTGTCAACAATATCCATAAGCCGGAGGCACCAAGATCTGGTTATACCGGCAAGGATTTTTTAACCAGCGGACTTACCATCAGTGCTTTTGTGGTTAATGGACAACCTTATGCTGTAGATGGTAAAAACTGGGGGACCACAGGAGATGTGAAGCTTAAAAGCGCCATCCTTCCAGGCCAGACAGCCAAACTCAAGATAGACTGGAACTATCCTTTATCCAAAGAAAGCGGACGTGAAGGCCAGCTGGACAGCAGTACTTTTTTTGTGGCTTATTCTTTCCCAAGAATTTCGGTTTATGATGATTACAATGGCTGGGACAAGATCCCGCATACAGACCGTACAGAATTTTACAATGATTTCAACGACTATCAGTTTAGCGTAAAGGTTCCCCGGAATTTTGTGGTTTGGGCCACGGGCGACTTAAAAAACCCCGATGAAGTACTGCAGCCTAAGTTTGCGGCGAGATTGAAAAAATCCTTAACAAGTGATGAGGTCATTTCGATTGCCAATGCAGCAGAAATGACAAAGGGAGAGGTAACCAAACAGAATGCCTGGAACACCTGGGCTTTTACTGCTAACAATATTACTGATGTAACTTTTTCTGTAAGCAATCATTATATATGGGATGCCGGTAGTGTTCTTGTAGACAACAAGACCAAAAGAAGAGCCAGCGTTCAATCTTCTTATGATTCCAAAGCCGAAGATTTCAGCCATGGTGTAGAGTGGTCTAAAGAGGCGCTGAACTGGTTTTCGAACAACTGGCCGGGTGTGCCGTACCCTTTTTCAAAGATGACGGTAGTGCAGGGTTTCGCAGATATGGAGTACCCAATGATGGTGAACGATTCCAGTACACCTGATATGGAGTTTAGTCAGTTTGTAATGAACCACGAAATTGCGCATACTTATTTTCCGTTTTATATGGGCACCAACGAAACCCGTTACGCACATATGGACGAAGGATGGGCAACCACACTGGAATACCTGATTGCCAAAGATCAGCTGGGCAAAGAAAAAGCGGATGAGAATTACAAGGCATTTAGGGTTAAACGCTGGATTTTTGATAAATCGACCGAAGAAGACCAGCCAGTTATCGCCTTATCTACTCAGGTTTCGGGTGCAGGTTATGGTAACAATGCTTATGTTAAACCTTCACTCGCTTATCTTGGATTGAAAGATATGCTGGGTGATGCGAATTTCAAGAAATACCTGCACACCTATATGGACCGTTGGAATGGCAAACATCCTATTCCGTGGGATTTCTTTAATACGATCAATGATGCGTCGAACCAGGATTTAAACTGGTACTGGAACAACTGGTTTTTCAGTAACAACTATATCGATCTGGCAATCAACAAAGTTTCTATAAAAGGATTGAATTATAGTGTTGCCCTGAACAATATTGGTGGCTTTGCCATTCCTTTTGATGTGAAAGTAACTTATAATGATGGCAGCACGCAGGTTATTCACCAAACACCTGCCATTTGGAAGGCCAATCAGAAAATAGCTACGGTGCAGTTTAATGCACAAAAAGCAGTTGCTTCAATTGTGATTGATGGAGGTATTTATATGGATGCCACACCGGGAGATAATAACTGGAAAAAATAAATGTCCACAGTGACTTAACAGCAAAGGCGTTCTTATGGAACGCCTTTGCTGTTTTAAAAGATTTCTTTTGATTGCCGGAACCGGTCTAGCTTAAGTTTGCGAGTTTTTCTCCCAATACTTCGGAGATCTTGCGGTAAGATTCGAATGTCCAGCCACCAACATGTGGCGTTAGGATAACTTTAGGAGAGGCTTTTAATTCTTCGTACCAGGATTGCTCGCCCAGGTTAGGAAACTTTTCGGCTTCTAATACATCAAGTCCGGCACCTATGATTTTACCAGATTTTATGGCAGCCAGTACGGCTTTGGTATCAACAATTTCGCCCCTGGCGGTATTAATAAAGAAGATATTCTTTTTGAAATGGTACAGATATTCTTCGTTCACCATTTGTCTGGTTTCTGCGGTCAATGGAATATGTAAACTTAACACATCACTGTGTTTCACAATTTCTTCCATGCTGCATTCTTTGGCATACTGATCGGAAAAGCCGGTTTTATATTTATCATAAGCGATAACGTTGACCTCTAAGCCAGAAAGTTTTCTGGCCATGCTGCTGCCCATAAACCCGTATCCGATGATGCCTACAGTTTTTCCTTTAAGCTCCCATCCCCGGTTGCCTTCGCGGTTCCAGATGCCATTTCTGATTTCTATATCAGACTGGCGGAAGTTGTTGCTAAGTGATAACAATAGTCCCAGGGCATGTTCGCCCAAAGCATCTCTATTGCCTTCAGGGGCGTTGATCAGCTGAATATTTCGTTCGCTGGCGTAGGCTTCGTCAATATTATCGAGTCCGGCTCCTGCCCTGGCCACAAACTTAAGGTTTGGTGTAGCCTCCATCAGTTCACGGTCTATCTTAAATTTGGTACGTACGGCAATCCCATCATAAGCAGAGATGGCAGCCATGGTTTCTGCTCTTGTAATTTTAGGCAGGTCGTCTACCTCATATCCTAATTCTTCTGCCCTGTTTTTAAATGCAGGATGTAGATCATCTATAATTAATATTTTACCCTTCATTGTTTTCCTTATGATTATTGTGCGAGCTGCGCTACATGCTGTGTAAGTGTGATAAAGTCATCTACGGTAAGCTGTTCTGCACGTTTTTCAAAATAAATATGTTCGTCCATTTTCGCTTTAGGAAGGACACCCGACAAGGCATTCCGCAGTGTTTTGCGGCGCTGATTAAAACCCGCTTTAACTACCGTCCAGAATAACTTTTCATCACAGGGCAAAGTCTCTACCTTATTTCTGCTGAGCCTGATTACACCGGAGTTTACTTTTGGTGGGGGGTTAAATGTGCCCGGTTTTACGGTAAAAAGGTAATCGATATCGTAATAAGCCTGAATCAGTACGCTTAGAATCCCGTATTCTTTGGTGCCCGATTTTGAGGCGCATCGCTCTGCAACTTCTTTCTGGAACATCCCAACCATCTCTACCACATTGGTGCGGTGTTCCAAAACTTTGAATAGGATTTGCGAGGAGATATTATAGGGGAAGTTGCCAATGATGGCGAATTTTCCAGGAAAAACTGTTTTAAGATCAAGTTTTAGAAAGTCGCCATTAATTAACCTGCTCCCCATCTGCGGGTATTTTTCATTCAGAAAATGGTAGGATTCTACATCGATATCAATCATATAGGTTTCCAGGTTCTCCCTTTCCAGCAGGATATCGGAGAGGATGCCCATCCCGGGGCCTACCTCAAGTACCTGGTGGTATTGGTCGGTATGCACTAGTCCGTCCACAATTTTCGCGGCTATTTTTTTATCCGTCAGAAAGTGCTGCCCTAAATGTTTTTTCGCCTTCACCAAACTCATATGCGCTTTTCTTAATTTATGCTGATTGAAGAAGCTTATGCTTCTCAGGCTGCAAAATAACTAAAGTTTTGTGAGTAACCGGCTAAGATCGGGAGGAATCTCTGATTAAATAAGGGACAGTTGCAACGGAAAAACCATATAAACTTATAGAAATTCTGTATTTTGCGCTCAAATTTCCAATAAAGTATGAGTAGTAAAATTAAAATAGGCATTAGTATAGGTGATGTAAACGGTATTGGTTTAGAGGTTATTTTAAAAACCCTTGCCCACCAGAGTATTCTTGATTACTGTACTCCTATCGTTTACGGACATACTAAAGTTGCTTCTTACCATAGAAAAGCATTGGGACTGGGTGATTTCAGCTTCAACGTCATCAACCAGGCAGCGGATGCAAACCCGAAGAAAGCAAATATGATCAATTGCTGGGAAGAAGACGTGAAGATTGAACTGGGTACTGCCAATGCAACGGGCGGTAAATATGCCCTGCTATCGCTTGAAAAAGCTACAGAAGACCTGATCAAGGGAGACATTGACGCATTGGTTACTGCACCTATAAATAAGCATAATATACAATCTGAGACTTTTGCCTTTCCGGGACATACAGAATATCTGCAGGAACGCAGTGGCAGCAAGGATGTGCTGATGTTCATGATCAATGAGGATATTCGTGTGGGCGTGGTAACGGGACATATCCCGATTGCTGAGGTAGCACAGAATATTACCAAGGAAAAGATTGTTAAGAAGTTGATCATGATCAATGAAAGCCTTAAAAAGGATTTCTGGATTGAGAAACCGAAAATTGCAGTGCTGGGTTTAAATCCGCATGCTGGCGACAATGGACTACTGGGTAAGGAAGAGCTGGACATTATAAACCCCGCTATACAGGCTGCTTTTGATGCCGGAGTAATCTGTTTTGGCCCATATCCCGCAGATGGATTTTTTGGCAACAATACCTATAAAAAATTTGATGCGGTATTGGCGATGTACCACGATCAGGGTCTGATCCCTTTCAAAACCATAGCTTTTGGGAGCGGTGTAAACTTTACCGCTGGTTTAAAATACGTGCGCACTTCGCCGGACCATGGCACTGGCTATGATATTGCCGGAAAAAACCTGGCAGATCCATCATCATTTATTGAAGCTGTATTTGCCGCTACACACATCGTTAAACACAGGCGTGAGCAGGAATCCCTGCTGGGCAACCAGTTAAGAAGTGGTGGAAAAGTTATAGAAACTGCGGCGGATGTGAAGGATGATGCAAATTAAAGCAATTATATTTGCAAAACATTTTACAAGTCACAAATTAATTCATACATTTGCGGGCTAAAATTTTGTTACAATTGAAACCTTTAAAACAATTTTCAATCCCGTTTACAGGCTTAAAAATTGGCAAGCATCAATTTGATTTTGAGATTGATAACAGCTTTTTTGATGCATTTGAGTATTCCCTGGTAAAAAAGGGCGATCTTAAGGTAGACGTTGAGCTGGACAAGCAGGAGACAATGCTGATTTTAAAAATCCACATTGCCGGAACCATTAAATTGGATTGTGATAAATGTTTGGCTGAATTTGATGCTGTTCTTGATGTTGAGGAGCGGCAGATTGTCAAATTTGCAGAAGATGATTTGGAGAGTGATGACTTAGAAATCATCATGCTCGACAGAAAAGAGAGCAGCATTGATATTTCAGAGATTCTTTATGAACTCGTGACCGTATCAGTACCGTATATAAAAATCTGTGAGCAGAATGGCGTTGAAGGCCTTAAATGTGATCAGGAGATGGTAGACAGACTGGAAAGCCTGAGTAACCCATCTGAACAGGAAGAGAATACAACAAGTGACGACCCTCGTTGGGACGCATTAAAAAAATTAAAATAATAATTAAATAACAAAGCAGCAATGGCACATCCTAAACGCAAGATCTCTAAAAGCAGAAGAGATAAAAGAAGAACACACTATAAAGCGGTAGCTCCTTCTTTAGCTACTTGTCAAACTACTGGTGCAATCCACATCCCTCACCATGCATACAACGTTGACGGTAACTTATACTACAACGGTAAATTGGTTATTGAAAATACATCAATAGGTTAATTTTACTGAGAAATTGTTTGTGTTTTCAAGGTCGTATAGTTTATCTTAGGCGCTTGGAAAAAAAGGCAATAACGCTTTACTCACAAACTGATTTTTTACTATGAAAATAGGTCTCGATATAATGGGCGGAGACTATGCTCCCAAAGCAAGTGTTTTGGGAGCAATAGCGGCTCATGAATTACTATCGCCAAATGAGCATTTGGTGCTTATCGGCGATACTCAGCAGATAAAGCCGATCCTCTCTGAACAAGGGTTTAATCCCGATCACTTTGAATATGTTCATACCGAAGAAGTTATTGGTATGGGCGAACATCCTACAAGAGCAATTGCTCAAAAACCAAATTCAAGTATAGCTATAGGTTTCTCCATGTTGAAAAAAGGAGAGATAGATGCTTTTATTGGCGCCGGTAACTCTGGAGCCATGATGGTTGGTGCTGTGTTCAGTGTAAAAACTGTCCCTGGTATCATCAGGCCATGCTTATGCACTATTGTTCCGAAACTAAGCGGTGGAAGGGGCCTTATGCTGGATGTAGGTGCAAATGCCGACTGTAAACCTGACGTTTTGGTACAGTTTGGAATTGTAGGTAGTTTGTATACTGAAAATGTGATGCAGATTCCCAGTCCGAAAGTTGGCCTGATCAACATCGGTGAAGAGGATGAAAAAGGCAATATGCTGAGTCTGGCTACCTTCCCATTGATGAAGGAGTGCAATCAATTTAATTTTATTGGCAATATTGAAGGACGTGATTTGTTCAATGACAAGGCAGATGTAATTGTCTGTGATGGTTTTACAGGTAATATCATGCTAAAACTTGCTGAATCATTTTATGTGATGACTATCAAAAAAGGCTTGAAAGATGAGTTTTTTGACAGGTTCAATTACGAAAATTATGGTGGAAGCCCGGTTTTAGGTGTAAACGCACCGGTAATCATTGGTCATGGAATATCTACGCCCAAGGCCTTTAAAAACATGGTTTTGCAGGCAAGGGATATGATAACTACAGGTCTGGTAGAAAAAATACAGGCCGCCTTTAAATAAACATTATAGAAAATGAATAAAATTCACGCTGCTATTACTGCGGTTCAAGGTTATGTTCCAGATTATGTGCTTTCCAACAAAGAATTAGAATCAATTGTAGAAACGACGGATGAATGGATTACCTCTCGAACGGGGATTAAGGAGCGAAGAATTTTAAAAGGTGAAGGATTGGGTACTTCTGATATGGCTGTACATGCCGTAACAGCTTTACTCAAAAAACGCGGCATCACTGCCGAAGAAATTGACCTGATTATTTTCTGTACCACTACTCCAGACATGCCGTTCCCGGCTACAGCGAATATTTTAGCTGACAAGATTGGGGCAAAAAACGCCTGGGGTTTTGACCTGCAGGCGGCGTGCTCAGGGTTTATCTACGGATTAACTACTGCCTCACAATTCATTGAATCTGGAAAACATAAAAAAGTATTAGTTGTTGGAGGCGATAAGATGTCTTCAATTATTGATTATTCTGATAGAACTACCTGCATTATTTTTGGTGACGGCTGCGGAGCAGTACTGCTGGAACCTAATGAGGAAGGGAATGGAATTATCGATGCTGTACTTAAATCTGACGGCTCCGGCCGACAGTTTCTTCACCAGAAGGCTGGGGGATCAATCAAACCGGCATCTCACGAAACGGTAGATAACAAAGAACATTTTGTTTACCAGGAGGGCAAATCTGTATTTAAGTTTGCTGTAACCAATATGGCAGATGTTGCTGCAGAGATTATGGATAGAAACCAGCTGACCTCTGATGATGTTAAATGGCTGGTTCCGCATCAGGCAAACAAAAGAATCATCGATGCTACAGCCGCAAGAATGGGCGTAGGGTCAGAAAAGGTGATGATCAATATTGAACGTTATGGAAATACCACAAATGGCACCATCCCCCTATGTCTGTGGGAATGGGAAAGCAAACTAAAAAAAGGCGACAATATTATTCTCGCTGCATTTGGTGGTGGTTTTACCTGGGGCTCCGTTTACATCAAATGGGCTTATTAAATATATTATAATAAAATATTAACTTAGAGTCTTTAATAGACAGAGATCTTTTCAACAAAACACCAAAAAATGGATATAAAGCAAATTCAGGAACTCATTAAATTTGTTTCTCGTTCGGGCGTCAATGAAGTTGCAATTGAGCAGGAAGACTTCAAAATCACTATTAAAACCAACCAGACCCCAACAGTTATCAATACAACTGTACCGGCTGTTGCACCACAGGTTTTACCTGCCGCACCAGCAGCACAGCCAGCGGCTGTAACAGTTGCTGCTGCTGCCCCAGTGGCCGCTGCAGACGATAGTTCTAAATATATTACCATCAAGTCTCCAATGATTGGTACTTTCTACCGTTCTTCAAGCCCTGAAAAACCTTCATTTGCAAATGTTGGTGATGAGGTTGCTGTAGGTAAAGTAATCTGTATCATCGAAGCAATGAAGTTATTCAACGAAATTGAAAGTGAAGTTTCTGGAAGAATCGTAAAAGTATTGGTAGAGAATGCCTCTCCTGTAGAATACGATCAACCATTATTTTTAGTAGAACCTATGTAATATTTGCTTTTTGCAAATTATCATCTTATCAATTATATGTTTAAGAAAATATTAATTGCCAACAGGGGCGAAATTGCCTTGCGTATTATTCGCACCTGTAAAGAAATGGGCATTAAAACTGTCGCTGTTTACTCCACTGCTGATAGGGAAAGTCTACATGTTCGTTTCGCGGATGAAGCTGTTTGTATAGGCCCACCTCCGAGCAAAGACTCTTATTTAAGTATTCCAAATATTATTTCTGCAGCTGAATTAACCAATGCAGATGCGATTCACCCAGGTTATGGCTTTTTATCAGAGAATGCTAAATTCTCTTCTGTATGCCGTGATTATGGAATCAAATTCATTGGAGCAACTCCAGAGCAAATCAATTCTATGGGCGACAAAGCGTCGGCTAAAGAAACGATGAAAAAAGCTGGTGTTCCAACTATCCCCGGATCGGAAGGTCTATTGGAAAGCGTAAAAGAAGGTATCGAAATAGCCAATGGCATGGGATATCCTGTGATCCTGAAAGCTACTGCCGGCGGTGGTGGCCGTGGAATGCGCGTAGTCTGGAAAGATGAAGAATTTGAAAACGCCTGGGACAGTGCAAGACAAGAATCTGGTGCAGCATTCGGTAACGACGGCTTGTATCTGGAAAAATATATTGAGGATCCAAGACATATTGAAATCCAGATTATCGGAGACCAGTATGGCAAAGCGTGTCACTTGTCTGAGCGCGATTGCTCTATCCAACGTCGTCACCAAAAGCTGGTAGAAGAGGCTCCATCGCCTTTCATGACACCAGAATTAAGGGAACGTATGGGCGAAGCTGCGATCAAAGGTGCTACTGCCGTTCAATATGAAGGTGCAGGAACCATCGAGTTTTTGGTAGATAAACACCGTAACTTCTACTTCATGGAGATGAATACCCGTATTCAGGTAGAACATCCGGTAACTGAAGAAGTGATCAACTACGACCTGATCAAAGAACAGATTAAAGTAGCATCAGGTGTTCCGATCTCTGGAAAGAATTACCTTCCAGATATGCACGCAATTGAGTGCAGGATCAATGCTGAGGATCCATATAACAACTTCAGACCGTCTCCAGGAAAAATCACTAATTTCCACTCTCCGGGTGGTCATGGTGTAAGGGTAGATACTCACGTATATGCGGGCTATCAGATTCCTTCAAACTATGATTCTATGATTGCAAAACTAATCTGTGTTGCACAAACACGTGAAGAGGCAATCAGTACCATGGAGCGTGCATTGAGTGAATTTGTAATTGAAGGCGTAAAAACAACTATTCCTTTCCATTTGAAACTGATGAAGGATCCAAACTTCAGAGCTGGTAATTTCACCACAAAGTTCATGGAAACATTTGTTTTTTCTGAATAAAACGATCTAATTCTTATATTTAAAACGTAAATACCATTCTGATATCATAGAATGGTATTTTTGTTTACAATTAAAATTCATGAGCGATAACAAAACGAAGGACCTGATTGGTGCTATTAAAGAAAAAGGTAAAGCGATAGAAGCCGAAATGTCTTTTTTTGACCACATTGATGTATTACGAAAACACCTGCTCAGAGCATTATTAGTTACCGTAATTTTTACTGCGATAGCTTTCTACTACTATGATTTCATTTTCAATACAGTGATTATGGGGCCTAAGAGCCCGGATTTCTGGACCTATAGGATGATGTGTAAGCTGGCAGCACAGTTTCCTTCGCTGGGCCAGGATTTTTGTATCACCGAAATTAAAGGCAAGATCATCAATACCGAGATGGCGGGGCAGTTTACGCTGCAGATCAACTCTTGTATTATGACGGGCGTGGTTTTCGGGATTCCTTATATCCTCTTTGAACTATGGCTTTTTATTAAACCTGCCCTGCACGAGAAAGAAAGAAAGTCTGCCCGAGGATTTGTTTTGTTTGCCTCACTGCTTTTCTTTATCGGCATTTTATTCGGCTACTTTATTGTCTGTGCACTTTCCATTAACTTCCTGACTGGCTTCTCTGTCAGCGATATGATCGAAAATACCTTCACTATTGATTCTTACCTTTCTTCCATTGCCACATTAACGATTGGTACAGGTATCATTTTTGAATTGCCGGTAATCATCTATGTATTGTCGATGTTTGGTATTATGACACCTGCATTTATGCGCGCCAGTCGCCGTTATGCAATTGTGATCATCCTGATTATTGCTGCTATCGTTACGCCAACGCCAGACATGATTACGATGATGGTAGTAGCGTTCCCATTATACTTATTATTTGAGTTGAGTATATTTGTATCTGCCTATATTGAAGGTAAAAAGAACCTTGAACTATATGGCACCAGAAAAGCACCTAAATAAGGATCAGGCAAAACGGTTAAGGGGAAACAAAACCCGGAAAACTGTTGCAATTTAAATTATAATATGAATAAGAGATTTCTAAGTACCAGTTTAGGGCTATTGCTATGCCTCGGCTGTGCCGCCCAAAATAAAAATGCCGCAAAATTCAGTTCGGTAATCAATAAAGATAATGCGTATAAACACCTGTCGGTTTTAGCCTCTGATGAATATGAGGGAAGAGAAACAGGAAAAAAGGGTGCCTGGATGGCCGCCGATTATATCAAAAATTATTTCAAAAGTCTGGGTCTAAAAGCACCGGTAAACGGTGAATATTTCCAGCCCATTGATATGGTAAGCTATGATGTAAGTAACATGGCATTATCTGTTAACGGGAAAACCAAAACCTATGCCGAAGATTTTGTGATCACCTCCTCTACCGTCCCTATGGGTAATTTTGCTTTCAAAACAGCTGAGATTGTTTTTGCGGGATATGGAATGAGCAAAGATGGCTATGATGACTTCAAAGGGTTAAACGTAGCCGGAAAAGTTGTATTGATCTTTAGCGCGGGAGATCCAACCCTAAAAGGTGGAGCACCAGCTGCGACAGACCGTGCAGCGAGAAGAAAACTGATCCTTAATGAGCAGGCAAAAATACAATACCTGACAGAGCAAAAGGCTTTGGCTGTAATACAAATTGATCCTGCATTAGATCGTATGACGCCGGAGCTTAAAGCAAGATACAGCGGAGCGGGCGACCCTACCTTAAAAACGGAAGAAAGTACTGCCAGAATGAAAAAGGTGAAGACTATCCCTTCTTTCAGAATTACTACAGCCCTGGCGAATGAGATTCTGCAGAAAAGCAACACAACTGTGGCCGCCCTGCAGGAAAAGATTGTTTCAACAGTAAAGCCGGCATCACAGGTGATTGCGATAAACGTGGAAGGTACCGCAGCTAAAACAGAAGTTAAGCTTAGGGCAGAAAACGTTCTGGGTTTTCTTGAAGGTTCTGACCCGGTATTAAAAGATGAGATTTTAGTAGTTACCGGTCACTATGACCATATCGGCCTCACTACATCAGGAGCGGATAAAGTGAACAACGGTGCTGACGATGACGGTTCTGGAACCACCGGTGTTTTGTTAATCGCGGACGCCTTCGTTAAAGCAAAAAAAGCGGGTAAAGGACCTAAAAGAAGCATATTGTTCATGACGGTAGTAGGCGAAGAGAAAGGCCTGCTAGGATCTGAGTGGTACTCTGAACACCCGGTTTTCCCGCTGGAGAAGACGATTACAGACCTGAACATTGACATGATTGGACGTGTAGATGCGGCGCATGCAAATGATCAGGAGTATATTTATATTATCGGATCTGATATGTTAAGTTCAGACCTGAATGCATTAGGGATTAAAGCGAACGACGAAAATGTGAAACTGAACCTGGACATGCGTTACAACAACAGGACAGACCCTAATCAATTCTATTACCGTTCAGACCATTACAATTTTGCAAAACATGGTATTCCGGTGATTTTCTACTTCAGCGGAGTGCATGAAGATTATCATCAGCCGGGCGATGAGGTAAGTAAAATCAATTTCGACCTGCTAAGCAAACGTGCGCAGTTAGTTTACTTTACGGCATGGGACTTGGCTAACAATGCACAAAGACCAGTGGTTGATAAAAATGAAGACGGAACTGCTAAAAAATAAAATATAAAAATAAAGACAAAAAAACCTGCCCCAATGGGCAGGTTTTTTTGTTTACCTGTAAACGTATTTATTTATATTTGAAAATGACGAAAATTGCTGAGGAGTTTTTGGTAAAGGCAGATGAGAAGGCATTCGATTTGGATCATCGTGACACGATTAATCACAATATTGGAAAGTACAATGACGCTGTAGGCAGAGGTTTGTCAAGATTTGAGAACCTGGAGAACGCTAAAAAGAAGGCTCATGTGATTAAATGGCGCGTGATGGAAAATCTGGATAAGTATCTGCCAGAATTTGAAGCCAACTTTCAGCGACGTGGAGGAAAAGTAATCTGGGCAAATGATACAGCAGAAGCACAGAAGGAAATATTAAATATCATCAACAGAAGTGGTGGTAAAACGGTCATCAAATCTAAATCGATGACTACCGAGGAAATACATTTGAACGAGTTTTTGGAGAAGAATGACATCACTTCGCTGGAAAGCGACCTCGGAGAGTTTATTGTGCAACTGCTTGATCAGAAGCCCTACCACATTGTAACTCCGGCAATGCACCTGAAGAAGGAAGATATTGCCAGGCTTTTTCATGAAAAATTCGGCACCCCTATAGATTATACGCCACAACAGCTTACCCAGAAAGCAAGGGAGCTGCTGAGGGAGAAGTACCTTTCTGCAGATATTGGGATCACGGGTGGAAACTTTTTAATTGCAGATACGGGCAGTATCGCACTCACAGAAAATGAGGGTAATGCTCGTTTAAGCACCACTTTCCCCAAAATACATATCGCCATTGTGGGTATCGAAAAGGTTATTCCGTCGATGGCAGACCTTGATTTGTTCTGGCCTTTGCTTTCGAGCCACGGTACAGGACAGAATTTAACGGTATACAATTCTATACTCAGCGGTCCGCGTCAGCCTCATGAAACTGATGGTCCTGAAGAGATGTATGTAATTTTGCTTGATAACGGCCGTACTAATCTATTGGCGCAAAAAGACCAGCGCCAGGGATTGTATTGTATTCGCTGCGGTGCCTGTCTCAATGCCTGCCCGGTTTACAAAAACATCGGCGGCCATACTTATAATACTACCTACAGCGGACCAATAGGCTCTATCATCACTCCACATTTGCAGGGTATGAAAGAGTTCAAACATTTGAGTTATGCATCAAGTCTCTGCGGAAAATGTTCGGAGGTTTGTCCGGTAAAGATAGATATCCATAAAATGCTGCTCCTGAACAGAAGGGATGCCGCAGCGCAGCATGAGAATACCAAAACTGAAGAAATAGGTTGGAAAGTATGGAATGCAGGCATGGCAGAACGCTCAAGGATGGATATGTTTGGCGGCAAGATTAAAAACTTCTTTCTGAAGTTCTTTTTCAAAAAGATGTGGGGAAAATACCGGGCGATGCCAGAAGTAGCCCCTAAATCTTTTGCCAAACAGTGGCAGGAACAGAACAAAAATACACCTCAGACATAGCAGCTATGCAGTTCGACCGGAAAGATAAAAGCGATGAAACATTACTGTTATGGTATAAACAATTGCTTTATCCCCGACTGGTTGAAGAGAAAATGCTGATTCTGCTTCGGCAGGGCCGTATAGGAAAGTGGTTTTCTGGAATTGGGCAGGAAGCTATCGCTGTAGGCGCAACATTGGCAATGAATCCCGATGAGTATATCCTGCCGATGCACCGCAATCTGGGTGTTTTCACCTCACGTGGCATAACATTACGGAAGCTGATGGCGCAGTGGCAGGGAAAGGCCACAGGATTTACCAAAGGCAGGGACAGGTCTTTTCATTTTGGTACGCAGCAACATAAAATTATCGGGATGATCTCCCATTTAGGTCCCCAGTTGGCACTTGCCGATGGTATTGCACTGGCAGACCTGGTGGCCGGAAAACAGCGGGCCACTATGGTATTTACCGGTGAGGGCGCCACAAGTGAAGGCGATTTCCATGAGGCGCTGAACGTGGCGGCCGTATGGAAACTCCCGGTGATTTTTATAATTGAGAACAATGGTTATGGGCTGTCTACACCTGTAAGCGAACAATATAAATGCAGTCAGCTAGTAGATAAAGCAGCTGGTTATGGGATGAGGGGCGTTCAGATCAATGGCAATAATTTGCTTGAGGTGGCTGACACGATCAGCGAAATTGCCCGGGAAATGAGATTAAACCCCGCTCCGGTGCTGGTAGAATGTATGACCTTTAGAATGCGTGGCCATGAAGAAGCATCGGGCATCAAATATGTGCCGGTTGAGCTGCTGGAAGATTGGCAGTGCATGGATCCGGTAGATAATTACGAAAGGTTTCTCTCAGAACAGGGAATTCTGTCTGATCAGCTTAGCGCTGATATAAGGAAAATGCTCAAGGCAGAAATAGATCTGGAAATTGAACTGGCAATGGACGATCCTGAACCAGAAGTTTCGGCAGAACAGGAAGTAGCGGACATGTATTTCCCGTTTCGGCAACAAGTACAACCTCCCCTATTCCCAAGTAAAGAAATACGCTACATCGACGCTATAAGTGACGCACTATTGATTGGAATGAGGAAATATCCAGATCTTATACTGATGGGACAGGATATCGCTGAATACGGCGGCGCCTTCAAGATCACAGCGGGTTTTGTGGAAGAATTTGGCAAGGCAAGGGTACGAAATACACCCATTTGCGAGTCGGCGATTGTGGGTGCAGGCCTGGGTTTGTCTATCAACGGTTATAAGGCCATGGTAGAAATGCAGTTTGCAGACTTTGTAACCTGTGGCTTCAACCAGATTGTAAACAACCTTGCAAAAACGCATTACCGCTGGGGCGAAAAGGCAGATGTAGTGATCCGGATGCCTACAGGAGCTGGCAGTGGTGCTGGTCCTTTTCATTCGCAAAGTAACGAAGCCTGGTTTACAAAAACACCGGGACTAAAAATTGTGTATCCCGCTTTTCCCTACGATGCCAAAGGTTTATTGCTGGCGGCCTTAGAGGATCCAAACCCGGTACTATTTTTTGAACATAAAAACTTATACCGCAGTTTGAGTAGTCAGGTCCCTGAAGGTTATTATACTGTAGAGATTGGAAAAGCTAAAGTCCTGAGATCGGGTAACCAATTGACTATTATCACTTATGGCATGGGGGTGCATTGGGCATTGTCTTATCTGGATGAACATCCCGAACTGCTGGTAACGCTGATTGACATGTGCAGTTTACAACCCTGGGATAAAGAGGCTGTAAAAAATGGTGTAAAAGCGAGTGGACGGGTGATCATTTTTCATGAAGATACGCTATCCAGTGGCTTTGGTGCCGAGATTGCTGCCTGGATAGCTGAAAACTGCTTTCAAGAGCTGGATGCGCCGATCATGCGCTGTGCCAGTCTCGATACAGCGATACCAATGAATAAAACGCTCGAAGAACTTTTCCTGGCTAATCACCGGCTGCATCAGACTGTACAAAAACTGCTGGCCTACTGACTTCATTGGCACGATAATAGCCTCCACAAATTACAACTCTACTTATTTGTGCGCTATGAAAACCATTTATTTACTTATTCCGGGACTATTACTATTTATCCTTTGCAGTTGTAATTATTTCAAATCTACACATCCACAAGCAGAACTGGCTAATGAGGATGGGGCCACTTCAATGAATGATAAATCCATATTGCAATTCTCTGCCACTATGGACAAAAACCTGCAGAAATTTAAAAAAGAATATAGCTTGATTTATAATACAGGCGATCTTTCCGTGTACGCAGAAAAATACAGTGGTTATGATAATGGCATACTTTATCAAACCTATACAAACAACGGCAATATCAGTAGCACCGTTAAAAGTTATTATTTCAAAAATGACAGCCTGATCCTGGTTAACGAAAGGGATAAACTTCGAAATGACGAAGGAGAGGTATTCAAAGACCAGAGAACCTATTTACGTAATGATGTGATATTCAAGATTGATAGCCGCACGGCCAGTTCAAATGAAGCACTGATCAAACTCCCCTATTTGCCGGTACAGCCAGCAGAAAGTAAGTTCCCGCAGCAAACCTTTACAGACGATATTAAGAGCATCAATGATGCAATTTATGGCAGAGACAGGTTTGAAATGTTATTTGATAATATCACTACCTATCCTGATGCGCATTACATTATGCTTAAGGCAAAAAATCATAGCAGCTATAAAGCGAGTCTCAGGGTAAATCAGCGCGATCCATTCATAGACAGCCTGCTGAACAGCCCGGCTATTTTCAAAGATGAGCGGCTAAAGCTGAAATGGAAAATAGCGGATAACGAAGCGATCTATGTGCCGGTAGCGGATACGAGTACTTCAGCCAGGGGATTAAATAAATAGATATTCCCATTATCCAGGCACTCACATCGGAATCTCTTTCTAAGCTGCTGTCCTTTTTTAAACCTGCGTCCGTCTTTAATGCTAAATACGGTGTTTACAGGCAACTCCTCGAGGCGTGTATGGCCAACAACTGTGTCATATCTTTTCAGTGCCCTGGAGAGCCTTAAATCTGTACAGCTGGATGCGGAAGGATTGTTGAGGTAGGTGACGATTGCCGACTGGAGATCCTGTGGAAATACTTCCTTTTCCAGGAATGGGCTCATCATTCTTTTAAAATTATGCTTCCACTCTTCGCCATGTGGCTTTACCTTGTTGCGATGATCGTTCCAGGTTAACAGATGGGCAAATTCATGAACTGTAGTTACGAGAAAAGCATAACTGTTCAAATTGTTATTGACAGATATTTTATGCCCCAGGCCCTTGAAAGGATGGCGATAATCACCAAGTTTGGTAGCCCTGCTTTTGGAGATCTTAAATTCACATTGAAAATAATCAATCCATTTAGCAATAACCGGGGCGGCATCTACCGGCATATACTGTGCTAAAACATCAACTTTTTCCACAGCCCTAATATAGGAATTTACTTTAAGAACTGATAGGCGATGAGACTGGCGACATAGGCTAAAGCGGTCATATATACCAGTTGTATCATCGGCCATTTCCATGATTTTGTCTCCCGGTATACAATCGCTACCGTACTCATGCATTGCATGGCGAAGGCATAAAAGAGCATCAGGGAGAAACCTGTAGCAAAAGTAAACAGCGGCAATCCTGTGTTTGCATCCTTGGCAACCTGCATCTTCTCTCTCATGGTGCCGGAATTCTCTTCTCCATTATCCACACTATATATGGTGGCCATGGTACCAACAAAAGCTTCACGGGCAGCAAAAGAAGTAATGAGTGCTATACCGATTTTCCAATCAAAACCCAAAGGCCTGATGACAGGTTCAATACCGTGCCCCAATATACCAGCATAAGAACTTTCGAGCTTTTCAGCAGCTTTATCTCTTTCTAAAGTGCTAATCTGTACACTGTCCTTTTGCAGCTCAATTTGAGCGTATTTTTTTTCTATGGCTTCATATTGTTTGGGCGGCCCGTAACTGGCAAGTACCCAAAGAACGATTGATATAGCGATAATGACCTTACCTGCCTGGAAGACGAAGGCTTTGGACTTATCGTACATGGTAAACAATACGTTGCCCCATCTTGGCATGCGGTATACCGGCAGCTCCATAATAAAGTAGGATTTATCTTTGCTGTTGATAATTAGTTTCATCACAAAAGCGACAATGACTGCGGCAAGAATACTGATCAGGTACATTCCCATTAAAGTGAGGGCCTGCAGACTGATAAAACCCATTACCTTTGTATCGGGAATAATCAGTGAGATTAATAAAGTGTAAACCGGGAGCCTTGCGGAGCAGCTAACTAAGGGCGAGACCATTATAGTGATGATTCTGTCCTTCCAGTTTTCTATAGTCCTGGCACTCATGATTGAAGGCACTGCGCAGGCTATACTACCAATCATTGGCACTACAGATCTGCCGCTAAGGCCAAACTTCCGCATGATCTTATCCATCATAAAAGTCACCCTGGACATGTATCCTGTATCTTCTAGAATAGAGATAAATGCAAACAGAATAGCGATCTGAGGAATAAATATAACGATACCCCCTAAACCTGCAACAACTCCATCCATCACCAGATCGGTTAGAACCCCTTCCGGAAGATAAGCATGGCCGGTTTCGGTGAGCCATTGAAATCCTTCCTCAATCAAATCCATGGGATAGGAAGCCCATGAGAAGATCGCGTTGAATACGAAAAATAAGATGAGCATGAAAATTGCAAATCCCCAAACCTTGTGCGTAAGGATCGCATCGAGCCGATCGCTGTTTGCAAATTTCTTCGCCGTTCCGGTATCTTCGATTACGCCGGATAAAATTGAACTCAGGTGTTTATATCGGGCAATAGTCTCGGCCGTCTGAAGTTTGGACGATTCAAAGTTATGGTTGCGTTCTATGGTTTCAAACTGGTCGTATTGCGCATCAAATACCTCCAGATGTTCGTGCTGGTGTAATAACTGCAGGGCATAATAATCATTGTCGGTGCCCACTAATTGTTTTACCTCATCAATTGCCTCTGCGGCCAGCACCCTAAGATCTGTACCTCTTTCCTGTGTAGCAATAGTAGTACTGTTGGAAATGGCATCCTTGAGTTCTATGAAGCCTGTTTTGTTGCGTGCCGATATCGCCACTACCTGTACACCGAGGCGTTCCGCAAGTTTATCAACATTAACGTTGATTCCCTCCTTTTTGGCCATATCAGTCATATTGAGGGCCAGCACCATAGGAATATTCAGATCAGCAACCTGGGCGTACAAAAGTAAATTACGTTTAAGATTGGTAGCGTCGGCCACTACCACGATCAAATCGGGATAACTTGGGCCTTTCTGATTGGCCAGCACCTGAAAAACGATACTTTCATCTTTACTTTTAGGATAGAGACTATATGTGCCCGGCAGGTCAATAATTTCGGCCTCCTGGCCTGATGTCAGCTTACAATAGCCAACCTTCTTATCAACGGTGATACCCGGAAAGTTTCCAATCTTCTGGTTTAAACCGGTAAGCAGGTTAAAGAGCGTTGATTTACCTGTATTCGGATTACCGACTAGCGCAATTTTTAAAGTAGAAGCCAAAGTTATTAAGATATGATTATAACAGATGCTTCATCCTTACGTAAACAAAGCTGATATCCTGAAACACGAATAGCTATAGGATCTCCAAGCGGAGCAAAGCGTTCAACTTCTACCAACTCTCCCGGGAGGCAACCCATTTCCATCAGTTTGACTGACATTTCTAGGTCTGTAAAAGCGACAATAGTTCCTTGTTCTCCCGGATTCAGCTGTGAAAGTTTCATTTATTAATTTATTGTTCAATAATTGAAAGAGGGCCCTTTAATGATTAAAATAATCACAACCCAGTGGGTATAATAATTATTTCGGTCACGCAGGATTGATATCTTCAATTAGTCGGCAATTTAGACTTTATCAATAATAAATCCAAATAATACAGCCCTTATACAGGTTATATATGATCTTAATGTTACATTCCTCCTCTTCGTCCGCCACCGCCAAAGCCACCGCCGCCCTCTCCACGAGATCCTCTTTCGCCACGTTGCCCAGGCATATCACCACCAATGTTTTTACCGCCCATTCTGTTTAGAGAATAGGTGAAAGAGAACATATAGTATCTTTTCAATACGTTATACCTTAAGTCGGTAATGGTATTGTTGCTGGATGTTCTGGTGATTCCCTGGTTTTGGTTCAAGGCATCGTTTACGGCTAGCTTAAATGTCCCTCTGTTTTTGAAGAACTGCTTACTGATATAGCCATTCATGATCGTGTAATGCGTATCATAGGCTGCTCCCCTTCCAGTGTTCTGATAGTAATCTGCATCAACCGCCAGGCGAAATTCTCCTGGAAACATATAACTTACGTTGATTGTAGGGTTTAACGTATAGTAAGTAGTATTGGCACTTGGCTGGGCAGAATAGGTAGCCCTGTTGATAGATCCACCGATACCGGCAGTCAGATCCAGCTTATCCATAGAAGATACCAGTCTGTATTTATTGGTGACCGATGCATCATTGGTTATATTCTGCAGGGAATTGGTAAAGTTTACCCCCCTTGCATAGGTCCCGCTTAAGTCAATATTCAGGTTCAGTTTATTGTTGGTAATGATAGGCAATCCAAGAGACGAACCAAGCGTTCCCTGGTATACGCCGTTTACGTTTACTGGCGTTACAGCGATCTTCCCGAAGTTAGGATCGTTGGCATCACTAATCAACTCACTGTTGTTACCAAAAGCATTGATGGTTTGGCTCAGGTTGGCAAAAACAAAAAGGGAGCGAAAGTGCGTGAAATCGAAATTGTTAAACAGCACAGTAAGGTTATTGCCAAAAGAAGGTTTTAGGCCCGGATTACCGATAGCAATAGTTTGTGTATTCGAGTTATCGGGAATTGGCTGAATCTGGCTGATGGATGGCTGTGAAGTGGCCCCTCTGTAACGGATCATCAGGCGTTTGCTTTTGCTAAAGTTGTAACGCAACTGAGCCGTTGGCACAAAATTGTAGAAATGCTGAGAAAACACGTTTCCAGTGGTTAGGTTTTCATTTCTTCTATCGGTGTTCTGCACACCAATACCCACATTCCAGTTGTACTTTTTTGCTGTCTTGTTTATACTTGCCCCCAATGCGTTGGTGAGGGTTTTGTTCTCATAGGTATTGGTATAGGTAAAATCAGGGAGGTCATACAATGAGGTTACCGGGTTAAAGTTATAGGTAAGCCGCTCGCTATTGTCAAAATTATAAGTGTTCTGATAGTTCACTTCCAGATTAACTGTTTTGGAAAGTGGTTCAGTATAAACTAACCGCGAGGTATTGCTGATTGAGCTGGAACTTTGGTCGTTGAGCTGATTGGTTATTTCAGCTGATGCGATACCCTCGGTTGTTGTTGTATTGTTCTGGATGTCGTTGTAATTTTTTGAGTCGCTGTCGTTGATGTTAGTGTTGATGTTCAACGATAAGGTACGCCCTCTTCTTAAAAACTTCTTACGGATGAGGATTTGATTCGCGACTGTAGGCGAGGTGGATTTGGTGTTAAAAAACTGCCTGCCGACCGTAGTGTAGGTACCGTAATTATTTACATAGTCACTGTTCTGATCGAGCCCCGTTTCTGTATAAGTGATATTTGGCTGTACACGAATAGAGGTAGAAGAGTCCAGTTTAGTATCTACCATAAAGTTGAACCGGTGGTTTTTAGTATCGGTAAGGCTGTTGAGGTTCTGGTCGAACGTTGTTCTCGTATCGCCCAGTAAGTTCTGTCTGAAACTCGTCTGATCGTTGTCCAGCGAAGTTTTATTAAAAAAGTAACTCGCCGTAATCTTCGTCTCATCTGTATAAACATCCGCAAAGTTAAGCCCAAAAGCATTGGTAGTGGTAATACCCTGCTGAGGAGCCCCGTTTCCGGCACCCGCGTTAAAACGTCCTCCGCCGCCCCCGCCACGGTTCCCGCCGCCCCCGCCACTGCCAAAGTTTTGTTTATTCACGTTGTTAAACTGCCCTATCACAGACATCTGCTGATCGTTGTTGAATTTGTTTACATTCAGGTTTACATCATAACGGTCGTCAGAACCATAGCCGGCACTTGAGTTACCGAAATAGCCGTTCTTCATGTCTTTTTTGGTAGTGATATTGATGATTTTCTCCCTGTTGCCATCGTCCACACCGGTAAACTGCGCCTGATCTGATAAGAGGTCTATTACCTGAATTTTGTCGATCATATCTGCCGGCAGGTTTTTAGTGGCCAGCAATGGATCATTGCCAAAGAAATCTTTACCATCTACCCTCACTCGCGTGATGGTCTCTCCCTGAGCTTTTATAGATCCGTCCTTGGCAACATCTACCCCGGGAAGCTTTTTCAACACATCCTCCACTACAGCATTTTCTCTTACCTTGAAAGCTTTAGCATCGTATTCTACGGTATCAGTTTTAACCACAACTGGCGTCACAACTCCGTTAATTACTACTGTATTTAGATTTAAGCCTGTATTTTCCATGGCTACCTCACCTACATTTACCGTTGGCGCTGCTGCAGTTACTGTAAAGTCCTTTGTCACATTCGCCAGTCCAAGGTAGGCTGCTGTTAAACGGTAGGAACCCGGTGCAAGCCCTTTTATCGAAAAACTTCCGTCTGCTAAGGTATTGGTTACGCCGGCAGTTGTAGAGTCCGCGAGGTTTTTGATGGCCACAGACGCATAATCAATTGGCAAACGGTCTTTGGAATTAACAACTTTACCCGAAACAGAGCCATTTTTGTTTTGTGCGTAAGTAGTACAGCTGATTAAAAGAAAGAAAATCAGCAACAGGTTTTTCGTAGAAATAGTCATCAGGAACAGGGTATTTGTTTGTGTATACAGTGTCAGACCATAAGAAGGACAAATGGTTTATTCGACAACACAAAAAAAGAGTAAAATTTTACTCTATTCCCACAAATAAGGGAATAGAGTAATGAAATAAGATCATCCGCAATTATCCGCGGGTGCCTTTTGTTAGGGTAGAAGAATGCGTAGAAACTACTTTAGGACATTTACAGCCAGGTTTGAAAATGCTGCAACCACTTAAAAGAATGACAAGTGCCATTATATATAAAAGACTAAGCTCTTTTTTCATTGTAGTTAGATTTATGCAAAAGTATATAGCTAAACACACCCATAAAAACCCCAATCATATCACTTCCAAGATCCCACCATTCGGCAGATCTGTAAGGAAAGAAAAAGAGCTGTATCAGTTCAATGGCGGCGCCGATGAAAAATGTAAGGAGTATAATTTTAAGTATCGTAAAAGATCTGAAACTATAGTTTTGCTGACCTTTGATCTTCCCGTAAAAAAGCAGGATGGTAAGGACAAAGAAAAAGCCCAGATGTACAAGTTTATCAAATCCTTCAAAGAAAAAGCCCGAACTATGTGAAGTATCGGGCATTTTAGCTGTACAGAAAATCAAAATTACAACTGTCCAGATCAATGTCCAGCGCTGGTATGATAATGATTTATATTTATTCATTTATTATGCGCCAACAAGAGCCTGGTAAGCCTCTGCAGTTAATAATTCATCAAGCTGAGCTACATCGGCAATGGTAGCTTTTACCATCCATCCCTGACCATAAGGATCTGAATTTACCAATTCTGGATTATCATTCAGGGCAGCATTGATTTCTGAAACCGTTGCAGTTATTGGCATATATAAGTCAGAAACCGTTTTAACAGCTTCAACAGTACCAAAAACTTCGTCTTTGCTTACTTCCTCACCTACAGTATTGATATCAATATAAACAATATCGCCTAATTCGCGTTGTGCAAAATCGGTTATACCTATAAAGGCTTCATTACCTTCAACTTTTACCCACTCGTGGTCTTTAGTGTACTTTAGTTCTGATGGAAAATTCATTTTTTTATTCGATTTGTTAATCAAAGGTAATTAATATCCGCTTTATAGCAAGGTTAATTCAGTGTTATCCTTAAACTAAAACCAAAATTGCTAAATGAAGTATTATAAGTCTGAGAAGTATAAGGTTTAGTTAAATTGGCATCGTAGAACAGCTTGATGTTGAAACGCTGGTTTAGTACATAGTCTACCGTTGGCCTGTAGGTGACATTTTTGGCCCCTGACGATACCTCTGCCTCGAGTACATCGGCACGATAAATTACCGTTTTATTATCCCTGATGGCGAAATCCAGTTTAAAGTCCATGTTGTTATCCATTTTTAGTTCTTTGAACAGACCAAAAGGGAACCTGAATTTAGTGGTCCGGTAACCGATACCAAAAACCATGTTGTTCTCTGAAAGCTGTGCAAGCTGGCTGTTGGCCAAACTTAGTCCAAGCAGTCTGGTACGGCCCATCTCAAAGTTCGCCGTCAGGTTATTTTTTAATCGTGTATCAATACCAATCAGAGGGGAGAACTGCTCGGCAATGGTTACCTGGGCATACTGATAGAATGGCAGAAAGTTCTGGTTATCGTCTCTGCTGCTCACATATCCGTCGTTTTCCTGATAGCGGAGAAGTGTGTTAAATCCATTGACGCTGTATACAGAACGGTAAGCATGCCTGATATCAATAGATTTGAAATTCTCTTCTAAAAAGCCTGCGCGGGCCAGTCCGCCATAATTTAACCTCCAGTTGGGCAGTGGGATTTTAGGGAAGGAATTCAGGCTTACAGAAGAAGCGTCTTTGCCGGTATAGGCAGCCATAAATGCAGAGATAACCACGTCTTGTGCGTTTTTATTGTATCCATCAGCATAACCACCGGCAACGCCAGCAGAGTTGGTATTTCGGGCTCCTAAGCGCTGCGAAATGATACTCCTGTTGGCCATAAACTGGTTGAAAAGCTTCGAAATAGTACTTCCTTGTTTTTCTGAGAATGCTGTCCCGATGGTGATTACAGAAATACTGTAATCGCCGGTAGTGTTCGGACTGAGGTTTCTAAACGCCTGGTTGGTATTATCGTACCTGAAATTGGTAGAGTAATTCATGGTCCGGTTTTTATTTGCCGTAAGGGTAATCCTGAAATCCCGGAAAGGTTCCATCACACCTGTGAGGCTTAGATCTTCACGCAGGGTATTAATGTATAATTGTGACTGCAGCGTATCCCTGGTAATCCATCCATTGCCAAGCGCCATCTGGCGGATATCGCGCTGACTTCCGAATACAAATCCGAGTCCCGGTGCACCGGTAATGTCGTCAATACCAAAATAGCTGGTCTTTGGCAAGTATCCCGGTAAAAAGATTCCTTTGGTTTGTGTATAGGCTGCATTGATATTTTTGATGCTGGTCAGCAAACCAAGCATCGTTCCACTAAAGCCGCCGCCGCCATCATTCTTCAACCTTTTCAAAGCACCAAACTTATTGTAGAGTCCCGAAAAGTTAAGGGTCGGGTTCAGCTGTATAGTTCTTGAATTCTGAATCGTGTTACCAAGATTAATGTTCGGGTCTCTCAATGTAGACAGGGGTTCTGTTTGCCAGTTGAAATTAGTGCCATATCTGGTAGCCACATTTACCCAATCCAGCCCCGGAATTTTATTCAGCGGGAGTGCATAGGTGATGTTCATGTTATGGCTGTAATCAGTGGTACGCCCAAGTCGCTTTAAGTTTTCCCATACAGTATCACGTTTCAGACCTTCAATTTTGCCATCTGGTTCATCAATGATGGAATAGTTGGTTGCATCAAAATCCAGGGTAAGGGATTTTGTAAGGTTCCATGATATGGCATATACCCTGGTCACCAAAAAATTCTTGTTGAAGGTTGTATTGATAGGGATGCTATTACTTGGATCATTATTTCTCAGGCTGTTCTCCGAGTAAAAACGATCTACATCAACCCTAAAGTTGATGGAACTTGGCAGCAGACTAAAATTGATGTCTTTTAGCAATGCAAGCGTATTCGACTTAATGATTTTCTCAAAGGGACGATAACTTTTGGATTGGCCCGAATAGTTATAGGCCAGGGAACCCCGGTAAGTTTTCTGCACCGTGTTCTCATTGATAAAGTCATGATGCAGGAACTTGTTGTAAGAATAACTTGCACTTAGGTTTTCTACATCCCAGAGCTGTGGTTTTTTGGAAGGGTCTGTCCTTTCTTTGTGAACGTTGGTAAAGTTGATACTGTTCCTCGTGGTAACATCCTGTGAATAATCCAGGATTTCCTTTTTTTCCTCTTTGGTAGCCGATTTAAGGGAAGTCTTAAGTTCTATATCTGGCATTCTCGGATCGTACTGTGGCGTACTCACCTGATTGGAATAACTCACATATACGGGAACTTTTATTCCTGTTTTTTGCGGGAAGAACTTTCCTAATTCCATGTTTGATGAAATATCGAAAAAGGTATTGTCGGCTCTGTTTCTCTCACTTACCCGGCTGTCAATAGAACCAAAGCCAATCGTAGATTTACTGCCAGAAACGTTTACCTCGGCAAAATCTGCCAGCTGTGCATTCATTCTCGCTGCTGCTGCCCATCCGCCACGTTCGTCAAATTCAGTTAAACGAAGTTCATTAAACCAAACCTGGGCATCCTTTTCCAGACCGTCGTCACTGCTCGCAGTAATAGTTGACTTCAACGGATTCTTTACGCCCAGCATGTATACTTTCACCTGACTCATATCAGGCTGACCTTTGATGATAATAGTTCTGTTACCATCTACTGCGTATGTATAAGGGATATTAATCGGCCAAATTGCTCCGGTAGAGGTCCTGGCCCTGTTTCTTGCCAGTTTAGCCTCCTGGAACAGCCTAAGTTCAATATCCATCACGTTTTCATCAGGCCAGATGGCATAAGGATCGCTTGTATTTGGATTGGTCACTGTCAGCGGCTGGTTGTACTCGTAATAGTTATCCTGATTATCTGCACCAATTCTTAAGAATGCACTCAGGTCGCCATTAGTCAACAAGGTATTGCCCAGCGCCTCAAGATGGACAAACATCTTTACTCTTTTGTAGGATCTGAAATCACTCAGTGTCGTCTTAAAAGTTGCACGTCCGTAACCGTCGCGCAGGTTTCTGATGGTTAGCGCCAGCGACTGCTCATTTAGCTTGGTATCTGTTCTGTAGTTGTTAAAGTCAAGCTCACGCTGAATACCTGGTGGAACAACATAAGGTATCGGCGAACGTTTACCATTCTCTTCAATATTCACTGTCGTGATGTCAATGGTAGAATTATCTGGTGTGAATGTATTTAGTACCGGGTCTGCAATAATCTCGGCACTCACATTTTCACTATTGAATTTCCTCCACTCCCCTCTTACCAGCTGAATTTTTGCGAACCTCAAAACTGTGGTATCCGCAAAATTGGTAAGGAACATCCTGAAAAACCTGATGGATTTAAAATCCTGAATATTGCCCACCTTCTGTTCATAGTCTGCCAGCGGGATACGGATCTGATACCAGGTTACCGGCTGCGTTTGTCCGTTGGCGAGTTTTACCTGAGAGGTAACTGCATCCGTTACATAGTTCTTTCCAACTTCCAGGTCGCCTTTGCGCATGGAAACCTTGTACTGGAAGTATTCATCAGACTGTGTCATGTTGTTATCCCTGTTCACATCTTCAGCGTCTGGAAGGGCGGTAGCGGCAGAATTGTCCAGTCCAAGTTCTTCAGAAGACTGCTGAGCAGTTTTTGAGTTTCCTTCCGGACCGTTGTATTTTTCGTAACGCTTCAGGATACCAGCATTGATCTGGTCCAGTGCATTTCCCCTGTAATAAGAATAATCATCCGAACTTGGGTCGTTGTCGATCTCTGCAGCGGCTGTTGGGTTCAACTGAGATTTGATTTGGTTGATCGCGCCCGCAAACTTAACCTTTTCATCTGTACTCGATAAACCATCAAGTCCCACATCCTGCGCGCGTCTCGCTGCCGGATCGTTATCAAATGCCTGAACTACGGGCTGGAGTTTAGGAACCCTTCCCCAGTTGGTCTCATCAAATTTTGAGGGATCGCCATCTGGTGGAAGTCCATTTTCCAGCGACTTCCTCCCATCCTTAAGAATATCTTCAGAGATATTTCCAATGTTAAAGTATAGATCACCGCCAACAGAATTTGGCTTATAGATGTTCGGGTCCATTACCCATAACTCGATATACTCAATATTCAGTGCCTGGAAATCGTTTGTTTCAATCCTTCTGAACATCCCGCCCCAGCGTGATCTTGGGTTTTGTAAATCGCCATTGGCATTAAAGCCATTGGTCACATAATTATAAGGCCCTCTTTTATTGGGATAAAAAGCAACGTTTAAGGTAGGCAATGATATAGCCTGTCCCGTTGGGGTTTCTTTGAACGGAAACACCTCCTGTTCAATTACTTCCCTAACCAGGTGATTAGACAACTCATTCCTGTCGTTCCGCAGGCTTGAAGGAATATTTGAAGCCGTTCTGTTATAGAAGGTGGGATCAATATTGTAAAATGCCAGTTGCGCTCTGTTGTAACCGTAAGCAAGATCGTCTACCAATTGCGACTCCGTAAAGAGCTGAGGGGTGCCAGACAGTTGCCAGGCGATTGCACTTTTAAGGTCAATCACAGAGCGGGAAGCTTCAAAATCGTCCAGATAACTCACACCGCCTTTATCACCAGCGCTGTTCAGGGCACTTGGATGTCCGGGAACGAGCTGGGCAAACTCACCTGAGAAGCTAAACTTGGAGGGAGCCTTGGTTGAAAGAAAAGGCAAGCGGTCTACCATTTTCGTCAGAAAACGGGATGATGAGCTATAATTCAAATCAAATCCCCAGATGGTATTATTCAGCGGCTCTTCACCAATGTTCACCTTTGGCGTGAGCGGCTTTTCTGAGAGATTCATGTAAGTAGCCCCCAGGTTTAGCTTATTGTTCATCCGGTAGTCCAGGCGCGTTCCGAAAAGGGAACGTTGCTGTAAGCCAAAAAGCTCGTTATTTTCTGTGGTAATTCTAATTGGCTGACCAGAAATCAATAATCCTGTATTGATGATCCTTACCCGCCCTCCCTGATAGTCTACAGTAAAGTCTACACCCTCCTGTAGAGGGATGGTTCCTGAAAATACTTTAACAGAGCCTTCCGGCACGTTGATGGAGTTGAGGCTAAATTCCGAGGCCACTTCAGACTGATAAAAGCCTTTCAAAATGAAACGGTTTTGTCGGGTAAAAAGCTGTTGTGCGACTACCTTGGTAGAATCATATAGTGCAGTAAAAGTATATTTATCAATCAGGTTTTGCTCACCGGGATTAAATTGCGCAGCCAGGTCCTGGCCAAAAGGCTCCACCACAGGAAAGATAATTCTGCCATTCAATGGATCTATGGTAATATAGCCAGTATTGGTGTTGGTTACAAATGCAGACAGGCTATTACTTGCTATCGAGGAATTGATGTTGCCGACTGTGGTTGCCGTAGAAGTACTATTGGTAGTGGTGAAAGGTTTATCCTCTGCAGCGAAATCGAATACACCATCTGGCTTGCGCTCATTCTGCTGGTTAAGCCTGTCGAGCCCAGTCAGGTTTATCCACAGTTTATTACTCGTGTTTAGCCCCTCGGTCATCACCGGCCGCTCTATTCCAGACTCGTTGTCCAATCTAAAAATATCGAGTTTAAAATTCTGCGGACTGATTTGATAGCCACCCATGGAATAGATATTTTTCATCATCAGGTCCCAGGTAGGCAGGTTTGTTTTTGTAGTTTCGTTTTTCAGCAATTTCGCAAAAAGGACTTGCGGGGCCGCCTGATCGAAGTTCACATCTGTGGAGAATTCCCCAACCTGGTACTCTGCGCCATTGAACGTATAGCGGAACACTACGGCAAGAATCTCATCAGAATTCAGCGCATTATTCAAAGAGATATATCCCAATTGAGAATGTAAAGAGTACTCCTTCTCAGACAATTTACGCGCATAAATCATTTTCGCAAAGTTGTCCGTAGCCCCATTTCCCTGAAAATAGGAGATAACTGCATTGGAATTGGTCTGTCTTACACCCGGAGGAAGTTTCGTCAATAAATCGTTAGACTGCCTGCTGCCTTGCAGAGCGAAACCCGAAGGCAATACCGAAAATCCGGCGCCACCGACTAATTGTCCGGTATTATAGGGACTATTTTCCCCTAAATCAATAAAGCCCAATACATCTCTGGAATCCTGGGTATTACCTGTTTTATTCGTAATCCAGACCTCAATTTTCGTGATGTTTATTCCAGAAAGAACTGTAGGTGGTGTGGCTAAAGTCTTATTGTAATTATCCCTGAAATACTTGGCTAAAAAGAAGTGTTTGTTAGCCTCATAGTTATCCGCGCTAAACCTGAACTCGTTCTGCTGGGCACCGTTATTAATCTTCAGCTCCCGCGATTGCGATTTTTGCTGTGAAAATACCGTAGTAACGTTCAGCTTTCCAAACTGCAGCTGGGTTTTAACACCAAATAATGCCTGCGTACCCGTAATTAACGAGGTACTGAGTGGCATGCTCACGTTTCCAGCTTCAATTTTTTTAATAATATCATCCTCGCCCCCGGTATAATCCAGTTTAATCTGATTCTCAAAATCGAATTGCGCTTCAGTATTATAATTCAGGTTCAGCTTTACGTTATTTCCTATACTTCCCACAACATCCATCTGGATGCGCTGGTTAAAGTCGAAGTTGCTCTGAACGCGCTGCCTTTCGTTGAACAGGGGGTTTTCATTCTTATTGATCCGCCCTAAGAAAGTAAGTTCGGCCTCCCCCCTTGGCTGTATACTGATGGTATTTCCACCAAAAATACGCTCAAAAGATTTGTCGTTGATGGTAAGGCTCGGAATCACTCCCGTCTTTCTCACTTCCTCGGCCTCGGCATTAGAAATTACACGCCAGTTATCACGTTTAATCTCGCTATTGATTAATCGCTGGTACTGCTCAATGGTTAAATATTGGGGAGGGTTAAAAAATCTTCCGCCTACTTTGTCCCTGATGATGTAACGTTTATTTACAGCATCAAACTCCACCTCCCTTGTGGTATTATCCGGGAGTGGAGTAAAGGAGTTAAACGGCTCCCTGATTCCAAGCCGCTGTTTTTCTTTTAGCCCAAAGTTATTCCTCGTGGTATCGGCATTACGCCTCACCCCGCTAACCTGAGAGAAAACCTGTAACCCGCAGCATGATAAAACCAAGAAGATAATTAAAGTAAAAGTCTTTCTCAAAGGCGAAATTTAATTATAAATTTTTCAAAGCTATCTTTATCATTTGCTCCACGGTGAGGTCCTGACCTCCGTTTTTTATGGCGCTATCAATGGATTTTTCGGCAGGTAATTTAGAGAAGCCTAACATCATCAAGGCAGACAGTGCTTCCTCGCGGATGGTATGGTTCAGCGGTGCAGCGATTAATGATCCGGTACCTTCTTTTTTAAGTTTATCCTGCAGCTCCAATACCAGGCGCTGAGCAGATTTTGCACCTATCCCTTTTATACGCTGTATCAGTGGCAAATCTGCATTTACGATCGCAGTTTGTATTTCTGTAGGGGTGATTGACGACAACATCATCCTGCCGGTATTTGGCCCAATCCCAGAAACAGAGATCAGGTGTAAAAACAGACGGCGTTCACCCTCATCGATAAAACCATAAAGGGTATGTGCGTCTTCTTTCACATGCAGCCACAGGTAAATTTTACAGCGCTCACTATTCCCTAAACCGCTAAAAGTATTTAAAGATATATTGATGTGATATCCAATACCGCCAGCCTCAACCACTATATAAGCAGGACACTTAAATGCTAACCTGCCATCAATATAATCATACATAATATTCTATTTTTTCCACTGTTACTACTGTCTCCGCTAATCTACTAAAAGGAATTTATCATTTAACGACGAATTGTTAAACAGCAAATGCTTCAAATATTTTCATAATATTACAATATATATGTTTACACTTTAAGAATTTGACAAAGTTTTACAATACAAATAATGAGATTCCATCTTGTGACTTAAAGTTAAAAGAGAGAAAAATAAAGATTCATACGCCTCCATTGATTTAATTGGTCAAATGTCAGATTTGCACTGTAAACTCAATCTCCCTCTCCATTTTTTCAAAATCAGGTGCATAATCAGGAGACGGATTTCAGTACGAATATGAGAAATAATCTGGCAAAAAAATCTCAGTTTTCAGGAATGAATGAAAAGAATGAAATGGCTTATAGCCTGCTCGATGAGGCTTTGGAATTTGCGCTTGACTTGGACTTGTAAGAAAGGTATTTTTTTGCCGACGGGGACCCTGAAACTTTGCCTGCTTCAGCTTTTTTAGCAACAATAAGACGCTGACCAGGTACGATGGTATTTCCTTTCAAATTGTTCCACACCTTCAGGTCCTGAACTTCCACATGATACTCATCAGCAATAGCTCCAAGGTTTTGTCCGGGACTTACTTTGTGATACATGGAGGATGCTTTATTCACAGCAGTTGGTTTATGCTGCTTACGAAGCCTGCGGTCATCGTTTGAAGCCAGTATAATCCGTGTATCGGTTTGCACAGGGGTATTATTAAGAACCTCGTAAATACCTGCAAAACTGGCGATGTCTACTTTAGGCATAATTATCCGCTTCGGAAGATCAACAGACCCATTTACAATCTTCTTTTTATAAGAAGGGTTCAATGTGCATAAGTCGTCTGCACTCATAGCCATAGCCTCGGCCAGCTCCGTCAGAGAGACAAATCTGCTTACCTGTATGGTATCCGTTTTAATTGCAAAAAGCGATTTCTCGGCTTTTATAGCATGTTTATCAGGACAGTTCATCACGTATATTGCCGCAATAAAAGCAGGTACATAATTTCTTGTTTCTGCTGGCAGAAACGGTCTGATTGCCCAGAAATCACGTGAATGTGCCTTTGCAATTGCCCGGTTCACATTCCCTGTGCCGCAGTTGTAGGCAGCTATAGCCAGCAGCCAGTCGCCCAGCTCGGTATAAGCATCCCTGAAATAAGCAGCAGCAGCATAACTTGCCTGAATCGGATCTTTACGTTCATCCACAAAGTTATCCATATTCAGGCCGTAACCTTTTGCGGTTGAAAACATAAATTGCCATAAACCTGTAGCACCAACTCTGGAAATAGCATGAGAGTTCATAGACGACTCGATGATCGGCAGGTATTTCAGTTCTGAGGGTACATCATAAGCCTTAAGGGCGTTTTCGAAAATTGGAAAATAATACTCAGACAGGCCAAGCATTTTGCCCATCATTTCTTTCCGTTCCGTATAAACATCAATGTAACGGTGTACAGCCTCATTATAAGGCAGGGGAATATCCCTTTGTATAGAGTCTAAACGTTTTTTGTAGCTAAAGTTGTAATTGTAGAAAAGCGGGTTTTCCAACACCTCCGGAACGGCTGTTGTGTCACCTGCAATTTTTGAAGAAAGGAAACTTATGGAAGAAATGGTATCCAGCTTATTTATAACCTGCTGCGCATAGCTGCTGAGAGCTGCGAAAGTAAATACAAAAAATGAGAGGATTAGTACATTTCTTTTCATAGGCTGGTTGAGGTGGTGAAACTGTTTGCCAGAGAAAGTAAGACATCCTCGTCAAAGTGTTTTGCCATTAGTTGTAGACTTAACGGTAAATCTAAACTATTATTGCCCAGCGGGATTGCAATTGCCGGCACACCTGTGAGAGAAGCCAGTACCGTAAAGATATCTGCCATATACATCACCAGTGGATCTTTGATATTCTCCCCGATTTTAAATGCCGGTGTAGGTGCCACCGGTGTAAGTAACACGTCGAATTCCTTCAGGATCGCGTCCATTCTATTTCTGATTAGTCGCCTCACGCGTTGGGCCTTCTGATAATAGGCATCATAGTAACCTGCGCTCAAGACAAAGGTTCCCAGCAGAATTCTTTTCTTTACTTCTTCACCAAAACCTTCAGCTCTGGACTTTTTGTATAATTTATTAAGGTTTTCTGCCTGCAGGTTTCGGTAACCATAATGCACGCCGTCATATCGTGATAAGTTAGACGAAGCTTCGGCCGCTGTCAGCACGTAGTAGGCAGGAACAAGATAGTCCAGTAAATCAAAAGAAACGTATTCTACCTCGTGCCCTTGCTCCCTGAAATCAACTATGGCGTTTTCTATTGCCGATTTGATTTCTGCATCCAGTGCTTCGCTTTCCAGGGTCTCTTTCAATACGGCAATTTTCTTCTTGGCACTGTTATTGACAAGACTGTCTTGGTAAGCTGGAACCGGTAATCTAGAGACAGTACTGTCGTGTTCATCTGCACCGGCAAGTACTTCCATCAATAGCGCAGCATCACTTACTGATGAAGTAAGTGTACCTACCTGATCAAAGGAAGAAGCATATGCGATTACGCCATAACGGGAAATGCGACCATAAGTAGGCTTAAAGCCAAAGCAGCCGCAAAAAGCAGCGGGTTGCCTCACAGAACCACCTGTATCAGTCCCCAATGCCGACAAACATAAGTCTGCCTGAACAGCTACAGCCGATCCACCAGAGGAACCGCCTGATACCCGCTCCTGGTCTGCCGCATTACGCACCGGACCAAAGTAAGAGGTTTCGTTGGATCCGCCCATAGCAAACTCATCACAATTGAGCCTGCCAATAATGATAGCATCTTCAGCCAATAAGCGTTCAACAACTGTTGAGGAGTAGGGAGAGATAAAACCTTTCAGCATTTTTGAAGAAGCTGTGGTTTCATGTCCTTTGTAGAGGATATTGTCTTTGATACCAATTACCATCCCTGCAAGTTTACCTGCAGTACCTTGATGAAGCTTTTCCTGCACCAGGACTGCCTGCGCACGAGCCGAATCATAAAAAACCTCATTAAATGCATTGAGGCTTTTTTGGGATTCAATCTGTGTAAAATAATACGCAAGCAAATCAGGAAGAACAAGCGATTTTTCTGCAATCAGCGCCTGTATCTCTGATAAAGAGTTATACTTCTTCAAACTATTCGGGAAAATAAAAGGTTAGGAATTCAAATTAAACCTACAAAGGTTTGTGGGTGTTGGTACGGTTTGCATCAACTGATTCATCCTCAGCACCATCTTTACCGTCTTTAAATTCTTTTACTCCTTTTCCTAATCCGCGCATCAGTTCAGGAATTTTCTTACCGCCAAAAAGCAGCAGTACAACTACTAAAATGATAATGATTTCTGGTGTGCCTAAGGCAGCTAATATTGTTGTGTTTAACATAACCTGTTGATTAAATATTATTTTTTATCTGTTTCTGAAGATACTAATGTTTCTTCATTTGTTGCAGCCGATGGTGTTAAATTTACCGGAGCCGTTGTAACTTCCGGTGCTTCAGGATCAACAGCAGCATCAGTAGCCTTTGCAGTTTCATCAATGTGATCAGCTGCTTCATTGTTTGCTGCAGGTGCAGAACGGTCAATTGGCACAGCACCTTCAGGTTTTGGATACATCTGCTCTTCAAGCGTTGGTGATGCAGCATATGACGTTACCGGTGAATTGCTCGCCGTATCATTTTTAAGTTCATCATCAATATCCATTGCGTTGATATTGCGGTGTATTTCTCTCTTCACCCCTTCAGAGGCATCTTTGAAATCTCTGATACCTTTTCCTAGTCCTCTCGCAAGTTCCGGCAGTTTTTTACCGCCAAATAATAGCAAGACAACAGCAAGTATCAGCATGATCTCCCCACCGCCCATATTCAAAAATTCTAATAATGTCCCTGTATACATAGTCACTCAATTATAATTATTAACAAATATAAGCATTTTAGCATCAATTCTTTATTTTGCTATCCATGCTTCAGGATTTAGCTTAGCCTGACCGCGCATTATTTCAAAATGCAATAGTGGTCCGTCTGAAGTTGTAGCCACCGTCCCTATCGTTTCACGTGTATCAACCTTATCACCTTTTGCTACGCTTGATGAGCGTAAGTTCTGATAAATGGTAAAGTAATCACCATGGCGAATAGCTACCACATAAATACCCTGTATAATTCTCACAAAAAGCACTTCCCCGCCAAATACGGCTCTAACAGTAGCCCCGTCGCCAGTCAGAATATCTACCCCGTCATTGGTATAACTGGCTTCTCCTTCTGTATGCCTTCCAAAGCTTTCTGTAATAGAGCCCTGTGCTACCGGCCATGGCAAACGACCTCTGTTGGTTTCAAAACCGGCAGATAACCTTGCTGCCTCTGGTGTGGCTGTAAGCACGTTGCTGTTGGTTTTTGCACGTTCAACCGGTGCAGGCTTATTATCCGCCTTTGCTTTTGCGGCAGCTATCCTGGCTTCCTCTTCAGCACGTTTCCTGGCCAGGGCAATCTCCCGCTGGATCGCATTTCTGATCTCCCTGTCAATAGCCGACTGCTGTCTTTTCCTTTTGGCAATATCACGCCCAAGCTCTCTTTCCTGTCTTTTTACTTTATTCAGTACCGTTGCCTGCTCATTCTTATTTTTCGCAAGCTTATTCTGTTCGTTCTCTTGCTCACGCAACAAATTGCTCTTTTCTTTTAAGCTTTTGTCCAGTACAACAATTTTATAATTGAGGTTTTTCTCTGTCCCCTGAATATAATCTGCCTGCTTTTTACGGTATTGTCCAAATTGCTGCAGGTATTTTATTCTTTTGTATGCCTGATTAAAGTCACGCGCCGCAAAAATAAACATCATCTTGTCATAAGAGTTCCGGTTGCGCTGGGCAAACCTGATCATTGCGGCATATTCTTTCTTTAACTGAGCGAGCTGACCCTGTAACGAATGTACGGTATTTGTGTTTTCATGGATCTGGCTATCCAGGTTTTTAACCTCAGAGTTAATCACAGTGATTTTATCCTGCATGAGCTTAATTTTAGCGCTCAACGCGCGTATCTCACTAAGCGTAAGCTTTTTGCTCTGCGCAGCCTTGTTCAAATTTTTCTGTAAAAGTTCAATTTCACGTTGCAGAGCCTCTTTTTTTCTTTTAAGCTGAGAACTGCTTTGCGCATTGGCAGTTGATGCAACTGTAATAAACAAAAGAAATAAAAGTATTTTGTGTAGCTTCATTACATCAAAAGTATAAAAAATTTAGTTTATTGCTTCAAACCTTTTTGGAACAGTAAACGGAAATTCAAGTGGAAGATTGCGCTCAATCTTCGAGAAATCAAAGGCGATATTGATTTTTTTCTTGCCCGACATGGAGTTTAATTTGATTACCGATGGGAATAGCGCTCCGGTCACATCCTGGTAATCTGAGTACTCTACCTTCAAAGCCTGCCCTGCCTTTACGTCATTCAGCTGAAGTGTTGCTGTCTTTAAAAAGGTATTGAATAGCACCCCGTAGGCCAGGCTGCCTTTATCCCCGTTTAAGGTAAACAGACCTCCATTCAATTCCAGTTCAGCATTTTCGTTCATCAGTTCATCAATGGTGTTTCCCGCCAGCAGCGACTGCAGCATTTTGAATGTAAGCTGCTTACTGGTAAAGTTATAGATATAACTAAAAGGCTTTCTCAGGCTCACTGACTGCCAGTTATTTCTTACCAGCAAACTGTCTGGGGTAATTAATGCCCGTGCAACCTCAATACCCGCAATGGCAGTAAAACTAACCCATATCTTCTGGTCCTTTTGCATCCTCACATTCATAGTCACACTGTTAGTGTTCCCATTCATATCCAGGTTAGCCTTACCTTTTAAAGAAAGTGTATTATAGGGCAGATCTTTGCCTTTCAGCAGTTTTAAGTTTTCCAGTTTTTTTGCATTCACCACAGGCGCCTTTACTACAGGAGGCGGCACAACGGTAGTCTTTTTTGTTTTGCAACCAGCCAGAGCAATCAGTAGTGTGATGACTAAGAGGCTATTTAAAGTATTTCTTTTCATTTATTTTTCGTTTTAAAAGGGCAGAATCATTGCCTGCATCTTTAGCCTTTTTCCATTGGGATAGCCCTTGTTCCCGCTCACCGCTTAAAAAAAGTATATCGCCATAATGCTCCAGGTAAACACTGTTCTCCGCTCCATTGTTTTGTAATGCCTTTTCTATCCAACTCCTGGCCGCTGCGTATTTGCCGCCTTTCAGCAAAATCAGTGCATAGGTATCTGCAATCGAAGCATCGTTTGGCAATGCCCTGGCTGCCACATCAATCAACTCCACAGCCTTATTAAGGTTTTCGCTACGCAATGCCAGGTAATAGGCATAGTTGTTCATGATCAGATAGTTCCGTGGGTCTGTTTGCACAGCTTTCTGAAACGCCGCATCAGCATCATTCAGTTTGTTTTCATCAATTAATATTTCAGCCTGAAGGGCAAATATCAATGCCTGAAGTTCTTTGTTTTCACCATCCAGATCCAAGGCTGAACGGACATGGTCTAACGCGGCTTTGTTTTGTCGTTCACGATGTAAGGCAAATGCCATGTAGTAATATAATATGGCTTGATTAGGGTAAATGCCGAGTGCTGCCTCTCCCATTTCCAGCATTTCTTTATACTGGCCCAGTAAAATCTGGATATTGAGGGCCTTTTCCCAAACTCCATAGAGCTGGTCCGTTAATTTCAACGACTTTTTGTAATAGGTTAAAGCACCTGGCAAATTCCCTCTTTCATACAAAACATCTCCATAAAGCGCCATAAATAAAGGGTCCGACTGATGCTGGGATGCAATATTTTCCAGAATACCACTGGCGGCAGAAAAGTTCTTTTGTTTGATATACAGATTTGCCATCGCCAATGAGTCTGCCGGAAGTTGTGCCTGGGCAATTCTATTTTTTGCCTGTTCCAGTGTAGCAGAAGTGCCAAACTTTTCTTCCAAAAGTTTATAAACCTGCAGCGCGTCATTACTTCTTCCGCTTACCGTCAGTGCATGCGCTTTATCGTAGTAATAGGCTTTTTCCTCCGGCGACAGTCTGATTAGTTCATCAAATACAGGAATGAGTTTGGCTATATTCCTGGTGCTCTTGTACACTTCGGCGAGTAGTTTCCAATACCAGCGATTGCTCTTATCCAGGGCAACAGCCTTTACAATTGCAGCTTCGGCCGCAGGCATGTTGTTTTGCCTAAAGTTCAGTAAGGCGACCTCGTACCAGGCAGCAGCATTTCTTGGGTCGATGGTGGTTATCCGGCCAAAGCTTTCATTACTCCGTTCATAATCTTCATTCAGCTTATCCCGAAGCCCGGTAAAAAATAGTTGTTTAACCAACATGCTATCCCGTCTGGACAGATACAACTGCTGGGCATCAGCAGTCTGTATTCCTACGATAAGCACGCTACATAAAACAACTATCTTTATCATATCTGCATATTACTTACCAGTATGTCCGTAACCGCCTTCGCCGCGAGCAGTGTCACTTAACTCTTCTACGCTTTCCCAGCTGATGGTCTCATGTTTTGCAATAACCATTTGTGCAATCCTGTCACCATTATTCACCACAAAATCAGTATCAGATAAATTGATCAGCAAAACTTTAATTTCCCCGCGGTAGTCTGCATCAATCGTGCCCGGAGAGTTTACGATGCTTATGCCATGTTTGTAGGCTAATCCGCTGCGAGGTCTGATTTGTGCCTCATAACCTATCGGTAATTCAATATGTAATCCTGTTGGAACCAGCACACGCTGCATTGGTTTAATTACAATTTCTTCTGCTGTAAATGCTCTCATATCCATTCCTGCAGCATGTGCAGTTTCATATTGAGGCAATGCCAGTCCCGATTTGTTAATAATATTGATCTTCATTTTAATATATAATTGTTGTTTTTTATTTGCGGCCTGATAAAAGAACCTTTAATTCATCCTTCTCCGTATAAACTATACCAGCCAGGAAAAGCAGGAGCAATCCATTACCAATATAGATGTTTCTGTGAAATACCCAGAAAGACAAGATCACCAGTATAACCGAAATTATCAGGTAGAGCGAGATTCGCTTCAATTGATAGGGTATAGGATAGTATTTCTGCCCCAGAACGTAAGAAATAACCATCATCACAAAGTAAGCAAACATAGATACCCATGCAGAGCCCATATAGCTATACTTTGGTATGAGGACAAAGTTTAAAACCACAGTGATTACGGCACCTACCAGCGAGATATATAATCCGAATTTAGTCTGATCAGATAACCTGTACCAGATAGAAAGATTCATATAGATACCCAGACATACGTAGCCGAACAGCAAATAGGGTACCGCCGGCAAGCCCGCCCAGTATTCTGCCACATGGGCCTTATCTCTGCTGATAAAGTATTTTAAAATTTCAATATTGGCCACCAGCGCAACAAATAATAATGCAAGCGCAATTACGAAATAATGTAAAATCGTAGCATAGGTTTGCCTGGCATTGGCATGTTTGGCGTGACTAAAAAAGAAAGGCTCTGCGCCTAACCTGAAAGCGGTAATAAATATGCTTAAAAACATGGCAATTTTACACACTGCCCCATAAATCCCTACGTCTATATCCGCTACAGCGTCTGGCAACAGCTCACTTAAAACAATTTTATCCAGATTCTCGTTGACAATAAATGATAGGTTAGCAATCAGAATTGGCCAGCTGTAAGAGAACATTTTAAGGAACAACTCTTTGTCAAACTTAGGCCTGATCTGTAAAAACTCAGGAAGCAGCAACAATAGAGTCACCAAACTGGCAATCAGGTTAGAAATAAAAACATAACCCACCCAATGGAAGCGATACCAGCTTTCAAACCAGTCCGATAACATCCAGTGGTTCTTAATTGCCGGCGGTATTACAAAGAGAAAAATCAGGTTAAAACCTACAAAACAGCCAATATTGGTAAACTTGATCACACTGTATTTAAAGGCTTTTTCCTCGGCCCTGAGCTTTGCAAAAGGAATTACACAAATGGCATCGATAAATAAAAGCCAGATGAAAAACCGGACATACAGTCCGTAATCCTGTATCTGAGACGGACTCCCGTTGCTGATAGATTTGGCAAAGGAATCTGCAAATACCAAACCCGTAGCCAGAAACAAAATCGCTATGAAAGCAATACAGATAAAAGAGTTATTGTATACCTCCTGTTTTTTATCCTCATGTTTATTCAGATACCTGAAATAGGTACTCTCCATTCCAAAGGCCAGCACAGCATTCAACAAAGATGCGTAGCTATACAGCTTCGTAAAAATCCCGTAAATACTGGGTGGGTAAACCTTGGTAAAAAGCGGGGTAAGAATAAAATTGAACAGGCGTGATAATACAGTGCTAAGACCGTATACCGCTGTCTGACCTAGAAATTTTTTTAAAACTGACACTCGATTTATTTAAACGGACAACAATTGTATCTACTTCTTTATAATTTCGAAATTACGATAGTTTTTCAGCTCACCAGGTGTGACAGCAACATCTTCTATTTTCGCACGGTCTGGACCCTCATGGCACCATTCTAAAAATATCTCTAACAGGGTGTCATCACCCTCAGCTTCGATATACAAACTACCATCGCTTTCATTTTTGATCATCCCGCGTACACCCATCTGGTCAGCTACCACTTTTGTCGTGTACCTGAACGACACTCCCTGTACCTTGCCTGTTATCCTGATAATGATATGTTTCATTGTCGTGTGTTATCTATTTAATTATTGAGCATGTCAAATTGTTGTCAAACATAGCTATTTTTTAATGGATGCATCATATGGCCAACCATTGTCAATGTCCTTTAACCACAGGTCACTGTCCTTTAACGATGGAACAGTCGGATTAGATCAACCGCCCGATCTGGCTTTCGGCTGTTAGCTTCTGGTTATTTACTGCTTCAATTAAATTTACACCGGGTTTTCTTCCAGGTTCAAAACTTCCAAACCGATCCTCAATACCAAGAAATGCGGCACCATTGATGGTAGCCCATCGCAACAGCTCCTCAAAAGAGATTCCTGTACGCAGCTGTAATGTTTTCATTTCCTCCAGAATACTCAGCTGGTGGTTACTGGCCAGGCTATCTGTTCCCAGGGTGATGGTTAGGCCCGCATCTTTTAACAGTTGCACATCAGGCAAGCGGTTTTCAATATAGAGATTTGCATTAGGACATAAACACCAGTAAAGATACTGATGGTTTTTCTTCGCAAACTCAATATCTTCATGATTAGTAAAAGTATTGTGCACCAATAAGGTTTTAGAGAGACCCGACATCATTGGCAAATAGCTTTGCAAAGAAGATTTCCCCTGAGCCTCAAAAAAAGAGATATCCAAACCCAAAAACTCATATAGTTTTAAAAAATGTCCTTCACGGCGCATAAAAAACTCATTCTCCTCCATTGTCTCCTGATTGTGGATGGAAACAGACTCGCCTTCTTTTCCGGATATCGAATTGATCTCAGCAAATAATGCTGATGAAACCGAATAAGGAGCATGGGGAACAATAGTAGCCTTCAATGGTGCAAAACCATTTTTGACTGCAACGGCATTTTCTATGATTTCTGATGCGCGCTCAGGATTGAAACCCATTGCCTCTACAAAGGTGTGGTAGTAAATTTTACTGTTCAGCTTTACTTCCCGTGAGGCAAGCTGATTAGAAATATCGCCGGTTGCGACGATACCATTAGTATACATATACTCGTCCGCTTGCAGCATTGCCTGCTCAATTTCTTGCGCAGAGGCATGTCTGTGTTGCATCACCTGCTGTACAAAACCTGGCAGGCCGCTGTGCTCTGCTATTTTGCCCGCCATGTGCGAAAGCTCCAAATGGCAATGGGTATTGATTAAGCCTGGTACTAACCATCCGTCATAGGTAGTGATAGCGCTAATGCCCCTAATTACGGCTTCCTCAGGCCTGAGTATATCAGTAATTGTACCGTCACTGGCAATACCGAGCACACCATTTTCGATGGGTGCAGAACTAACAGGAAAAATCCAGGATGCAGAGATGTAAGAACTCATGTTACAAATTACGCGTATTCCGCGCAAAGGCTCAAAGAAACGACTGAATTAAGCGGCAACTTTAACGCGTTGCAGCAAAACTTTACAAGGAACAGAAGAAGTAACGGTCACAAAATGGTTTTTGTGTAAAGGGATCTGCAAATATCCTCCGCGCTCAAGCGAATGCACTTCATCTTCAATGGTGATATCACAGGTGCCTTCAAGAATGAGAAAACGTTCAAACTCATCATCGTGAACTTCCTGCGGCGCCAGTTCTTTCAACCATACCACAGCCGTCAGCAACTGATCAGGTACAGCACTGATAATTTTTGCGAAAACACCTTCAAAATCTTCCGGAGCACTGATTTCTTCCCGATCGATCCACTGGGCATAGTCGCCAATTGTTGATGATGCTGAAAGCTCAGGTACGGTTACGAAGGGTTCTCCGTTTTCCAAACGTGTGGTATAGTCAATCACGGCCAGTAAAAAGGGTTTGATAATTGGATCAGGTGTGATAGCACCAGCCACCGCATATCCTTCCAGCGCGAGGCTTACAGCCTCAATTTCCGCACGGATTGCAGGATACTTTTGCGCCATTTCTTCAACCTCAGCATTCTGCGCTGGAGTTGTATCCTGCATCACGTACAACTCGATTATTCCGGATTCCAAAAAATCGCTGAAGTCTTTCATAATAATCCTGATCCTTTTAACAGTTTAATTATATATAGCAATATGTGACTTTTTATAAACTATTTTACGGCGTTTATTATAACAAAACTACAATATTTATAGTACAAGACAAATTGTTTCAGTAAAAATTTGATTTACCTAAACGAAACCGCCTCCCTGCCGCAGTTTCCCATAAAACAATCTCTTTCCGTCGCCCTTAACCTATGATATGGCATAACAATTCAATTCCAGAAGGGTTTAATAATTTATTTTGATAGCATATATGGGTATTAATTGATTACTTTGTAAAAAGAAATCATTAAAAAATCTTTATGACTGATTCTACCACCCGATTAAATAAATACATTAGTGAAAGCGGCATGTGCTCGAGAAGAGCTGCAGATAGATATATTGAGCAGGGAAGTGTGTTAATTAATGGTAGAAAGGCCAAAGTCGGAGATCAGGTGTACTTCGGTGACATCGTCTCTGTAAACGGACTAACAATTGAACCGAAGCAGGTTGAAAACTCTATTTTATTGGCATTCAACAAACCTGTTGGTGTGACCAGCACAACCGAGGCGGGTGTTAAAAGCAATATTGTCGACTATGTAAACCATAGTGACCGCGTTTTCCCAATAGGACGACTGGACAAAGACTCGCAGGGATTAATATTCATGACCAACAATGGCGACCTGGTAAATAAAATCCTTCGGGCTGGAAACAGCCACGAGAAGGAATACCTGGTTACAGTAAATAAACCACTAACTGATCAGTTCATTACCAACATGGCCAAGGGCGTTCCTGTTCTGGGCGTGATGACTAAGAAATGTAAGGTAATCAAAGAAAGTCCTTTTATCTTCAGGATTATACTTATCCAGGGTCTAAACAGACAAATCCGACGTATGTGCGAGCATTTCGGATTTGAAGTAACCAAACTGGAGCGTGTTCGCATTATGAACATCAGCCTAAAAGGCCTTCCTGTTGGCGAGTGGAGAGAGTTGACTGCTGAAGAACAGACAGACATTTACAATTTGGTAGCCAAATCAAGCTCCCTGGCAGATACAGCACCAAAAAGAGTAACTAAAAAAGTAAAAGAAGATCCGGACAGTGTCAATGTAACCCCTAAGAGAGGCGCAAAAGCTAAGCCATTTGGTGCAGCTAAAGGAAAACCAGCTTCAGCACGTTCTGCATCCGGCAGAGCCGCAAAGCCAGAGAAATCTGCAAAAGCAGCCTCAGGATCAGCGGCCTTCAAATCCACCAGTTCCGCAACCGACTGGAATAAAAGCAATGGACCAAGCAGAAGACCGGTTAGACCGTCAAAAGGTAAATCCGGAGCCCCTGCAGGAAAAACACGCAGTCCAAAGAGATAATGACATCTGAGAGTCAAGTCCTTATAAAAATTGGGAGAAGATTTTTTTTTAGGTAACTTTGCGCTAAATGCTTGCTACAATAAAAACTGATATCCGTTCACTAAGCTTAACTCAGCTTCAGCAGAACTTTTCCGAGATGAAAGAACCCGCTTACCGGGCCAAACAGGTTTACCAATGGCTATGGGAGAAATCTGCGCGTTCATTTGAGGAAATGAGTAACCTGTCCAAAGACCTGAGAAAGAAACTTGATGAGCACTATGCCATTAATGTGGTAGAAGTGAACAACTCCCAGTTCAGTAACGACCATACCATCAAAAATACCTTTCGTCTTCACGATGGAAATATTGTAGAAGGCGTGCTTATCCCTATGGAGGAGCGCATGACTGCCTGTGTAAGTTCTCAGGTGGGCTGCAGTCTTACCTGCAAGTTTTGTGCAACGGGTTATATGGACAGAAAGCGTAATCTCAACGCTGATGAAATTTATGATCAGGTAGTACTTATTGACCAGCAGGCAAAAAAGAATTACAATGCCCCGCTCACTAATATCGTGTATATGGGCATGGGCGAACCCCTTTTAAATTACGCCAACGTATTAAAATCGATAGAGCGCATTACTGCGCCAGACGGTTTGAATATGTCATATAAAAGAATCACTGTTTCAACTGCAGGTATTGCCAAAATGATCCGTAAGCTGGGTGATGATGGTGCAAAGTTTAACCTTGCCCTTTCCCTTCATGCGGCTGATGATGTTAAGCGAAATGAGATCATGCCAATTACTGAGCATAATTCACTAAAGGCACTTGCCGATGCGTTGAAGTATTATTTCGCAAAGACGAAAAACCCTGTTACCTACGAATATATTGTATTTAACAACTTCAATGATGAGATTGAGGATGCTATGGCTTTGGCTAAATTCTGTAAGCATGTGCCCTGCAAGGTTAACCTTATCGAATATAATCCTATCCAGTTTGCTGATTTCATCAATGCCGAAGGCGATAAGATCGATGCTTTTGCCGGTTATCTTAAAGGTCAGGGTGTCAACACCAATATCAGACGCAGTCGCGGTAAAGACATCGATGCAGCCTGCGGACAGCTGGCGGTAAAAGATCAGGCTTAAAAAATATTTAACCAGCAATTTCCCGGACGGAGCTAAATTAGCCAATGCTAATTATTAAAGAATTTCTCTACGACTTCCGGTGTTTGCTATTCCCAGACCTATGCTGTGCCTGCGGAACCCATTTGATACAGGGTGAAAAGCAGATTTGTATTGCTTGCCTGTACGACCTGCCTTACACAGATTTTCACCGGCATTCAGAAAATACAGTTGCCAAACTATTCTGGGGAAGGATAAATTGCCAGGCGGCAATGGCAATGTTTTACTTCAGAAAAGGAACCAAGGTCCAAAACCTTATCCATGCACTAAAATACAAAAGTCAAACCAAACTCGGTTTTACGCTTGGCAGGATGCTCGGAGACCGCCTGCATGAGGCAGAAAACTATCGGCAGGCAGATTTTATTGTCCCCGTGCCCCTTCACCGCAAAAAAGAGAGAAGCCGCGGCTATAACCAGTGTAAATTTATTGCAGATGGCATGGCTGGGCGACTACAGATCCCGGTAAATACCGGGCACCTTGTCCGCAGTCAGGCTACAGAAACACAAACCAAGAAAAACAGGTACAACCGCTTTAAAAATATGAGGTCTGTGTTCCAGGTAAAAAATCCAGAAATGCTTGCAGGTAAACATATAATTCTTGTGGATGATGTAATTACCACCGGCGCAACCCTCGAAGCCTGTGCGCAGGTTTTACTGGACTGTGGTGTGGCAAAAATCAGTATCGTGGCCCTGGCCTTTGCAGAATAAAAAAAACCCGGCATAACATTTCTGATAAGTGCTCGTTTATAGATACGAGAGCGTTAATTTAGATGGTAAGGGTCGATATTTTCAACTGGAAATATCGGCCCTTTATCTTTTTACGCTATACCTTAAGCGATAAAAACGAATAAAGAAGTTTTTTGATCTCTTCAGGATCAAAGGGTTTTAACACATGGCCGTTCATGCCACATTGCACAAATTTAAAGTGATCATTTTTTAATGTCGAGGCCGTCAGTGCGATAATCGGAATCTCTTTATAATCCGTATCCCCCGGTTCCCGCTCACGGATACGTCTGGTGGTTTCAAAACCATCTATCCCCGGCATCTTTATATCCATAAATATGAGGTCGTACTGTTCGGTTATAATTTTATCAATGGCATCATAACCATTAACTACCGAGGTAACCTCCAGCCCCCAGTTCATCAAAATCCGTTTAACGATTAAAATATTGAGCTCATTGTCATCTACAACCAAAACCTTTTTACCCACAAAAACAGTCATCTCTGTCGGCGTGATCATTTTCACATCGGCAGAAGCAGATTTGTCAAATTTCATCTCAAAGGTAAAGGTTGTACCTTCTCCCTCCGCGCTGTCTATTTTAACCTCTGCATTAAACACGTCCAGCAGTTTCTTGGTGATTGCCAGTCCCAAACCTGTGCCTCCATATTTCCTGGAAATCTCCGTTTTTGCCTGGGTAAAGGCTTCAAAAATATAATCCTGTTTGTCTTTGGCGATACCTATTCCATTGTCAGAAATTTGAAACTGAATAAGCGCCTCCGCCTCGGTTTCCTCTACCAGGCTAATCTTGAGCACCACCACTCCATCACTGGTAAACTTAATAGCATTACCTAAAAAGTTCATCAGAACCTGATACAAACGGCTCTTATCTCCCAACACCTTTTCCGGAAGCTTTGGATCAAGCTCTAGTTTTAACTGGTTCCCGTTTTTCCGCACGTTTACCTGCAGCGAATTGATGATGTCATTGGCCAGCAGCACAAGGTTAAAAGGAAAGATTTCCAGTTCTACATTTCCGGTTTCTATTTTTGTAAAATCCAGAATGTCATTGATAATATGCAACAGGTTTTCACCCGAGAATTTGAGGATATTTAGGTCATCAAGCTGCGATGGCTTAGGATCATTATCCAGCAGCAAATGTGTCATCCCAATAACCGCATTCAGCGGCGTGCGGATCTCGTGACTCATCACTGAAAGAAACATCTGTTTGGCCTGACTCAGTTTCAAGGCCTGTTCCTTTGCCTCGATGATCTCTTTTTCCGCCAGCTTACGCTGTGTGATATCAGAAATCAATTCTATCTGTCGCTCCACTTCCCCGCGGTTATTTAAGATTGGGGTATTAGATACAGATAACCAGATCGGAGAGCCGTCTTTCTTCTCTCCGATCACCTCTATGGTGTAAGACTGATTGTTTCTGCTTTTATCCCGGGCCCCCAAAATAAGGGCCTGATCGTCAAAATTAGGCGATAAAATGCTGCCCAGATAGTGCCCTCTGAAATCTTCCAACAGGTAACCGGTCATTTTTTCCAGGGACTTGTTCACCCAGGTGGTTATGCCTTCTTTATCCTGAATATTTACTCCCGTATCTGTTTTACTCGCCACTAATGATAAGATCTGCAGCTCTTTTTCCGCTCTTTTCTTATCTGTGATATCAATGATAATTTCTATCTGCGCATCTACATTGCCAGCCTCATCAAACACAACGGTATTATAAACAGAAAGCCAGATTTCCTGCCTGTCCTTTCTATAAGCAAGGATATCGATTGTAAAGGAATGCCTTAGATCTACCTGTCGCCGTGCTTCTTCAATCAACTCCAAATCAGTTTTTGCACCAATGATCAGGTCGCCCAGCCGCTTGCCTTTTACATCGTCAAGGGTAAAACCGGTAATTTTTTCAAATGCATCATTCACCCAGGTTACCTTATTAGAGGCATCATTGATTACTACGCCATTATTGATCTTGCTGGCTACAAAAGAAAGCTTCATTAAGTCGCTCTCTACCCTTTTGTTTTCTGCCTGGAGCATTTCCTGCATATCTGCAGCGCGCAATTCCAGCTGCTGTTTTTTTTTTCTCAGCGTTAGGTGCACCAGCACTTCAGCAGCCAGGTTTTCCAGAATTTCCTTTTGAAGTTTAGAAAGTTCACGTGGGATATGATCCGCTATACCTAAGGTCCCGAGTACATGTCCGCCTTCGTCGATGATAGGTGCTGCCGCATAATAACGGATATCCGGGCAGCCTACGACAGACAGCCAAAATTTATGGTTGCTGTCCAGGTGGGTATCCCCAATTTCAAAAACAGCCTTTTGATGAATTACGTAATCACAAAAAGACTGTTCCCGAGGGGTTTCTTTCACCGCTAAGCCGATGGAAGATTTAAACCATTGCCTTTCTTCACCAACGAGTGAAATAAAGGCAATGGGGCTATTAAATATCTGTGAAGCGAGCTTCACCAGGTTATCAAAACTGCTTTCAGGAGAGGTATCAAGGATGTGATAAGCATACAGGGCAGCTAACCGCTCCTGCTCACCAGATGACCCTACTCCATTACTATCCAGCATTTTGATTCACTAATAACTATTTATATAATGGGAAACTTGCAACCAGGGCAGTTACTTGTTTCCTTACTGCTGCAAGATTAGCTTCATCTTCAGGATTAGCAATTACCTGGTCGATTAAATCAACAATCTGCGACATGTTTTCTTCTTTAAATCCTCTTGTTGTGATCGCAGCCGTACCAACACGGATACCTGAAGTTACAAATGGCGATTTATCGTCAAATGGAACCATGTTTTTGTTCACAGTGATTTCAGCTTTCTCCAATGCGTTTTCAGCAAGTTTTCCAGTGATATTTTTGTTGCGAAGGTCAATCAGCATCAGGTGGTTGTCTGTTCCGCCGGATATAATACCATATCCTTTAGCTACAAAAGCTTTAGCCATTGCCTGTGCGTTAGCCTGTACCTGTTTGATGTATACCAAATAGTCATCACTTAAAGCCTCGCCAAAAGCGATTGCTTTAGCAGCGATGATGTGTTCTAGCGGTCCGCCCTGAGTTCCAGGAAAAACTGCCATATCTAATACAGATGACATCATTCTGGTTTCACCTTTAGGGGTTTTTAAACCAAATGGGTTTTCGAAATCTTTGCCCATCATAATCATTCCACCACGTGGACCACGAAGGGTTTTGTGTGTAGTAGTTGTTACGATATGACAATGTGGAAGCGGGTTTGCCAATAGTCCTTTGGCAATCATCCCTGCAGGGTGAGAAATATCTGCCAGCACCAAAGCACCAACTTTATCAGCTACGCTGCGGATAAATGCATAATCCCATTCCCTTGAATAGGCAGATGCTCCGCAAATAATCAACTTCGGACGTTCAGCCAGTGCAATTTCTTCCAATCTTGCATAGTCGATCAGCCCGTCTTCCTTTTTTACTCCATAGAAAAGCGGCTGATATAATTTACCTGAAAAGTTTACAGGAGAACCATGAGTTAAGTGACCGCCATGAGCAAGATCAAAGCCCAGGATTTTATCTCCGGCCTGTAATACAGCAAGCATAACCGCAGCATTTGCCTGAGCACCAGAGTGTGGCTGCACATTTACCCATGCTGCACCAAATAACTGTTTAGCACGTTCAATGGCGATGTTTTCAATATCATCTACTACCTGGCATCCGCCATAGTAACGTTTGCCCGGTAATCCTTCAGCATATTTGTTGGTTAACACTGAGCCCGCAGCTTCCATCACCTGTTTGCTCACAAAATTTTCTGAGGCAATCAGCTCAAGGCCATTTTCCTGACGGTCTAATTCCCTGTCAATCAAATCAAAAATCAAAGTATCTCGTTCCATTTATAAAGTATAATTTCGGTAAAAATAATGATTTTCCTATTTAAATTAAGGGTATAAATTGATGATCATCCAAAATACTGTGGACATTGAAGCACACAAACGCTAATATTTTGCAGTTATCTTAACAAAAATCACGTACTTTGTGTATTGATGTCTACTAATATCTGCATGGAAAACTTTACCTCTCCATTACTACCGAACATAAATTACCCTACTGATTTAAAGCAGTATAACGATGATGACCTGGAACAAATCAGCCAGGAATTACGTCAGTATATTATTGATGTGGTCAGCGTTAATGGCGGTCACTTCGGTGCCAGTCTGGGTGTTGTAGAACTTACAGTTGCCTTACATTACGTACTGAATACACCATATGATAAGTTAGTCTGGGATGTTGGCCATCAGGCCTATGGACATAAAATCCTTACGGGCAGAAAAGATAGATTTCATACCAACCGTGTTTTACATGGGATCAGTGGCTTTCCTAAAATCAGCGAAAGTGAATATGATACATTTGGCGTAGGCCACTCTTCTACGTCAATCTCCGCTGCGCTGGGCATGGCCGTAGCGTCGCACTATAAGGGGGAGAACGACCGTCAGCATGTTGCCGTTATCGGCGATGGCGCAATGACCGCCGGTTTGGCCTTCGAAGGGCTTAACCATGCCGGAATAGAAAATTCAAACCTGCTGGTGATCCTGAACGACAACTGTATGTCGATCGATCCTAACGTGGGTGCGCTGAAAGAATACCTGACGAGTATAACGATCTCTAAATCGTATAACCGTTTCAGGGATGATATTTCCAGTGTGCTGATCAAACTGTCGGAACTGGGACCCAATGCGCATACTTTTGTAAAGAAAATTGAGAAAAGCATCAAAGGTACTTTGCTTAAACAAAGCAATTTATTCGAAGCTTTAAATTTTAGATATTTTGGTCCTGTTGATGGACATGATGTTAAAAAACTGGCAGCAATATTAAAAGACCTGAAAGATATTCCAGGTCCTAAATTACTGCATTGTATCACGGTAAAGGGCAAGGGTTTCGCCCTCGCTGAAAAAGACCAGACCAAGTGGCATGCCCCGGGACTGTTCGACAAAATTACCGGCGAGATCAAAAAGTCTGTGCCCGATAAACCGCAGCCGCCAAAATATCAGGATGTTTTTGGACATACCCTGGTAGAACTGGCCGAAGCGAATAAAAACATCGTGGGTATTACACCTGCAATGCCTTCAGGCTCTTCCATGAATATCATGATGAAGGCTATGCCTGAACGTGCCTTTGATGTGGGTATCGCAGAACAACATGCGGTTACCTTTTCTGCAGGGTTAGCTACCCAGGGCTTATTGCCTTTCTGTAATATCTACTCTAGTTTCATGCAAAGGGCGTATGATCAGGTGATTCATGACGTAGCCATTCAGAACCTGAATGTGGTTTTCTGTCTTGACCGTGCAGGTTTGGCAGGTGCCGATGGTGCTACACACCATGGAGCATACGATCTGGCTTTCATGAGGAGCATCCCGAACATGACGGTTGCGGCACCTATGAACGAAGAAGAACTTCGCAACCTGATGTATACGGCGCAGCTTGATGGCAAAGGACCTTTCTCCATTCGTTATCCACGCGGAAATGGTGTGCTTACAGACTGGAAACGTCCTTTTAAAGCACTGGAAGTTGGTAAAGGCAGAAAAATCTGTGACGGTGAAGATGTTGCGATCCTAACCATTGGCCACGTAGGGAATTTTGCAGTGGAAGCTTGCAAGGAGCTAAACAGCGATGGCATTCATCCAGCACATTACGACCTTCGCTTTGTGAAACCATTAGACGAGGTATTACTTCATGACGTTTGCAAACGTTATAAAAATGTAATCACCGTAGAGGATGGCTGTTTACAAGGTGGAATGGGATCAGCGGTACTGGAGTTCATGGCAGACCATAATTATAAAACCAATGTCGTACGCCTGGGTATACCTGATGAATTTGTAGAACATGGCGAACAGGCAGAATTATGGGAAATCTGTGGTTATGATAAAAATGCAATTGTAGAGGCTATAAAAAAGATTGCTGTGAGCAGGACTACTGCGACGATTGCATCATAAAGCGAGAGATTTTTCTTGCTTTGCTAAAAAAATCCAATGCCTGTTTATGAAGGAACCTTTGCGCGAAGGGCGCAAAATTCCTAGGTCAAAAACAGGCACATGATTTTTTTTGAGCAGCATCCCAGCCAGTAGTGTTAGCCTTTAAACGGTGCTACTTATGTTGCGCTAATTCTTATGTTAACTTCAATTGCACCAGCGTTACTCAACCGTAACTGACTTTGCCAGGTTCCTCGGCTGATCAACGTTACAGCCCCTGAGCAGCGCAATATGGTAGGATAACAACTGTAGGGGTATCGTAGCCAGTAAAGGCAAATATGCTTCGCTGGAATCAGGAATTTCTATACAGTAATCCACAATTTTCCGAACCTCTGTATCGCCTTCGGTAACAATCGCTAAAACCACTCCCTTCCGGGCTTTCACCTCCTGGATATTGCTGATGACCTTTTCATAAGAGGAGTTTTTGGTAGCGATCACCACCACCGGCATCTCTTCATCAATCAGTGCAATGGGGCCATGTTTCATTTCTGCAGCGGGATAGCCTTCAGCATGGATATAGGATATCTCTTTTAATTTCAGTGCTCCTTCCAGTGCAACCGGAAAGCCACTTCCCCGGCCTAGAAAAATACAGTTTCTTGAATCTTTAAATTTTAGGGCAATCTCCTGTATGAGTTCATTGGATTCCAATGCCTGCGCTATTTTCTCAGGGATATGGTCCAGCTCGGTCAGCAACTCCACCATTTTGGCCTGGGTGAGTGTGCCTTTTTGCTGCGCCATGTAGAAGGCCATCAGCGTAAGTACGGTTACCTGGGCCGTAAAGGCCTTTGTAGAGGCTACTCCGATTTCCGGACCTGCGTGGGTATATACGCCAGCATGGGTAAGTCTGGGGATCGAGGCGCCAACAACATTGCAGACGCCAAAAATAGTTGCCCCTCTTTCTTTGGCCATTTCTATAGCTGCCATCGTATCGGCGGTTTCGCCCGACTGGGAAATGGCAATCACCACATCCTTCTCGGTGATGATTGGGTTGCGGTAGCGGAACTCCGAGGCGTATTCCACCTCCACGGGAATTCTTGCATATTCTTCGATCAGGTATTCTCCAACTAATCCTGCATGCCATGATGTTCCGCAGGCTACAATAATGATCCGGTCGATGTTCTTCAGCTTGTCGGCATATTCTTTTATTCCACCCAGCTGAACGCGACCTTCATTGGGATAAATGCGTCCTCTTAGACAATCACGGATAGACCTTGTCTGTTCAAAGATTTCCTTAAGCATAAAGTGTTCATAACCGCCCTTCTCCAGCGCATCCAGCTTGAGTTCCAGTTCCTGAACGTAGGGAGTTTGTACAACATTGTCCAATCGTTTGATCAGCAACTCCTCACGCTTCACAAAAGCGATTTCATTGTCATTCAGGTAGATCACATTTTTGGTGTACTCAATGATAGGTGTTGCATCAGAAGCAATAAAATACTCGCCTGTGCCCACGCCAATCACCATTGGGCTGCCTTTTCTGGCGGCAATCAGTTGGTCAGGCTGCTCTTCATCCATGATGACGATCGCATAAGCCCCGTTTACCTGGTGTAGGGCCAGTCGCACAGCCTCCAACAGGTCTACATTTTCTTTTTTATAGATCTCTTCAATCAGGTGAATTAGCACCTCTGTATCTGTATCGCTGTTAAAGACATGCCCTCGTGAAAGCAATTCCTCTTTCAGCACTGCATAATTTTCAATGATACCATTATGGATAATGGTCAGTCTCCCATCATTGGACCGGTGTGGATGTGAATTTCTGTCTGATGGTTCACCGTGCGTTGCCCATCGGGTATGTCCCATGCCTACTGTTCCGGAAAGATCTTTGTCGGCACTAAAATTCTGAAGTTCCTGAACCTTCCCCGCTTTTTTGTAAATATTTAATCCACCAGCATTGATCAGTGCAATACCTGCACTGTCATAACCACGGTATTCTAATCTTTTTAAGCCCTTCAGTACGATGGGCCAGGCTTCTCTGTATCCAATATATCCTACTATTCCACACATAATTTATTTGGTATAAGGCCCTAAGTTATACAATTCAAAAATTATTTTATGCGGACAGAGTTCCCGGTTTAACCAGAAAATCAAGAATATTACTTATTCGACCCTTGGTTAAGGATTTTTTTAAAGCTAAAACGTAAACATCTTTCAGAAATTCTCCATAGCAACTGTCTATAAACCGTTTTAGCTTTAAAACATGTAATTATTCAAAGCAGATCTCAGATTGTGGAAAAATAATTAAGATTTCCAGTCCTTAAGCAAGCGTCTGATGATGATAATCTCTCCAACGTGGTAGGCATTGTGATCTGCAATAAGTAAGGCTTCCCTAAATAAAGTCTGTCCATCACCGTAGTCAAAGGGGAGCTTTAAGTCGTTCTTTTCGTCGCGCAGGAGCGCAAAAAACTCTTCCCTGTCTTTTTTTATCGCCTTCAGCGTAGCTTCCCATTTTTCCGTTCCCACCGTTTCATCTGCCGCCGGCCAATATTCATCAGGCCATTTTGGTGATTCATGATTAGGGCCTTTGCAAAATTCCAGGATATCCCATTGTGCAATCCGGATATGTTCGGCAAGCTGCCAGATGTTATAAGGCAAATTTTCAGGAACCTTGTGAATGTTTTCCAGCGCAATATCCGCAACTGCGTCTTCAAAAGAGGCATGTGCATTTCCTTTTCCAATCAAATTGATCAGTTCTTCTACTATAAATCTTCTGTTCTCGTCCATAACTGTATAATTTATCTGTTAATAGCCAATTAATTACTAAATCCGTCCATATAATCTTGCCAGCAGCCGCAGTCGTTTTTCCGTACCTCTGCCCGGAAGCTCCTCCATTCGCCAGGCCCAGTTTTCACCAACGGATGCGGGTTTGTTAATCCTGCTCTCGCCACCCAGCCCCAGCACATCCTGCATGGGCAGAATCACAGTTTTTGCGACACTGGCATAGGCCACACGCGATAACACACGGTGTATATTTTTACGGCTTACTGCCAAACCTGTATAATCTTCCAGGTTTTTACGCACTGCTGGTCCGGCTTCTTCATCAAACCAGCCGATGGTTGTATCATTATCATGGGTGCCTGTATAGACCACAAAATTGTCTGTCTGAAAGCGATGTGGGATATGTGCCGACAGTGTCATATCTTTTCCAAAGGCAAACTGCAGTACTTTCATTCCCGCCAGTTCAAACTGATCACGGAGGTCATATACTCCCTGATTAATCTCCCCCAAATCTTCTGCAACAAATGGAAGACCCGGAAATTCAGCGCGCAGCACCTCAAAAAACTCCTTCCCGGGACCCTTTTTCCATATACCGTTGATCGCCGTAGTCTCGCCCGCGGCAACCTCCCAATAATCTGCAAAGGCCCTAAAATGATCCAGTCGCAGCAGATCATATAACTCCATGTTTTTACGTATCCGTTTCATCCACCATTCATAGCCATCTTTGGCAATCGCTGTCCATCGGTAAACGGGCATTCCCCATAGTTGTCCGTCTTCATTAAAATAATCGGGAGGTACACCTGCCATGCCAGTAATATTCCCTGTATCATCAAGGTTGAAATATTGAGGCTGCGACCATACTTCGGCAGAATCATGACTCAGATAAAATGGCAGATCACCATAAAATTTCACCCCCAGTCCCGTGGCGTATTTTCTCAAGGCAGACCATTGCCTAAAAAAGATAAACTGCATCCACTTCACCTCTTTTATCTCATCGGCATGTGATTCCGCAAATAACTTTAGTGCCCCGGGATCCCTAAGTCTTAACGGTTCTTCCCAATTAAACCAGGGCTTCCCGGCCTGCTTATCCTTTATCACCATAAAAAGCGCAAAGTCGCTCAGCCATTCCTTCTCCTGCGCACAAAAGTGAAGAAAGTCGTCAGCCAGCCCAGCAGGCGCCGCAGCAGTAAAATTTTGGTAGGCCCTGTGCAAAATATATGCTTTCGCATTCTCTGCTACTTTATAATCCACCAGGCTTCCCCCTTTAACTTCCTGTCCCTTGAGCCAGCTTTTTTCCAGCAGACCTTCTTCTGCAAGCAAATCAGGACTAATCAGCAGAATATTCCCTGCCATTCCAGAAACTGAGCTATAGGGAGAAAAAGCCTGATCGTCTCCAATTGGGTTTAGCGGCAAAAGCTGCCAGTAACGCTGACCAGCGCGCGATAAAAACGCAATAAACTCCCTGGCACCACTACCAAAATCGCCAATTCCATAGGCTGAGGGCAGCGAGGTTACTGGCAGTAAAATCCCGGCATCTCTTTGATTAGCCCAGGTTTCGAGTTCAAATAGCCCAAAGGGAAGCGCATTGAAAAGTTTAGCCAAAGGTAAAAAGTTGTCTTCCAGTAAGGTCGCTGTTCCATCGACAAGGTTTTTCAATGACAATGGCGCTTCATCAGGTAAGATGACCCTGGTGTCCCGCCAGTCGAACTCACTTGCATCGACCTCTTCGGATACTTTACCCAAATGCAATGGTAAAACCACCACCAGCCATTGATCAGCAGACCTGCGGGCATAGGCAAAAACATGAGCGGCAAATTTCCCCTTTACCCTTAAGGGCAAATAAGCGCCAGATTCAAACAGTTCTGGTTTTTCTTTCCTCAACTGCAATAGGCGATGCAGCAAGAAAAGCTTAATCTTTCCGCTAAAACGCTCCTGCCAAAGGTCCTTTATTGATATTTCCGGGGCATCAATTTCTTCCAGCCAGCCTTCACGAAGGGTGTAATCTACTGGCCTGCGGTTATCCGGATCTACCAGGCTCAAATCCCACAGCTCCGTCCCCTGATAAACGTCAGGAACTCCCGGACAGGTCGACTTTAAGATCACCTGCACCAGTGAATTTACTATACCCAGGTCAGCGATCCTTCGGTGGAAAACTAAAAAGTTTTGCCAGAATTCTGCCGACTGATCCAGTAATCCTTCTACAAACACTTTTACACAATGTTCATAACTTTCATTGGGTGCAGTCCAGCTAGAACTCACCTTACCTTCACGCAGAGCTTTCACCAGATATGCCTGTAAACGGGCAGGATAATCGTCCTCTCCCATGCCTGGCATGGGGTAACTACCTACCAGCGTTTGATAGATAAAGTACTCATCATTAACTGATAAGGCTTCAGCTATTTTCGAGTTTATTTTTCTCCAGTGTTTTACCTGAGCAAACCATTCTGCGGGCCGGTCTGATAAAACATTTAATCTCGCACGTACATCTTCCCCTCTTTTTGTATCATGTGTAGACGTTCCGTTTAACGAAAGCGGCCAGGAATCCTGACTTATCCACATGCTTTTGTGGATAACTTTACGCGACACACCGAAAGCTGCCGGTGCATCGCCCACCTCATTGTGCGCAATAAAACGGTTGTAGGTATACATCAGTGTATCCTCCACACCTTTCGCCATCAAGGGACCACTAAATTGCATACAGCGCAGGTAAAATTGTGTGGCCCTGTCATTGTAAGCTTCGTTGCCATTCTCCGGCAATTCGAGTAATACTTTTTTAAGCAACGCCGCGGCCGGCACTAAATGTTTGGGGAGCTCAGCATGTTTAAAAAGCAACTTCAGGCCTTGGTGGTTATCACCTTTCAGAGGCAACTGATTTCCGTAATACCGGTAAACCGGACAGCCTATTAATAACTGCCCTATCATTTCCTTCAGACTATCTGCCTTAAGCAAATCAAGGTCAGCCGGCGCTGCTAATTCAAGTTCCAGAAAGAGCTCATGCAGGTTGTCCAGCTCCCCTGCCATATAATCGTTAAGGATAGTCGCCTTTTTCTCTGCAATCTGCAGCGGAACATCTTTGTCGTCTCCCGTCAGCTGTTCATAAAAATGTGTAAACTCTTTTTTTGCGCCGCTGTCGGTAAGCATGTTGTTCACCTGAGCCAGAAAATCGTAACCCGTATTTCCCTGAACTGGCCAGTTAACAGGTAAACTTTCACCTTCTTCCAGAATCTTTTCTATGATGATATAAGTATCCTTCCCTGCCATCTCCCGTAGCTGACGGAAGTATAATCCCGGATCATACAAGCCATCGATATGGTCAATGCGCAATCCCTGAAATATCCCCTCTTCTATCAAAGATTTAATAAATTCATGGTAAACGTCAAAAACCTGCGGATGCTGCATGTTCAGGCAAATGAGATCATTCACCGTAAAAAAACGACGGAAGTTAATCTGATGATCAGTCTCTCTATACGTACAAAGCCGGTAATATTGCAGGTCCGCTGCCTCCTTTAAGGGCATGTCCACTGTTTTCACCTTTGCATTCACCGGCCATTCCGTCTCATGGTATTTTAATTTGAGCTTATCGCCCCGCTCCACCAATTTAAGATCACCGTTTTCAATAGCTTCTTCTAAGGTAGCACCCAGAAAAGGCACCATCAGAGGTCTGTCTTTATCGCCCGACCAATTGATATCAAAAAAACTGCCATAGGCCGATGCCGGTCCCAATTCAAGCACATCCATCAGCCAGCTGTTGCCCGGATGAAAAGCCATATGATTTGGCACAATATCCTGTATCCAGCCAATATTCAGCGACTGAAGTTTTTTTGAAATGCTCCTAAGCTCCTCCAGTGTTCCTATTTCCGGATTAACGCGGTGCGGATTGATGGTATCATAACCATGCATACTTCCCGGAACGGCTTCAAGAATTGGGGAAGCATAAATGGTTTTTACCCCAAGCTTGTTCAGGTAAGGAATAATATTCTCGAAATCTTTAAAAGTAAAACCTACATGAAACTGTATTCTGTAAGTAGAGATCGGATTAAACATAGAGATTGTTGTAGATTAAAATAGATTCAGGTTGAATAGTAATTTTTTGAGCCCCTTTCACGGTACCGGCGGAGCTGGCCGGACCATTCCATTTTGGATCGGCAGAGTCCAGCAGTTTATACCATAGCCCGGCATGATCAGGCAAAAGGATTTCCTGGCTCCGGTCAGAAAAATTAAGTACACACAGCACCTGCTCTTCCCCGTCCCACCTTCTTAGCAGCAAGCAATTGCTAGCTTCAGCCGACGATACTTCCAGCTGTTTCCTGTTCATATTGGATAGTGGCCGATGATTTTTGCGAAGCCGGATCATCTCCCGGTAAAAGTCCAGCAGCTGTCGGTGGCCTTGCTCATCCAAAAGATTCCATTGCAGCAAAGACTGCCTGAAAGTCTCCTGATCCTGGGGATCGGGCGCTTCACCTTCCGCATGGAAATCTTTAAATTCCGCTTTCCTGCCTTTACGCACAGCTTCAATTAATTCGGGATCACCATGGCTGGTAAAAAACAAAAATGGATTGGTTTCTCCCCATTCTTCACCCATAAACAACATTGGCAGATAAGGACTGCACAATACCGCAGCAGCCATCAGCTTTTGCATTTCATAACTAACCAGAATCGCAGAGCGTTCTCCCAGCATACGGTTCCCTACCTGGTCGTGGTTCTGTGAAAACACCACAAACTGCTCTCCAGGGTTGTTCTCTGCTGGGCCACCAAAAGTTTTCTGGCGGTGCGGAGAGTAAATACCGTCATAGACATAGGCATCCCGGTAAGCCTTTTCCAGCTGTCTGATGCCAGAAAAATCACTGTAGTACCCTTTTGCAGGTTCACCCGCCGTAACGCGCAGTGCATGATGAAATTCATCAATCCATTGCGCATCCATGCCGTAACCTCCGCTTGCTGGTGCATCTATATATTTATGATCATTTAAATCGCATTCTGCAATCAGGTAATGTTTTCTGCCTGTCAAAGCCATCAGCCTGTCCAACTCCTCACGCATTTCTTTCAGCAGATGTTTCACTCCTGAATCTTTTATCGCATGTACGGCATCGAGGCGTAAGGCATCAATATGAAAATCCCTGAACCACATCAGCATATTCTCTATGAAATAACTGCGCACCCCATCAGACCAGGCATCATCAAAATTGATTGCACTGCCCCAGGGGGTATGATACTTTTCAGTGAAATATGGTCCCACAACCGGGAAATAGTTCCCTTCGGGCCCTAAATGATTATAAACCACATCGAGCACCACGGCCAGTCCTTTTTCGTGACAGCAGTCAACTAAATGCTGTAAGCCTGCCGGACCGCCGTAAGAATTTTGCACGGCAAAGGGAAAAACACCGTCATAACCCCAGTTACGTTCACCGGGAAAAGCTGCCACGGGCATCAGTTCTATCGCGGTAATCCCCAGATCTTTCAGGTAATCTAACTTGCCGATGATCCCCTCAAAACTTGCTTCCGCAGTAAAAGTACCGGTATGTAGTTCATATAACAGATAGTCACAGAGCGGGTAATTCTGCCAGCTTTCATCAGACCAGGTAAATGACTTAAGGTCGTACGCTGCAGAAGGTCCATGCACCCCTTCGGGTTGCCATAAACTTGCCTGATCGGGAATTTCCTTACCATCAACTTTAAACCGGTAATGTCCCGCCTGTTTAAGAGCAGCGGTAGACAATTCCCAATAACCAAATGAGTCGGCTTTTAAAGCGTAAACTCCCAATTCGAGTACCAAATCCACTTCTTTGGCCGCTGGTGCCCAGAAACGAACAAAAGCTTCTCCATTTTCATCGAAATTAACCCCGATATTCCTGCTTATCATGTCTCTCATATATTCCCCGGGGGCACAAGTTTTAATAAAATAATTGAACGTCCTTCTACCCTGATCGTGTCGCTGGTAAAGTGCGTGGCAGGCCATTCATTGATATCATCGATACTGGTATCCAGCACCTTGAGCCACTCTTTACCGTAGCGCTCAGCGGGCAGATTATAATCCAGCGGCTCATGGTGGGCGTTAAACATCAGATAGAAGTTATCATCGGTAATCTTCTTTCCCAGTTCATCTGTGCTGCGCAACCCCTGGCCATTCAGGTATATCGCCAAAGATTTGGCATAGTCTTCATTCCAGTTGTGCTCCTCCATTTCAATGCCCTCAGGTAAAAACCAGGCAATATCTTCCAGTCCCACGCCTTTGATCGGCAGCCCCTGGAACCAGCGCCGACGACAAAATACAGGGTGTTTTTTCCGCAGTTTAATTAGCTGTCTGGTAAAGTTGAATAACTCCGGATCGGCGTCAATCCAGTTGAGCCAGGATATTTCGTTATCCTGGCAATAGGCATTATTATTTCCTTGCTGCGTCCTGCCATGTTCATCACCGGCAACCAGCATGGGTACGCCCTGTGATAAAAACAAAGTGGTCAGCAGATTTCTTTTTTGCCTCGCCCTGATCGTGTTGATTCCGGCATTGTCTGTTTCACCCTCTTCACCGTAATTGCAAGAGCCATTATGACTTTCTCCATCGCGGTTATCCTCACCGTTTGCCTCGTTATGTTTATCATTATAGGTAACCAGATCATGCAGGGTGAAGCCGTCATGTGCCGTAATAAAGTTGATACTGGCCGTCGGACTCCGCAAGTCATCCTGATACAAATCCGGACTACCGGTAAAACGCTGCGCAAACTCTCCAAGCATACTATGTGCCCCTCTCCAGTAATCACGGATACAATCCCTGTACTTCCCATTCCATTCTGCCCATTCCGGCGGAAAATTACCTACATGGTAACCGCCCTCGCCCACATCCCATGGCTCTGCAATCAGCTTCACCTGCGAAATAATAGGATCCTGGTGAATAATATCAAAAAAGGCACTCAGCTTGTTCACACTGTGCAGCTCCCTGGCTAGTGCCGGCGCAAGATCAAACCTAAAGCCGTCCACATGCATATCCGTGATCCAATACCTTAGGCTATCCATAAACAGGCGGAGTACATTCGGCAGATTCGCATTGAGCGTGTTGCCGGTACCGGTATAATCCATATAATAGCGCTGTTCTTTGGTCAGCCTGTAATAAGATGCATTGTCAATCCCCTTAAAAGATAGCGTTGGCCCCATATGGTTGCCCTCAGCCGTGTGGTTATAAACCACATCAAGTATAACCTCTATACCAGCCTGGTGCATCGCCTTCACCATATCTTTAAATTCGCGCACCTGTCCTCCGCGTTCGGTACTCGCAGAAAACCGGATATCAGGCGCAAAAAAACCTATAGTATTATAACCCCAGTAATTACTCAGCCCTCGTTCTACCAGGTGCCTGTCATTCACAAACTGGTGCACCGGCATCAGCTCTATAGCAGTAATACCCAGATCTTTCAAATAATTTAGCGTAACCGGATGCGCCAGCGCAGCATAGGTTCCTCTAATCTCCTCCGGAATATCAGGGTGCTGTTTGGTAAAACCTTTTACATGTGCCTCATAAATGATGGATTCGTGATAAGGTATATCCAGCGGTTCATCGCCTTCCCAATCATATTCTTCATCTACTACTACAGATTTCGGAATAAATGGCGCACTATCCAGGTCACTGAAGCTTAAATCCGCTTTCTCTGAACCAATCTGGTAGCCAAAAAGTGCATCGTGCCAGCCAATAACACCGGCAATAGCTTTTGCATAGGGGTCGATCAGCAATTTATTGGCATTGTAACGATGGCCATGTGCAGGGGCAAATGGTCCGTGAACCCTATAGCCATATAACTGCCCTACTTTAACGTCGGGGATAAAGCCATGCCAGATGTGGTGGGTACGTTCTGTAAGTTTAAACCTTGCATATTCGTTTTCCTCCATTTCATCATCAAAAAAACATAGCTCAACGGCAGTGGCATGATCGGCATAAATCGCAAAGTTTACGCCATTATCAACGCAGGTAGCGCCTAAGGGATAAGGTCGACCGGGGTACACAGTATTATTCTCCATTAATATATCAATGGTTTTTGATGGAGAAATGTTTTAAAATTTTAATTAGCTAAGAAAATGAACAACTACCAGGACTGCCCCGCAAAAGACAGCAATTGAGGCAACTATATCCTTATGTGTTATATCACATAGATTTTAGCATTTCGCGAAACAGTCTACTCTAAAAAATGTTAAGGGACTATTAGCACATCTACCCAAATACCATGAAAGACAAAAAAACTAAAACTACGCAGGAGAATGAAAAGCTCGACCAGCTTGCGCGTGATAAAGAAAATGGAAGCGGCGAATTTTTAACTACTAACCAGGGTGTAAAAATCAACGACAACCAAAACTCACTTAAATCAGGTGAAAGAGGATCAACACTGCTGGAAGATTTTATTCTCAGAGAAAAGATCACTCATTTTGACCATGAACGCATTCCTGAAAGGATTGTCCATGCGCGGGGTTCGGGAGCACATGGCTTTTTTGAACTCTATGAATCACAGGCAGAACATACAAAAGCGGCTTTTCTGAATGATACTTCGGTAAAAACTCCGGTGTTCGTCAGATTTTCCACTGTTGCGGGCTCGCGTGGCTCTACTGACCTTGCCCGCGATGTGCGTGGTTTCGCCGTTAAATTTTATACGCAGGAGGGCAACTTCGACCTGGTAGGTAACAATATGCCGGTGTTTTTTATACAGGATGCGATAAAGTTCCCCGACCTGGTACATGCGGTAAAACCTGAACCTCATAATGAAATACCTCAGGCTGCATCTGCACACGATACTTTCTGGGACTTTATCTCCCTTATGCCAGAATCTACACATATGATCATGTGGCTCATGTCCGACAGGGCGCTTCCACGCAGCTACCGGATGATGGAGGGCTTTGGGGTACATAGTTTCCGCCTGATCAATGCCGAGGGAAAATCAAGCTTTGTGAAATTTCACTGGAAACCTATTCTTGGCGTTCACTCCGTTGCCTGGGATGAGGCTAAAAAGATCTCTGGAAACGACCCTGATTTCCACCGCAGGGATCTCTGGGATGCGATAGAAAGTGGTGCTTTCCCCGAATGGGAATTGGGATTACAGATCATATCCGAAGAGGATGAACATAAATTCGACTTTGATATCCTGGATCCCACCAAACTTGTTCCCGAAGAGCTGGTCCCGGTAAAAAAAATAGGGAAACTTACACTGAACAGAAATCCCGATAACTTCTTCGCAGAAACAGAACAGGTAGCTTTCCATGTCGGACATATTGTGCCTGGTATCGACTTTACCAACGATCCCCTCATGCAAGGCAGACTGTTTTCTTATACCGATACACAACTGTTGCGATTAGGCGGACCTAATTTCCACGAGATCCCAATCAACAGACCTGTTGTCAACATCCACAACAACCAGCGCGACGGTCATATGCGTCAGGCTATCAACACCAGTCGCACCAGCTATGAACCTAACAGCATCTCTTCCAATTATCCTGCTCAGGCAAAAATTGCTGAAGGTGGCTTCAATTCCTATGAGGAAAGAATAGACGCCAGAAAGATAAGAGACCGGAGCGATAGCTTCTTTGATCATTTTGGTCAGGCAACACTATTCTACAACAGTCAGTCAGAGGCCGAAAAAAACCATTTGGTAGATGCCTTGCGTTTCGAATTAGGTAAAGTAGAACGCGAGGAGATTCGTAAAAGGATGCTCACCATTCTAGCCCAGGTAGACGCCGGATTGACCAAACGCGTTGCAGAAGGACTTGGTCTCGATGTACCCGCGAAAACAGATATACCAGTCAACCATGGTGTTCCTGCAGATGCAGATCCTAAGCGATATGCATCAAGAACGGTAAAATCTTCCATTGCTTCATCAGCGGCCCTGAGTATGGCAAATACGCCAAAAGACACCATTAAAAGCCGCCTGATTGCGGTACTGGCTACGGATGGGGTTTCAGGACAGCAATTAGATCTTACTCAAAAAGCATTGCTTGCAGCCGGTGCCCAGGCAAAAATCATTGCAACACATAACGGCTATATCAAGGATGATAAAGGCACCGCTATAAAAGTAGACTTCACCTTCCTCACTGCAGCTTCTGTATTGTTCGATGCTGTGTATATCCCGGGAGGGGCAGGCAGTGTAAAAAGCCTGCTTGCAGAAGCGGATGCCGTGCATTTCGTTACTGAGGCATTTAAACATTGTAAAGCCATCTCGGCCGATGCCGAAGGAAAAGACTTAGTCGAGGCCGCCCTGGTCCCGGCCGGAGCAAAAGTTACGGCACCTGGTGTGGTCATTGATGGGAAAGCAGCAGACTTTGTACAGGCTATCGCCAATCACCGTTTCTGGGAGCGAGAAAAAAAACCAGACGTACCAGCATAAAAAATCAGCCCTCCTGGCTTAGGCAGGAGGGCTTCATCAAATCATTACAGCTATGGATGCTCAAACAACACAACTGATCAATGCCGCGAGAACCGGCGATCTGACTACTATTCAATCATTAATCAACCAAGGGGTCGATGTAAACCTTCAGGATGAAAAAGGATATACCCCATTAATCATTGCCAGTTATAACCGCCGACTGGATGCCGTAAAACTATTGCTCAAAAATGGCGCAGCAATCAATGCGGCCGACTTTGGGGGAAACACTGCCCTTATGGGCGTATGTTTTAAAGGTTACCCGGAAATTGCCGAGTGCCTGATTCAAAATGGCGCAAATTTAAATCTGCAACATGCCAATGGCGGAACCTCATTGATGTTCGCCGCAATGTTTGGCAGAAACGATATGATCAGGCTTATGCTGCAACATCAGGCAGATCCTTCCATCACCGAATTCAGAGGACTAACAGCCCTCGACATTGCCATTCAGCAGGGCAATAAAGAAGGTGCAGAATTACTCAGCAGCATTTAGCTGCTGAGTATATAAATATAGTTAAAAGCTCTAGGGAAATCTATACAATTTCCTTCACACTCCTCTTCTAAGCACTATGCAGATAATTGTCCCAGCCTTAAATGCAACATGTTATCATCGTCACAAAATATAGCTAAAACGTTTATTCTTAAAGCTATAACCTACAGACATTCAGAATGTAACAGTTTTGTTTCAATTAAACCACAGCTTTCCGTCACCCCTTTGCGGAGTGTTAACAAGGTTTAAAATCCTAATCCAATTTAGGATATGGCAAGGTGTTTGCCTAATAAGGATATCTATCTACCAAGAAAAAACAGATGTCAACTCAAATGAATGATACAATGATTAAGAACTCGGATATAAGTGCGCTTGCGGCAAATTTCAGGGAATACATCGCCCGCAACAAAACTGAAGCAGAACGAGATCAACTCATTGAAGATTTAACCTCACGCAACCAAGACTTAAGTCAGTTTGCTTATATTACTTCTCATAATTTACGCGCACCTCTATCAAATTTGATAGGACTCATCGACATTTTAAACTACGATCTGCTTGATGAGTACAATAAAAAGATTGTAGACATGTTTCGTGATTCTGCCAATAAGCTAAACGAAACCATATACGATCTCACTCAGATGCTGAGTATCAAAAACACAAAAAACATCAAAGTTGAGGACGTAAGTATTTCCCGTGTGTTTAAGAAAGTAAGCAATTCTTTCACCAAACAAATCCACACAATGGGCATTTACATCCACACTGATTTCCAGCATGAAATGATTCCTTTCACCAAGAGTTACCTGGAAAGTGTGCTGATGAATCTGATGTCAAATTCCATCAAATACAGTTCAGATGACAGGCCATTAAGAATTGAAGCCGCAACAAGAGACGATGAGCACGGAAATATCATCCTTACCTTCAAAGATAATGGAATGGGAATTGACCTTGATAAAAACAAAGACCGTATCTTTGGCCTTAACGAACGTTTCCACGACCATGTGACTGGTAACGGCGTAGGTTTGTTCATTACAAAAACACAGGTAAACTCCCTCGGTGGCGAAATAGCTGTCGAAAGTGAAGTAAATAAAGGTTCGAAATTCACCATTACCTTCAAAAATAATCCGGGCATGTAACATCATCATGTGTCATTCCTAAAGCGGTTTAACTACTTCTTATCCATAGCTTTGATGTATAATAAAAACATCAAACGCCATGAAAAGAAATTTATTGATTATCGCACTATTGCTAGCGGGATTCACCATGTTTACTCAAAAAGCTAGCGCACAGGCTACAGTCAATTCAAGCAATGTTCCTGTGAAAATTTCCCTTGTAGATATCGTGTCCATCACCCTCGGCGGAACACCGCAGGTGGAGTTTTTATACGACACAGAAGCTAAATACAAAGCCGCTCAGGTGGTTACCAAAACTGGTGCCTTCACGGTATTCAGCAACAAAAAATACAACGTTACGGTTAAAGCAAACGCTGCCTTTACGCCACCTGCAGGTACTACAAACGTAATTCCATTGGATGTGGTAACCGTATCAGTAGTATCTGGTTCAGCAGCAAATGGTGCTACCTTTGCCGCTGCACCGCTTTCTTTAACTGCCCAGCCTTTAATTACGGGTTCTAACCCATCTTTAGGTCAGGCTTTCAACATCGACTATACTATTCCTGCGGCAAGAGCAGAAGCAGATTTACTGGGCAAGGTTGCCGGTGATTATACAACAACACTGGTTTATACACTAACGCAGCAGTAAAAGATATTGATGAGATTTTCAACTATTCTATTTACCTTCAGCCTTGTCCTCGCGCTTTCTACAGCAAGAGGACAGGGCTTTTCAGTTTCGCCCTCCAGGTTGTTCTTTAACGGTACCCCCGGCGAAACGTTAACCGAGTCTATCACTTTCACCAATACCTCTCCTAATGCGCTGTCGTTTGTAACGCGGATCCAGGACTGGAAGAGAGATTCACTCGGCAATAAGGTATACTATGAAGCAGGAAAGGATGCAGCCTCCAATTCAAAATGGCTGTCACTTTCAGAAAATACCATCGTCATTCAGCCCGGAGAAGCTAAACAAGTCATCGTAACCATGAATGTTCCCGCAAATGCGGATAAAATGACCCACACAATGTTGTTCTTCACACAGGTGAAACAGCAGGAAAAAGAAAAGCCAAAAGCCGTTGCGCTTGGGGTAGTTGTTTTGATGGAGGTGGGTGTACAAATTTATTATTCCCCAAAAGGATTAAATGCCGGTGAACTTGAGTTTCTGGCTTTCGAAGATAGGGGCATCACCGGACAGGGAAAAAAGCAAAGCCGCAGGGTCGCGATAAAAATCCACAACAAAGGCGCGATCAATAAGGACGCTTTTTTAAGGATGGAGTTAACCAACAAAGACACAGGAGAAGAAATTAAGATTGAACCCACAACGATAGCCATGCTGCCAGATGAAACACACTGGGTGATGGTAGACCTTCCTGCAAATTTGAAAGGGAAGTTTCTCGCGGTGGCGATGCTTGACGCCGGATCCACATACGACCTGAAAGTTGCAGAAAAAGAGCTTATATATCGCCCTTAGTGTCCTGCTTTGCTGTTTCACAGTGAAGAGCGCATCTGCACAGGTAACTATCACTTTACTGGAAAATAATATCACGGGCGCTGGTCAGCCAGATGTCAATGTTAATGCCGCTGCAGGGACGTTCTCCTTACCATTGCTCGGCGGTAATATAGACTTCAAATCTACAAATCCTACTGAATTTTATACAACGCAGACTGCCGGCTCAGGCACTCTTCCATTAGGTGTTACCCATGTCAGAATTTCCAGTGGTCAGGGCCTTACCTTACTGGGAACCATCCAGCCAGAGCAAGTGGTGAGCATTCAGCCAAAAACACTTTATGCTGGAGGTTTGAATCTTGGAACGGGGACCTATAACATCAATTACAGGTTAGCCATCGCCGGCACGGCCTGGGTAGCTGGCACTTACTATACCCCAACCGATATTACACTTACCACTCCGCGGGCCCAATCTATAACCATCAACGTCCCTTCGTTTATGACAATCAATACGCCTGCCCCAACCACAATCTTAACTGTTGCCAGCTTAAGTAATTACAGGACAGGCTCAGGCATCAGTGGCACCAATACGTTTAACTATTCCACCTCACTGCCAACATTGGTCAGCCTCCAGGCAGATGGTACCAGCACTTTTTCATTCTCCACCACAACCCCAAAAATTGTAGATCCAACACCGGCGTCCAATTTGCTCAGTGCAGCTATCAGCTCGCCTGTAACCAGTGCCGCAATCAATGTCACCAACGTTGCGCAGCAGCTCAACGCTACGGGCATTGCCGTACCGGTAACCAACAGGCAATCCGTTGGCACCACTTTTAGTGTCAGCCCGGCAAACCTTAAGGCTAATTTTGTACAGGCAGGAACCTATAATCTGCCGATCAGGTATAATCTTGCAAAAACCGCAGCAGCTTATTCCAGTGGCACCATCACTGCAACTACCACTTCTAATGTGCAGGTTGTTGTACCGCGACTTTTAGAACTTCTGGTGCAAACCAATGATATTGTTTTCAACGTCAATTCTATCAATGCTTATAAAAACGGACTCACGGTAGCCATGCCTAATCCGGTTGTGCTCAGCAGTACTGTACCCTATAGTCTCAGTGTAAGAGCCAGCGGCGATTTTACTTTATCAGCAGGGAATACTATTCCTGTGGGTGCAGTAACCATTGAAGGCGCAGCCGGACAAACAGGAGTTACTTCATTGCCCCTTACTAACACATTACAAACAATTATCAGTGGAGCAAGTCCTCAGATAGATCGCAGTATCAATTTGCAATACCGCATCCCCGAAGCCGCCTCAAATGCCTTAATAGGCAAAAGTTCAGGCACCTACCAAAATACAATTACCTTCACGCTTACGGCTCCATAGTAATCTACGCTTAATCTTCCAGTTGATAGTAATTAGCTATTAAACTCAATTAGCTTTGCGCTTAGATTTATACAATATCTTCTACTGTCGTGATCTTTCAGATGGAAATCATGACGCTGAACATCAGCATACAAGATTGCTTTTAGCTTTTTTTTAAGGCCACATGAAATGTAAGCAAAGCTTGAGATTGGATTGAGTAATTGACTTACGGACGGATTGATTGATTGATTGATGATATAGATACTCAGAAACAAGGTTTTGGTATTCTGATTAATAACATCAAAACAAGAACACGATGTTGCATTAAACCAGGTTTTTACTAGAAATGTGTCACATCAGCTTTTCTTCGCTGATCTTTATAGATAAACGTAAGCATCCTTACTGGCTCACCTTTCAGCAGCACTTCTTCTTTTCCATTCTCAATAGAGAAAGGCAAGCCTTCGGTCTCAATATAAACCGTGTACTGGTTTCTTGGCAGATAAAAGCAGAATGCCCCATCCTCATCTGTCAGCGTGTGGTGAAGCTGGCCATTGGCATCCATTGCGCTGATTTTGATACCAGCCAACGCAGGTCTACCGTTCAAATATTTCTCCGCCACCGGTTTAACGCGACCATTCAGTGCCTGCGTCTTAACCAAAGGAATCTCTAATGATTTGCTCTTATCCAAAAATACAGCAGTAGGTTCCTGCAAACTCCAGCCTTTAGTATTGGTGATGGAAACTGTGTATTCTTTCTTTTGCATGTTTTTAAACTCTACCTGACCTTTACCATTGGTCAAAGCTACATCACCACCAATTTTCACCAATACACCATCCACCGGATTTTCTCCCGGATCGCGCTTGCCGTTACTGTTGCGGTCTTCATAATAAGAAAGTTCCAGCTTTTTGTTTGATGCTCCCGCTACCCGGCCAAACTGTTTCTCTACACCCAGCCTAAACTGCCTGCTGTTATAACGCTGGTCGCTCAGGGCAGTCACCACATTCAGGTCCTGCGTAGTAAAGGGCATCAGAAATTTCTGTTTGGTCACCGCATACTGCGCATCGGCGGTTAGTGCCCAATTTCCTTTCAGCTGGTAACGCAGGTTTCCCGTAAGTGAATAGTTATTGCTTCTGGTAAAGCCATAATAGCTGTATAAACCTCCAACCTGCACTGCCAGGTTGTTTCTCAGCGTCGTGAAATGTGCATTGGGACCGAGAGAGTAAATCGTGTACTTATTCTCGGGATTGGTCACACTTAAAGCATCCGACAGATAAAAAGGATTTAGTTGCATATAACCAGAAAAGCCCAGAATGGGCATGCTATAACTCGTATTGATCTTAAGGGATTGAAAGGGCGCCGGGGGTCGCTCAGATGTATTCAGATAGGTGAGCCCGTAATCTGCCGCCAATGAAAAATTATGGATACTGCTATTGTAGTTCACATTTGCATTGAGTCGCACCGACTTCGACATCCAGTCGGTCGTAGCCGCGCCGGTTTGCGCAAATCCTGTAGCCAGCAACTGCTGTTCCATGTAATAGGGGCCAAAACCGAATGTATAACTGCCCGACTTAATCGTATAACCTAACTCATACAGGTAAAGCTGGTTTTTATTGATACCCATATTCAGCAAGCCGTTCAAATCCACCATACTGCTCTGATATTTAGGGTTGTTCACCTGGATGTTCACATGTGCCATCAGGCTGTTATTCTCCCCAATGCGGCGCGATAAACGGATATCCGATAAGGTAAGTCCTCTTCTCAAACCTGTATAATATGGACTGCTGTAGAAACCGTTCCCGTTAAACTGGTAAGTCTCCCCGATATAAGCATAACTCAAGCCTCCGGCATATCCTTCCTCTCCCTGTCCGCTGCTATGGCTCACCTCTTCCTTCGAAATTCCGCCTTCCAGCGTAAGCTTCTGGTCGTCTCCCACTCTAAAACCATTTTTCACCGTCAGCTGCGATGCATCCAGTCCGGTATAAGGATCTTCACTATGTAAAGCGGTAGCACGACGCCCATCGGTTCCCGGAATATCCTGCTTATAATCCAGCGCATAAATTTTAGCTCCAGGCCTGGTGGTCCCAATCTGATCATACAACAGGTAATTGTTCTGTATACCCAAAACCGACAATGCACCCGCATTTTTGAACTTCGCACTGGCTTTTACACCTTTTCCTCCCATCTGGAAGTCAATGCTTTCATAGATATTTCCCACTTTCAGCCCCCAGTATTTCGCCTGGTAATCCAGATAGGTATCATAAATATTGACCCCCGAAAAGTTTGGCTGATGATATTGATCGATGTTAAAGTGATATTCAAGACTTGCTTCAGCGCCTGTTTTCACTTTTCCGTTCCCCTGTAACTGGTAATAGTAAGATTCGCTGCTAAAACTGCCGTAACGCAGGGCAACCCTGTTTGGAAGGGTACCGCCAATAGTTCCGTTTGCCAAAGTCCTGGCGCTCGTTACGTTTACTATCCTCACCAGTTTTGAGGCCAGCATGTTATTCCCCGCATCCATCGCCTGTATGGTAACCGTAAAGTCCGGCGTCACCCTCGCGCCTGCCTTATTTCTGGCCAGAAAAGGGAAAAGCTGCTGTGATCCCGGCTGCAATACCAGATTGTTCATCTGACCGGTAAACTCCAGTCCTTCGGGGATACCCGACAGCTGCAACCTGAAGTTAACCGGCACAAACCCATTGTTGGCCACACGAACAACTACCTGTGCCTGATTGGTCAGCTGACTGAGATATACTTCCTCCGTTTCGGTACCGATGGTTAGTCCCCCCACATCCGTCAGCTGCGTCACAAAGCCCGCGGTAGCCTGCACCTGCAATCCCGCAGCAGAAGGAACCTGAGCACCCTGACGAGCGTCAACCAAATGAAGCACAAAAGTCTGTAGATTTGAACCAATAGTCTGCCTGTCTGCCAGATACTTCAACGGGAAGTTCTTGGTTTCCCCTGCCTCAAGCAATAAGCTGTCTGGCAGTGCAATCAAACCTTTCGGCAGCAACTTAAGCTTTGGATCTTGTACCAGAATTACTTTTTGACCATAGGGATTTACCACCCGCAATAAATTCGAGAAAGTATTCCCTCCTTTGATCCCGAGGGTGTCCTTTGCAAAAGCATATTTAACCTGAGCGGAAGCCTGAGCAATAAACACCTGGAAACAAAGCAACAAAAAAAGCAGCTTTAGGTAACGGCGTACATACATCGGATAACGTAGATTAGCTTGAAATGGCAATAAAAAAATCCTCCTGATCAATTATTTAAATTGGGCAAGTAATTCACCTTTGCTGTTGATATTCAATTTTTTGTAGGTACGTTTGATGTACTGGCGCACGGTATCCAGAGAAATTCCATATTTATATCCGATCAGCTTATAGCTTAACCCGTTTTGCAGACCTTCTACTATCTGACGTTCCCTGTAACTCAGGTTAGACTGATAATCCACCGTCTGCTGTACATGCTGAATCACATTTCTGGAAATTGAAGGACTAAAAACAGATCCTCCTTTATAGGTAGTCACAATTGTAGAGATGACTTCGTTTACGCAGGTGTCCTTGGTAAGATAGCCCATAGCACCAGCTTTTACACAAGCCAGCACACTATTATGGTCCTGAATGTCGCTATATACCACAACATTGGTATTTGGGAACTTACGGTAAATCTCCATGATCATTTCAATGCCATTCTGCTCAATATCAAGCAGCATCACATGAGGTTCCAGACTAGGCTGTACCTTTTTGCATTCCCCCATTGAAGAGGCTTCCAGAGTTACCTTTAAATTGTATTGTTGGTGATGATCCAGCATAACACGCATCATGCCCCTGCTCTGCTGATTTACATCAATTATCCCGACTTTGATCATAACTATTCCCTCCTTTATCCCTCATCCTGAGCACATCCCGGACGAATCATATAAAGTTACGTAATAGTAGAAGCTCGGGTATTATTCATTCCGTTCATTCAAAGCTATTCCTGTTCATTTTAACTGAACGCATAAAAGCCTGATATTCACAGAAAATCGTTAAACTATTAATTCAACTGACTCAGAACTTCAAGTACCTTTTCTTTAGCCATAGGTTTGATGATAAACTCCGTGACCACACTGATATTTTTAGACCGTTCCATCTCATGTGGAGAGATGGAAGACGAGACAATATAGAGTTCAATCTTTCTGGCGAAGGACTGATAAATCTCCTGATATTCTTTTAAAAACTCCCAGCCATCCATTACCGGCATGTTCAAATCCAGAAAAATAATATCCGGGAGCAGGTCCGGACGCCCGGCAATTTCTCTGAGCTGTGTAATGGCCTGCAAACCATCGCCAAACACCGCTACATCCACATCTTCTACTACACGCAGAATTGTTTTTTTTGTTAAAAAAACATAGATGTCATCGTCATCAATGAGATAAACCTTTTTCATTACCTATTCGCATTTTGATTCACAAATTCAACAGAAAAAGTTGAACCACGATCCGGAAGACTTTCCACCCAAATTCGTCCCCCCATCGCTTCAACCTGTGTTTTAGTCATATAAAGGCCTAAACCTTTGGCATCGGGATGTCGGTGAAATACCTTCCCGATTTTAAATATATTGTCCTTATGTTTCACCAGGTCAATCCCCAAACCATTATCCTTAACGGTCAATACCACCTTATCTTCCAGAACAGCGGTAGACAGGTTGAGAGATAGCCCCCGCTCGGGATGCTGGTACTTTATCGCATTGCTGATAAGGTTATAGAAAATGCTCGCCAGATATTTCTGCGGATAAATGATGGCCGGGGCCTCTTCAAAGTCAACTGATATATTTGCTTTTGCCCTTAATATTTCCTCATTTAGTGCATCGAGCGTCTCCTGCAGACAGGCACTTAAATTGAGTACATCAGACTCAATGCTGCTGTCCTGTTTAATCTGTATAGACTCCACCAGTTCATTAAAAGTGCCCTTCAGGTTGTCAATAACCGGGTCAAGTTTAGAAACCAGCACCTTTTGTTCCTCCGGGTCCTCAGCGTCCTGTATAAATTCTGCCAGCATGGCCATGTTTATCAGCGGGCCCCGCAGGTTATGCGATACCACATTACAGAAATCTACCAGCTGTGTGTTCTGAACAGCAAGCTGCCCCATAATCTTGCTTTGTTTTTCCTCTAGTCCCTTCCTTTCAGTAATATCAATCCCGTAACCAATTACCATCATAAAGTTGCCCTGCTCATCATGAACAGGAAACATCCGGCGCAGGAAAGTGAGCATTTTACCCTCAGGATTGGCCATGCTCTCCTCCCAGCCTACCGTTTTCCCAAAGTTCTTTACCTCCAGAAAGCTCGCCCGCCGCGCCCTGGCCTGTTCAGTGTCACGGTTGCGGTAGGCCGCATATTCAAAATCATCCTTGCCGATAATATATTCACGAAACTCTTTGTTTTTAATTGCCCCAGGATTGGCAAACAGATATTTATGTTCAGCATCAAATACAACAATATCCGTAGGGATATTATTCAATATGCTTTCGTAAAATTCTTTTATACTATTATTGATCACCGGCAGCCGCATCTGCAATAGCGTAACAATCTGCTGCGCCAGCAAGGCAAGGCCTTTATTCTGTTCAGGGTTTAAAACCTTGGCCACCGGCCCGGCTACACATAAATGGCCTATAACCAGGTTTTTGCTAACAATGATCGGAGTGGCAATTAAAAAGGGATAGGCATCATCCTGAATGGTTGTCCTTGGTGTCTCCCTGCGCGCAATGCCCAGGGCAGACTTATACCAGATTCTGTCCCTGTCCACAAAACTGATGGTAGAAACCGGCACATCAGCAATGATTGAGGCGAGTTTAACGATATTATCAAACTCTTCGTCAACACCAGTATCTAAAATTTCCAACACATGAAGCGCAGCCAGTCTGTCATCTTCATTATTTAGTGATCGGAGATTAATCATAAGCAGGTTACAGTCACAATTCTGTTCCTACAAATCTAGTTATAAGATTGGTAATTTTATTAAAAAGAAAACATTCTTATTTCAATAAAAGCACATTATAATTATACAGACATAAAATGCCTATTCATATCATAAATTACGCCTTTGGCAACAAAAAGAGAGCTGATTGTATCCAGATTTTTAACCTGTAACGCCCGATCCGTCGGCCTGACCAACGATTGCCTTAATCGCAACGTTCAGTTTTTGGGAAGAATCTTTAAGGAAATCAAGCGTTTCTTTCGTGTCTTCACCTGGATACTTGATCAGGAAATCTGTAAGGCTCATGATATTTGCCAGTGGTGCCCTCACCATATGGCTCTGTATCCAGGCAATTTCTTTCAGGTCTTTATTTTGGCGTTCAATTTCCTTGATATAGCTAATCCGCTCCGATACGTCGGTGGCCAATACCAGGCGCGCTTCCCTTTCCTGAAAACGGATCACATTGGTTTCAATCTCCACCGGAAACAGCTCATTGTTTTTATTCACATGAACCAGCACACCAGAATAATCCCTGCTCTTGATCATGCTATGAATATCTAAAAGTTTACTGGATTCAGTTTGCGGACGGATATCCATGATATTCATCTGCAGAAATTCCTCTTTGTTATAACCATATTTGGCAATCGCCGCATCATTGACATGGAGAAACTGACCATTTTCCATATCAAATACATACATCGGTACCGGGTTGGCCTCAAATGTATTGCGGTAGTATTTTTCAGAAGCATCGAGTTTTGACATCAGACGGGCCTCTTTTTGAATCGTCTGCTCCAATCCGTTCAGTACCTTGCTCACCAGCATCACACTGATCAGGCTCACAAAAATCAGGTTTCCTGAATAGGATGCCCAGAGCGGAAGGTCGTAGCTTTCTAACAGCGGACTGTCAAACAGTTTATATTGGATCACCGCCCCAAAGGCTGCACAAATAATCACATTCAATCCCACCAGCCAATAAGCTACAGGACGCGGAAAAATCATCGCACAGAAAATAGTAATGATGATGAGGTACAGCACACCCGGCCCTTCCGATCCCAAAACGGCGATATAGACGACTGCCAGAACGTAGAGAAGAAACAAAGCCAATATTTTTCTGGTTTGGATCATAATTTTTTTATTGAATAAAATATAGAGGAGGGCGAATCCGAATACAATATTAAACCATTGAACAACGGTGCTGCCAGCAAATATCCCGAAGGTCATGGAAGAAACAAATGCAACTATACTAACGATCAAACCATAGGTTATCATATTCCTGAAGAGTTTTTTTCTCCAGAATACATGTTCGTCCTCAGATGGGTCGGCGTTGCGCAGAACGGCACGTTCCAGGAGAGACTTGGCTCTCCACCATAATTCCCTAAGTGCACCCATATTAGCCGAGCACAGGGTTTAAAAGATTAAACACTTCAAATTTTGATGGAATACAGGTCTCCTTAAAGGGTTTAGTGAACATGGTTAGAATTATATCTATTTGTTGTAATTTTAGCAAAAGTTACTCCAAATTCTAATGAAGGACCAGCAACCTCTCTCAAACGACCTCTTCCAGAGCGATCCAGTCTTTGACGGCCTGTATACCTTACGTGCGCAACAGTTATCTGCCATCCATTGGACGCCCATAGAAGTGGCTAAAAAAGCCGCTGCACACCTCACAGAGGGCAATAAGGGCAGAATTCTCGATATTGGAAGTGGCGTCGGTAAATTTTGCATCGTTGCCGCACATTATTTTCCGCAACACTCTTTTTATGGTGTAGAACAAAGAAAAGCGTTGATTGACGAGGCGGTTATTGCCCAAAAAGCAACATGCACTAATAATGTTACATTCATCCACTCCAACTTCAATGCCATCGATCTGCAGCACTATGATCACTTTTATTTTTACAACTCTTTCAGTGAAAACTTATTTCATTATAAGCCGATAGACAATCTCATTCAGGCCTCACCGGCGATCTACGATGAATATCTAAACGAATTATACAATCTGTTGGAAGAAAAACCTGCCGGCACACGCCTCGCTACATTTCACAGTCCCGAGGCCGCGGTACCTCCTTCCTATCATCGAATCAAATATGTTACAGGAGAAAGCCTGGAATTGTGGATAAAATCGTAGCTAAAACATTTAAATTTAGTCCGCCGGTTTAATAAATGCGTAATACATTAAGTATAATCAGCTGATGCAACAATGAGGAGGTCAACTATTCAAACTACCTTTATACGCCTTTGGCACCGCTATTGCCGGTACATTAAAGCCACAATGGGTATATCCGAGTATCCAACAGAGATGAATGTCAGCAATTGGCGCGATGTATCTTTCGTGGGACTGGTGATCTATCTCATACCATTCAGTTTCCTGGCCATCGTCCCTAAGATTATATTGGGACTGATGGAATCCCAAACCTATACCGCGTTTTTCGAACTGTCATTCTACCTGTTGCTTTGCTTCCTGTTATTGCAAAAAAGCATAGGAGTCAGGCTTAAAAAGAGATTCCTGATGGCGATGCTGTATATATTTTCCCTGTTCATCCTGCTGATGCAAGGATCTGCCGGACCAGGCATATTGTATTTTACCTGCATCTGTACCTTCACTGTTTTTTTGTTCAAAAGCAATCGCATTTATTATTTTTTGCTGCTCAACCTGGGCATTGTACTGGCCATAGACCTGATTATTTACAAACAACTTTTCCCCACCCCGCTCATCAGCCAGTTCAGCGCAGTCTCCTGGCTCAGTTATGCCAGCAACCTCTTGTTCATTAACCTCTTCACGCTGATATTGATCCAACGGGTAATCTGGAGGCTGGAAAAGTTTATTCATACGGAGAGTGAACTTCAGGGTCAGCTGGCGGATGAAACACTGGAAATCGTATCGCTCCATAACCAACTCAAAGAGTCTGAAGATTATTACCGTTACCTGTTTGCCTCTAACCCCAGTCCGATGTGGGTATTTGATAACCATAGCCTGGATTTTTTGCAGGTAAACGATGCAGCACTCAAACTGTATGGCTATTCCCGGGAAGAGTTTATGCGGCTTAACGTGAAGGACATCCGGCCGGAGTCGGAATTGAAAACGGTGTTGGAGCTGATCAGGAGTTATAATAAATCCAACCGCACCTTTAAAGGCAATATGCTCCATATCAAAAAAAACAAAAAAACTTTCCATGTGGATGTCCGCAGCAACCAGATCGAAATCAATGGCCGAAGTGCACGACTGGTTTTGGCAACTGACGTAACAGAAAGGGTAAAGTATATCACTAGTATCGAAAACCAGAACAACAGGCTAAAACATATCGCCTGGATCCAGAGCCATAAAGTCAGGGCGCCTTTGGCCAGGGTGATGAGCCTGAGTAACCTGCTGACCGTCATAGAGGATGAGAAAGAAAAAGAGGAAGTCCTTAATTACCTGATCATCTCTGCCGATGAGCTAAATGGGATTATCACCTCCATCATCAAACATGCCGAACAGGAATAGGCATCCAAACTAATATGATGGTAGGGAATTGCTGAACAGCTGTACAAATCCTGAAAAAAGAAACCAGATCGAAATCTATTTCAAAAGAGATTGCGTTTATTTCGTAATGTCAGCCTAACAATTAACGCTATCAGAAAAAATGCGCTAACAAATGCTATCATAAATGATCTAACAAACGCTATCATAAATGCACTAATCAACACGCTCATAAATGTTTTAAAAAATGCTCTCATAAATCCTCAAATAAACGCTCTCAAAACGCTCTCACAACGCTTTCACAACGCTCTCAAACACACACACTCAAATGAACGCTATTGATATTGAAGTAATGACTCAGCACTACATGGGCCTGTTGAGGGTCGTGCCGGTGTATGAAGATAACTCCCTATTCTCCGTCTACCTGCAGCAACAGCTTTTAGGTCGCGCGCAGCCGGTCAAAGTTGCTCAGGAACTCAAATGGTATTCCCATGAAATCACCGACAAAGAACTGCTGGAGCAGGTTGGCGAATGGATTGCCTACCACTATCCCCTATCAGAAAAAAGTTTCAAGGGCGTCTACAGCTCCCGGTTCTGAAAACAGCTGGTTCTGATAGCTGCCGCTTGTACAGCAACCGCTTTCAGAACAATCAGTTTTTATAAAAAACCCTTTTATACAACAAAAGGGACAAAACCTTACGGTGATGCCCCTTTTCACATTTAATTAAAACTTATTATACTTAAAGCCAAAGATTTGCCGGGTAAACGCCAGTATCAATTAGATTTTGAAGCTGAGCTTTTACAACCGGTGCATCCTCCTTAAAAGTCACACCAAACCATTTTGCTGCCGTAGGGATCATTTTCACTACACCTTCGCCAGACTTAATCAAAATATCCGCAACCTCAGGAATAAGGAATTCTGCCTTCAGCTCTGTAGCATTGGCGTCACGGAATTTATAGTACTCCTCTTCCGACCAGTTCACGAAATCAGGCGTAAAGCAGAAAAAGTTCATGCTCACCTTCGTATCCAGGTCAAGTTCTTCATCGGCATCTGCCTCCTTAGTAAAGGCTTTACCATCTTTTTTATAAATTTCTTTACGCTCAGTGATGCTCACGATGTTTTGTTGCTCATCCACATTGATCTCACCGCGGGTTACTGAACCGTTGTCACTCAGCGTATTTTTAAGCTCATATCCGATACAAGCATATTTTCCTTTTTCAATACCGCTCACCAAATAATCGTAAGCCTGTTTAAAGGCATCAAAGCCATAAAAATCATCTGCATTGATTACAGCGAAAGGTGCATCCAGCACATCTTTGCAGCAAAGCAAAGCATGCATAGTTCCAAAAGGCTTGGTACGTCCTTCAGGAGTTGGGCGACCGCCGCTTACACTCTCCAAAGATTGGTATACATAGTCAGTAGCTATTTTACCTGCCAGTTTAGGCTCGATAACAGCTTTGAAAGATTCAGCAAATTCTTCACGGATGATGAAAACAACCTTACCAAATCCAGCCTTGATGGCATCGTAGATAGAATATTCCATGATCGTTTCGCCAGACGGCCCAAAAGATTCAGTTTGTTTGTTACCACCGTAACGGCTAGCCATTCCGGCTGCCAGAATTACTAAAGAAGGTTTAATTTCAGACATATTGATTTATAATTATACGATTCAGTTCCTAAAAATAGTAAACAGAATTTAATTCACACCACATCCAGATGTACATCGTAGAGGGCGTGGTTTTAATAAGCATTTTCTTCTCCGTGGAACACATTGATTACAGTCATAAATATAATCCTGACATCAATCATACTGCTCCAATGTTCCAGGTACCAGATATCGTGCTCCACTCTTTTTTCCATCGCCGAGTCGTCCTTGGTCTCCCCGCGGTAGCCATGAACCTGCGCCCAGCCGGTAATCCCCGGCTTCACAAACTGGCGTACCATGTACTGGCTGATGATTTTTTTATATTCTTCCGTATGACGCAGCATATGCGGACGTGGCCCCACCACACTCATGTTTCCTAAAAACACATTGAAAAACTGTGGCATCTCATCCAGACTGCTTTTACGTAAAAACCTGCCGATAGGAGTAACACGGACATCTCCTTTTGTGGCCTGTGTTTTATCACTGTCTTTGTTCACCGTCATACTCCGGAATTTGTAACACCAGAACGGCTGATCATTGATCCCGCTGCGTTGCTGTTTAAACAAAACCGGACCCCGGCTTTGTAATTTTATCAATAAACCTATCAAAGGATATAACCAGCTCAGCACAAAAATGATCACCAGCGAGCTAAAGATCAGGTCGAATGCCCTTTTCTTAAATCGGTTCCCCATCCCCTCCAGTGGCTCATGCCTCAGCGTGATGATCGGAAACTCACCCCCCATATAACTGATGGTATAAGGTGCAGCCAGGGCACCCGCAAGATCGGGGATAAACTTCAAACGCAATAACTGTTTATCTGCCTCCATCACCAGTGGACCGATATCTCCCATGCGTGAGGGGGCAATGGAAACGTATAGATCTTTTACGCCATAAATGGCAGCCTGCTGCATTTTTGCCGAGGCAGCGGCGGAAATCTGTCCTTCTTCGTCCCCGTAGATGCTGTTATCATCACCCACAAATCCGTAGAAATCAACATTACGTTGTTTCTGCAGATAATCTGCCAGCCGCAATCCGGTATCATTATTACCCATAATGGCTACTTTTCTCGTAGAATGAAATTTGTTAATCAGCACATGCTGGATGTAGGTTCCAATAAACCTGTTCATCATAAAGCCAACCAGCAGGAAGATATAAAAAGCGATCAGAAAATATTTGGAAAACTCGTAATCCTTAGCCAGTAAAAGGTAGGTAGAAAAAAGTAAAAAATGCAGCAGCAAACTCTTGATGGTACCTCTGTAAATACGTTCTATCTTCCGTGCATTGTATTCTGAATATAAGCCAAAAACTGCTGTATTGAAAAACCAAAGCAGATTACATACCACCAGGTAGTGTCGCTGAAGTTCTTCATTTACAGCTTTGCCCATATACCCGGTAAAGTAATGAGCAAGTATATAAATCAGATTGAGCATTAATATATCTGTAACTGGCAGAATATATCTAAGTAAATAAAGATATCGTGTCTGAATTGGCATGCTAAAACTATTAGGAATATTGTATTAAATATTTGTTTACGTAACAAGAATTATACCATCGGGGAAAAATAAATCCTAACCTTAATTGTTTACGGTAAATACCTGTACTAATATATGAATTATTTAAATTTTTAAGTATTGGAAACATAAGATTATTATAAAATAAACTCAGGCTTAACGAAGGGCAGAATGTTTCACTATAGAAAAACCTTCAAAATCAGCACAACAGGCTAAAAGCATTATAATGAGTGCTTAACTGTCCGGGACTATAGTTAATAATAATTCGTTGACATTCAATCCTGCTGACCGTTTTTACTTTTGTTTAAACCTATAATCTTGTCTGTTTTTCTATAGCTAATGACCTGATTAGTAAACACAGGGCAAGCGCTAGTTCCGCAGTTGCCACTGTAATCCAATCATCGACCCGAAGTTATTACTCAGGCTGCCAAAATCGTAAGCGATAGTTCCCGTTAGCGAAAGCTGCGTTTGTGGCACTATCCAGCTAAACTGCTGCATGGAATACCACTGACTGTAAGAGCGGTCCCTGAACTGTCTGGCGTTATAATTTCCAAAGTTATTGGTATAGGTAAGCAGCGTTCTGCTCGTCAGCCCTTTTTGCACTTCATAATCCACACCTACGTGGCCACCCACCACACGGTTACTGATCACGTTGGTTGTCGGCTGAATTTCACTTGTCGGTCCGTCCCAGTCGTAAGGCTCCACATCATCAAAATATTTGGAACCGCGCTGACGGTCTATGAATAAGGGGGTACCCAGAATACGTTCGTTATAAGACCAGCCCGTTCTGTAGATCCCGTTATTGTAATAACTCTCCCGTACATGCTCCGCGTAAAAATCATTCATCTGCTTGGTATGGATAAACTCTACCACTACCTTTTTCAGTTTCGCCTCTGGTTTTTTGTTGTAAAAACTCAGGCTCAGCAAACGGTCAATATTTCTCGTATCTATATTCTGCCCCATATCAAAAGGCGTCTGGTTGTTCAGGTTGATACGGTAATCATCGTTCTCCCATTCTGCACCCGCTTCAATCACCCCCCTGTGGTCTCCTGCACGGTTTGGCAGGATATCCGTTACCACACTTCCATCATTCGCTTCTTTTACCAGGAATACATTCCAGAATCCTGCCCACGAGCGGTCAAGTGCGAAAAAGTTATCACGCTCCCCGCCCCATACGGCATAATGTTGCAGGCCTCCATAAAGTTTCAGCTTGTTTTTACCTATTCTCAGGTAAACATTTTTTTCATGTAAATAGGCATTCTTCAGAAACTGGTCGTTACCCATCCAGCCATGACTGATCATACCTTTCGCCTGCACCCAGCCATTGGTAAAAGGAATATTAAAGTAGTCTATGGCCAGGTTAAGTTTCGGAACCGGCAGCGCATTCCCACTCAGACCCAGCGAGCCCGACGACAGGTCATGGTCCATCTCCCCTATAACCTGTTTAAAACGACCTGCACTAAAAGTCGCCTTCCGGTATTTCACCCTCACAAAACCTTCCTGAATAATCGTCTTTTTCAGATGGTTGTTGTTATACACATCAATACCATAATCAATATGTAATGCATTGTCTTCGTTTTTATTGTAAATCGTCGGTGTACCAAACTGAACAATATTGGTATTGCTGAGCCTGAAATGCGTCGAAAAATCAAACTGCTGGTCAGATATCACGCCAAACCTGTTCGCCACCAGCCATAGCGGCAAGTAGTCCTTGCTGGCTACGGTTACCGATGTTCCTGCTTTAACCTGTAAAGAATCTAAGAACTGTGCTTTCGCCGCGACCTGCAATAACAATAAGAGGATAATACTAAATAACTTCTTCATAGGTAGGTATTTTTGGTAATCAAAATATTTTTATCCGAGAGCTCAGCATCAGCTGATATCCGCCATCATTTTAGGAAGGATATTACGTTTGTCCAAATAATTTTCCGCGTATAACCTGGCCTTCACCCGGTTACAGTTGTAGTCGTTCGCTGAAATATGTACTATCGCTTCTGCCAGGGCTACTTCGTCCTCCGCATCAATCACCACACCCATTTCATGCGCTTTAATCACATTGTGTAAGGTAGTCCCCTCATTTGCTGTCACCAGCGCCAAACCGCCAACGGATAAAATGGTGGTCAGTTTCGAAGGCATTACCAGGTCACTGGCATTCGCTTTCTGCAGTACCAGATGCACGTCTGCCATGTTCAAAAACTCATTGAACACATCAAAACCCTGCAGCGGTAAAAACGAAAGATTGCTCAAGTTCTTCGCCTCGGCCATTTTGATCAGCTCCTGTTTATAAGGTCCGGTACCGCAGATCAAAAATTTGATCTTTGGATGCACCTGCAGCTGATCCGCTATCCTGATCAGCGAGTCGAGTCCCTGTTTCTCACCGATACTTCCAGAGTAAAGCACCAAAGTATCATCTGCATCATAGCCCCATTTTACCTTCAGCAAATTCCGTTCAGGCAAGGGATGAAAGCTCTCTGTATCCACCCAGTTTGGAAAAAACATCACCCTTTTTTTGATCTTTTTGCTCACCCGCACAATCATCCCATCAGATATGGTACTGATAAAATTCATTTTCCGGAGGATGAAAAACTCGATCGAAAACAAAATGTCAAACATCCATTTATAGCGCAGCATCTTCAGCTCCTTGGCTGCCTCAATCTGTAAATCCTGTACATGGTATACGATGCGGCCACCTCTGAAAAAGCGGTAAAATAAAGCCAGTATAGCCAGGTGAAAAGGTGGTGCCACTGCAAAAATTATATCCTGCTTAGGTTTAAACAGCATTTTGAACACTACAAAACCCGCCGAGATAAAAAATATCGACTCGTGGATCAGCCGCTTCAGTCCTGATGGATTTTCAGGCACATATAAAGGGCAGCGGTACAGTGTCAGTTTGCCGCCAAACATATTTTCTTTCTTATAATTATTTCCTTTGTAAGGCTCCTGTACCTTCCAGTTTGGATAGTAAGGAAAGCCCGTGATCATTGTGGTCTCATGCCCATTTTCAGCGAGCCATGAAATCATTTCACCTGTGTATTTACCTATTCCGGTAAGCTCAGGCAAACAATTGATCCCCAAAACTAATATCCGCTTATTCATAGCCATCTTTGTTTGATATATGCTAAAGGATTACCCTTAAAAATTCCATTTGATTCTACATTTCCCGTCACCACAGATCCGGCAGTAATTACGCTATCGGTTCCCACGGTTACGCCCGGGGATACAAAAACCGATGCACCAATCCAGCAGCCATCCATCAATGTGATCTTACCATTGCGGTAAGGCATTTCCGGCACCCTGAAGTCGTGATTGCCCCCGCATAAAAAGGCACGCTGCGAAACACATACATTGTTTCCTATCGTCAGCGGCTCAAAATTCAGCAGAAAGGCTTCTTCGCCAATCCATACATGGTCGCCCACTACCAATTTCCAGGGAAAGTGAATATTTACCCGGGGTTTAATGATTACCCCGGCACCCACTTTGGCCCCAAACAACCGCAGTAACGCACATTTCAAAGCGTTGGGATAAGGCATGGCCGATAAAAAGAATATCATCTTGATAAAATACCAGCTGATCTCTTTCAGTTTACCCGCGCCACGGTCTAAACCCAGGGCAGAATTAAAGCCGCCGAGGTTTACTTTTGATGTTTGCAGTTCCGCCCCCATATCTTATCCTTCCAAATCTTTTTTCAACTTCTCTTCTTCTATCAGTCGCAGGGCGATGACAATCTCTACCATCGTCCGCTGCAGCACATAATGCCAGCCTCTCCATCCGTTAAAAATCAATCCCTTGATAAATAAGGAATAAAAGAAGACCATAAAAGGTGCTAACACTTTGGTCTTGCGGATTTTTCCACTTAAAGGAAGTTTGCCCCCCGACTCCTCCATCAGCTTCGTGCATTCCTTTACGGAATAGCCGTCCTGGTTACTCAACCACCTGCTCAGTGGCTTACGGTCGTCGTGCAAAATATACGACTGATAGGCGCCCACTTCTCCCTCAACGGCCAGCCTGTGTGCATGGCCATCGTTAAAATAAGACCCGGCCGACCTTCTGAACAGTACCGGTCTCGGGGTTGTATTGTCGGTCAGCAGTGGTTTTCCAAACACCACAAACTTAAAAGAGGTCGCATAGGCATTCTTTTGATCACCCGAGTTCACAAACTTTTTAGTCTCTTCAATAAAATCGTCTGTCAGCACATAGTCCGAATCCAGACTCAGTACCCATTCGCTATCCAATAGCGTCAGTCCGTAGTTGCATTGCTGCGCAAACGAGTCGAAGGCGCGGTAATCCACCTCTACATTCTCATAGGTCGCCGCTATAGCCAGCGTGGCATCGGTACTTCCGCTGTCTACAATGACAACTTTCTCCAGCCAGGTAAGCTTGTCCAGAACCCTTTTCAAGTTGGGTTCTTCATTTTTTGTTAAAATTAAAGCCTGTAAAACAGTCGATTTCAGCTTCGTCATTTTTGGTACAGTTAATTAATATGGGCGCGTCAACGTTTCTTTCCGCAGCGTAACTTAGTTCCCGCTGCTGATTATATTTTTATATGCTGTTACGTAATTCTCTATCAGCTTGTCGGGCGAAAAATGTTCATCAATCACCGCTCTTCCGGTTTCATTGATCCTTTTCAGCTTCTGCTGGTCGGTTTTTGCGGCGGTCAGTTTCTCCACTACATCATCCACCTCCAGTGTAGACACCCAGCCCATGTCGTTCTTTTCCACAAATGCCGATAAAGCCACCGCTTCCGATACCAGCGCCGGTGTGCCCATATGAAGCGATTCGATCACCACGTTGGCAAAGTTCTCATTGTGGGAAACCAGCGTAAACAAGTCCGCATTCATCAGCGCTTTAAACTTCGCCTCCCGGTCCAGCCATCCCAGCCATTCCACCTTTTCAGCTATTCCCAGCTCGGCAACCAGGTTCTTCAGGTCGCTGATATACTGGTCGTCTCCAGATCCCGCAATTTTTAGCAGTACCGGAAAGGATACTTTACTGATCGCATGCAGCAGAATTTCTATTCCTTTTTTCGGATGTACCCGCGACATAAAAATCAGGGTAAACACCGCATTTTCTTTTTTCGTTACCGCTACTTCCGGCAGGGAGATGATGTTGGGCTCAACAAAACCCTTCCAGCCTTCAATAACCTCGCGGCACTCCTCAAATTCTGCCGTCGCCGTGGCATGAAACCAGCTTTTCGCCAGTGCTTTTCTGCCTACAGAATTATGGATCATTTTTTTGGACCTGCTCTTGCCTGAGGTAAAAATATACTGGCTCAGCATCCCTCTTGGAGAGATCACCACCTTCACCTTTCTGAAATTGCAGACCATCGCCGCACCCACTACCAGGAAATTCCACCAGGATTGGATGTGCACGATATCATAGGACTTTACATTGGCATATAAATGTCGCCACAATGCCGGCGAAGCATGTGTAGGGTCTTTTGTCACGCGCATAAAATAGGTCACTTTCACCCCGTCTACATCAACCGGCTCTCCTGCTTTCACATCCAGTTCCATATCTCCATTCGCCGTGGTCGTAAAAACATCCACCTCATGGCCATGTGAGGCCAGCCCTTCACATAACTTTGAAACAGACTCAATAGGTCCGCCATAGATATATGCTGGTTTGTAAGAGGGCGTGATGTGTAAAATCTTCATAACTAATAATCGTTTAGTACCTGTTTATAAATACCCTCTATCGTATCAAGCGCATCTTCCAGTTTAAATCGTGCTGTATTTTTTATTCCCCGGGCTATCCACTGGGCACGCTCGGCATCGGTCATCGTCACTGCCTGTTGTAAAACTTCGGCGGCCGACTCAGCCCAGGCTGCCTGTTTCTCCGCTTCTACCGGACGTTTGTCTATCAGAAAAGCCGCATCACCCGCCACTTCCAGCATAGGTGCTTCATTGGTTGTCAGCACTACTGTACCAGAGGCCATCGCCTCCGCTATCGGCCAGCCAAAACCTTCAGCAATAGAAGGAAACAGGAAAGCCGACGCACCGGAATAAGCCAGTCGAACTGTCTCATCGTCCACTCCGGAGAAAAAATGAATATCTTTTTTATAGACCGAAGCCTCATATTTCTCCTGCAGCGCAGCTGATGGCTTTGCACCAATCAATATCAGTGGCAATTCCAGACCATACATCAAGCGCCATTCATCATAGATCGCAATCACACCTACCCTGTTTTTATACCACTGGTTACCGCCCACATGCAGGATATAACCTTTGGGGATAACCAGGTTGAGCTGTTTTCCCAGTTTAGCCCTTGAAGGGGCTGCCGGCTGAGGGTGGAAGGCGCTGTTCAAGCCATTGTATACCATCTCAGAGCGTTTTGGGCTATCTTTCAGGAATTTCGCAAGGTCTGTTCTTGTTTTCTCCGATACGGAAATAAAGTTCTGACCCTTGGAATAACCGTTGTAGATATAATTCTGATACTTTTTTCCACTTGCCGAAGTCACGTTCTGCGCAAATTTTCCCTGGGCAGATGCCTGCGCCAGAAAATCATGGCAATGGATCACATGCGCTTTCCCGGCTACCAATGGCACATAAGGACCTAAAGCATGATCGGTAACTACATATAATACGTCCTTATCCAGCTTGCGAAGCTTGCGTTTTACCGACTGCGGGAATACCAGATACTGATCGATATAACCCAGCCATTTTTTAACACGCGTAAATGGAAGGTTTGAGAATAATGCTTCAGGCCTCCATACCTCTACCTCATGGCCACGACTTTCCATTCCTTCCGCCAGCATAGCTACGAAACGAGGCATACTCTGTGAGCCAAGAAACAAGGGGTGAGCAAAAAACACTAGTTTCATATTCTATTTATTTTATTTAATTGTCATGAAGCTGCTTCGCAGTTTCATACTTATTTAATCGTTCTCAAATTTGCGCCGGCCAAATGTGGCGGTCGCTGTCCTGGCGGTTTTTGCACCGCCGGCCTCAGTTCTTCTGGTAATGGTCCACGCATTGCGGCGAGCATCAAACCACCAATCACCACACTAAATCCTAAAGAGGTTGGCTGCGCCCATTGCCCCTGCGGTATGGCCAGCAGGGCATAACCCAGCAACATCCAGGGGAGTAAATCCCCCGCCACCATTCGCCGGTAGCCGCGTGTAAACAACTGTGCACAAAGCGCCAGCCTGATCAGGATCACCGCCATGCCCAGTATCGGACCCAGCTCCCCAATCACGCGTCCCCATTCCTCTTCGGAAATCAGGAACTTACGTCCCCCGGTAAGCACCATACTGCCCACATTTGTTCCCATTCCAATCCCATAACCAAAAAATGGCTGCTGGTTCGAGTTCATCAATGCCTTACTCATCCCTCCCAGAAAGCGCTCTCCAATTGTTCCTTCCAATCCCCCTTCAGAATCACTCGCGGCAGAGAACCTCGAGAAAAATGCTTCCGTGGCGGTTTGGAAAAAGGGTATTTTGGTCAGCAATGCTACCACCAGCACAAAGCCAACCGCCGCAAATACAATCTTCATCAGGTTGGCAGGCTTGCGCACCACCGAAACCATTAAAAACATAAATGAAATGGCCGTAAAAAAAGTCAGACTCCGGCTAATCGACAGCGGGATTGCCGCGACTAAAGCTACCGTTGCCCCATATAATGCAATCTTGCTGGTTCCTTTAGGGTTCATCCAGAAGTAAAAGATAAAACAGGCGGCCATACCAAAGAAAAGGTGCGTCCCGTTGGTAAACGAAAAAGTTGCCGGTGGCCTGAAATAACCCATGGCACCACTAAATCCTGCTCCGGCAGTATCACCACCAACACCACGGTTTACAAAAGCATTCTGCGGACTGTAAAACTGCAGCCCAATCAGCACCGCCATCGGAATCGTGATCCAGAGCAAGGCACGACCCATTTTGATCACGTCGTCACGGTCCAGTATCCTTCCGATCACAAAGATCATCGGGAAGTGGATCAGCAGGATCCTTGCCCCAAAGATGGCCACCGCCAGGTTACCATGGCCCAGAAACAGCGAGGTGAATATGCTCACCACCCCAATCCAGGTCATAGCCATCAGCAAAAACGACTTGGGCATCGCCCCGCGGCGCCATACCGAATAAATCAGCCATAGGGCGATTGGGTCGCGCACCACTAACAGCGGCTGGTTTAAGCCAGGCAGGAACCATTTCCGCAGTGCCCCCTCAAAAATCAGCAGCAGAAAATAAGCCCATACGCCTCTCTTCAGCCAGATGTTTGATCCTGTAGCTGGCGCTGCGCTGCTATGTAGGGTATTACTTTGCATAAATGCCGGTTAATTCTGATACTATTTTATCACCATACCCTTTCCAGGTATAATTTTTTGCATGAACCTTTGCCTTAACACCCATTTCACGGGTCTTTTCGCGGTTGTCTATATACCAGTTCAGCTTTTCAGCAATGGCCTCCGGCGAGCGAATAGGCACTAAAAAGCCTGTTTCTCCTTCAATTACCAGATCGGCACCCCCTGTATTTGGCGTAATCAGCAAGGGTAATCCCTGGCTCATTGCTTCCTGCATCACTAATGCCCTGCCCTCAACAATGGAGGGCAGGCAGAATACATCACAGCTACGCATCAGTTCCAACACCTGGGCGTTGGGGCGACCTTTCTCATAGGTAAAATTGGAAAGTTCATTTTTGTAAAAATCCAGCGGCGCGAGTAAGGAACCCATCACCACCAGCTCAATTTTTTTTGCATCAAGCAGTTTCACGGCGTTAAAAAGATCTCCCAGACCTTTACGCTGACCGAGAGAACCGACAAAAAGTACCCTCAAAGGACGGTCGGCCGTTGCTTCCGACTTATGCTCCGTGGCCGAACCCGATTCCGGGGAACCAAATGGCGACATGATCACCACCTTGTCCGATGCCCATGCCGGCAGGGAATCCAGCACAAAACTTCCAGGCCCTACCACTACGTCCGCCAGCTCCAGCTCCTGGGTTTTACGCTCCAGTTTTGCTTTCGAATCACGGATGCCACCACCCAGTGTGGCCGACCATTGCGGTAAACGTGCCGCTTCTTCCTGCAACAAGCGCCTTACCGTCTCCCAGTAAGCAATCGGCAAGTCGTACACACAGGTTAAACCCAGCGCCTTGGCCTTTTTGAAGGTTTCCAGCGTGCCATCTTCATAGCCATAAACTGCCGTTACGTTTTGCTTTTTCACCAGCTGCTCCAAACCTGCAGCCGTAGCTTTATCTAAATCATTGTAAATCTTGTCCACACAGGCAAAACCAACCTCATGCTGCACCGCTTTTTTGAAGCCTATCTTTGGCAGGATATTCCGCGACAGCTCCAGCAATGGCCGGGTATGGATATGATCAAAATCTACCGGATACGCCCTGCGACTAAACTCCTTGCGGAATTTCTCCGGCAGCATATTCACCAGAAAACTGTTTGGATCCACTGCCAGCGTAGTGCTGAACATGGCCAGTAGCTGTGCCTCCTCAAAAGAAGATATCACTGCCCTTACATTTCGGTTACCAGTAGGATGTGTTACAACAATTTTCATTTGCCTATTATTATATATTTTCAGACTCCAGGTCCTTTTCTCTAGCCCTGCAGCCAGGCACGGTTGGGTGCCAAAAACTCACAGGGATCGTAATTCAGTATTTCAGTTCGCTTTTTATTGATCGGAACGGCAGGCATCCCAACCACTATTGCTCCCGGCGCCACAGATTTACTCACCACTGCCCTCGCACCCACTACGGCACCGCGACCAATCGTAATTCCCGGCAGCAGCATCGCACCGGTACCAATCCAGGCATAATCCTCAATGATCACCTTCCCTTTTACGTGTTTCCACTCGGGGTCAGACACATCATGTGAGGCCGTAATGATCTCCACACCATCGTTGATACAAACCCTTTCGCCAATAATCACCTCATCATGCAGGGCGATGTTTACGCGGCCTAAAAAAGACTGACTGCCGATGGTGAGGTTTTTTTTATGTCCGTCTACCTTCACCTCGCCAATTTCTGCCCTTTCATGGATGGTGGCGCCCTTTCTCACCAATGCAGCGCGACTCTTGTTGCGTTTCATCAGTGACGAAAAAGAAAGAATCCTTTTGCCCCAGGCTTTATAAAAAGCCGGAGAGCTGATGGGAAACTTAGCCCGGTTTGTCCACAAATAACCTAAACTTGCCATATCATTTATTTTGTCAAAAGGTTAGCAATAAACTGTGCAGACACCTTTGAGAGCGTCGGCATATAGGTAAAATCAGGGGCCTGTTTAAAAAAAGCCTCCAGGTTACCCTTTTTGTATTCCATAATATGGAAGGGGTTTTTCTCCAGCTGCAACTTTGGTGTCCAGTCGCGGGAAACACATAATAGCTGTATCCCATGTTCACGCATGGCTGCTACAGAACCACTTTTTTCCACCAGCGCAATCGGCGTCGTAAAAATCCCCACCTGCGCCGCTTCCAGGTATTGTGATACCTGCGCTTCGGACTGTTCGCCTACTGGTCTGATCAGCAAGCCTGCTTTGGTCCATTCTTCCACCCATCTTTCCTGCTCCCGACCGCTTCTGCCAATGATGATCAGCTCCACTTCCAACTTGTGCTGCTGCTGAAATGCCTGAACATCCGCAGCCAGGTCTTGTATGGGGGCACCACCGTGAATACCACCAAATATCACGATGGACACCCTTTTACTTAACGAAACGCTCTTCGTCATTTTTTCGGCCACCACAGCTGGATGCAGTACCGGAATGTTGGAGAACAAAGGCAGCAGGGTTACCTGCGCACCAATACGCTCCAATTGTTTTTTATATAAGTCCGTATGGGTATGTACCACCGCCGGCTTCAATCCTTTCAGCAATCCTTTCGTCAGGTACCTTTGCACCGCACCCCAAAGTCTTTCCTTCAGCGTACTCTCTGTCGTCATGCCCACCCATAATTCGTGGAACATGATATGCCATTTCCTGTTTCCACCCGCCGCAGCAAGGTTGTTCGTCAGGCCGAAAATCAGGCCCTTCGGGTTAAAGGAGAAAGGCACATACTGTAAACTCAGGTAATCTGGTTTCAGCAGTTCTACCCAATTCTTCAGCTGAGTCATTCTTTCCGCTTCGTCCATCACTGCCGGTAGGCGGCAAACGGACAGCTGCCCTTGGTTAAAAGCTTTTCCAGCGCCCTCCAGCTCTGTTACATACTTATCGTTGATCGCCGCCACAGCCACCAGATGACCTTGTGCGATTAAGTCGAGGCTCAGTCGCCTCACATAATCGCCCACCCCATCCCGACCAGGTTCAGCACAACCGCATATAAACAGAATTCTCAGACTCATGTATTTTTATTAATTAGCACTTATATAATCAGCGGCTTCCTTCAGCTGGAAGTCCCTGTAACCAATCATTTTCTGACGTGTAGCCTCCCAGTCAAAGTCCTCACGGCTATTAAAAGCAGCTATCATTTTTTCATGTGAAGCCTCAGCCGGCAGCAGTCCAATCTCAGGGATCGATAAGCTGAGTAGCAGGTCTTCATGTTTTTTCGCATAGTTGATCGAGATGAAAGGGCTTTTGGTCATAATGGCCATCACCGTAAAGTGAAGCCTTTCGCCGATTGCAAAGGCACAATCGGCAAAGAGCACTGCACACTCGTTAAAACCATTTGGTTGCTTTAACATCCTGATCTGGGGAAACTTGCCAATGAGCATTTCCCCAAGCTCTACATCCACCTCGTGAAAAGGCAGATAAAGCACATTATAACCTTGTTTAAGCAGGAAGCCGATAAACTGATCGAATTCCTTCCTGAAATACTCCTGCCCAACATAGTCGGCATGGGTACCCAAGTTTATCAGTACATTTTTATTGTCTTTTCTGGTCACGAAAGATTTGTCGGAGAAGATCGCAAATGCCGCATCCCCGGCAATGTTCATTGGCTTTTTCACTACCGCTACATTTTCTACGGAGAGCGGACCGCGCACTCCACCAGCAATGGTTTTCTCCAGCAGCTGTCTCCATGGTTGCTGCTGATCAATCACCTTGTGCACTCCTGTGCCATGTACATACACACGTTTACCCAATTGGATCAGGCTGGCGAAATATTCAGGCTCCCAGAAAGGGCCGATCAGTGTACCCCCACCAATCACAATACCGGCGATTTTACTTTTTTTATTGTTCAGAAAGAAACGCAGGGAAAAGGGCATCTGGCGACGAACAGGCAGCAGTGTATGCTCTTTGAACAGCGCTTTAGTTGCCTCATATACCAGCTCGTCCCCGTAATTGTTATCTCCCAGAAAACCATAATAAACAAAGACCTTTTTCCTGGAAAAGAGTACAGTGGACAGTGATGGGTAATGTCCCATTTGATAAGCAATCTTATAAAAGTTTTTGATCTTATGAATAAGCTTCATCGTTCCTGATAGTTATAAAAAAATAAATTAGTCTGATTATATAAATGATTGCAGTCGTATAAATTCCGTATTGTAAAACCCCTATCACCTGGTCAAGCTTCAGCACAAAGGCAAATGCCACCTGCACTGCAACAGCGATAGGAATAAATATTGCCGGAGGAACAATCAGTCCCCGCGACGATAATAACTGGTTGGTTGCCGTGCTCAGCAGCGTAACACTGCCCGACACCGCCACAAATAATACCTCCAGGTCCATTCCTTTAAACCGCGGTCCCAGTACCCATAACAGCGGTCCGGAGAAAGCGTAAAACAGGAAAGTCAGCACCAGCGTCAGTATCACCAAAGCCAGCTGTAGCTGTATAAAACGACTCACTACAGCAGTTTTAACATAAGCCATCCGTGCAAAACGAGGCCCCATCAGCGTGGCAAACATCACGGTGAAAATGGTAAACAGCATAGACAGTCTGCCCAGTGCCCCAATCTCCGACAGTGAAGAGGTAGAACCGAAAATAGAGATGATCCATACCGTCAGCTGTCCCGAGATACAATAGTATATTGTTCCCGGAAGCACCCGCTTCACGATCACCAGGATCTCCCGCTTCACTTCCGGATCAGGCTTTTGGCTCCAGTCGGCATAACCTTTAGATACCCCTCTCAGCTTCCAGTTTGCCCATATCTGCGGCAACCCAGATCCCAGCACAGCTATAAATGCCCATGGAAACACAAACAGGGTTAAGCCAAGCAATGCCAGCCTGCTCACATTTACCCCCACCTGCACTTTCTGCAGTGGCGTAATGTCCTGTTGCAGCTTTGGCGCAATCTCATGTAAAGTGCCCGACAGCGCCATAAAAAAGGCCGGAATCAGCGACAGTACAATGAGTATCGACATCAGCCAGCTGGCTTCATGGTGCAGCAGCAGGTAAATCATAATCGGTACCGCCACCACTAAACTTCCAATGGCAAATTTTTCCCTTAGTTCAATACCTGTCGATAAAACCGCTCCCAGTTTCATCCTGTCCTTCCACACTTTCCCCCCTTGTGCCATTACCCCGGCGGCAATACCGCCATCGGCCAGCACCGTCATTGTACCCAGCATCGTATTCGCGATCGTGTACAAGGCATATTCTTTAGCAGGCAGCAACCTCAGCACCAGGATCCCGCTCACAAAACCAATCACCTGGATCAGTATCTGTGCAGAACCTGTTACCGTCAGCAGCTTCCCCCATTCAAATACCTGCGCATATTTTGGGTGTTTTTTCAAACCCCGTACAAAATCCCGCATCTGCTATTTTCTTGGTTTAAAGAAGCCCACATCCAGGTCATCACTCTCATAATATCCATAGCCATAATCTGCGTTAAACTTCGCGTCATTCAGCAGGATAGCCATATTTTTAATCTTCTCATTCACGTAAATCTCTTCCGCAATGTTCAGCTGATTTTTGAAGGTTACACCCTGGCGCACCACATAGAGTGTCAGGTCGGCATATAAACTCAGCAGCTGCGCGTCAGTCACCAATCCTACCGGCGGCGCATCCATAATGATATAATCAAAATCACGCTCCAGCTCAGCCATCAGCACATCAATCTTCGGATCGATCAGCAATTCTGCCGGATTCGGCGGCACCGGTCCCGAGCTGATGATAAACAGGTTATCCAGCAAACCCGAAGGCCTGATGATCTGACTGATCGGCACATCCGAACCCGTGATATAATTGGTATAACCAATGTTGTTCGACAGTTTAAACTTATTGGACAGGTTAGGCTTTCTCAAGTCCATCTCCATCACCACCACCTTTTTACCGGTCAATGCAAGTATTGCCGCCAGGTTGATGGAACAGAAAGATTTTCCTTCGCCAGACATACTGGAAGTAACCAGAATCTTTTTGCTTCCATTTTTAAGGAAAAACGTGAGGTTAGTCCGCAGGTTCCTGAACTGCTCAGAAATCGGCGTTCTTGAATCCACGCTTACCACAATCGTTTCTGCAGAGTTACTGCCGCCGATCTCACAGATCACCGGTACATGTGTTAATCCCGTTACATCATCTTTGGTCTGCACCCTGGTATTCATCAGGTCGCTCAGGTACATCACCCCCAGTGGAAGAAATATCCCCAGGATAGCACCGTAAACCAGGATCATCTTGCCATTCGGACTAATCGGGCCAGTAGATTCCGGCACATCGATCACCTTACAGTTAGAGATATTCGAGGTTTTAGAAATCGCTGTCTCTTCTCTTTTTTGCAGTAGGAACACATAGAGCTCCTGTTTAATCTGCTGCTGGCGTGCCAGGTCGAGGAAGGTACGTTCCTTGGCAGGGACCGAACTCACTTCACCCTTCATCTGGGTAGAGCGGCCCTGCAATGTCTTTTTCGAGATTTCCAGTGTTCCTTTTAAACTTGCCAGACTGCGTACCATATCAGAACGCACACCAGCGATCTGGCTGTTCAGGTTTTTGATATAAGGGTTACCCTCCGTACGGCTCAGCTTGCTTCTTTCTTTTTCCAGTACAATCGTATTGTAACGTTCCACCAGCGAGGCAAAGTTCGGATCGTCCAGCAGTACACCACTTGGCACTACCCTTTCGTCGTTCTCACCCAGGTATGTCTCCAAAGCATTCAGCACATTCAACTGTGTTTCTACCTTAGCCAATTCATTAGCCGACTCACTTGAGGTGGTAATCAGCAATGACGACTGTGCAGCGATATCTGTTACGTTGTTCCTGCGTTTAAACGACTCCACATTTCCTTCCACACTAGACAATTCATCTTTTACCAGCAACAAACGGTTGTCGATAAAGGCGATCGTACTGTCGGCAATCGTATTTTTATCATCCACATTTCCCCGCACATAAGCTTTGATCAGGGCATCAAGAATCGCCTCCGACTTCTTAGGGATTGGCGAAGTGAAGCTCAGGTCGATAATATTCACCTGTTTACTCGGGATGTTCACCGTCAGGTTATTCAGGTAACCCGTCACCACATCCTTTACCGGGAAAATCTTAAATGAATATTCTTCATTGGGATCAGGCTTCACATCACCCCGTTCAATCTGGATATTTCCTACACCTTTCACAAAAAAGGCTTCGTAAAGGTTTACCGTCTTTTTAAAATTCTCATTGGACAGTGTAACTTTCGCACCCTGCACTTTTACGTTCATCGCGGTCGAAGCCTTCGGGTTTGGTGTGCCCAATATTTTCACTTTAAAAGGCGTCAAACCCAGCTCAATACTTTTCACCTTACCATTGGAATAGTACACAATGTTCGAGTTCAGCGCCAGCACCACCTTATCCATCAGCATACGGGTTTTAAAAACCTCAGCTTCTGTTTCAGTATTATTTACCGGGGCAAGGTCGCCGCCAAAAGCCTTCAGGAGACTACTTTCACCTGAGTTTGCACCTTCATCTTCTTTGATGAGCACACTTGCTGTTGTAGAATATATGGGAGTTGCATATCTAACATAGATATAAGAAAGTGCCATACAGAGCACCAGCGAGAGCAAAAACCAGTACCAGTTACTCTTTACCTTGGTGAGGTAGAGTTCAAAATTAAATCCTTTTCCTGATCCGGAAAGAGGGTCGGCATCTACAAACTGTGAGTTATTCATATCAGAAAAATCAGATTAAAGTCTTGTTATAATAGCAACCACCAGCGTCAAGGCTGAAATTACAATTGTGAGTGTTTGACGTCGCGCGGTATTGTTCAATCCAACTTTCCCCTTTCCGGGCTCCACATAGAGTACGTCGTTCTGCTTTAGGTAGAAGTAGGGCGATGTTAATAAGTTTGAGGAAGTCAGATCTAACCGCACGACGTCTTTTTTGCCACCTTCCGCTTCGCGGATGAGCATCACATTCTCACGTTTAGCATAAATAGTCAAATCACCTGCGAGAGACAGTGCATCCAGCACAGAGATTTTTTCATTAGGCACCGTATAAGAAGCAGGTTTTACCACTTCTCCCAATACAGATATTTTATAGTTGGCAAACCTCACCTGAATGGTTGGGTCTGTATAATATTTCAAGGCTTCTTTTCTGATCACTTCCCTGGCCGCGCTGGTCGTCAGTCCCGCTACCTTTACTACGCCCAGCATAGGTATTTCCACGTTTCCTTTTTTATCTACCAGAAAACCCGACTGTGAGGCTGAGGCTCCCGCCGCCGGTGCTGCAGACGCTGCTGCTGCGCCAGCTGCCTGGTTTACCGCCGCTGTGGCCGTAGGGTCAATCGTCTGTACAGAAATATTTAAGATATCGTCCATCTGGATCACCGGCTCAGTATAGGGCGCTGCGCCGAGCTGAATTTTCTCCACACCTGTAAGATCTTCGAAATAGGCCGACTTGATCTTCGGGGCGCAGGAAGAAAACAAGATCGATATAAACAGCCCCATCAATAGGGAGTTTGTGCTTAACTTGAGTATTTTATTCATAAACAATATCATAATTGATTGACGGTGATTGATATTAAAAGCTTTTAGCAGACCATTTATACGCATTTATCGCACCTCAGAGGTCAGTTGAGGTGTGCTTAATAATTCTTTGTTTTTAAATTCCAGGTGTCCAACCAGTTTATACAGCAAGCCAGACTGTACAGCTTCAGTCAGCTTTTTCAGGTGCCTGTCGTGATGCAGGTCTGTTCCCGCAAAATCATAGAGTTTAGCTTTCACCAGCTCTTCCGCCGTAGCTTTTACCGCTTTACTGTAATAGCCGATTATCGAAAGCAGGTTCAGCTGGAGCAGACAACCCATTTCCTTGAAACGTTTAAAGCGATCCAGATTGCCATAGTAAAAGGTATAACGTTCCGGATGCGCCAGAATCACCGTATAGCCTTTTAGCTGCAGGTCAAATATGATTTGCTCAATATTGGGGGTTTCTGTCAGGTAAGACATTTCAATCAGAATATGATTGTTGGGTAAGGTGAGTAAACCTTCAGTCGCTGCAAATGTTGCATCAGCCATATACTCGGCGGCGGCATTCACTTTTACCGTTAAGCCTGCCTGTTTTACTGCTGGCACAACTTCGCCCAGCGCTGTAAATATCGTATCCGGTGTATTCGGATACAGGTCACTGTAAACATGTGGCGTACCGTATAACTGAGAATAGCCCAGTTCCTGCAATTGCCTGATATAAGACAGGGATAAATCGATATTTTTCGCACCATCGTCTATTCCAGGCAAAATGTGGGAGTGGATATCAATCCCCAGCCATTCCATATCACTAATTATCTTCTTTCTTTGAAAAAATGAGAACATTAAATAATTATTTAAGTGAAATTGATATCTAATATTTATGCATTACTCTCAGTAGCACAAAATATATTTTACTAAGATAGAATATTTTTCTATACTATAATAGTCAATATCGATTTCTTTCCTATTAATTTTTGATTACCTCACTGTTAAATCGAAAAAACGATCTAAACAGTCATTCCTTAGTTCAATTCATCACAAAAAGCCATCAGACTTTTTTGCATTTACCCCATTACAACGCCTTAAAGGGGTAGTTATTATATCAATTTTGTTACAATACGCCAAAAACAATGCTCCCTTCTTCTTAAATGAGTCCCGCGGCGAAGGTTAACAGCTGTTTATGTCCAAAATTCCGTGCTGAGCATTTAGACAAAATGTATAAATGTTCAATAAAACTCACTATTGATTAAACAAGATTAAACACCGAAGAAATCACTTAACTTAATCACCAGACAGCTTTCGGCACGCCTTTCAGTTGTCTTGCTTGGCGTGTATCAATTATGATACCAAACGACAAAAGATATGACAAACTGCTGAAAATAGAAAAATATGGATATTGAATTATATAATTGATATACAAAGCTTTACGACTATGATAGTGTGTTTTTTACGCTAAGTAGATGGTTATTTATTACGTGAACGGAATTTGAGAAATTTTGAGCGCGGAATAAGCGAAGATTCTGACTAAGAAGCGTTCAATTTTGAAGAATCATTGTTCATTATTGTAGTCACACACAACTAAAAAGAATAATATGCTCTTTTGCTATCAAAATATTGTAAGAAATAACGAATAAAGGCTTCTAAAAACATAAAACATCTTAATTAATGCATAATACAGGAATTTCAGGTAAGCAAGCCCACATTAATTAAAAGTTTTGATTAATGACGAAAAAATCGAGAAATAACGGCAAGATATGTGAATAGCTTACAATCAATTGAATAACAGCGTGGAATAGCCAGTTTATTGGTAATCCGAAATAATTTCAGTTGTTTTATTACGTTAGTCTCAATACGTTTAATCTATTTAATATCTTTCATGGCAAAACCTTACTCCAACGAAATTTACGCGTTCCAACAAACAAACCCTGCTCCACCCAGTGGACGACTGGCATCGGCCGACTTATTAAAGGTCGTCGCCATATTTTCTGTAGTCTTTATCCACGGCTCAGCAGTTATACCAGTGACGCACAGTTCATCTCATATCAATCGAAGTGATATCGTCACCGCCACTACCGGTCTGCGTTTTTGTGTGCCTGTCTTTATTTTCCTCTGGGCTTATTTCATGGAAAAATCTATCTTAAAAAGAGGAAATGATCATATTAAGCCACGTTTATACAAACTATTGGTGCCTTTTGGCTTTTGGTCTATGGTTTACTTTATCATTACGGCCGATATTGCACATCTAACCATCGGGACCGTAATCAGTAAACATTGGTCCGGCTACGGCTGGTCGGGACAATACTATTTCATTATTCTGTTCCAGCTTCTCTTGTTGTTTCCCTACCTGCGGAAAATTATACCAGCGGCCAGCAAAGTGGTACCATGGATTTACCTTGCAGGTTTGACCTTCTATATTTGCGTATCCTATTCCGGCTGGTTTGGCATCAGTACAGTAGCGAAACTGAGCGACCGTTTATTTTTCTACTGGCTTCCCTACGTTATCCTCGGGGTGATCTATGCGCATAAAAGCATATTTAAGTTCTCTCTTCCGTTGTGGATTGGAATATTCAGCGTAGCACTGGTGCCTGCAGAACTGTACTTCCTTGAACCGCAGCAAATCAGTCTGTATGTGTTGCCGAGTGTATTTGTATGCAGCATGGTGCTGATCAGTTCAATGGAGCGCGGATTGAGTTATAGCCAGCTGCCCTTCTGGCTGGGGACAGTAATAGAATATTTGGCGAACTACACCTTAGGAATCTTTTGTTTGAATCCGCTGATTATTCTTGGTCTCCATGTAATCTTCGGAAAAGTAGACCTGGCAGTAGGCTTTCCGGGCGCCCCGATTATGACATCCCTGTTATCAACAGGATTGATCATCTGCCTATGTGTACTTATAATCAGTCTGTTAAAAAAGGTTAAATTGGGCTTTTTGGTATCCAACTAGGCGATATGAAAATTATTATCAGACGACTGGCAAACTTATTGTTTAACAATATGAAAATTTGCTATTAAATTTGCTAAACAATTAACAATGTTACCATGTCAGCACATTCAGAAACTAAGTGGATCGATCAATCGGTGGTTTACGCGAAATGTCCGAAATGTAAAACCGGATTTTTAGACAGACGCGTATCCCGTTCACCACTGGTAAAATACTCCCTGTTCTGGACCGACGTAAAGCGGTTCCGATGCAATTACTGTTACAAAAAGGTATATGTAATAGGAAACAAGTAAACTAAAAAAAGCCGCGGTCTGCAATGATGCAAACCGCGGCTCAAAACCTCAGCTTCTAGCTAATTGGAATCACAATCTTGCCAAGAAACTCACTGTTCGAAACAAGCTTACCATCAGCAGACCTGAAGAAAATCCAGGCCACAACTTCATGCCCCTCAAAAAGAGTAGTTGTTCTGAAATTGGTAGTAAGCGCACTACGGAAAACCTGAGCACCACTGTACTTAAAGTAACCATTCACGGTATCGTGGAATACGATCATCGCGATATCGGTTGCTCTGACAGCATCCAGCGGCTCTTCCCAGGACACCTTCACGTCTATGCCATTTGGCTGGATCACCATTTCTCCTGCCTCTGGCATCTGTAGGCCTCCCTTGCTGATGAGCACCTTAGAATGGTCGATGGAGATAGCCGGGAAAAGCCCTATAATCGCATCCCTCAATACTTGCTTCACAGCAGCATTTGCAGGTGTGATGTCTCCAGAGTTCTGGTATCCATATTTAATGAACGGATCCAGTCCAGACACCAATTTGACTGCCAGGCTAAAAGTTGCCTGCTGCACCAGCTGCTTCTGAGTTGGTGGTTTAGACGATTTTTTAGGCATCGCCTTAATAACATTTTTACCGCGCCATGTGGCGCCAACTGCGGGGCCTAGTTTTCCTAAAAACCTCCCCAAAAAACCCTGATCGTAAATTGCCATGTTTTTAAAATTTAAATTAATTAATCTGTTAATTGACACGGCTACCGGTCTGCCGCTTATTGTGAGAACGAATATAGATGTCGTGTTTTTAATATCCTATCAGTTAGATACTTATGAATATTATTGACTATTATTGACTATCTTCGGAGCCTATTATAGATCAGTATTATACCGATGATAGTCGCCAGCACCATTACAGCAATCCATTTCCAGGAAAGCGATGAATCTTTGATTTCAACTTTTTTAGACGCTTTTAATTTTTCGTCAGTTTGTACTTCAAGATCGGCTTTCGTTTTCTCCTGCCTGTCAGTTAGCTTCACTGAAGAAGCATTCAGCATTTGCCGTCCCTTACCAGCGATCACAATCTTTTCTGCCTCACCCACAAATCCTTTTTCGGGAGAGAAAGAAAAACTCCCCTTTGGCCATACCTGTATCCAATACGCATAGGCATTAGAATCTTTGTAAAAAATAAGCTCTTTGGCATGCTCCACCTTATCAGTAGCTGAAGAAAAGTTTAGCTTACTTTCTTTCCTCAAGGCAAGCTGCTCCTCGTCTTTAGTTTTGTGCACTTGCTGAAATACACCACATCCGACAACAAACAAACTCAATAATAAAAGAGGTTTCATTTAGGCACCCTCCTTTCCGGCAGCCAGTCCGCCATCCTGTAAATTGTAAGCCTGTGCCGGCGTTTGATATATACACCATCCCCTTCCCTACTTCCATTCACATTGGTATTGCCCTCACAAGACACAATCCAGTCGCCATCCTGTTTCATGATCATACCTACGTGTGCAATCCTTTTCAGCTCGGAGGAATAAATACCAATCAGGTTCCCCGGCAGGGCCGATCTTGCGAGGCGCGATGATGGAAATAAATCCGGAGACCAGCCAGACCTCGGTTTAGCCAATCCTGCTTCAGCGAATAACCAACTCACATATGCAGCACACCATGGCTGACCTTTTCTCAGATTTACACTAGCCAGGTAAGCCTCAACCCGTAAACCATCGTTATTTCCCGTTGCTTCCCTAACCCCTACCTGCTGATTGGCTAAGCTTACCAGTCTCCTTCTCAAACTATCCTCCCTTCCATCAGCGCTGCTACCTAAAAAGGATCGCTGTTGTCCATTCTGCCCTAGCAGACTGCCATTAAACATGCCGATGCTACCAGAATAAGCAAAGCAAAGGATGCATAAAAAAAGCCGAGCTGTTGCCATGCGTTTAGTTGATTAAATTGTAAAACCATAGTTTGAATTGATGGAAGCCGCAGCTCATGCCAGAAACGCAGGAGCAGCCACCATGATAAAGCGAGCAGGATCAGATAAGATATCAATGCTAATATTACATTCAGCCAGATGCTTTGGTCAATATTACCTACTCTCGGATCGATCATATGCAGCCAATACGGACCAAAAATCCAGATCAGCAGTAGTAAAATAAAGATCAGTTCAAGCGCTATACCTTTTAGCACCCTGGAGCCCTGGCGAGGTAAAGCTTTGATCATAGGGGAGAATGCAGGGATCCCCGGGATCTCCACTTTTCTTAATGTCGTTATATGCATATTTTTAGTTGAAAAAATGTGTACGGTATGGATCAGCAGTAAATTGTCCCAGGTACTTTGTGTTTGACACCTCATTCTTATAATCGTCGATGGCGAAAGTCCAGGCATGTATTTCATCACCGAGATCCTCCTCCGGGAATGGAAAATGCAAGAACAATACATTGACAGGAAAATAAGCCTCGAGAAAAACCACTTTTTGTTTAGTCGCATTATAGAAGCAGCATGCAAGGCAGTTAGCATGGAATAACGGAGAAACGTCCCAGCAGAAAGCCATCATTCCATCTCCTTCATAAGTCACTTGCGCATTATCTAAATAACCATAGATTATTCCGCGGCTTAAACTCACCTTTGAATAGTTGATGCACCAACTGTCGCCGACACGTTCCAAGGCTTTATAATTAAACTTGAAAGCAGTATTAGAAGTTGACGAGCGTTTTTTACAGTAAGGCTTGAAACCAATCTTAATCAACGGTTTTAAGACGGCCATGAGTGCCGCAACCAGCCGAAACTTGTATTGCTGCTCCAGTTGTTTGGGAGTGGGTGGTTTTGTCCGTTTTGCCGGGACATCCCGAACATGAGTTTTCCCATTCCGGGTGTAATAAATTTTGTCTCCGCATTTTCCGGAAAGATTTCCGAATAACGATTTAGTTAGAATTGCCATTTTTTTAAACTTTAAATTGTAAATGATTCTGTTAATTCGATTAGTCAGGCAGGCAGCCATTCAAATCGTTATCAAGGTACAATGTAAAATCATAAAATACTGTATATTAGATACCTATGACTATTATTGACTAGTATCGACTATTCTCGCGTCAACTTTGCGCCATTTGGGAAAATCCTGGGGACAAAAAAAGGATGACCTGCTGAGTCATCCCTGATTGTTTTAATCCTATCTCCTTCTAATATCCAAAATATGCCATTCGCCACAAAAGTCTTAATATGAGCAAGAGCAGCAAAATAATGAAAGTTAGCTCCAGTCTAGCGTTTTTGAGCGTAAGTGGCAGATAGCAATACGGCAGAACATCATCAAGGATGCTCACGAATTTAATTTCCATGTTCATAATTGAATATTTAAAAATTTGGTTAATACAAAGGGCATTCAGAGCAATCATTAACCAATTCGACCTATAGCTGAAAAAAGAGGAAGAGCGGGAGCCAAACAGCCGGGAAGCGTGTTTATCAGATATAATACGAAATAGGTAGCTTAGGATAAAAAGGTTAATGATACGAGCGCGGTTAATTTATCTTCTGTTGATGAAGGCAATTACTTCACTCAGAAAAAAGCACAAATTACCACCCATCTTCTTACTGGGCAGTTTACCACTTTTACTGTAACGTCTTACCGAGGAGACCGAGACACCAATTAATTCAGCCGCCTGTTCAGTACACAGCAATTTTTCGGGTTCAGTCGTTAAGGGCACACGCTCTTTTAAGAATTTACTAATTTCGGTAACCAAATCAATCAAGATAGCCACCATTTCTTTTAAATTTTTCATCATAATCGTAATTTAAATAGTTAATGAATTTGTAGGGCATGTGGTTTATGTTAATATTAATGTACATTAATCTAAATATACAATAAATTTTTAATAATATTCAAAAAATTTTATGTATATAAGTCGTAAAAGTTATCAACATTCTAAGATTTGTTAACTAAACGTGAGAATAAATTACACAACTATATATAAATACTACTTTATGACAGAGGTTACCGACCCCAAATACTGACTATTAGAAATCTGACTATGATCTTCTGCTATGAAGGAAAGGTAAATTTCTGCCGGCCGTGGTTGAGCTAGATGCGTATATAGTAGTTTCTCTACACCCACTATCCGTTTAGCCCCACTTCTGATAAATACAGTTTCGAAGGTATCTGGAAAATAAGCCAAAAGCATCACGTGGTCTGCTTTATTCATCTTTCCGATATCTGTTCCGGTATCCCAGGAAACTTCGAAGCCTTCAGGGATAAGCTGCACCTGAGCGCTCCTCACTAAAGGAAGATCGCCTTTAGTAATCAATAACCTACTAAAATCTATACTGATCTCTGAATTGTTAGTAACTATTGCGCTCCGCAGTTCTTTCACTGCACAGTTGTAAAAGTTTTGCCCCGTAAGTTTTGCTTCAAGTACGAAGCCCATACGTAGAAATTCGTGCATTGGCTTCAGAACGGCTGCAACCAGGGTAGTTTTCGTCCAGCTCGCCTGCAGTGAGGGAGGCGGATTTTCATGAAGATTTTTGCCGATAGTTCGGATTACATCCTCGCTATTCAATTTATACGATACTGCTAATCCCAACTTTCCTCGAAAGCTGCCCAGATACCCTCCATTAAGCGTTGCCATATATATGTTATTTAGTTGTACACTAAAATAACCACAACATATATAACCACCTAACAAAGAGCATAATTGACTAAAATTGAGCTCTTGAAATCATGCTCATGCTACGGTTGAAAAACCAATAAACTAAGATTAAATGAACGATGATGGAAGGTTTGATAAAGAGTTTACCTCTGGCATATTCTTTAACTTCAGTTCATTAGCCCTTGTCTTACCCTTGACCTTCCCGGGGGTAGGTCAAGGGTAAGACAAGGGTAGGTCAAGGGTAGGACAAGGGTAGGACAAACCTCTACAGTGTAGGGACTGTGCATTATCTAATTCTCAACAGAATTATATTGATTTTTTTGCGAGCTACATCTCTATCTTACAGCAATATAGCTATAATTAAACAAAAAGCACAGCCTATCCTTAAATAAATCATAGAATGCTAGTAACAACTCGAGCTACAATGAAATGAATGATAGTTTACCAAAAACCCTTCACCCGTATTTGGCGATGCCCCATTTTTCGCAATAGATTACGTAGGGCAATTACCAGCTGTTGGTTACCATTAATGTAAAACCAGGTATGCGCAGTACAAAATTGCTGTTCAGACAACCAGCTTTCCAGATCAGCATAAGTAGCCAGGGTATTGAGCACTGGTGAAAAATAATCACGTATCACGCCACCAATCTCAGGTTTATCCAACACGATAGCGCTTTCAAAACGTGTCACTGGCACGGTCAGCTGCTGCAGTGCTAAAAGATGGCCGAGACTACTGGCATCTCCAAGCCCCACTACACAGTCGGTAGGATGCGGCGATTGCCTGGTGCTTTCCGCTCTAAAATAATGAACAACGTCACCGGCTTTCAGCGTTTTAGCCCAGTTGCTGCCCGGACCCTCATGTGCTGCATCAACAAGGATAGAACAAGTTCCTGTTTCTGCATCCCAGCCAAATGGCGAGTAATCACGAAAAGTGAAGTCATCCACTCTAAATTTCATGTAAGGGACCTGCGTCCAGTCCACCATATTAACTGATGGGAGGTGCAGGTCAATTTCAATCAATCCACTTTGCTCAAATGCCCGCACATCAAGCACTTCACCCGTATGCAGTAGCTGGTTTTCGATGAGTTTGCCAGCCTTGTTTTTGATCTGTTTAAATATAGAGAGTTCCATGTATCATTATTTTAATGATACAAAGGAACAGGGTTAATGTACGCGATGAAATAGCACATTCGGCGTAATGATAGGACTATTCCCGGTATTTATGCCGAAAGGCCAAAGCAGACAAGCCCACACTTTTGCGGAAGAAGCGTGAAAAGTATGAATGATCTGTGTAACCCAGGTCGTGTGCAATTTCTTTTACACCCAGTTCTGTGTAATATAAGAGGCGTTTTGCTTCCAGAATAATTTCCTGCTGGATCCAGTAACTGGCCGGAAAGCCTGTCTTTTTCTTTAACACCTCGGACAAATAGGCTTCTGAGATATTCATCTGGGCTGCAAAAGATGCAGGGCTTTTTCTGAAGCGGATATCTGTGTTCAGTATCTCTTTAAACTGCGCGCTGAGCTGTGCCTGGCGGGATGTCTGTATTCCTGACTCTTTATTTTCAGCGTAGTATGTTGCCACTATTGAAATAAATGACTGCAATAGCGAGTGAAGGATGCTCCTGTAAAAGGGTGTGCTCCCAGAATCATTATATTTGAGATGTAATAGATTCAATACAGTTTGACATTCTGTAAATTGTGTATGGCTTAAATGCTGTGGCTGCTGCAAGAATAGCTGCGTTTCAAATACATTTCTGCATTCTTTCGGTATCAAAGCCGTATCAACTGCCACAAACCAACCGGAAGCCATCTCTGTGTCAATGCGGTAGTGAACCTGACCAGGCAGTAGATAATATACGGTTTTACCCTTAAGCTGAACTTCAGTAAAATCTATCATCATTGATGCTTGCCCCTTTTCCAGCATAAAGAAAATATAGTGGTCGTCCCGGTGAGCTTCCATTGTAGAGGGGTCATCTACAAGCTCATCCTTATGGAGGTACTTCATTTGCACTCCCAGATCTGTTCTGTCCAGGAGTTGGTGCATCGGGATATTTGTCATGCTTTTTCTGTGCTGCAATATACAGCAGTTTATGATTTAACTATAACTCTGTATCTGTATTCTTCCAATTGGAGATCACAGATTGTGATCTCCAATTTTACAAATTTTCCTTATTAGCGATCTCAAATCTGAAGTCTTCTATCCAAAATCCTTTTAATCGACAGATTTTTGCGGGCGAAGAAGCCTTAAATGGATAAGGTATTTATTCCCTTAAAAAATTATGAGCCACCTGGCCTCTGCTCCTGCATAAATTTCTTTGAAATTTGCTTCTCAAAACATTCTAATCAAACGAGCGAACATGAATAGGAAACCCGAACCGCAGAGCCTGTTGGTAAATAAGTACAGGGAACATCAAGTTTTCATAGCAGAGATTATTTCTTACTTATTGATCCTGCTCTTCATCTATACCGCAGCCAATAAAATCTGGAAGTTCCACAACTTTAGCTGGGTGCTCGGCACCTTGCCCCTGATCGGGAAATTCAACCTCATCATTGCATATGGTGTACCGGGAGCTGAGATCGCCGCCAGTTTATTACTGCTATTTGATAAAACCAGAAAATACGGGCTAATACTCTCCGCGCTACTCCTGACAATGTTTACTGCCTACCTCGTTTTTATGGTCATCTACACAGACAACCTGCCATGCAACTGCGGAGGAGTACTTTCCAGTCTTTCCTGGAAACAGCATATCCTGTTCAACCTGGTCTTCTTAGCCCTTGCAATAGCAGCCTTAGTAATTGAAAGCAATAAAAAAAGAGACCAAAGCATCCGGTAACGATACATTCGCTCAGGGCGAAGCAGGTAAAACGATGGCCTGGATAAAGAAACATCCTGTTTTATCAAATGATTAAAGATTAAAATTATGAACAAATTATTATTAGGACTTCTGGTAGCTGGAACAGCGCTGGGAGCAAGTGCTTACAAAAATGCAAGTGTACTAATTACACCTATAAATGGGAAAGCTCTCCCTGCCGGGTATTTCGTACAAGCCTCGCCGGATAACTACGAATATAGGTCGCCAGCGGCCACAGATGATGGTACCTGCTTATCCCCCGCAAACCGCATTTGCAGCTACAGCGTCCCGCAACAAAACTCCATTCCGTCAACTGGACCCTATACGGAAGCCCAGCTGTTAAATTTCAACCTCAGCCCAGCCGGTAGTGCGCGAACCCTTTGGATTGAAGAAGAACAATAGCAACATGATATAACGGGTTCCTAATGAGGAACCCGTTATATCATTCTATTTTCTGAGGGCGTGATTGATCATGTTCACCATACCTTTTCCATCGCGGGGCATGGATGAAGAAAGCAAATGCCCATCTTTTCCGATTAGCATCAATTGGGGAAAGCCATAATAATTATACTTTTTCATGAAGGGATGGCTCAGGCCGATACCGTCGGTGTATAGATCAACACTACCTTTATTGGTGTATTCCCCTGAGTTCAGGGATTGTAACCAGGTGGATTTAATTTTGTCTGCACATATACTGACAAATACCACACTCGGATTGTCTTTGAACTGCGGAAGCACATCACGTTCAATCTTTCTAGCCATCAAAATGCAACTCGAACAACCCGTAAACCAACTGTCAAGTATCACAACTTTACCCTTAAAATCACTAAGTTTCACTACCTTCCCACTACTGTCGGGCATGCTGAAATCATATGCCATTGCTCCAGCTCTTCTGCTCATTTCCAGTTCTTTAACCAACTTGCGATACCCTGGCGTTTTAATGTTCGACAAAGCGCTGGAATACACCAAATCCGGGTTTTGACTTTTTGCGATCGCATTATTTCGGTAAAGGAACTTCATCAGTGTTTTTTCTCGCAGTAATCCATGGTCGAGCTTAATTAACTCATTGCAGATCCCGAGGTAACTATCCGCATTGTCTACCCGCCGCATCGCATTCATGAGTGAGGCAAATGCAAATCGATATCCTAGATAATCTTTAGATTGCAAGAGTGCCCTGACTTTTAATTTTGGATCTGCTTGATAAAGTTGCGCCATTAAGGAAGCCAGCGCATCGACATTTGTGAATTTGCCGATATTTTTCGTCAGAAAACTCACCAATACCGAATAAACAGCTCCATATTGATCTGCCTGCAGTTGCTGGTATATCGCATCGCTCATGCCTGCCCGGTAAAAGTCTAACATGCTCAGGTTTTCTCTACAAGCTTCCTGTGCAGCACTGCAAAGCGTGTCCAGGTCCAATTTACTACAGTCCGTTTTGGCATTAAATTGCTGAAAAACTACTACTGGAATTGATACAAACTTCCCTGCGGCAATGAGTGCGGCACTGCCCTTACCGCGATAGCTCGTATAATTAGCCTGAATTCCCTTGCCGCCATCTCCGCTATACTCAATAATCACATCGTCGCCTGCAGCGATATAGCCCGCTCGGTAAGTAAGCCCAATCACCTGCAAGTTAAAAGTATGATAAGTTTTAATCCCTGATATATGAAAGGTATAGCTCCCATTTTTATCCGTTAAGCCGCATTGTTCAATTGCGCCAACATTGTGTTCAATATAATCTGCTACAGTATTGAGAACAAGTTGTTTGTTCCCCATGTTACTGTGCGTTAAGCGAATGGTAATTTTAGCATCTCCCGTGGCAAACAGGCCATAATGGATGGAACAAAGTAGCAGAAAGGTGAATAAGAATTTATTGTTCATGTTTTTAAGAATATTAGTGAATTGATTGTTTAATTATTATTGATCATGTGATCCTGAAATCATTGTTTAGCGGATATTTTGCTGAATGCCACTCAGGGCTATTTCATCATCCGGGATAGGGAAAACATAGCGTGGATCATTAGGTGGCAAGGTATATGTCATCCCATTCAAGTCTCTGGTAAGGGTTATATTCGCACCCTCCCTGTTCAGTCTTTTCAGGTCTGTCCACCTTAGTGTCCGCCCTACCAATTCCTTTCTTCGCTCCGTCATTATTCTTTGCAAAGCTGCACTGGCAGAAAGTTCCTCCACAGGAATAAAATTCCCCGGAGCAAATCTATTTTTCAGCAAGCGGTTCAGCCAGTTCAGTGCTTCTTCTGCATTTCCGCGTCGCGACAAACACTCCGCCTTAATCAGGTATATTTCATCTGTTGCCAGTCCAGTATAGGGCCTAGACTGCGGTAAATAACTCCTTCGCATGTACAGCTTGCCTGTGGTTGTATTCTGCCTAAAAAAAGTGGTTAGCCTCAAATCAGTGGGTGCATAGAGACCGATCAATTCAGGGTTAACGGTAACCGCAGTGTTGGCACTACCGGGATAGATTGAACCGTAAGCTTCAAATACGGCCCCTGTCGAAAAAATAGATTCGTCATTATTGGCGGCAAAAGGACTTGTAGCAGTTTTGCTTACCGTATTGTAATCGATCAGCTTGCTGTTCAGCGTCAGTGTGCTATCAGCATACAATTCAGCAGAGCCATACAAGCGCATGCTCAGGTATATTCTTGAAAATAGTGCATATGCTGCCGCTTTCGAGGGCCTGTTACTATTCGCAGGAGCAGCACTTTCCAGCAATGGCACTGCCAGGGATAAGTCCTGCAAAATTTGTGCATAAGTAGCCTTCACCGATGCTCTCGGGAATATTTGGTCTACACGCGCTTCCAGCGGAACAGGAATACCAAGATCGGTAGGCGCCGACACTTCATCGTAAACCGGAGAAAAGTTCCTCACCAGGTCGTATAACAAGTAAGCCCGCATGAAATATGCCCAGCCCTTGACCCTGCGGTACTGTGTCGACTGAGCAGATTCTCCCCCTATATCCTGCAGTGCCTGTAACACATTGTTACAGTAAAATATACCCTTATAGCCTAAGGCCCAATCGCTCACCACACTCGCCCCGGCAAAAATATCCCTCGCCCAGATATAAGAATTACGTTCGGTAGCCGTATTGGCCGACTGCCAGCTTGCATAACTTGTATAAACGTAATCGTCTGAGGCCATTTGCGACAGTGCCGGAGTAGCCCTGTTAAGCACCTCATAGTTCTCCAGCAAACCTTCCAACTCCTCCAATGTCTTAGGCACCAAAATAGTTGATGTTGGTTTAACTTCCAGAAAATCTTTTTCACAACCTATGCAGAGCAGGATGGTAAAGCAAAGTATTCCATATTTCATTAGATTTTTCATCACATACATTTGTGTAGGTTAATAATTCGCTTTAATTCCAAAGGCAATCGTTTTCGGCATCGGCAGCCCCTCGTAATAGTCGGGATCTATGCGCTCGTCTGTCGCCTTCCAAACTATGCCCAGGTTAGCAGCGTACAGGTTAAGGCTAACATTGTTCAGCAAACTACCCCTATGTTTGCCCTTAGGCAGCGTGTAGCTAAAGCTGATGTCCTGCAGCCTTATATGATCTCCCTTTTCAATCAGTGCAGACGAGGTGGCATAAACAGCATCTCGGGCACCATCAGCTGGATAAAGCAGTGAGGGTACATTAGTTTTCAACTCGTCGCCAGGCTTTTGCCAGCGCTTGTCATAATCAGCCTGCTGATAAAGCTGACTGCTATTTGAATTCACTATGTACAGGCTACCACTGCTCAGCGACGATCTCCGGAAAACATAACCGAACTTATAAGTGAGGTTAAACGACAGTTCGATCGACTTCCAGGAGAAGTTATTCATCAGGTTACCATAATACTTCGGTGCAAGCGTGCCACTGTAGTCCAAATTATCCGTATTGGTAGCATTCAGTATCGCCGCATAATCCTTACTCGTTGCGCCATTCAGCACCGCCTGCGGATTCCCCTGATTATCCAGTCCCCGCCATTGGTAAGAGAACAGCGCATAGTAAGAATAGCCCACCATCGGCTGTAGGTAATTGCCAGATACAATGCCGCTGTTACTGATCGCCTTCACCTTGTAACTTGTAATCTTATCCGTATTGTAGTTGAAATGGAATTGTGTAGACCAGCCGAAATCCCCAAGCCTAAGGTTATTCGAATTCAGCGTAAGGTCTATCCCCTGCCCCCTCATGTTTGCGGTATTTCCGGTGAAGGTGCTAACCCCTGTTTGCTGGGCAATGGGCGAAGCACCAATCAGGTCAAAACCACTTTTGATCCAGTACTCCAGAGAACCCGACAAACGATTCCCTTTGCTTTGAAAGTCCAGTCCCAGGTTCACATTCCGCACCTGCTCCCAGCGTAAGGAAGGATTTGGCGGATTCGTAATCGTCACATAGGGAATGTTCCACAGGTTTGTTAAGCCTGTTGCCTGCGCCGTCAGGTAAGCGGAGACCGTCTTATTAACGTTCCCACTGTAACCATAGGTGGCGCGGAGTTTGAGATAGGGCAATGCCGCAAAATGGTAAAAGTCTTCATTGCTGATGTTCCATGCCAGTCCGCCCGACCAAAGTGGCACGCCTTTTTGATTCGTCTTCACACCAAACAAGTTAGATTCATCCCTGCGGGCACTGGCCGACAGGATATAGCGGCCATCATAGGTATAAGAACCGTTAAAAAAGACAGAACGGTAACGGTCTGTTGCGCTTCCGTTCACAATATCTAGTGGAATCCGGGAACTGGCAGCACCATAATAAGCCGGATACAGCGTTACCGGGTTAATCGTATGGTTCTTATTCAACATCGTTTCATTGTCGTAGCCGTAAAGCGTCATCCTGCCAAACTTGCTCTGAAAGTCCTTCAGCTCCATTCCCGCCAAAGCATTAAACACATGTTTTCCAGCAATAGTCTGCTCATAGTTCAGTTGCGTTCTGCCATAATGGGCGAAGTAATTATTGTTGCTATTGCTCACAATATCCCCAACCGGAACAGGGTTAGTCAAATCCCCGGTAGCCTGATTGATCTGTGCGTAGGTGTTGATCATATCGCGCGTAGCATAAGAACCCACAGCATTCCGGTTTGTTCCATCCAACTGGCCCCTGTTATAGGTGTAATTGGCAGACAAACGCAGCCCCTCTGCAATCTTATAAGAGAGCCCGGCATTCAGCCGATAATCCGTCAGATGCGATCTTTGCGTTACGTTCCCCTGCCTAAGTTCATCCAGCGGACGGTAATGCCAGTCCAGCAGCCTGCCCTTCCCTACCGTATCTACATAAGGCAAACGCAAGGTCCTGGTAACCGCCAGTGCATTCCCATTTTCATCAGCCAGCCTTTCATAAGGAAACCGAGGATTATATGGCGCGCCATCAACAGTGGTATTGCTCGTCGTGAGCGCAATGCCCGTGCTCAGCTTCAGCCGGTCTTTCAACAACGAAAGCGTATTACTGGCATTAATAGTCATCCGGTTAAACCCGTTCATCACCGTATTGGTCTGGTTCTGATCGTAACCCATCGACAGGTAATACTTATGCTGCGAACCTCCCCCGTTTACACTCAGCTGGTACTGCTGGTTTAGGCTGGGCCGATAGAAATACATTTCAAGATCCTCACGGTTATCATGGAGAGCGATGGCATCCAGCATTTCTGATTTCTGCCCTGCACTGATCGTACCCTTGCGGTTCGCCAGCATAACCTCCACTGCCGGGGAAAGGCTCCCAAAACCATTATTGATGATCGTATTGTATGCCCCTTTGTCGAACAAAAACTGCTCTACCTCTATAAATTGCCCGTTGCTCAACTGAGGCTTGTAAAACAAATCAGGGCGGTTGCCGATGGTAAGGTTAGAAGCGATGTTGATCATCGGCTTCTGGTCAAACTCTCCCTTATGCGTAGTAATTACGATTACCCCATTACCCGCTCTGGAACCCCAGATGGAAGAGGCCGCCGCATCTTTTAAGACAGTGATCGATTTTACGTCCTGCGGGTTAATGTTGGCCAGGTCTCCATCGTATGGAAAGTTGTCCAGGATAATCAGCGGGTTCGCATTCGAGGCAATCGTACTTCTCCCACGCACGCTGATATCCGGGGTGTTACCCGTTTTGTTGCGGTTAAAGATTAATCCGCTGGTAATGCCATCCAGGCGATCGAGGATATTTGTACTCACTTTTCGGTTGATCAGCGCACTGTCTATCAGCACAAAACTGCCGGTGGCCCGTTCCCTGGGTATATTTTGATAACCTGTGCTCACAATACCTACTTCACGGAGTTGTGCGGAGGATTGTTTTAAGGTGATGTGGCCGAGATCCTGTTTCACCTTCATTTCCTGTGGCAGATATCCCATGTGAGAAATCAGGAGTGTTGCAGTTGTGGCTATATTGCTGAGCAGGAATTGCCCTTTGGCATCGGAAAGGACGGTCAGACTAGTACCTTTTATACGGATGGCTACCCCTGCTATTCCCCTGCCCTGTTCATCTATTATCCTGCCGCGGACGTCGATGTATTGCTGTGGTAATCGTACAGCCTCCGGTGTTGCAGCAAATGCCTTCCCTATGAAAGTGCAGACGAACATGAGCTGTAACAGCCATAGGAACTTACAATTACAGGAGTTATCACAACTCCCTGTATAAAGACTTTTCATCATTATTCGTTTCATATATGGTTAATACTTCTTGTTATTTTTTCGGTTAGTTGGAGCAAAGCGCGGCCCTAACGAGGTATTTCATCGTTAAAATTTGATCAATTAACTGTAAGGGATGCTACATCTGGTTTGTAGCAATCAGAGATAAAGCAGGTGGGCAGCACCTAAGAACCAACCGCAATGTGCCCGCCTGCTTTATCGTTTCATCAGTCGGGAGGCTCGATGATGTTCTTTGCTGTGTGGATAAATGTAGTTTGCATATACATGTATATTACTCGCCTCTAACCGGCTTACTTAAACTAAAAGATATTTACTTTAAAATTCAACCGTGTCATAGAGAATTATTTTATTAATCTAATGTAAGGAAAATTACATCAACACTTCAATATATCGATGTGTTAATTTTTATTTATTTTAGTCTCTTACCGCATAAAAGACACCAAATGGAAGAGCTCATAAAAATCACGATGTCTGGCCTGGACTATGAACTGATCAGGCGAGTGAAAGAACTCCGTGAGGCACATCATCTCTCTCAGGTTCAGCTAAGTCACCGGATGGAATTGGCTTCAGGTTTCGTGGGCAAGGTAGAATTGCTCACTGCACCGGATAAGTACAGCATCCGGCATTTGGGATTGCTTGCAAAAGCCTTTGGCTTAAAAAGTCTAAACGAACTTTTTCCGGCAGTCCTGCCTAAAGAAGACCTGGTTACTTTAACCCTTAGGGTAACTTACAATCAGAAGAAAGATGGCAGCCCATCGAAGAAAAAGTTAATAGAAGTAATTGAAGTTGTCTCTCTAAAGCCGGGTGAGACCAGATCGAAAGTGTCATAATTGTCATCCCCCTCATATTTGGCTAAAATTTCTTTTAATATTTTCGGATAATTAAGGCAAAGCGCGGCCACAACGAGGTAATTTCACCATTAAAAAATTGATCTATTAGCTGTTTGGGGATGTTGGGCCGGTGAGCGATAAGGGATAAAGCGGGAATGGACGGCCGAGGGTAAAATCTATTTACACTTAGGGATCGCCTATGATTTTTAATAAAGCTGCTGCAAGATATTGCGAGGTCTGCTGTAAAATATCCGTGTGGGTGCCACTAAATTGTTTGCGTACTGCAAACAATTCTTCTCCTTGCCTAACCGCTACAACAAACATAGTTCCTACAGGTTTCTCCGTAGTCTCACTTCCCCCGGAACATGGCAGGCCGGTGATGCCGATGTGGATATCCGCTTCAATCAATTTCGCGAGTCCATGGGCAATTGCCCGCGTCACCTCCATAGATTCAGGAGTATATTCTTTCAGCATGTTATCCGGAACTCCAAGCAGATCACATTTCAGTCTGGCGTCGTAGCACACCACTCCGCCTTTGAGGAACTTTCCAGCATCGCAGGCAAGAGAAAAACTGGCAGCAGCGCTTCCGGCAGTAGCACTTTCAGCAAATGCAATCGTCAGCTTTTTGGCAATCAGCAAGCGGGAAACAGTTTCAATTTCTGAAGATAGATTTACAGCATTCATTCCTGAAGGTTTTATCTACTAACACCTCTTCAGAAGGATGGTTTTCATATTTTTTTTTAAGCATGCAGGAGATGCTTATTTTTCAAATTACTTTAAACCAACTCCAATAAGGAATGTTTATCCATAGAAACTTATAAAAACTATTGTTATGGCAACACAGAATCAAAATCAGCAAATGCCCAATGGCCACCTGCACGAATTATTCGTAGATGAATTAAGAGACATTCTTGGCGCTGAGCGTCAATTGCTCAAAGGTTTGAAAAAACTTTCCGCTGCGGCCGGTAGTCAGACGTTGAAAGAGGCCTTCGACACGCATTATACGCAAACTGAAGGACAGATCGAAAGGCTGAAACAGGTATTTAGTTCAATCGGTCTGAGCGCAAGGGGCAAAAAATGTAAAGCAATGGAAGGACTTTTAGAGGAAGCAGATGAAATCACTGAAAGTTTTCAGGATCAGCCTGAGGTACTGGATGCTGCACTGATCTCTGCTGCACAGAAAGTGGAGCACTATGAAATTGCCAGCTATGGTTGTCTTGTAACCTATGCTAAACTAATGGAACATAATGAAGCGGAAGAACTTTTGGCAGCTACGTTAGCCGAAGAGAAGGAAACCGACAACCTGCTCACAGATATCGCGATGACTGAGGCCAATACTGCTGGGTCAGCATAATAAGCTCGGAAATCGGCCTTCAAAAAAATTGTCCCAAAGATTTGGGACATTTTTTTTGAACATTATTTTCCGGTTTCCATATGTGGTGCGTCTACGGGCTTAGATTCCGGGGAACCTTTCTGCCTCAAATAGATGGTCAGAAAGACGATGGAGAAAACCGATAAAAATTCACTTTGCCAGTTTTGAAAGGTTTCAAACCAGAATTCTGACTGCCCCAGGTAAGTGCCGACGGTTTCTCTGGGAAGATGCTTGGCCAGTTGTTCTACGTTATGATTCTGCCAGCTCCCATATAAATGCATGGCCCAGCTCGCGAGGAACAAAAAACCAAATACAATGGAAAGCGAATTGCTGTACAAGTGGAGTACCCAACCGCCTTTGCGCACAGCCCAGGGAGCGTCAGGTGTGGCTTTCGGTTCACGGTCCACTTCTTCCTCTTCGCCTAGCTTTTTAGATTCGGCAGAGCCGATTTGCCGCAAGGATATGGTCAGCAGTACGTATAAGGCCATTTGGAGGAATTCACTTTCAAAGTTCTCAAAAGTAGCTGAAATGAAGTGTCCGCTTTGCAAGTAGGTGCCCAGGGATATTTCCTGAGCATGTTCTTCCTTCAGGTCCTGATTGTGTTTTTTCCAGCCTGTGAGTGCCTGCGCGAATAGCGTAACTGCAAATAAGGTCAGGAAAACCAGGCTTAATCCATTTTTGTACCAGAATGACCTACTTCGATTTGTCTTTTTCATGTGCTGAAAATTGTGTAACTGGTGCAAATGAAACACTTGAACTTTTAGCCGCGAGGGCTGCGCCTGTGTCAGGCTTTTTAACGACAGGTTTTTTAGATTTTGATTTTTGATGTGACATGGCGTTTTGGTTTTATCATGTTAGAGGAGTCTTTTATTTTTCATAGGTAAATGATTGAGGTAATTATTTTTTCCAGTTTATGCTGATTTTTTGATTTCCGCTAATGGTGTAAGCCAGGTTTCCACTGGTGACTAATTTACCTCTGAGCTCTCCACTCGTTTTAGTGCTCACTTGAAACTCAGGAAGCTTTCTGTTCCCGGTCTTCACCAACATTAGCCTGCAGCTAAGCCTTTCATCGCCCAATACCTGGAAGTGGATATTTTGTCCTTTCCGCGCATTGAAACCTGATGTCGGGTAATCCACATAAACCATAAACTCTTCGTCCGGTACCCTCATGTAATGCCTTGGCAAAATCCCAAAGGCATTACCAGCTCCGTAAACTTCCTGTCCAACTGTACCTGACTTCAGCCAGCCATCCTGCAGATCTTCCAAAGCGATCCAAATCTTGGGGTCTACCTCGCCAATTTTCGGCTTTTCTTCCAGCATATCACCAGGCAGCATGGTCGGGTAATAGTAAACCGCGCGGTCAACCAGGTAACGTATGTATTCTGCGATGAGCAGCATTACTGAGGGCAAGATTTCCACACCTTCGGCGTGTTTGAGGTATTCGTGTAATGCGCAAAATACTTCCTGCTCTTCGTATACTGCTGTATAAGGTGCATCATTGAGCGGGAACAAGGCGAAAAAGGTCGGGAAGTTTTTACCAAACCCATAATTGCAGTCCCAAAGCTGGGTATTTCTGAAAATCCCTGCCAGGCACATATAACTCAAATCCAGGTAAGTCTGATCTTTGGTAATTTTAAACAGCCTAAGTAATGTCCCGGCTGAAAAAGCAGTATTGTTTGCCTGATAAAAAACCTGGAAACCTTTACCCTGCAGGCTTTTTGCCGCTTTTTTAGCTTCAGTCAGGTAACGCTTTTCCCGGGTCAGCTCCCATGCCTGGAGCATAACATGCGCGTATAATCCGCCGACATCTCTTTCCCCGCCCATGCCCTCGGCTGTTTCGGCCTTGAGGACTTCCATCGTATCCATCTTATACAATACCGGCCATTCATATTTAAAATGTTGGGCAACTTTCATCGCATAGCCCACAGAATCCAGAAAGAGCTTTTTGGCGACTTTATCTCCCTTCAGCGCAAGGCGTGACAAATTTAATAGCGGATGGTGCAGGTACCAGCTGTCCATAACTCCCGGTTGTTTTTGTTCTTCCTCGCCTTCCAGTTTATCCTCAGCAGCAGGTAGCCATCGGTTGATCGTACCCAGTTTCTCATCATAGAATGCAGGCAAGCCTTCCTTAATGGTTTTCATCACCTCCAGGTCGCGGCCGCTCCATTCCACGTAATCCAGTAACGGGAGTAACACGGCCAATTGAACCATGATTTCAGGCGGGGTCTGGTAATCGCTGACGTAGGCATTGAAATAACGGTTGCCACCAACCTGTGTCCAGCAACCGGGACTATCCATGAGGTCCTTTAATCCTTTTTCTAAAATTTCCGGCCAGCTTTGATACCTGGTTTCCGGTTTTGGCAGCAGCAGGTACAGCCTGGCTAAAAGGTCAAGGTATTGACGTACCATCCCGGACTCAGAATCCTGCACCTGACTGTCGAAAGCCACAAGCGCATCGCTGATGGTCACTGTTTTTCCGGCTTCAAGTGGCTTTTTTGAGGGAGGCAGCGCAAAACCCAGTTCCGGCCAGGTTCCTCCGACACTATCGCCCGCTGAGGTCTCTGTCTGCTGGCAATAATTGCTGAGTGCAGTTAAATTTTGCAGGTAAAAGATGGACGCCGATTTGGGGCGGGTCATGCTCATATAGATAAAGCCGGACCGCGTGCCCCACTGACTGGCATGGATCTGGCCAGCCGTATTTTCTGGATTTCCGCTTTTGGTGGTGGCTAAAATGTCCCTGGGCCAGAAAGGAATGAGTAAATCCTTTGCGGGTTTAAGCAGGGTAGTGTAACGCAGGACCGGGACATCACCATCTTCAATCCAAATGCTGGTTTCAAAGCTGCCGGCATCACTGCTTAGCCAAAGATCCATGCCTTTTTCTTTCGTTTTGTACCTGCTGATTTCGAGCGCACCTCCAGGGCTGTAAACCACGCGGAAAGACATTATGCCGCCGCCGGATAATTCCGCGCCCACCCAAATGGAATCAGTAGTTTCAATAAATTTGAAGTTAAATTTTCCGGATGAACATTCAAACAAGGAATGTCCACCTTCCGCGAGTTCGCTGGCAGCTGATACCGCCCAGGGTGATAGTGCATTCATAAACTTATCTGTTTTGGTTATTAGTCGCTTAACACCGGGTATTCCTGTTTGTTTTAACGAGAAACAACATTGGAACAAAAGCGGCTTTGCTCCAGCCTTTATTGAACAATCTATAGCATCACTTCAGTTCTGCGTGGATTTTAATGATCATATCCAGATGATGCTGCACGACCGCCGCAGTTTTTTTGATGTCCTTCTACCCTAGCGGCTGTCAGGCACCAGCCCATGATACAAGAAATCAGCAAGCCCAAGCTGCTGAGATTTATTCCGCAGAATAGTCGCTCCAATGGGCAGTACCCTCAGGTTCTGAAGCTTTGACTTCTTCACTTCTCTGCGTACTCAATTCCTTATTCAGCTGATCCGCCTTTTTCAATTCCCCTTTTTTTGGATCCGGTGGGAAGTTAGGCTGAATGGTTTCCAAAGCGGCCGGATGCGGCTGCTTGGCACCGAATGCCTGTGTAAAGTATTTCATGGCCGCGGCCAGCTCCCCGTTTTCCCCGCCGAACTGTTCGAGCAGGAAGTTGGCAAAAATGGATCAGGCCTGGATACCCTGGCATTGAATTGCAAGTCTTTTGAATGATGAAACATAGTGTTTCTCTTTAGGTGTATGGATGTCTTGTCTGCTTCTAACTTTTCCCAGAGCTTAAGGTTGTAATCTTTTAGCCAATTAAATTTTGAACCTGAAGGGATCAGGAACTGTACGCTCAAAAACATGGTCTTTTTATAAACATACCTCTCTAAATCTTTTACTTATTATTCTGATCGGACCTTGAGAAATCGACGCTGAGCTTTCAAATTCGATAACAAGATCGATTTCTATCTAAAGCCTATTGATTCCAACTTTGCGATCAGGCATTAACAATTAATTTTTTAAAAAAAATGTAAATATTTGTTTATATAGCTTTGTATTGTATAACTTATCCTTGGTAGCCATTCGTGCAAAAAGGCTGCTACAAGACCTTATTAAAGACAATAATTAGCATGCTAATGAAAAATGTCCATTTGGAAAAATACCTGCTAAAGTACAAGGATCTAACCCAAGAGGAGCTTAGCGTGATCTTTAGTTCTAATGAATTGCTTTTGGAATAATGGAAGCGGTAGAAGCTGCGGCCGGTACGGTATTTACCATCAGCTGTGTCAGGCCTGGAGATCCTGGTATTTCCGACCGCTCAATAGAAGAATGAAATTATTAACTAATTCAGCATAATATGAATACAGAGATTGATTGGTTTTTTACGAAAGACACAAAATGGCAGCAAGAATACAATGAACTAAGAAGGCTGGTTCTTGACTGTGGTCTGATAGAAAGACTGAAGTGGGGATGCCCCTGTTACGCAGTAGATAAAAGCAATGTTGTTTTGATCCATGGATTCAAGGATTATTGCGCTTTGTTATTTATGCAGGGGGCTTTGATGAAGGATGCCGAAGGAATTTTAATTCAACAGACTGAGAATGTGCAATCGGCCAGGCAACTCCGCTTTCAAAATGTTGAACAAATATTGGAAGGCGAAGCGGTTATACAATCGTACATAAAAGATGCAATTAGAATTGACAAGGCAGGCTTAAAAACTGAATTAAAAAAAACTACAGCATATTCCATCCCTGAGGAATTTCAAAAGACGATAGATGCGATGCCAGAGTTGAAAAATGCGTTCGATGCGCTTACTCCTGGTCGGCAACGGGGCTATCTGCTTTATTTTTCTGCTGCAAAACAAGCTAAAACCAGAGAAGCAAGAATCGAAAAGTACGTGCAAAATATCCTTGACGGGAAAGGGCTGGACGACTGAAAAAGCTTTCCCGCATTGTCGTTTCATCAGTAGGGAGCTTCGAAGATATGCTGTGGTGCGTGGATATCTGTAGATTGGTGTGTTAAGGATTGCCGGAGATATTATTCATTAACTTCCTTAACTACTTTGTCAAGATCGGTGGCGGTATGAACAATCATCTTTGCCGCGTCTTGCATATCCTGCATATCTTTCGCATTCAGAATCAACTTTCCAAGTCCTAACAAGTTTGCTACATATCGACGAATAGAATGAGAATAATTGATTTTTATCTCCTCAAGCTTTCCACTAATTTGCTCAAATTTGGTAATATCATGACCAATACAAAAAATTCCAAGAGGCTCATCATTTTCATCGAACATTGCCTTATATTCCCACCTGGTAATTATAAAACCACCAGCACCATCATGCTTGCGTAACGTCGCAGGAAAAACCGATTCCCGATCCATAAAGGCTTTCTCAGAAACTACCTGACAAATCTTAAGGTCATCTTCATGCATAGTTACAGCGTAATTCTTACCCACAAGATCACCGTGAATAGGTTGAAAAATTTCGGCATAGTGCTTATTAAGGTAACTATAATTAGAATCCATGCCCACTGCTATAAGATAATATGTACTCGAATCCCCTAATAGGCTCTTGATTGCTTGAAAATGATCCACTCCATCCATATTACAATATAGGTAGAAAATGCAGATTTCAATCAGTACTTCATATTATTGGCGGGATTTGACACGTTCATCTTTGAAAATTTATAAATCTCTATCAGTAGTGATCTGAATACACTGCTAGGAACGAACTTCAGTTCTTCATAGCCAAAAAAAGGATAAATATTGGCTGACCACTTCCGCACTTTTACTTTCATGTGCCTCGAGCTTACGTTTTTCTTCAAATAACTCGCGGATCTTTTGCATTTTGGGCTGCGCCAGTTTACTGATATCCTCAATCTCAAGCAGTCGCGCTTCGATCTCGTTCACTTCTTTGAGATAGTCAATGGGTTTGGTAAATTAAGCAATATAGGAAAACCTCAACTTTCTACTACTCTAACTTTGGCCGCTGGCGAGCGTATCGGATTTTAGGTTATGATTAGTCAACAGGGCATTGAATTTTTGGATACATTTCAGAATTTGCGGCGCATAATCTTATACTTCTGGAAGTTTGATGGTCTTAAAATATCTCCTTCCCAGAGCGATAGACATTCGATTAAGACGTCAATGTTGGATAGGTACCTGGCACTAATGGATTGCCAATCTTTCTCAATGTCATCATACAAATAATCTTCCGGTGCTGAGAGATAGTACCTACTGCTAACGGTTACGGGATCCCGTAAAAAAAGATATCGCAACCAATTTATATTTGATGTATGATGCAACAACGTTATACAACAATATCTCTTGGGAAAAAGTTAACAGGGCGGTATTTCCGTCAAAAATTAATAAATGACTCCGTTCGTCACTCTGATGCTATAGTTCCTCAGCATGGAAGTTATGGAAATCTTTTATTTGATCCGAGATGGAAGGCGAAGCGTACGGAAGTCTTGCTTCGTGATAATCACTGCTGTGTAATCTGTAACAGCGCGGACCAACTGCAAGTTCATCATCGACAATATCAATTCATCAAAAAGGAGAATGCGTTTAAAATGCCCTGGGCATATTCCGATCACCTTTTGATTACACTATGCAAAAGTTGCCACCAGCGTGGTCATAATAAATTCAAAGTACCAATCATAATTCTTTAACGCTATGTTTAATTTTTTTAAGCGCAATGGTAGTAATGATGCTCGTCCGGGATTTCCGGCTGCGCAATCTATTACGCCAGAACCCAATCTACCAAAGATAGAAGAACGGGTATTTATCGAGAATAATGCTGCTCCGTCAACATCATCACCGAACCATTTTACTGAAAAGGAGCCAGCTTCGGTTAACGTTGACCATAACATTAATCTGTTATTCTCATTTTTAGACCAAAATCATGAGTCAAGAGGATACGATGACGCATTGCTCAATCCAGACAGTAGCCATCTACACCAAAACCTGGATGCTCTAAAAAATGAATTGTCCCGAACAATAAATAAAGTGAAAACTTTCTATGAAGATTTTATTCAGGAGACAGAATACCATATTCTAAGTAGGGGACGAAGTGGAATGCTAGATATGGTTGAAGAACTGGAAATGAAGAAAAGAATTGCAGAGGCGCATGTTTCCAAGGTAAAAGAAATAGAAGACAGCCTTAATCAGGAGACTGGCGATTGCAAAGGCTTATTGATCAGTTATACGCGTGGGTTCAAGAATGGCTTGGCTGCAATATCTCATCACCACATTTTAACCAGGAAACTTTGATTATGGATTGGTGGATAAAAACAGGATGCTTCCTGACTGGGTATAAATATGACATCCTTAAGAGTTGCAGCGAAATAGCTCAGCAAGCAGTAAAACGCTATACCGCTGCTTTAGTAATTATAGGAGTTCTCTGGGCTTTTATTGGCTACTCATTTGTAAGTGTATATCTTAAAGGCACGTTGTATACTGGGCTTTTAGGTTCTGTAATTTTTGTATTGGTCATTCTACAAGTGGAGCGGCAAATTATTTTATCTGATGGACATGGCAAAGCTAAATATTGGATTCGGGGAGCCATAGCCGTAATTATGGCTTTACTTGGTTCAGTGATTATAGACCAAATCATTTTTCAGCAGGATATAGCACAAAAAGCAATGGTAGCGATTAACGATCAGGTGGATGCAATAATGCCTTCTAAGGAAGATGTACTTCGCAAACAAACAGTTCAAATAGATTCAAGCTTATTAAAAAAGGAATTTGAGCGTGCTGCTTTGGTCGCAGATTTATCTTCCCACCCTACTATTCAAATCGTGACCCGACAAACCCAGAAGGTTCCCGTTGCAAATACCGTTATTGATTCTAATAAGATCACTACAACGAATACAAGGCTTTTGAATAGTTCTACAACTCAGGTCAATTCTATACCTAATCCCAAAAGGGATATGTTGGAACCTCTTGATAATCAAATTAAAGAGTTGCGAAATCTCAAAATTGAACAGGAAAACCGACTAATCAAATTACGAACTGAAGTTGAAAGTGAGGCACGGGCTAATAAAGGATTTCTGTTTGAGCTAAAGCTAATGTATGATATTCTACATGACTCTGGGGCGGCATTTGTAGTTTGGTTACTTTGGTTTCTTCTACTATTCGGCATCGAGGTATTTATCGTAGTAAATAAGCTAACTCAGAATGAAACAGATTACGATGTGAGTATTCAACATCACATGGAGCTCCGCAAAAGAAAACTTAAGCTATTAGCTAGTCAAAGTCCACATCAATAACCTTATTTATATGAAAACACTATTACTATTTTTACTACTAATAGTTTCGGCGACTGCTCCATCAGAAATTAAGGTATACGTTTGTACAGGCCCTACGGTCAACCGCTATCATCTTACCGAAAACTGCCGCGGATTAACTAGTTGCCACCATAAGTTAATAAAAACCACTAAAGCACAAGCAGAAAAAAGCGGTAAAACACTCTGTGGCTGGGAAAAATAAATATTAAAGCATATTATAACTTATTATTATGGGTTGGTCATACCGTAAATCTTTTGGCTCCGGGCCATTTAAAATCAATTTCTCAAATAGCGGTATAAGTTATTCAGTTGGTGTGAAAGGTGCGCGTATTAATGTAGGCCCACGTGGTACCTATGTCAATTTAAGTTCACATGGAATTACATATCGTAAAAAAATCAGCAATAGAAATAACTTGTCCGAATCCAATTATCAGCCTTCAATAACAGATAATCAGGCAGCACAATCCATAGCATCTGCTCAAATTGATAGATTAAGTGATACTGACTCAGCAGATTTTATCACAGAGCTTACAAAGAAGGCAAAGCAAATCTCATTTGTAAAGTGGTTTGGGATAGTTCCTCTGACAATATTCATAGCCAGTATGGCCTTCACCTCATTTGAAACAAGAATCGTAACTGTACAGCCAGCTACTGACAGTGTGGTTGTAAGAGTAACGTCTGATATAGGAGCTAATATCCGGCAGGGGGCGAACGCCAAAGCATCAATACTACGCGCCGCCACCTATGGGCAGACCTTTCATTTACAAGACTCTTCTAATACAAAATGGCTTAAGGTAGCGTTACCAGATACAAGCGGCTATATTAGTAGGCGTCTTTCTATAGTTGATGTTGTCCACCGAAATGCGATTACTCAGAATCAAACAGTTATGACTAATCCTTATGCCGGTTATATATTTGCTGTTGGGCTCATTGGGTTTGGGGTTTGGATAGTTCAACTTAAAAAAAGGGATAAAGAGCGTTTTGCAATGGAGCTCTATTATAACATGGATGAGCAATTCCAGATGGTCTATCAGCAATTTAATACTCATTTTGCAGCATTTAAAAGTTCAGCGCGTGTATGGCAATATCTTCAATCACATCGAACCCATGATTTAAAAAGAAATGCCGGGGCTGGTCAATTGATTAAACGAATACCTGTCCGAACAATAAGTACCAACGAAGTTCCTCTTCGATACTTTGTGACCAACGTCTCAATTCCATGTATAAAGCTCAGCGTTTTAGACCTCTATTTTTTGCCAGAACGACTTTTGATCAAACGAGGCAATACATTCGCCTCAGTATTTTATAAAAATTTACATATAGACGGATTCATCAGTCAATTTGTTGAGAGCGAAGGTGTACCAAGGGATGCTAAAGTTGTAGGGCATACCTGGCGTTATGTAAATAAAAGGGGAGGGCCCGACAAACGTTTTAAAAATAATCAACAGTTGCCCCTTTGCGCTTATTCTCAATATACGCTTACGTCAGATACAGGTATATATGAAGTAATATGTACTTCGAAACAAGGGGTAATGGACGGATTTGCTAGTTTCATAAGACAAATAGGAAATCTGCAGTCTAGAATCATAATACGATAAGAAGTGAGTTCATTTGGATTATTTCTTCTATGAACCCCGCTAACATTCTTATTGCTTTAGTTCCCCCAATCATTTACATTTGATACTGTCGTCTGCAATTTTAACTCTGTACACATGCCCGAATCTATACACTCAAAGCTTGAAGCTTCACGTAAAGAACTATTAGATCTTGGTTTAAGAAACCCTTTACTTAATTATAAAACTCCAAAAGGAAAAGGACTTAGAATAGTTCAGGAAAAGTCAGAGTTCATTTACGATATTCTCGTGAGACAAAACAAGGCTATGACTTTTCTGGGAATTCCGGATAAGAAGGGAAAAAAGAACGCAGATGATCTACCAGAAATCGATTTTGAGTTACCTGAATTAGAGCAACCAACAGAAGAATCTTATCAGGATACTAAACTGCAAACACCAGAAACTGAGCAAAAGCTACAAACTCGGTTATTAAATACCTATTATTTTTCGAGAACCAGTATTGAGGAACAAGGTGTCAATATATTATACCTGGCGCTAGGTAAACTTAAATGGTATGAGTCAGGGAACGTAGAGTTACCCCGTTATGCTCCGCTTCTATTGGTTCCCGTTGAACTGGAACGTTCAAGTGCCCAGGAACGATTCCGGCTTAGATATACGGGTAGCGACATTGGCCCTAATCTTTCCTTACAGGCGAAAATGAAGGCAGATTTTAATATCACTATCCCCGACCTTCCTGAATCTGAGGATATTGATGTACCCTCATATTTCAATTTGATAAATGGTCATATTCAGAAGGAAGAGCTCTGGTTCATTGAGAGTGATGAAATTGAGTTGGGCTTTTTTTCTTTTGGAAAATTCATGATCTATAATGACTTGGATATACAAAAATGGCCATCAACGAACCAGCCGGGTGTCCATAAAAATATATCCGCTCTTTTTGAACATGGCTTTGATACGAGCTATCAATCTGAAGAAGAGGATTTGAAAGATCTTGACGCAGAAACGGATGCAAATGATTTGTTCAAGGTAGTAGATGCTGACAGTTCGCAAATGCAGGCTATCCTAGCGGTAAACGGAGGTCATAATTTGGTGATTCAAGGTCCACCGGGAACCGGAAAATCTCAAACGATAAGTAATATTATTGCGAATGCTGTTGGTCAGGGTAAAACAGTATTATTTGTTGCTGAGAAAATGGCTGCATTAGAAGTGGTAAAGCGGAGACTTGACTCTATCCAATTGGGGGAAACTTGTCTGGAGCTGCACAGTCATAAAGCTAATAAACGTGATCTGCTTGGTGAGCTAAAACGAATAATGGAACTTGGAAGGCCAGCTGTTAGTCAGTTAGAGCAAGATGTTCAACTTCTGGCTGTTTCCCGTGACGAACTTAACAAATACTGCCAGGCTGTAAATGCAGCCATTGCACAAAGTGGCTTAACTGCGAACCAAGTAATTGGCTTTTTATTACAGGTTGATAATGAAATTGGTCAGCAACGACTATTGAAAATATTTGTTCCGGATATTGAAAATTATAATTCTGAAAGGATTAATGCGGCCTCAGCCACCTGTGATCGTCTTCAGGCAAGACTAAAGGATATAGGCATGCCACAAAACCTGTTGTTCTGGGGAAGTGATATGACAGCACTACTTCCACATGAAAAAAGTGCAGTTCTAGAAAAATTATACGTATCCAATACAGCAATTACCGAATTACAGGAATTACTAACAAAAATCAGTGCTTCCACATTATTACCAGTCGCTGAAAATATTGCCAGTCTCAAATTCCTACTTAATCAATTGGAATTAGCTTCAAAGGCGCCTGATATTGTGGATTTAAATATTGTTAGTGACATGTGGCTCCTTAAGAGACAGGATATCAAAGATTTGTTAGCTGCAGGGGATGAACTTGATTCACTGTATTCAAGTTATAAAGATAAACTTATTCCAGAAGCATGGTCACAGGATATACTGGACATACGTCAGAATTTAGTAGTTCATGGAAATAAGTGGTATAAATTTTTAATTGGAAGCTATCGCAAGGCAAACCAACGTTTGGCGTCACTTTTAAGAGTTCCGCTGCCTGTTGATGTCTCCGAACGTTTAAATATTGTTGACACTATTTCGAACGCCAGGCGCCTTGAAAACGAAATAGTAACATTGGAGCCATTGGCTATGTCATTGTTCGGGAAAAGGTGGTTGAAGCAAAAAACTGATTGGAATGCAATAAACGTTGCTGCGGAGTTTCTTGTTGAGGTACATCAGCAATCTTTAGAAAATCTTCTCGCCCCGAATTTCTTTGACTTTTTACGACTCCACAGGTCCACTGCAGAAATTACATCTTTAGCAGATGACCTTAGACAAGGTGTGGAAAATATTAACTCAACTCGTGAAGATGCATTTGATGCATTACAGCTAAATGAATTAAGAAGCGTAAAGCAGTCGGAGATTATACCAATGACGTTTCGGGCTCAATCGGCGTTTTGGAAGCAACGTGCTGAACGATTTGCTGAACTTCAATTGTCGATTGACTGGAATAACCTCTCTAACTCAGCTGAAAATGCAGGTTATGGATTTTTGGTTAATGTAGCAACAAGTTGGGAGCATGCCGCTCAATGGTTGAAAACTGCTCTGTTAAAAACGTGGTATGAATATCTAATAGAACAAGCTTTTAAAGCTAATCCTCCTCTTACCCTATTTGAGCGTGTTAGTCACGAAACTGTAGTTGATCAATTCAGACGACTTGATCAATTGAATATGGTATATAATAGAGCCAGAGTAGCTTTGAAACATTGGGAATCTATACCTAAGCAGAATGCCGGTGGTCAGGTAAATGTTTTAAAAACGGAATTCAACAAACGTACCAGGCACATGGCAATTCGTAAACTGGTTGAAGAGGCTGGCGCCGCGATGCAAGCTATCAAACCAGTTTGGATGATGAGCCCAATGTCTATTGCCAATTTCCTTCCTCCTGCAAGTATTGAGTTTGATCTTGTGATTTTTGATGAGGCTAGTCAGGTACGGCCGGTTGATGCATTAGGAGCGATTATGAGGGGTAGCCAGCTTATCGTGGTTGGTGATACGAAGCAATTACCGCCTACCAGTTTCTTTGATAAATTGAATACCGATATTGAGGATGAAGATAACCAAACTGCCGACATGCAGAGTATATTGGGAATGTGCGATAGTCAAGGAGCTCCAAGTAGCATGCTTAAATGGCATTATCGTAGCCGTCACGAATCCTTAATTACGTTGTCTAATCATGAGTTTTATGAGAACAAACTCGTGATTTTTCCTAGTCCGGGCTCGAGACAAAGTCTCGGATTGCGTTTTCACCATCTTGCTGATGCTATTTATGATCGTGGGAAAACGCGTACAAATCCTATCGAGGCTGAAAAAGTAGCACAGGCAATTATAGCGCATGCGAAAAATACCCCTCAGCTAAGTTTGGGGGTTGTAGCTTTTAGCACTTCTCAAATGCAAGCGATACAAGCTGCGATAGAAATTCAAAGGCGTCAACATTCAGAAGTCGAGTCATTTTTTACAAGTCATCCGCACGAACCATTTTTCATAAAAAATTTAGAGAACGTTCAGGGAGATGAGCGTGACGTGATTTACATCAGTATTGGCTATGGCAGAATTGATAACGGAACGGTTCCTATGAGTTTTGGCCCTTTGAATAATGAAGGGGGCGAACGCAGGTTAAACGTTTTGATTACACGGGCGAAAATGCGCTGTGAAGTATTTACTAACATTACCGCACAGGATATTCGTATTGGAGAGAACGCGAAGTTTGGAATCAGATCATTAAAAAGCTTCTTATATTTTGCACAATTCGCAAAATTTGAGCGAACCATTGAACCAATAGTAACTGAAATCAGACCTTTTGAAGAAGAAGTGATGAAACAGTTAACATCAAGGGGATATGTTGTAAGGAATAAAGTAGGTACATCTGGTTTCTATCTTGATCTTGCAGTTGTCGACGAAGAAAATCCTGGACGTTATATTTTGGGAATCGAATGTGATGGTCAAAATTATGCTAAAGCAAGATCTGCTAGTGACAGAGACAGGTTAAGGGAGCAGGTTCTCGAAATGTTTGGTTGGAACATCTATAGGGTTTGGAGCACAGACTGGTATCGTAACCCTGAGAGAGAACTTACAAGGTTAATAAATGCCATAGATCAAGCGATGACGATGACAGCTAGTATTGACCAGGAACTAAATGTTTATGAAGAAGAACAACGACTTTTGGAACGTGAATATCAAGAAGAAGTTGTTCAGCAGACAAATTATTATCAGCTAGCTCAATTGCCAATTGCAATCGGCCAGCAGGAAATGCACTTACATTCTTTCGGAAACCTGGCAGTCTGGATTTCTGATGTTGTCAAAATTGAAGGACCAATTCATTTTGATGAAATGGCGAGGCGGATGGTTGAGGCAGCCGGGGTTTCCAAAGTTGGATCACGAATTAAGTATACGCTTACTGAGGCATGTCGTATTGCAGAGCAAAGTAACATAATCAAGATGAGAGGCGATTTTTTGTGGCATCCTGAAATGGAAACCCCAGTGATTCGTGATCGAAGTCTTTTAAATGGAACGTCCAGGAGAATACAATTTATTGCCCCAGAGGAGATAAAGAAAGCTATTCAAAAAGTTGTAACAGAGTCTATTGCTATCGTTGATGAAGCTGCAGCTGGACTAGTGGCTAAACTTTTCGGATTTACTAGAGTAACAGAAGAAATGAAGCAATTACTCCTGGTTGCGATCAAGAGTGCAGAGGCGGAAGGTCTTGTGAAAAGGGAAAATGGATTTTTAAAAGTAGGAATATTAGTATAGAAAATGCCCAGTACATACTGGGCATTTTTTTACTGGCATTCTGGCAAACTTAGCAGATTGTCAGGTGTATCATGATCCGACTCGGTCTTAAGATACTTGGTACCATTACGAGATGCCACAATAACATTTCTCACATGGCCTCCAAGAGAAGTATAAAACGCATACTTCCCAATTTCAATAAACTTTATGGCATCTGATAATTTAAGCTTCCAACGGTTACCTCCAGATGTTCCGCCGACATGTGAAATGCGTTCAAACGGACTACTAAGATTGGTTTTATTAATGCATGAGATTTGAAATCTATCTGGCATATAAATATTATTATCTCCTTCGCCTTGTGCGAATCCACGGATTCTTTTCTTGACTATTCTAGAACAGTGCGAATTGATTTTGTCCCTCAGCAATGCGCAATCTTGCAAGATTTGAATTCAAGGTATACCTTATTTTTAGCGGATATTTACGGGATTCCGTAGTTTTTCATAAAATAATAAATAAACCAGTATTATCGCATTCATCAAAAAAATTGTTTTAGCTTGGCAATCTTGTTACATCAAAGACTATCTAATAGCTTAATACATTACGTCGTCTCGATACATCAGGGCATTTACTTTTTTGTTCGTTTTTCAGACAGATACCATTTTTGTATAGTTAAATAAAATGTGATTCTAATAATATCATCCTTTTTCAATAGAAATTAGGTCACTAAATTTTTCCTTAGTCAGATAGGTTAGATGAAATCGTATTTTCGCCTATCCCAATAGATTATTAGTACTACCCATTCCTTAAGTGGTTTGAACAAAAATCCATGCCGCAATCCAGTATTAAGTTCTATTTCCTTAAAACGTGTCACTTTTAATGTGAATGTTTCTTTTCATTTATTGCAGAAACTCCAAACTCATCTGAACGCGCGTAAATGCATAATATATTTCCGCGAAAGTTGTTTTGAGGTAGATTCACTAAATCTTGGTTTCTATAACTTTCAATAAATACAAAGTTAACTTTGGGATTTCCTAGTACTGTTGCGGTCATCTGTGCAATATATCCATCCTTAGATATCCCAACTGCTTGATCTAATCTCTTAAGGAAACTTTCCGGCAAGATATAATGGAAAGCTACATGTTCTATAATCTTGCTGAATCAAGAAAATACGCACAGGCTAGGGCATGGATGTAGAATAATGAAAGGCCACATGCAGCGCTAGGATAGAAACACTAGCAGGATTCTAACTGTAATATGGAAAACCTCCTGCGCTGTACCAGCGCGAGTTTTCCACATTACAACAAGAATAATAGCAATGGTGATTGGAATACTTTAATTTCAAACGTTACTAGTTTCCTCCGCCTCTATTATCGAGCTATCCATTTTTGAACGAATAGCGGAACTTTCTTGACTTTCCTATTTCCTTTACCCCGGCAGCTTCGAAAAACGAACGGAATAATTCGTTGGCTTTCAATGCCGATACCCTACCCGGCCTCCCTGGACAATACTCTTCATAGAAAGCAGGGGCATAAAATTTCAGTTCCTTCATTTCACTTGCAGTAATTACGTAAAACGACAAGCCCCCGCCATCGTAAATCTGGTCAGGACGAGTACCCTTTTTTACTGGGCAGGCTTGCCCATCCGTGCTATCATCTTTCATTTGCCAGGCATGTGTCTCTATCACCTGTCCCCAAAAAGACTTAAGACTATCCTTTGCCAATACTTGCACCTCAAAGAAGGCATTGAGTGAAGGCAGAGCGCCAGAAGCTGATATATTTTCCTTAGTAATTCTTTTAGCGATGCTCTCTGGAATATCAACATCAGCAACCACCTTAATAGGTGGTTGATAACGGTAGGTGTACATGTTAATCGTATCACCTTTTTTGCTCAAGATGTAAAAATTGTAAGAGCTGTCCCAGTTATTAGTGAAAGATAAAACCATCGTACTGTCTGCATTATTCTGCAAAAAGCTAAATAGCGGAGGTACCGTTGGATGCTGTGCAATGCATTTCTCAGGGCTCATCAGAGAAAAAGCTGTAAGGATGCTAAGCAGGATGATTAATCTTAAGTAGCGACTATCTATGGGCATAACTGTGTTCCTTGATTAAAAAATTCATGGTCATTATATTTAGATGCCTCACCATTTAATTGCGCTTTTGTGGCGGTTGCGCCTGTATCGCCTAATTGAAACGCTGTGTCATCAGTAGCATTCTTCATTGTATCTGAATCGCTTACACCTGCCCAGGCCAAACCATATGCAGCAGTGTCATTTAGCCCATAAGTCGACTTTAAATACTCTGCCATAGGATTAACGTAGTTTGAAGCTAATTCATTGTGATTATTTAGCGTATGCTGATTCATAAAAGATAGATAAGCATGAACAAACTCATGAATCAATACACTTGCAAGGGATTCTTGAGTAGTGTTGGCGAAATGACCATTTTGTAATGATACATACGCTGTAAAAACTTGTGTATTGGGATCAAAAGTAGTTCTGTAAACTTCCCCTGGGGCACTATTCATATTCTGGCGCTCACTAATTACAACATTTACCTTATGGTTAGCGTCAAATTTATGGATGATATCTGCCATTATCCCTTTGGCATTTTTACTATTGCTCATCACTGAATTTACTCCGGCACTTACACATGGGTCAGTCACATTGTTAGTAACATCGGCCGGTAGACCATTCCCATCCCCTCCACCGGGCGTCGGCCCGTCACCACCACCGTCGCAATACGGAATGCAATTTTCGCCAACTACCGTTGTCCAACACTGCCAATCCTCGTCAACGCCTGTGCCGGGTCCACCCGGTCCCGCGCAGATTTCTCCGAATATTGGTGTACAAATGGTTGTACAACTAAGGATTCCCATCGTGCTGCGATCATTTCTATCCGAAGTTTTACTCTCTTCGCCGATCTTATAATCTTTAATGACGTCTCCACTTTCAATTCTCAATAGCCGTGTAACCTTACCTTCCATGTTTTTATACTCTAGAAAACCAGTAAAATTTCTTTGAAGTGCGCTAAACAAATTTTTTGATAGCGTAGCAGAGTATTTGTTAATATAGGATTCATCTGGAATATAAGTAATTATTTTACTGTCTACCACGCCATTTATATTTCGATAGATTATCATCCTTGAGAAGGAATATTTGAATCTTAAAATGTCGTCTTGTTTACGTGACAGACCAATTGTATACATAGTTAACTTCTTGTCACGTGTTGAAACAGGTATTTCGAAGACCTCATACTGCGAGCTCCTTGACTTGTCAGATTTGGACCAGTCTGGAACCATATCACTTTTAGAATCCAATGTCTGTTTTGTCAGTGTATTTTTTTTATTGACAACCGCCGAATCGAAATACATTTTTACATCCTTCAATTCAAAGTCTGTACTCAGGTCAGCTATACGAGCAACCTTCTCTTTTGCGCATGCGGTTAATAAGATAATAATAAATAGATAATACAAATTTCTCATAGGAATGATTTAGATAATTGATATTTAATAGATATTGAAATAATAGTTTATTTAGATTGATTACAAATATATTTATCTTTTGAGTTATCTAATCAGATGAAATAAAATATTTAAAAATATTCACGTAACATTTTTGCGATGGAATCATTAAAGTTTCGAAAAGATAGCAGGACTATAACATAAGTGATACTCCCTGAGTTATATTCAATAATGCTTATTCGTTGATTTGCGATAATAAACTGACTGAATTGTTTCTCAAACAGAATCAGGGTTTCCGCATTTTGACTATTCCCTCTTGATAATGCATTGATTTTGCGTCAATCTCTTTCAAAATCCTTTCTGCGTGTTTTGCAATCATTTGAGCAAGATTTCTAGCTCCCTTTTCAGCCTGGGATGAGCAGAGTAGCAATAACGGCTATAGAAAGTAGCGCTCGGTTAAATTCATATATTGTATTCAAGAATATTACAATCATTACAATAATTTTATTTTACTGATGAACTATATTTGAAACTTATAAAAAACCAACTATGAAAAAACTATTACTTTTTAATAAAGCACTACTCTTGTGTTTTATTTTTATCTCACTTTTTTCTTGTAAAAAACAAGCAGAGGAAGCCTCTGTTACAGGTAAAATCAACGCAAAGATGGATGGCTCTACGTCAAGAGTTATGTCGGGCGAGCAAGTATTTTTAGTGCCCAACGTTCGGCAAGAATCAGCTAACTACAAAGAAAGCAATCATACATTTGTTACGCCAACCGGTTGGATTATGACGGGAAGAAGGCATAGTGGCGACGAGAATGGCAGTACAATTTATGAATATGCAGACTTAAAAGCAGTGGATAGCCAAGGGCAACCTTTAGGCGGTATAATTACTGTGGAAGACGGGAGATGGGAAGGTTATGTGAAAGAATCTAACAGTAATTTCGTTGCCCCCTCAGATAGAGTGGTCTTAGGAAGGGAGCATTATGGTGATGAGAACAAAAATACAAGGTACTTTACAGGTGTAGTAAAATACAATGGCCTTCCTACGACAAATATAAACTATGTTAATTCGATTACTGCTAAAGAATCTAATGGAACATGGTTTAGATCTGGCGTTGACCAGGTTGTTGTTGGCCGAAGCCATACGGGAGATGAAAATGGAAATACTTTTTATAAGTATGCCACAATAGCCTTTAACACTACAGTTAGGCCACCAAGTAGGTTTAAGGTTGTAGTTAGGCTACATCCAACGGAGCCTAATTATCCAATGAATCCTATTGATTTCATTACTGCCTCCAGATTTAGAGAGCACGTTCAGGGTGGCTCAGATAAAGGTTTTAATAAAAATCTTAATCAATTTGAAACAACAAACTCACACAATTCAGAATTCTATAATATTCCAGTCAACATCATTAATAGTTATGTAGGCCCATTTCCAAATTCGATGAATCTCAGACCCCGTGATGAGCGTGCTTTTGGTTTGGGACAAGTATTCCTGGAGCCTGATGACAATTTAATTGGCGATGTATCTCCGAACGGTCGTGTTCCTGTTTTTCAGTACACAGTAGGTTCACAAATACAATATTGGATGTTTTATGGGTATAATTTCTCAGAAATTCTACTAGGGGCATATAGCATTTCTCATCAGGGTGACTGGGAAAATGTGATTTTGAACATTAAGGATAATAATATTGCGAGTGCAGTTTTGAGTCAGCATGATAGCGGTGGAGCTTTAATTCAAAAAGAAAATTTAATAATTACAGAATCTGAGGGAGTACAAACTTTATACGTTTATAGTGCGAGAGGGTCGCACGCGATGTATGAAAAACCTGGTGATTTCCATATCGCAAATACGGATCATGCAAGAGATAATGGATACCAATGGGTAATTACAGATAATGTGCAGGACCTATCTACTCAACCTTGGAAAGATTACTCCGGAGCATGGGGCGAAGTGGGCGAAAATACACATACCACAGGTCCTTTGGGCCCATGGTATAAATGATTAGGTTTTCAATATTTGTAGTATCCTAGGGAGTAATCTGCAATCGTTTTTTTGCTTCGGTATCCTCCGCAAAAAACATAGTCCGGTGAATACAAAATTCGCCAAATGCGTTTGATGTTAATCCCCGGGCTATGCTTTTCTTATGTGTATTTTTCCTGCATGCTTCCAGAGATAGCATGCTCATCCACATCCTGGGTTGTTATCACATCTCCAATAGCGGAGCGTATGTGAACAACAGGGCCATGTTCAGCTTCGGCAATCAACGCTGGCTTTGGGATGATCATAAGCGAACCTGGGTCCCGAAAGGATTGTCAATGAGGTAGCGCCAAAAACCGTCTGCACCTTTTCGTGCGATATCATTAGCGGTTCCTACAAGGTGAACATAACTGCCATCTGGTGCGGTTCCTACAATAGACCAATCAAGAACTAGTGATGCGACGTTATCTGCACAAAATAAATGTCTGCATTTGATCTGCATAGGCAATTTGAAACTGAAATATTTCTCAAGCTCTTTGCCAATCATTGCATGTCCCTGTTGTGGTTCGCCTAAAGCGTTAATGATTGCAGCATCTTCCTCATAAAAACCTAGCATTGTATCCACATCTAATGAATTTATGTGCTGCAATAGCGATGCTGTTATCCCTTCCGGAGTTTTCGACAGTGTAAAGCTCTTGTTTTTTTGATCGTTCATCGAAGACGAATTTTCCTGGTAACTCATAGTTTTATTTGAAATGGGAACAACATTGATCCTGCGGCAAATTAGGTGCTAAACCCAGATCAATCTTAGCACGAATCGCGTGAAAATGGGCCAAAATCACGGTTTGACCAAAAACAAACATTTGGCTATTCGCTGAGAATATATAGCATCAAGCGCGTTTTTTACGATATACCATGGGTGTCAAACCAGACTCTTTCAGGAAAAAACGGCTGAAGTATTTTTGATCGGAGAAGCCTAGTTTAAAAGAAATTTCCTTGATGCTTAGTTCCGTATAACATAAGAGGCGTTGTGCTTCTGTATTTAATTCATTTTGAATATGTTTTGAAACGGACCAACCTGTGTTATGCCTGACAGTGTCGTTGAGATGACTCACAGACACTGTCAATAATTTTGCATAGTCTGCCGGACGCCTGTAGGTTAAAAACTTTTTCCGGACTGTGGCTAAAAAGTTCCTCGTTAGCTTCTCCGAACGCATCCCCATTATTAAGGAGACACTTTTCTTCTCTTTTTTAAAGTCGATAAATATTTGTGCAACAAAAGCTGTGATCAGTGATCTGTTCACATCTCTTTGAAGAGGATCCAGTGTTTCCCTACCGGGTAACTTAGCGATCGATTTTGCTATGCTTTTGTACCAGGTTAATTGTTCGACGTCTAAATCCAGCTGAACGCTCACTGACAGTAAACTTTTAAGGGCAACGCAGACTTCCTGTCCAATCATTTGATCATCAAATGAGATATATATTCCTTCACTGTTTACTGAAGATAGCACCTGATGAACCTGACCGGGATAGGAAACAAATAGTGTTGCCCCTCGTAAATGAACCAGGGTTGAATCCAGCAGCACATCAACTTCACCCCGCTCATGTATGATGCAGGTATAATAATCATGTCTGTGAGGTTGGAGACTTTCTGCAGTCACAGGTGTCTCTTTCCATATTTTCTCCACTTTTACGCCAGGATTTGCCTTGCCAAGCGTATAAAGCATAATATCAGCGCTTGTTTTCATTTGCTTAAAAGTTCTTTAGATACCAGTAACACATTAAAACCGCCGACTTTAGGTATTGATATGCTCAATCACCATCGGTTTGCGGCAAAACCGGCTGCTCCGGCATAACCAGCAGCATTTGTTTATTTACTCTCCTTTGATAACCATTCTGCAAAATCAATCTTGCCTGATGTAACTGCACCTAATGGTACCAAACCATCATGAGGTACCTTCCCACCGAAGTATTCGTCATTTTGATTAGGCACTACCGTTTTTTCAGCATCTTTTGCCTGCACATAATCAATGAAAAAATCACTCAGGGCGCGCCGCTCAGGTCCGGCAATTTCAGGGATAAGGTTTTCCGCAGTTGCCAGCGCAAACTTCGCCACCAAAGCGGCAACGTCATCAGCGGCAATTGGCTGAAAATCGACATGTGATCCATGGATGGTATTTCCCTGCGTGGCAGCACCTGCAAGGGCTGGTATAAATTCCATAAACTGTGTGCTACGAATTATTGTGAATGGGATCTTTGAATTCTTAATCAAGTCTTCCTGTATTTTTTTTGCACGCATGTAACCTAAGTCCAGCATCCGGTCGACACCAACGATAGACAGCGCCAAATGATGTTTAACACCGGCTGCTGCTGCTGCTGCCACTAAATTATCTCCGGATTTCTTAAAAAACTCCAATACCGGTCCATCCTCAAATGATGGTGCATTAGAGAGATCTATAAGAATATCCGTGCCTGTTAATACCTCTTTAAGCCCTTCACCAGTTACTGAGTTTACGCCAGTTGATGGCGAGGCAGCAATGACTGTGTGTCCATTTTTGTTTAAATGGTTCGCTACTTTTTTACCGATAAGGCCGGTACCGCCTATGATTACGATTTTCATGTGATAAATTATATAATGTTAATTACTAATGTTGATTATGAAATTTTTGACAGCAAAAAGCTGCCTGCCATTTCCGCTTTCCTCTGCTGTCAATATGTAATGCTTTCATCTCTATTGTTTTTTTCGTAAAATTACGTCATAGCTGGATTGCCTTAATCATCCAGTTTTCCGAATCATGCCAGTCCAGACACTTCCATTTCATTCTCTGATTTCTGTCGACAAAACATCGTCTACCCCTGTTTATCAACAAGTCGCTAACGCCCTTGTCAAACTAATTATTGATGCGACGATCAAGCCTGGTTATGGCCTCCCCGCCAGCAGAGTGCTGGCAGAAATGATGAACCTTAACCGAACCACCATTGTTGCCGCTTACGATGAATTACGGATCCAGGATTGGATCGAAGTGATCCCGAGGAAGGGAATATATGTATCGCGACACTTGCCAGTCATTAAACCTCAATCATTTGAACAGGATGTTGCTGTTTCACCAGGCAAGACTATTCCACCAGTTTTCTATCGCACACTTACCGCCGAATCACCTGGACAATCAGACGAACGACCATACGACCTGGTGATTGATGATGGCTATCCGGACAGGAGGCTTGCGCCATTACCTATTTTGTTAAGCAAATACAGGTCATTGTTTAGCAAATCTCATGTAAATAACCTGTTGCTGACCAGCTCAGCTGCAGGGTCCGTTAATTTAAGGAATGAGCTGGCCATGTTTCTCTCAAAGACCAGGGGGATTAATGCTGATATGGAACAAATCGTAGTAACCAAAGGTGCACAGGTTGCCATATACCTGGTGGGGCAAATGATTATAAAACCTGGTAGTACGGTGATCGTCGGAGATTTAAATTACAACCTGGCCAACGAAGTTTTTACCCAGGCGGGAGCTGAGCTTATTACAGTTAAAGTCGACGAGCAGGGTATGGATATAGATGAAGTGGAAAGAATCTGCAGGACGAAAAAACCTGATCTTTTATATATCATCCCGCATCATCATCACCCAACAACAGTAACATTAAGCGCGGACAGGCGCATGAAACTATTACATATTATAGAACTATACCAGCTTCCAGTGATTGAGGACGACTATGACTACGACTTCCATTACGATAACCGTCCGATACTTCCATTAGCAAGCGCTGATCACAAAGGTCTTGTTCTTTATATTGGCTCCATTACTAAAACACTGGCAGCATCTGTTAAAATGGGATATGTAGTGGCGGGTAAAGGATTCATATGGCAGCTCACGCAGCTTAAAAAAATAATGGAGATAAGGGGAGATATCCTCATGGAAGAAGCAGTTGCCAGTTTATACAGTAGCGGGGAAATGCAAAGGCATATTACCCGATCAGTGAAATTATACAAGACAAAGCGTGACCTTTTCTGTTACCTTCTGACCAAAGAACTTGGCGAAATGGTAAAATTCACCAAGCCCCTTGGCGGCATGGCGATCTGGATAACATTCGACAACCATTACGAGCTGAGTGAGCTATCGAGAAAGCTACGTGTGAATGGAATATATCTCAATGATGGAAGCAGATATGACCCCCCTGGAAAAAAGCTCAATTCATTAAGGATCGGATTCGCCTCTATCAACGAAAAAGAAATCAGAACTTTGATAGAGGCGCTGAGAAGGTTGAAAAACCCTTCTTCAACCACAGCGCCATCCCACCCTGTGGCTTTGAAAATCAATGAGGCGGCAATGTAAATAGCCATCTGTGCCCCCCGGGTTAAAAAAAATTTGCCGGAAGAATATTCAGTCCCCTTGGTATCATTTAAAAATGTTTAACAGGGAGCAAGTTGTTAGCAATTAAGTTTTATCACAGAAAAATCAGATAAAACTGGTCCGTCAGATTAAATGACACTGGTACCTGAACTGGCAATGACACATCTTTATGTTTGTACCCAACAAAGATATAGCATCAAACGAACAATACGATTGAAGATAGATGATGACGACGCAAAAACAAAAAGTAATTCATTTCTTAAAGAGCTTCGAAACCAAAGAACTGACAGCGCTTGAAATGCTGCACCCAAGCAAATTTGTACAGCATAATGCAGATATTGAAAGTGGCGTTGAAGGTATGGCGAAATTTATCAGGGCATTAGACGCTGAAACGAATATCGACATTAAGCGGATATTTGAAGACGGTGATTATGTGTTTGCACATGTCGAATCCAAAGCAGTGAAATGTGTCATCAGTTTTCATGTATTTAAGTTTAGCGAAGAAAAAATTGTGGAACATTGGGCTAACGTTCAGGAAAATCAGCCATTGAATTTAAGTGGAAGGTCTATGATCGATGGCGAAACGACGATTCATGATCAGGAAAAAACAATGCAAAATAAACAGCTTGCCGAACAGTTAGTGAAGGATGTTTTTTGTGAAGGCCGTGCCGATAAGTTGTCCTCATATTTTGATGGCGAAAGCTACATCCAGCATAATCCCTGGTTATCTGATGATGTTTTTTCCATTCGTAAAGTGATCACCGATTGGGTGAAAACAGATCAAACAATGAAGTATGAAATCATTCATAAGGTGCTTGGCGAGGGAAACTTTGTTTTGTTAATGAGCGAGGGCCATTTTTTCAATAAACAGACTTCATTTTATGATTTGTTCAGATTTGAAAGGGGGAAGATTGCTGAACATTGGGATAATTTTGAATCTATTACACCACAAAGTGAAAGAAAAAATAATCACAGTAAATTTTAATCCGGGAACGGGATGAACAAACTATCAAATTAATAACTATCATTTCAAACATGGGAAATAGAATAAATATCCAAAAGCTTACGCCCGATGCTTACCAGATATTGATCCAACTGGACCAATTTATGGCGAATTCAGGTATCAACAAATTACACCTGGAACTGATAAAAATTCGTGCCTCTCAGATCAATGGCTGTGCATTTTGCCTAAACATGCACATCAAAGATGCTTTGAAATATGGCGAAGAGCCTAAAAGAATTCATGTTTTGAGTGCCTGGCGCGAAGCAAAAAAATGGTTTAGTGAGGAAGAACAGCTGATCCTTCAATTGACAGAGGAAATTACATTAATAGCTCAGGGAGGATTGAGCGATGACACCTATGAAAAAGTTGTGAAAACCTTTGGCGATGAAATTACAGCAAAATTAATTATTGGAGTGATCAACATCAATTCATGGAACCGCCTGGGCGTATCGTTAAACATGCATCCCATGTAGACCTTTGGTTATTGACTAAAGTTGTTCAAGAATAAACAAAAAGTAGAAAATTCATGCACGTAATTTTTATAAATGAATGATGAAAAACATCTTAATAATTAATGCCAGTCCGAGAGGCAAAAGGTCAAACAGCAGACGCCTTACTGAACTATTTGCTGAGAAATGGTTGGAAAAAAATCCTGATTATACCATAACACATCGTGAAGTTGGACAGGAATCAATTCCTCATGTATCTGAAGCATGGATCGCCGCTGCATTTAAACCTGTGGCTTTAAGAACTGAAGAAGACCAAACTACATTAGTTATCAGTAACCAACTTATAGCTGAGCTTAGAAATGCAAATGTCATCGTTTTGGGATCACCAATGTATAACTGGTCAATCCCCAGCGCTTTAAAAGCATACCTGGACCAGGTTATCAGAGTACATGAGACCATTGAAATCAGTATGGAGGATCCTAAAAATCCTTATGTCGGACTCCTAAAGCATAAAAAACTGTATCTATTGCTGAGCAGAGGCAATGGAGGATATGGCAGCGGTGAATATTATGAGCACATGAATTTCCAAAGTACCTATCTCAAAACTGTATTCAACATTATGGGAGTTGCAGATATCACCGAAATCTCTTTGAATGGAGAAGCCATCGGAGGAGAATCATTTGAGCAAGCAATGAAATCTGTTGAGTTACAAATTGATCAGCTAACCATTTAAAAATAGTTTATGCAATCAAGTAATCAAAACATTAAAGTACTTGTTACCGGCGGTACAGGATTCCTCGCCGCTCACCTCATCCTTCAGTTACTTCAACAAGACTACTCCGTTCGGGCCACGCTACGTGATCATGCCAAAAAAGAGGAATTGTTAAACGCACTCAGAACCGAGGGAATGGTAAACCATGCTCAGCTGGAATTTATAGAGGCTGACCTCACTGATGATCATAACTGGCCGGTTCTGCCGGCCTTCCGAAGGGTATTCCACCCAAGGCATTCATACCTCCCTGTTAAGCCTCTTCAACGGAAACATTTGAATTTTGGCAATTGTTTCTAACCATCCTTTCACTGTTTCCGTATTGATCCATCCTGGAGAAACTGTCAATACCCGAACCCCTTTGATAGCTAAAGTACTTTACGGCAAATGGAAAATACGTTTACTGTGGTTTATCAATGAAGGTCATAACCGTCCGAGTGAACTGCAACACAAAATTCCTGATGTTTCACGCAGGATTTTGAACATTCAGTTGAAAGAATTGGAAGAACACGAGCTTGCTACGGGAAAGATTTATCCGGTTTTACCGCCAAAAGTAACATATAACCTTCCCGAGTTTAGCAAAACCTTGATACCCGTAATTGCCGCATTAGGGCAATGGGGAGATACACACGAGGCCCGTTTGCGGGATGTGATAGTAAACAAAACCGGCAGCGCTGTTCTGTAATGCAAATTATCAAAAACTCATCATCAAAAACAAAAATTTTGATTTGAATAATGGAATGAGTTTATGATAATCAACTAAAAGAAAAAAGATATCCCAAGTTTATGGGGATAGGTTTGATTTTTTAAAGTGTATTTTTATTGGATCCAGCTTAACTATTGAAAAACCAGGGAATAATGATACTGTTCAATTACGGTATCCAATATTTATCGGTGCCACCTTTTAATCTAAAGATCTTGATTCATTGAATGACGAATGCATAATTTTATATATGTTTGTCTCATTAGAATTGACTTGTAAAATATTGACTTTATAACATAATCGGTATTAGATTGTGTAACCGGCTTAAGCTAAATGTTTAGGCCTTAGATAAATATTGACAAATTTACAAGAAACAATGAATCAGAATATAAAAATAGCCGTCTTAGGTGGCGGTGGTAGAACCGGACAATACCTCATTACTCAACTAATAGAAAAAGGGTTTAGTATTAAGCTTCTTCTCCGAAATCCAGAAACCTTCCAAATAGAAAGCCCTTTAATCCAAATAATACAAGGGGATGCAATTGATTTTACGAAGGTGAGTAAGCTGATAGATGGGTGCAAAGGCGTAATAAGTACTATTGGTCAACGTCCAGGTGAACCCCTAGTTCATAAGGAAGCGACTAAAAATATTTTAAATGCTATGTCCTTATATGGTGTAGCTCGATATATTTTAGTTGCTGGTATTAATATTGAAACTCCGTTTGACAATAAAGGGCCTGAAACAACAATTGCCACCAACTATATGAAAACAAACTTTCCTGTAATTCAGGAGGATAGGCAGAAAGCTTATACCCTTTTGGAAGACAGTGATGTCAATTGGACATTGGCACGAGTACCTTTTATTGACTTTAATACTGGTACAGGCCATGTGAGTGTTAACTTGGACGATTGTTTAGGGAACAAAATAGATGCTGGAAATATTGCTTCTTTCCTTATCGAACAACTTTCTGAGGACACTTATTTTAAAAAAGCTCCTTTTATTTATAATTCTTAAAAATTGGTATGGGTCGGAATCGACCCATACTTCTATTGTTTATCATTTAACGGTGGTGGCTGTTGCACAATGGCTATATTTTCCTTAACATCGATTCATTAGATTATTTATTCTGCCATTGGGAGAACTGGTACTGATTAATTGGATGAGCGGAAAATGTTGGTAAGTGCTGCTGTAAGG